>X378_Fat_Sand_Rat__coassemble_336_pt1 | contig 9799 bp, 6 predicted proteins | sample X378_Fat_Sand_Rat__metabat2_low_PE_008 | metagenome-assembled genome bin X378_Fat_Sand_Rat | reverse complement strand
TCGCAATCCGCCATTGTTGGCTACTGCTCCGTCAACGCCGCTTATCATCTTTGAGCCGCGATTGAGTATAAAGTAGGCAGCAAAGTTCTGCATGGCAGGAGAGCGACCGGTCAGGGGTTCGGCCGTGATAACCTTGGCCACAACATGGTTGTAAAGTGAATCAACGCCAGCTCGGTAGGGCTCAAGTTTTTGCAGCAGAGCCTCGTCGCGGCGCGAGTCGAGTCGGCCGTTCACGGGGATAAGGCGCTCGGTAATCTTGCCGGAGGCAAGGTCAAAGTTAATTTCGCCAAGGTCACGACCATACTTGCCGGTCTGAACGATGAGCACGGTATCGCCCTTGGCGTTAACAACCCGTGAGCCTTCATTCAGTTTGGTGTGGCTGTGCCCACCGATGATAAGGTCGATGCCGGAGGTCTGCTGTGCAACCTGTACGTCGCCAAACAGGTCGGGATTTTCATCCGAGCCGGTGTAGCCTATGTGGGTTACGGCTATTACTCGGTCACAACCCTGCTTGTTGCGCAGGAAATCGACGGTCTTTTCGACGGTCTCCTTCCAGGGCAGGTATTTCACGCCGTCATAGTTGCCTTCGGCCACCATCCCCTTCGGATCGAGGTTGAGAGCAAATATGCCGACCTTATGCTTGCCATACTCCTTAATCATATACGGCTGGAAGAACTCTCCGATGTTGCTCTCCGAGAGGTCGTAGTTGGTAGCAAGTAGGGTAGGCTTGGCTTTCGAGAGCATATCGCGCAGCGGCCCCATGCCGTTGTCAAACTCATGGTTGCCAAGAATCTGAACGTCGTAGCCCAGTTCGTTAATCATCTCCTGCTCCACCTTGCCTTTATAGAGGTGGAAGTAGAGGGTACCTTGCACGATGTCGCCGGCATCCACGAGCAGGACGTTAGGGGCGGTCTGACGGACGCTGTCGATAAGCACCTTGCGGCGAGCAACGCCGCCGAGGTCAATGTCTGCTTCCGGGTCGATATGGCTGTGTGTGTCGTTGGAGTGGAGAATCACGAGGTTCTCACTCTTCGGGCTTGCAGCGATGCGTTTGGATGCGCACCCTGATAGTATCAGAGGAAGGGTTAGGGCGAAAATCGCCACGCTGAATTTTGGTCGTCTCATATAGGCGCGAAGTTACTAAAAAATATTCGTGTTTGCTTGATGTTTTAACAAATTTAACCCGATTTTGACCGAAAAAGATTTGTATTTCGTTATTCTTAATGCTTATATTTGCACTAACCAAATTCAACTGTTTATTATAATGTCCGAAAAACTGAAGATTTACTGCAAGAATCTCCGAACCTACATTGACGTGCAGGGCGGCGATACTTTGCTTGATATACTTGACCGGATTGGCGACCGTCTGCCATTCAAACCGATATGCGCATACGTTAACAATAAGAACGAGGGACTCCATTATGCTGTTTACGCCCCGAAAATGGTAGAATTCCTGGCGCCGGAGACGTCGGCAGGCTCGCGGGTATATATACGCTCGCTCTGCATGATGCTCTATTGCGCGGTCCAGAAGTGCTATCCTGGCGCCACGCTGACCATCGAGCATCCCATAAGCCACGGATGGTTTTTCCGCTTGAGCAAGGACGTTCCTGTCAACAGTACAGTCGCCGAAAGGCTCAAAAACGAGCTGAAAGAACTTCATGATCTGAATCTCGCCTTTGATTACGAACAGCTTCTGACAAAGGACGTTAAGGAAATATTTGAGAAGGAGGGACTGGACGACAAGGTAGTGCTACTCGATACCGTCCGCGAACTCTACACTAAATTCTACCGTCTTGACGGATTGGCCGACAGCTATTATGGATGCCTTGCCCCAAGCACGGGTTCTATCCCCGTATTTGACATCGTGCCCTATCATGACGGTTACGTCCTGATGGGTCAATCGCTCAACTTTGAGCCACAGGACAAGATGTTCAAGGCGTTTACCGACTATGTAGCCTTCAACAAGGTGGTGGGAGTCAGGAATGTAGGCGAAATGAACCGCACCATAGTTCACGGCGACGCTCGTATGCTCATCAACGTGGCTGAGGCTATGCACAACAACAAGATTGCACGCATTGCCGACGAGATAACCCGCCGATATGAGGAGGGAGGAAGTCGCATCGTACTTGTGGCCGGTCCGTCGTCGTCGGGTAAGACCACCTTCACCAAGCGTCTCAGCATTCAGCTGATGACAAACCTGCTGGAGCCGCGCATGATTTCGTTGGACGACTATTTCGTTGACCGCGACAAGACTCCCATTGATGAAACCGGCGACTTCGACTACGAATCGCTCTACGCCCTTGACCTCAAGCAGTTCAACCAGGACCTGCAGACCTTGCTGGACGGTGGCGAAGTCGAGATACCATACTACAACTTCGCAACAGGGGCCCGCGAATACCGCGGTAACCGAATCAGTCTGAATGACAGGTCAATCCTTTTGATTGAAGGAATCCATGGATTGAATCCCGAACTGACCGAGTCAATCCTCGAAAGGATGAAATTCAAGATCTATGTCAGCGCACTTACAACGCTCAGCATTGACAACCATAACTGGGTGCCGACAACAGACAATCGCTTGCTGCGTCGCATAATTCGCGACAATGCTTACCGCGGCACAAACCCGTTGGAGACCATTCGCCGTTGGCCATCTGTGCGCCGTGGCGAAGAGAAGTGGATTTTCCCCTTCCAGGAGAACGCCGACATGATGTTCAACTCCTCACTTCTGTTTGAGTTGGGAGTACTGAAAGAGAGGGGTGAGGCCCTCCTGCGTGAGGTCCCTCAGGATGTCCCGGAATACGCCGAGGCTTATCGTCTTCGCAAGTTCCTGAGTTACTTCATGCCTATTAACGAGCATTTCATCCCCTCAACATCGCTGATAAGGGAATTTATCGGCGGCTCATCGTTTAACTATTAAACCCTTACGTACCATGACACACGCCGAACGAGTGGAAGAACTGAGACGCCAACTCAACCACCACAACTACTTATACTACGTCAAGAATGCGCCCGAAATTGGCGACCGCGAGTTTGACGAACTGATGAAGGAACTGGAAGCGCTTGAAAAAGCACATCCCGAGCTTGACGACCCGTTGTCGCCCACCCATCGCGTCGGCTCGGACATAACCAAGGGTTTCCAGCAAATCGAGCACTCGCGTCCGATGCTTTCATTGGCCAATACATACTCGATTGAGGAAGTCGACCAGTGGGAAACAGGCGTGACCAAAGCACTGGAAGGCCAGGAAGTGGTGATTGACGGCGAGATGAAATACGACGGCACCTCCATCTCGCTCATCTACGAGCATGGGCGACTGGTAAGGGCCGTAACCCGTGGCGACGGTACCCGCGGCGATGTTGTGACAGATAATGTCAAGACAATCCGCAGCATACCGTTGGAACTTGCCCCGGGTACCGGATGGCCCGACGAGTTTGAAATCCGCGGCGAGATACTGCTCCCTTGGGCTGCCTTCGACAAACTTAACCGAGAACGCGAGGCCAACGACGAGCCGCTGTTTGCCAATCCGCGCAACGCAGCGGCCGGCACCTTGAAGACACAGAATCCAGCGGAAGTGGCCCGCAGAGGCCTGGACGCCATATTCTATTACGTTCTTTCCGACAATCTTCCATACGATACCCATTACGACAACCTGAAGGCGGCCGAGAAGTGGGGATTCAAGATTGCACCCATTCTGCAGCGGCTTTATACCCTGCAAGAGGTCGACGATTTTATCCGCTACTGGGATGTGGAACGCAAGAAGCTCCATGTTGCCACAGATGGCCTCGTCTTCAAGGTCGACTCCCTGCGCCAGCAACTCAACCTTGGTTTTACGGCCAAGTCCCCCCGCTGGGCCATCGCCTACAAGTTCCCGGCAGAGAGGGCTCTGACCAAACTCCGTTTCGTATCCTTCGAGGTGGGGAGAATGGGTATCGTGACCCCCGTTGCCAACTTGGAACCCGTGTTGCTAAGCGGAACTATCGTGAAGCGCGCGTCGCTTTACAATGAGGACCAGCTGCAGAAGATGGATATTCATGAAGGCGACATGCTTTATGTGGAAAAGGGTGGGGAGATCATCCCGAAAATTACAGGCGTAGACAAGGATGCCCGCACATGCGACTCCATGGCAGTTCAATTCATCCGCATTTGCCCCGATTGCGGCACCGACCTTGTGCGCGCCGATGGTGAGGCCTCCTGGATGTGCCCCAACCATTACGGTTGCCCACCCCAGATCATAGGTCGCATCGAGCACTTTGCTGCCCGAAAGATGATGAATATAGACGGCATCGGTGAGGAAGTAGCAGCGCAGCTATATGTCCTCGGCCTTGTGCGCGACACGGCCGATATTTACTCGCTGACTGCCGATAAGCTTATGACTCTCGAAGGCTTTGGTCCCCGAAGCGCCGAACGAGTCCTTGAAGGTGTTCGTGCATCATTGGAAGTACCGTTCGATAGAGTCGTGTACGCTCTGAGCATACCCTTCGTCGGTGCCACAGTCAGCAAGAAGTTGGCTCGAGCCGTCGGCTCAATCGACAAACTGATGTCGATGACCGAAGAGGAACTTACGGCCATCGAGGACATCGGGCCGACCATTGCCAAAAGCATAGTCGATTATTTTGCCGATGAGCGCAACCGCCGCAACGTCGAGCGTCTGCGTGAGGCCGGGGTACAGATGGAAATGGCTATTGCCGACGAGAAACTCGGCGACCAGCTAGAGGGCATGAGCATCGTAATCTCAGGTGTTTTCCAACATCACAGCCGCGACGAATACAAGGCGATGATTGAGGCGCACGGAGGTAAGAACGTCGGTTCTATTTCCAAGAAGACAACGGCTATATTGGCCGGCGAAAACATGGGGCCGTCCAAACTCGAGAAGGCCCGAAAATTGGGCATCCCCATCTGGACCGAAGACGAATTTCTAAAGAAACTGGAATCAACGCAGGCGTAAGACGTAGAGCGGTGTTGCGTCGAAGCGCGGGAGGGCAATCAGCTGGATGTCGGTGAGGTTCTCCTGCGTTCCGTCGCCTATGCGTATCTCTCTGTTGGCTTCGCGGTAGGCGCAGCGATGTGCTTCGAGTGCAAGTTCCGGCGTGTTGTTGTCGTGGCTGAGATGGCAGAGGAAAACATGGGTCAGCTCGGGGCGTAGACGTGATGCCACAAACTGAGCGGAAACATTGTTGTCGAGATGTCCGTTCTCCTGCTCGATGCGGGCCTTCAGATAATCGGGATAACGGCCGTTGCGCAGCATCTGCAGATCGTAGTTGCTCTCAATCATCAGGAAGTTGGCCTGGCTCATGTAATGGTCCACGCGGGGCGAGATGCAGCCGAGGTCGGTAGCGACGCCGATTGAGGACGAACCGTTGGTGATATAGAATCCGCAGTTGTCCGTGCCGTCATGGAGCACTTCGAAGGGCGTGATTACGAAGTTGCCGATCTTAAACTCGAACTCCTTATATATTGCGCGGTGATAGTCCTTGACCCTTCGCGAGAGGCTGTGGCGGCGAAGCATGCCGTTAAGTGCCTTCGGTGTGCAGTAGACCAACAGGTGCCGGTGGTTGCGCAAAAGCGAGTAGACGTAGCGGACGTGGTCGCCATGGTCATGGGTTATCAAAATCCCCTTCACCTTATCCATGGAGATGCCATGGGTCAGCAGAGTATCTTCCACTTTCTTGGCATCGACTCCGGCATCGATTAGGAAACCGCTGCGGCGGTCGCCTATGTACGAGCAGTTGCCGCTGCTGCCGCTGCCGAAGCTCATGAAGTAAATAGGCTCGTTATTTGCGTTAGCCTTGTCTGAAGCCGAAGGGGCCTCGGCGTTTACAATAGGACGCTCGCCAAGCTCCTCGGGCGTGAAGAGTCCGGGGAGATCCATATTGTCGGTGTATGACGAGCGGCGAGCCATCAGCTGAACAAAAGGAATATGGTTGGCACCTTATTATAATCGTAACTCTTGCGCGCCCACTTGCTAAGCGGGAGCGTAATGATGCTTTGCTTTTCGCCTGTCAGGTCTGAGGCCACGCAGAGAAGCATGTTGCCGGGCAGTTTTGAGCAAAGCTCGGCAATGAGCTTGTTGTTTCTATAAGGTGTTTCGATGAATATCTGTGTCTGCCGCTCCTTGACGATACGGTGCTGCATATCGCGGAGTCGCTCGCGACGCTTCCCCTCGTCGATGGGCAGGTAGCCCTCAAAGGCAAAGCGCTGGCCGTTGAATCCGGATCCCATCAGGGCCAGAAGAATGCTTGACGGGCCCACGAGTGGCATCACGGGTAGCCCGCGTCGCTGGGCCTCGGCCACAAGGTTGGCTCCGGGATCGGCCACGGCTGGACATCCGGCCTCGGAGAGCAGGCCGAGCGCATGACCCTCTTCAAGCGGCTTCAGCATTGCGGCCACCTCCGACTCAGGGGTATGTTCGCTTAGTTCAGTGAACTCTATCAGGTTGACGTCGATGCTTTTGTCGACGCTTTTGAGGAACCGTCGGGCGGTGCGGACGTTCTCCACAACCATGTAACGAACCTCGCGCAGCAACTCAAGATTGAGTTGCGGCAGGACGTGTGACGGATTGGTTTCGCTCAGACCGACAGGGAAAAGATAGAGTGCGGGTGTTATCATATTTTGTAAGGTGACTACAAATTTAAGAAAAAGTTGTAAGACAAACAAAAAAATTCCTATCCAAAGTGGACAGGAATCTTTTTGTAGGAGAAAGCCCCACCGAGGGAACTGGTAGAAACTCCGAAAGACAGGATTTGAGTGCTCGCGGACTTCTGTAATCTGCCTTGGTGCCGGTGGCACGTCCTCCCCTCGGGGAGGATGGAGCCCGCCATCGGTCCGTTAAGCTTGCCTCGGAATTCTATAAGGATTGAAGAGTTTCCCGATCGCTCCAATGGGGCTTATGTCGTTTGATATTATAACGGCTCTCTTGCCGTTATTGTTTACCCGGATTTACTCGGAGCACTTGGCCTTGATGAACTCGCGGTTCAGGCGGGCGATGTTGCTCAAGGAGATATTCTTGGGGCACTCGGCGGAGCAGGCACCGGTGTTGGTGCAGTTGCCGAATCCAAGTTCATCCATCTTGGCAACCATCTTGCGTGCACGGCGAGCGCGCTCAACCTGTCCCTGGGGCATGAGGGCAAACTGGCTTACCTTGGCCGATACGAACAGCATGGCCGATCCGTTCTTACAAGCTGCTACGCAAGCGCCGCAGCCGATGCAAGTGGCGGAGTCCATAGCCTCGTCGGCAGCCTGCTTGCTGATGGGGATGTTATTGGCATCCTGAGCGCCGCCGCAATTGAAGCTTACATAGCCGCCGGCCTGCTGGATCTTGTCGAAGGCATTGCGGTCTACGATAAGGTCCTTAATTACGGGGAAGGCAGCCGAGCGCCAGGGCTCAACGGTGATTACCTCACCGTTCTTGAAGCGGCGCATGTAGAGCTGGCAGGTGGTGGCGCCGGTAGCGGGGCCGTGGGGGTGTCCGTTGATGTAGAGCGAGCACATGCCGCAGATGCCTTCGCGGCAGTCGCTGTCGAATGCGATGGGCTCTTCCTTCTTCTCAACGAGCTGTTCGTTCAGAATATCGAGGGTTTCAAGGAATGAAGTGTCGGTGTCGGTCTCCACCGTGTAGTTCTTGAACTCACCCTGTGCTTTAGGGCCGGCCTGACGCCAAACCCTAAGAGTAACGGTCATATTTGACATAGTTTCGTTAACTTTTATTAGGTTGGTGAAGATTATTAAGACTTGTAGTTACGTGTTTGCACCTTGATGGCCTCGTAGTGCAGGGGCTCCTTGATGAGGACGGGGGCAGTGTTGTCATTGCCCTGATAGTCCCAGCAAGCAACGTAGAAGTAATGCTCGTCGTCGCGTTTTGCTTCGCCTTCCTCGGTCTGGTACTCTTCGCGGAAGTGGCCGCCGCAGCTTTCGTTGCGGTTCAGTGCGTCGTAAGCGATGAGTTCGCCCATGGTGATGAAGTCGCGCAGACGGAAGGCCTTGTCCAGTTCGTTGTTGTAGCCTTCGGCGGTGCCGGGCACATAAACGTCGGTCTCGAACACCTTGCGGATCTCCTGCAGCTTGGCCAGTGCGGTGGTCAAGCTCTCCTTGGTGCGGGCCATGCCTACGTATTCCCACATCACGTGACCCAGTTCCTTGTGGATGGAGTCGACGGTGCGGTTGCCCTGGATGTCAAGCAGTTTCTGTTGACGGTCGCGGCACTCCTGCTCGGTCTGAGCGAATTCGGGAGCGTCGGTGGAGGGACAGGGCACGGTGATTTGATCGCTGAGGTAGTTCTGGATGGTGTAGGGGAGGACGAAGTAGCCGTCGGCCAGACCCTGCATCAGAGCGGATGCGCCGAGGCGGTTTGCGCCGTGGTCGGAGAAGTTACATTCGCCGATGGCGAAGAGGCCCTTCAGCGAGGTCTGCAGTTCGTAGTCAACCCAGAGGCCGCCCATGGTGTAGTGGATGGCCGGGAAGATCATCATGGGGTTGTAGTAGCATACGCCATCGATCTTGTTGCCCAGTTCGCCGGGGTTAACGTCGGTGATTTCCTCATACATGTCGAAGAGGTTGCCGTAGCGCTGGCGAACGGTGTCGATACCCAAGCGGTTGATGGCTTCGGAGAAGTCGAGGAACACGGCCAGGCCGGTGTTGTTCACGCCATATCCCTTGTCGCAGCGCTCCTTGGCGGCACGGCTTGCAACGTCGCGGGGCACCAGGTTACCGAAGGCGGGATAGCGGCGCTCCAGATAGTAGTCGCGCTCATCTTCGGGGATGTCGCTGCCCTTGATTTCGCCCTTCTGCAGCTTCTTGGCAGTCTCGAGGTCCTTGGGAACCCAGATGCGACCGTCGTTACGCAGAGACTCGGACATAAGAGTCAGCTTCGACTGCTTGTCGCCGTGAACGGGGATACAAGTGGGGTGAATCTGCACGAATGCGGGGTTGGCGAAGTAAGCGCCCTTGCGGTAAGCGGCAATTGCAGCGGAGCAGTTGCAACTCATAGCGTTGGTGCTCAGGAAGTAGGTGTTGCCGTAGCCACCGGTACCGAGAACAACGGCGTGGGCGGCGAAGCGCTCGAATTCACCGGTTACGAGGTTCTTGGCGATGATACCGCGTGCGCGGCCGTCGATCATAACGACGTCGTGCATCTCGTAGCGGTTGAAGCTCTTCACCTTGCCGAGCTCAATCTGGCGGTTGAGGCTGGAGTATGCGCCGAGCAGAAGCTGCTGGCCGGTCTGACCCTTGGCGTAGAAGGTGCGGCTTACCTGTGCGCCACCGAACGAACGGTTGGCAAGCAGGCCGCCATATTCGCGTGCGAAGGGAACGCACTGTGCCACGCACTGGTCGATGATATTGTTGGACACCTCGGCCAGACGATAAACGTTGGCCTCGCGGGCGCGGTAGTCGCCACCCTTGACGGTGTCGTAGAACAGGCGGTAAACGGAGTCACCGTCGTTCTGGTAGTTCTTGGCTGCGTTGATACCACCCTGTGCGGCGATGGAGTGGGCGCGGCGGGGTGAATCCTGGATGCAGAAGTTGAGCACGTTGAAGCCCATCTCTGCCAGCGAGGAAGCGGCGGAGGCACCTGCAAGGCCGGTGCCGACAACGATGACGGTCAGTTTGCGCTTGTTGGCGGGGTTAACGAGCTTCTGGTGTCCTTTATAGTTGGTCCACTTCTCAGCAACAGGACCTTCAGGAATTTTGGAATCGGCGGCCGCCATTACCAGGCCGTCTGCAGTTTTTTTAAGTTCCATATTTGTTGATGTCAAGTGGTTGATTAATTCTGTGAAACGCCTTCGGTTACCTCGGCAGCCTCAAGTACTT
>X378_Fat_Sand_Rat__coassemble_335_pt1 | contig 9844 bp, 8 predicted proteins | sample X378_Fat_Sand_Rat__metabat2_low_PE_008 | metagenome-assembled genome bin X378_Fat_Sand_Rat | reverse complement strand
GACTCACCCTCCTATGAGTGTTAGTCGACGATGGCGATTTTGAAATTATCGGAGTTTAGGTGGCGAAAATTTGCATTTTATCGGAGTTTGATGGAATGAAATTTGCATTTTATCGGAGTTTGTGGTATTTTTGCGGGTAAAATTCAATCTAATGGACTCAAATACAATATATCGGGTCATTATCGACCAGCGTGAGGAACTCACTGCCTACGCGGATCCGGCTTTAGTGTCGCGCGAAGAGGCGCAGCTTATAGAAATCAATAGTCCTTTGGCCCAAGTAGTGATCGGTGTCCGTAGAAGCGGCAAGTCGACACTATGCCACATGGCTCTGCAGGCTGCGGGAGTTGACTATGCCTACGTTAACTTCGACGATGACCGGCTGGCCGACCTCAGGACAGAGGACTTGAACCTGATTCTTGAAAATATTTACAGGGTTTATGGGCCAGACGTAAAATATCTGTTTTTCGATGAGATCCAGAATGTAGACGGATGGTATCTTTTTGTCAACCGGCTACTGAGACTTAAATTTCACGTATTTGTGACCGGTTCGAATGCCCGGCTGTTAAGTTCGGAACTTGCCTCGCATCTTACGGGACGCAGCCATGAAATACGCCTTTATCCCTTCTCGTTCAAGGACTTCTGCTCCGTCAAGGGTCTGGACTGTAACCTGCCCACAACGCGAAACGTTGCGTTGCTAAAGAATGCCCTTGACGAGTATCTGATGGAGGGCGGTTTTCCGGAACTGATGCACCTCGGCTCAAAGCAGGAATATATAAGCAACTTGCTGGACACCATAATTACAAAGGACATCATGCGCCGCTATCGACTTCGCAACGCCAACGGACTCAAAACCCTGGCTAACCATTTACTCAACAATGCGGCACAACTCATAAACATGACCGAACTGACAGAGACTCTGGGAATAGGTTCGGACAAGACCGTACGCAATTATCTCGACTATCTGGGGCAGGCTTTCCTAATCGTCCCTTTGCAAAAGTTCTCTTATAAAAGCGCGGAGAGGCTGCGTCAGGGCAAGGCGTTTGCGGTAGACTCCGGGCTGCTTACCTACAGGCGTGATGTCCTGTCTTCGGCAAATATGGGCTGGCGACTGGAGAATGCCGTTCTCCTTGAATTGCGTCGCCGAAACCATTCCAAAGACAAGGACATATTCTATTATAAGCCATCGACCAATTCGCGCGAGGTGGATTTTGCCGTGACTGAACGGGGCCAATTACAAGAACTCATTCAGGTATCATACGATGTCAGTTCCCCAAAGACACTTAAACGGGAGATTGATGCACTGAAAGATGCTGCATGCAGGACGGGCTGCCGAAACTTGACCTTAGTGGCATGTACCGACTCGAGGAAAGTTGAGGACGATGGATTGGAAATCAATATTGTTTCGGCAGTGGATTGGCTGCTCGGCAATAGGCTGGGGGTATAGAACGGGAAAAATCCCGGGGCGCTCGAGGCGGCCCGGGATTTTTCAGTGCGGTTCGGGGGGTTAGTCTTCGCGGATGGGATGGTACTGGACGAAGGCTTCCATGGCTTCGTAGCTGGCGAGGCCGAGCGATTCGTAGAGCTGGGCCGTGGCGCGGTTGCGCTCTTCGGCGCGCTGCCAGAAGAGGCGGTCGTCGTCGCCGAGGAAGGGAGCGTTCTCCATCTGGCTCTGGTGCTTGAGGATGGAGTTGCGCTTCGAGCGGAGTTCTTCGGGGGAAATGGGCACGGCCATTTCGATGTGGTCGATTTCCCATTCGGCCCATGCGCCGCGGTACATCCAGATGCGGCAGTCCTTCATCCACTCCTTGTCCTTCTCTTCGTCGATTACGGCGAAGACGGCGTCGGTGCAGACGCGGTGTGTGCCGTGGGGGTCGGCGAGGTCGCCGGCCACGAAAATCTGGTGGGGCTTGTCGGAGGTGATGAGCTCGCGAACGATGGCTGCGTCCTTCTCCGTGAGGTCGCCTTTCTTGATGGCACCGGTCTCATAGAAGGGGAGGCGGAGGAAGTGTACGTTCTCGGGTTTCACGCCCATGTACTTGCAGGCGGTGCGGGCTTCGGCCTGGCGGATGTGGGTCTTGATTTCGCGGATGTCGGCGCTGTCCATGTCGCCGGGCTGCTTGTTGGCCACGAATTCGTTGATCTCCTTGGACTTCTGCTTGTAGCAGTCGTTGTCGAAGCCGAAGAGGGGAGCCATGTAGTCGGCGAGCATGATGTAGCGCATCATGTCTTCGTCGCCCACAGCGATATTGCCGGAGGTCTCGTAGGCCACGTGTACGTCATGACCCTGGTTGACCAAGCGCTGCAGGGTGCCACCCATGGAGATGACGTCGTCGTCGGGATGGGGGGAGAAGACGATGACGCGCTTGGGGAAGGGAGTGGCGCGCTCGGGGCGGAAGGTGTCGTCGGCGTTGGGCTTGCCGCCGGGCCAGCCGGTGATGGTGTGCTGCAGTTCGTTGAACACCTTGATGTTAACGTTATAGCCGTTGCCGAAGAGGGCGAGGAGCTCGCCGAGGCCGTGGTCGTTGTAGTCCTGGTTGGTGAGCTTGAGGATCACCTTGCCGGTCTGCTGGCAGAGCCATACGATGGCGCGGCGGATGAGCTTGTCGTTCCATTCGCAGGTGGTTACGAGCCAGGGGCGGGAGATGCGGGTGAGGCCTTCGGCGGCGTTGATGTCGAGCACGAGGGTTGTGCGCGAGTGGGTCTGCAGCAAGGAAGCGGGTACGTTGGGGGTCACGGGACCCTCGACGGCCTGCTCTACGATGGCGGCGCGGTTTTCGCCCCAGGCCATGGCGATGATGCGGCGGGAGGCGAGGATGTTGTGGAGGCCAAGGGTCAGGCCGGTGGTGGGAGCCTGGTCTACGCCGTAGCTCTTGGCGGTGCTCTGGCGCTGCTCGGGGCTCAGCAGGACGAGGCGGCAGATGCTCGAGGCGGTTGCGCCCGGCTCGTTCAGGCCCAGGGCGCCGTGGGCGCCTACCTGGAGAAGGCAGAGGTCGATGCCGCCGGCATTCTCGATGGCAGCCTCATATTCGCGGCACATTGCGCCGACTGCTTCCTTGGGGCACTCTACGTTGAAGCCGTGGATGTTTTCGGGCTTGAGGTCTACCTGGTCGAGGAAGTTTTCGCGGAGGTTCTGCATGGTGGAGGGGCCGTCGGTGGCGCCGTCGCAGTAGTAGTCGCAGAGGTTGAAGACCACGGTGTTCTTGAAGCTTACCTTGCCGGCCTTGTACATGGCAACGAGGTCGGCATAGACGGTGGTGAGCGAGTTGCCGGCGCCAAGGGCCATCACGAACTTGCCGCGCTTGCTTTCGGCGCGATCCATGGCGTGGATTACGTGTTCGGCAATGCCTTCGGAGCCTTCCTGAAGGGTTTCGTAAATACGGGTGTCGATTTTCTCTTCGCGGGTCAGGGCCGCCTGCTCGATTTCATCCGTGGGGTCGTAATAACGTTTGGGGATGCTGTCAAGCTTGATTTTGGAACTGAGATTGGTTTTCATGGAGAATGAAAATTGTTGGTTTAGATTCTTAGCGCAAATTTAACAAAAAAAGCTGAATCCGAAAATAATTTACCCCGAAAAAGAGTCCTACTCCGGCTTTTGGGGTATCGGGCGGAGGGTGATGAGTTCGAGTTTGTTGGCGGTGGAGCGCTGGATGTGGAAGAGGTAGTCGCCCAGCTCTATGTCGGTGCCCTCGGCGGGGAAGGTGCCGAGCTCCTGGAGCAGGTAGCCGGCCAGGGTCTGGTAGTCGTCGCTTTCGGGGATGTCGAGGCCGTACTGCTCGCGCAGTCGGTCGACCTCCACACGGCCAGAGAACTCAAAGGAGCCGTCGGGAAGCTTGCGGGCCACGAGGTTCGAGCGGTCATGCTCGTCCTGGATGTCGCCGAGTATCTCCTCCATCAGGTCTTCGAGGGTGACCATGCCGGAGGTGCCTCCGAATTCGTCGACCACTACGGCCAGCGAGCGCTTCTCGGCCAGCAGCCGCTTGAGCATCTTGTTGGCCAGCAGGGTCTCGGGGGCGAAGACCACGGGCTTGAGGTTTTTCTTCCAGTCGGCCGCGGGGTCGAGGAGCTCCGAGACGTGGATGTAGCCGAGTACGGTGTCGATGTCGTGGTCGTAGACCAGTATTTTGCTGCGGCCGGAGGAGGTGAAAAGCTGCGAGAGTTCGTCGCGGGTGGTGCCATGGATGCTGACGGCCACAATCTCGTTGCGAGGCACTATGCAGTCCCTCAGGTGGATGGTGGAGAAGTCGATGGCGTTATGGAATATCTTCACCTCGTTTTCGAGCTGGGGCCTCACGTCATTGTCGGGGTCCATGGCGCGCTCTATGAAGTTGTTGATGTCCACGACGCTGAGCTGCGTGTCGCCGTCGGCCGCGCCCTTGACTCCGAAGAGGCGCATCAGTCCGCGCGAGATGGCCGTGGAGAGCTTGGAGATGGGCCAGAGCAGGATGTAGAAGGGGTACATCGGGACGCCCGCCATGCGCAGCGACGCGTTGGGGTTGATGCGGAAGAGGGTCTTCGGAAGATACTCGCCCGTGAAGATGATGATCAGGGTGGTGATCAGCGTCTGGATGAGCAGGGTCAGGGCCTCGTTGCCGTTGACCCACTCGCTGATGGTCGGCTCGAGCAGTTTGGCGGCCGCCATGCCGTAGATGACGAGCACTATGTTGTTGCCCACCAGCATGGTGGTGATGAAGAAGTCGGGGTGGGAGAAGTAGCGGTCGATGATGCGGGCGCCGACGCCGCCCTTCTGCGTGTCGAGCTCGGCGCGCACCTTGTCCGACGACACGAAGGCTATCTCCATGCCCGAAAAGATGGCGGAGAGAAAGAGCGAAACTACTACTATTATGATCCAGTTAATCATCGGTAATGGGTATTGAGAGTTCTGCGTCCTCCTCCGGCTCGGGGACCGTGCGCGGGGCTGCCTGAGGGTCGGCGCCGGGCTGGAAGGTGGGCTCCACGGCGCCTCCGGGACCGAAGGGGTTGCGCTGGTCGAAGCCGGAGGTGGGTATGATGGCCGTCGGGCGGCGTATGGTGTAGTTGGTTATCTGCTCGTTGGAGGTGAAGCCGTAGCCCTCCAGGATGCGCTCGGCGCGCTCAATGTGGATGAAGGAGTCGGAGTAGACGGTGTGGCGCTCCTGGTCCCAGAATAGCTGCTGGGTCAGGAACTTGTCGCCCTTGATGTTGCGAAGGCGCACGTTGCCGTCCAGGCGCCATAGCTTCTTGCGGGAGAAGTAGGTGGCGGTGTCGGCCACGATGGTTGCGTCGACGGTCATCTGGTCGTCATAGCGCTGCATGTCTACTCCACCGGGGAAGAGCCAGTATGGCTCCTTGGCCTCGTCGTAGATGAGCCATTTCGGGGCCCGGACGTGATAGCGGGTGATTCCGGAGTCGCTGATGAAGGTGTTGACCGAGTCGGTGACCATCGTGGGCGTCTTCTCGCCGTCGAGCGGCTTGGGACGCGGGCCCTCGGTCTCCGTGCACGCCACGGCAAGGAGGAACAGAATCAGCAGAAAAAGTGGAAGTCTCCGCATCTAAAGTTTAGCGGATCTTCGAGGCCATGAACCAGAGCTCGTTGAGGGCAACTCCGACGCTGACCATGAAATAGTTTTCGGAGAGGGTGGCTACGGGGTAGCTGTTGCGGTGGCGGTACTCCAGGCCGACGTTGACGGTGGTGCGCATGGGGGTCGGCAGGCCGAAGCCGCAGGTGATGCCCCACTGCCGGACGTTGTTGTCGCGGACCATGATGTAGTCGCGGTCGTAGAAGCCGCCCACGCGGTAGCTGATGCGCTTGAGGTAGTTGCCGCGGAAGGCGGGGATGAATTCCGCACCGGCCTGAATCTTGTAGCGGTTGGCCAGCGGCTGGGGGTCGCTGAAGCCCTCGATGCCGTCAAACTTGGCGTCCTTCCAGGGCTGGTAGGTGAAGTCGACGCCAACGGTCAGACGCTTGGCCCACTGGTAGGTCAGGCCGGCGCCTACGTTCCAGGGGAAGCTGAAGCGGTGGACCATCGAGGCGTAGCCGATGGTGTCGGGATTGGTGCTCTGGTTCGTTACGTCATACTTCACGCCGTAGGCATGGCCGTGGGCGCGGCGACCGAGGTTGAAGGTGGCGCCGGCCGTCAGCGTATGGGCGCGCTTCTTGCCGAAGTCGAAGCCATATTGCAGGCCGAACTTTATGTTGTAGTCGCGAACCTTGTAGACCGACTCGTAGAGCGAGGTGGCCGAGCCAGTTATGATATAGTTGTCGTGGATGATGTTACCGAACAGGTAGCCGGCGTTGAAGCCCACGCTCAGCCCCTTGACGGGGCGCGCGGCCCAGCCGAGGTAGAGTTCGGAGATGCCGCCGGAGCCCTGGTACTGAAGGTTGCCTTGTGCATCCGGCACCTCCTCGCCGAACTTGTAGCCCACGGAGCTGTAGGGGAGCAGGCCCAGGGAGGCGCCCATCCACTTGCCGATGGGCACCTGCATCGTGACGTAGTTCAGTCCGCCGAGGGTCTTCTTGCCCGTCAGGCCCTCCTGCTTGGAGTGGACGGCGCCGACGTCGACGCCCATGTCGAACAGGAAGGTCAGCGAGTCGATGGCGGCGTAGCTGGCCGGGTTCTTCACGTTGATTTTGCTCTTGGAGCGGAGGGCGTAGCCAATGCCGCCCATCGAGCGCTGGGCGGTGTTGACGTTGTCCTGCATTATGCCGTAGCCGTAGATTGAATAGGGACTGTTGTAGTCTTGAGCCTGCAGGCTTACGGCGGCGACGAGTGTAGCGGCCAGGGCGGCTATCTTGCGCATTATCTTCATTTTTGGTTAAGTATCTTGTTAAGGCCCAGATTGACCAGGTGGGGATGAATTTCGTATTGGGTTCCTTGGGGGAGGAGGGCGGCGATTTCAGGCGCCCAGCCGCCGGAGAGTATGAGGCGGCGTCCGTCGGAGGCGTACATGAGCAGTTCGGCCACCACTCCGCGCAGGGCTCCGGCGCGCATGGCCCCGTGGGTGTCCGTGCCGTAGGCTGGGACGGGGGCGTGGCCGCTGACCAGGGGCAGTTGGGCCGTATAATGGTTAAGGGCGCGCAGGCGCATGCCCGGCCCGGGGGCGATGTTGCCGCCGAGGAAGCGGCCGTCGGCCGACACGAGGTCGTAGGTCACGGCCGTGCCGATGTCGGCCACCAGCAGGTCCTCGCCGGGATGGAGCGCGGCGGCTCCGACGGCGGCGGCCAGGCGGTCGGCGCCGAGGGCCGCGGGGTTGGCATAGCCGTTGGCCAGTGGCGCGGGGTCCGTGGAGGAGAAGAGCGACGTCGACGGGGCGCCCGTGGCCGCGAGCAGCTCCGGGATGTTGCCCGAGCTGACCGTGCAGCCTATGGCGGCGCTGACGTCATGTCCCCCGACGGCCTGACGCACCTCGTCGGCGCTCTTGAGCGTGGCGCAGGCCACTTCGGCCCCTGTCGCGGAGTCGAAGAGCACCAGCTTGGTGCAGGAGTTGCCCTGGTCGAGGGTGGCGTTGACGCTCATTGCTGCTGACGGGGTTTGCGGGGTTTGAGGCTGAGGGCTATGGAGCAGTAGACCTGAATGGCGGCGCCGGCCAGGGTGAAGGCCAGCCAGTCGCGCAGGTTTGGCGCTGAATAGAAGCAGAAGAAGGCCGCGACGCAGAAGAGCAGTGCGCTCCACGTCTGCAGGCGCACGAGGCGCTTGGTCCTCAGCGGGGTGCCGGGCGCGGGCGAGGGCTCCAGCAGTCGGGCAATCAGCGTCAGGGCAGCGCCCACGGCGTAGACGTAGGGGAAAGTGGGCTCGTAAGGGTTTTTGGTCATGATGGGAAGCATCACTCCGGCGGCGACGCCGCAGAGGCCCACTATCAGCAATATTGACGAAAGTCGCTTCATTACTTCATTATGTACACGTCCTCGCTGGGACGCTGCATGTGGTATTGTTCACGTACGATGCGCTCGAGCTCCACCGGGTCGGAGTCGAGCTTGCGGTTGAGTTCCTCATAGACGCGCAGGGTGTCCTCGTAGGAGGCGATGCGCGCCTTCAGGTCACGTATCTCGCTGGCATACTCGTAGTTACGCTGCACGGAGTTCTCGTTAATGAAGAGCACGTAGACCACGAATGCCATGATGAGGATGCTGGCGGGCGAAACGTATCGTTTAAGCCATTCTTTCATAATGCTGCAAATTTACGCAAAATCTTCCAATTAGTCAAATTGGCGCTCGCAATAGCTAATATAGCTACCTTAGCTACCTTTGCTACCTTTGCCGGGGTGCGAGGGGTTGCGGCTGCAGTAGCTATGATAGCTAAGATAGCTACATTGGCGCTACATTGGAGTAGAAAAGGCTGATGGAAGTCTGAGATTTTTTGTAACTTTGCAGTCTGATTATGAACAAGCAACAAACTTCCGTAGGACATATCGAAATCAAGGCCACCGAATTCAATGCCGAGGTCGACCTGGAGCACCTGCCGGTGCTCCCGACGCGCAACCTCGTGCTTTACCCCGGAGTGGTCTACCCCATAACCCTCGTCAGGGAATCGTCGCGCCAGCTGGCCGAATGGGCCGCCGACCACAACGTGGCCATCGCCGTGGTGTGCCAGAAAAACGCCACTGTCGACCATCCGAGCCTCAGTTCGCTGGAGGAGATGGGCGTTCTGGCCCAGGTGCTGAAGGTGCTCCCGCTGCCCGACGACACCACCATCGCCGTAGTGATGACCAACCAGAAGGTGCGCCTTCTGGGGCCGGCCGAAAAGGACACCACCCTGCTGGCCCGCGCCGAAATAGTCCGCGAGCCGCGCACGCAGATGACCGAACGGCTCCGCAACGTCCTCGACCGCTGCCGCGAACTGCTGGGCAAGCTGATGGAGCAGACCGGGGGTGGCCCCTCGATGTTCCACATGGAGGAGAGCGGCGAGGGCGGCGGCTCCCCGGCCATGATTCTCGGCAGCATGTGCATCAACGCCCCGCTGCCGCAGGATATGCGCATGAAGCTGCTGGAGACCAACGGCTTGCGCGAGCGTGCCAACAAGTTCCTCGGGATGCTGACCGAGCAGGTGGAGCTCACAAAGCTGAGCGCCGAAATCGAGGAGCGCGCCCGCCGCAAGATGTCCGAGCGCCAGCGCAACGCCTTCCTCGAGACCCAGATGGAGGAGATACGCACGGAGCTCTACGGCGACGACGACTCGGAGGTGCGCAAGTTTCGCGAACGACTGGAGGAGATAGCCCCGGCGCTGACGGAGGAGTCGGCCACGCAGCTGCGCCGCGAGGTGGCGAAGCTGGAGCGCCTGAATCCGCAAAGCCCCGACTATCAGGTGCAGTTCGGCTACCTGCAGACCGTCATGGACCTCCCCTGGACTACCTACACCGACGACAACACCGACTTCGACCGGGCCGAGGCCGACCTCAACGCCACCCACTCGGGCCTTCAGAAGGTCAAGGACCGCATCCTCGAGCAGTTGGCCGTGCTGATTCAGTCGAAGGGGCGCAACGTGCCGATAATCTGCCTGGTAGGCCCTCCCGGCGTGGGCAAGACGTCGCTGGGCCAGAGCATAGCCAGGGCGATGGGCCGCAAGTTTCAGCGCGTATCGCTGGGCGGCGTCCACGACGAGGCGGAGATTCGCGGCCACCGGCGTACATACATCGGCGCCATGCCCGGCCGAATCATCGACGCCATACGCCGCGCCGCCTCGGCCAACCCCATCATCATGCTCGACGAGATTGACAAGCTGGGCCGCGACTACAAGGGCGACCCCTCGTCGGCCCTCCTGGAGGTGCTCGACCCCGAGCAGAACGTCAAGTTCCACGACAACTTCGTGGACCTGGACTTCGACCTGAGCCGCGCCATGTTCACCACCACGCCCAACACGCTCTCAACCGT
>X378_Fat_Sand_Rat__coassemble_329_pt1 | contig 9911 bp, 13 predicted proteins | sample X378_Fat_Sand_Rat__metabat2_low_PE_008 | metagenome-assembled genome bin X378_Fat_Sand_Rat | reverse complement strand
GTGCACAACTTCCAGCTATTTCATCAATCAACGCAGCGTTCCGTAAGAGTAGCGGAAACAACACTCAGCCAGTGGTGACCATGCTTGCCAAGAACGGCTACACAAAGCAGAAACTCTCTGGATTTAATGTTTACGCCAAGGGGTGCAAGGCCAAGAAGGTCGACTATATGAATGGAGTGAATCTGGAGGCCTCTCCGGCCAACTCCAAGGCATGGATGGCCTCCATCCAGACCTACGGCCGTTCGCTGACCGTTGATTTTTATTGCTACGGCAAGGCCAACTTCAAGAAGGTTGTGGCCCAGATGAAAGCCGCCGGTTACGAGGTGGAATCCGAGGGCCAGGGCAACCAGGGCCAAAGCTGGGTTGCATATGCCGATGGCAAGCCTGACGTCAGCGTCTGGAACGACTACGGCGACACTTACATCTTCTCCTGGCAAAAACACTAAATCCCTTCAATCATTATGAACTTCAAGAACTTACTGATGGCTCTGGCTGCTGTCGTGGCTCTCACAGGATGCGGCTCAAGCCGCACGGCGCAGAAAGGCAGCCTGCCTTACAAGGAACTCAACCATTACTTCGTGAACAACTCAGTGGTCACTCCCGTGCCTACCCGCATCGACAACGAGGGTGAGTTCAAAATGTATTTCGGCATGGCCGCCGTCATGGGTCCCAATGGTCAGCCCACACCCATCGATTTCAACAAGGAATACGTCATCTCCGTTGTGCTCCCCGTGACCAATGTGGAGACATCGATTACGCCCGTGAGCCTGAAACGGGGTGCTGACGACAAAGTAGTGTTCACCTACAAAGTTGTCAGGGGCGAAGAGCAGAGCTACACCACCCGCCCCTGCCTCGCAATCGCCGTGCCCGACTCAATCAAGGGCCCCGTCGTCATCAAGGAGGAGTAATCAACTTCTCTCGTCAGACTATTATTCCGGCCGCAGGGCCACCCAGGTGTGGGCGGTGGCGGGGATTACTTTGGTGAGGAGGTCGGCCGGCCTTCCCGATTCGATGGTTGTCACAAATTGGTCCATAACGGATGCAAATTTACCCAAATTCTTTTGGATTTCAAACCAAATACGTACCTTCGCGTGTTTAGTAACCGTAACCAAAATAACTATGAAACTAATTCCTTTGATAATGAGTACCATTGCTACCGTCTCCGGCCTCGCCCAGGAGCCTATCCAGCTTGACAAACCCGACATGAACCGTGGGCTGAACGTAATGCAGGCCCTTCAGAACCGTCACTCGGAACGCGAATTTGCCGACAAGCCGCTGTCGCATCGCGACCTGTCGGACCTGATGTGGGCCGCCTACGGCATCAATCGCGAGGATGGGCGCCATACCGCCGCCTCAGCCATTAACAAGCAGGACATCGATGTCTATGTGCTGATGGAATCCGGCTCTTACAAGTATGATCCCGCCAATAATCAGCTCGTTCCCGTTGCCGACGGCGACAATCGCGCCTTGATCCGTGGCGGTCAGGAGGATTTTCCGCTTGCGCCTGTCAACATCGTTGTGGTCAGCGACATTTCGCGTTTCGGCCTCCCCGATGAGGACGCATGCGGGCGCCTGGGAGCCATTGACGCAGGACTCGTTTCGCAAAACATCGCCCTGTTCTGCGCCGGCAACGGCCTGGTAACCGTACCCCGCGCTTCAATGGATACCGACGGCCTACGCAAGATCCTCAAACTCCCATGGGACGCCATGATCGTCATCAATAACCCCGTCGGCTATCCGGCTAAATAGCGGGCGCGGTTGGCTGCGACCGAACGTTATCGAATTTTGGCACACGTCCTATCCTCGCAAAACCGGTGGGGATAGGACGCACGAGCCGTGCGTCCCTACACGTTGAGGATGTTTTTGCTGACGGGTCGCGTTATTTGAGGAGGCGCTTGGTGGTGGTGCCGTCGGGGTGGCGTTGGACGACGATGCCTTTGGAGGAGGATGAGGCGGGGCGGCCGGTGAGGTCGAAGAGGGTAGGGGCGCCGTCGGCGGTCACTTCCCTGATCTCGGAGGTGCCTCCGGATTTCAGGCCCACCCGGTCGGCGTTGATTACCTCGCCGTCTTTGTTGAGCAGGAGGGCGATGAGCGAGGCGTTATCGGGGTTGGTCGTCTTGCCGAGTGAGAAGTCGTTGACGGTGAAGATATGCGGTTCGGAGGCGGTCAGTTTGGCGGGGACGGAGCCTTCGATGCCTTTCCAGTCGGAGTGCATGGAGCGGGCCACGTCGTTGTAGAGCATGCTGACGTACTGGCCTTTGTCTTCCCAACCGGGCAGGTCGCTTGTGGCCGACGGATAGTTGAGCTGCGTGTATGGTCCGACCTGATCCTCCGTGATGATGAAGGTGATGCGCCAGTCGTCGGTCAGCTGTTCTTCGGCGACCTGGATTGTGGCGGTGGCGTTGATTTTCATCGGGTCGGCGGTAGGGGTGAACGACGCCGTCAGGCCGACGTACCAGTCGGTGCGCGCCTCATACTGGATGTAATTCGTGAGGTTGTAGAGCTGGGCCAGGTTGCTGTAGTCGGTGCATCGGCTGATGAGCACGCTCGGAGTGCCGCCCGTCTTGTAGAAATCCTGCCAGCCGGAGTAGTCGCTGCAAATCAGGTCGTCGCCATATTCGTGAACTTCCACCCCGATGAACTGGTCGGGATAGTGCTCGTTCATATAGTCGAACGAGTAGATGCCGATGGGGCAGTTGCCGCAGGTCTGCGACGTGCGCTTCTCCACAAACATTTTGCGCGCGAAGCCCTCGGCGGCGCAATTTGCGGCGGTCAGCGCCAGCAGCGTAGTGATGACAATGGTTCGGTTCATAGTTGGGAACGGTCAACGGCCAGGAAATTGCATATGCCGCATTTCGAGGCCGGCAAATTTCACGACGTCGACGAAGTTAAATCCAAGCCGCTCGTAAAGGCGGAAGGCATCGTCGTTGCCATACGCGCAGAGAAGGCCGAAAGGCTTTCTGGATGCCGAATGCCGCCCGATGGCTGCGCGAATTAATGCTGACGCGATGCCCCGGCCCTGAAACTCTGGTTCAACGGCCAGGGAGTCGAGATAGAACTCCTCGGGATTGGTCTCGTCATCGAGGTTTTCTTCGCTGAAACCGGCGGCAAGCACTTCGTTGGCCACGGCGATGAACGCTCGGCGCAAGGGTTGGAGAAGCGCCCCGTCGTAGGAAACCAGTGCTCCCGCCAACCGGCCGTCATGGTCCTCGGCTATCAGGGTGTTGAGATAGCTGTATTGGGAGTTTTCGGAAGCGCATAGGCGCCTGAACACCAGGTCCAGCAGCGGAAGGCGCTCCTGAGAGCCCGCCAGCTTCAGGCAGCCCTCCTCGTGAAGAGCAGACTGCAGCATTTTGGCGATGAAGGGCGCGTCTTCCTTTCGCCCCTCCCTGATTAAAATATTGTTAGTCATAGCATGGGCAAAATTACGAAATCTCGAGTTACAGCGGGGTTAGTTGGCCGGTTTCGGAGTTCATGATGTAGCCGGCGACTTTGACGTCGCGGGGCATCAGCGGGTGGTTGCCCACGAGGTCGACGGTCTCCTTGACGGCATCTTCGGTGTTGGAGAAGCCGTGGAGCCAGCTGTCGAGGTCGATGCCGCAGTGGCGCATCAGCTGGATGTGCTCTTCGTCGACGCCACGTTGCTTCATCAGGTGGAGCATCTCGTCGGCCTCCATGCCCTGCACGCCGCAGCCGGTATGGCCGATGACCATCACTTCATTGACGCCGAGTTCGTAGACGGCCACTAGGATTGAGCGCATAGTGGAGTCGAAGGGGTTGGTGATGGTGCCTCCGGCGTTCTTGATGATTTTCACGTCGCCGTTGCGGATGCCGAGGGCGGCGGGGAGGAGCTCCACGAGCCGCGTGTCCATGCAGGTGACGATGGCAATTTTCTTGTCGGGATACTTCGACGTGGCGAAGCGGCGGTATTCGCCTTTTTCGACGAATTCCCGGTTATACCTTAGGATCTCTTCTATCATATTAAATTTTGAAAAGTGTGCTGAATTCCGACTCGAAGTTGGGCGTCAGGATGTTGCGTCCCAGGGCGTCGCGAATTTCATCCATCGTCCAGAAGCGGCCTCCGTCGAGTTCGTCGCTCGGCGTGGGCAGGGAGTCAACTATGGTTTTGAATGCGTTGACCAATTCGCGCTCACGATCGGACTCAAAGACGTAGCTGCGCAGGAATTCCGGCTCGAAGTCGGTCAGGCCCAGCTCCTCGCGGGCCTCGCGTCGGAGGGCGTCGGCCGTCCCCTCGCCAAGGTCAACGTGACCTCCAACGGCCGTGTCCCACTTTCCGGGCTGGATGTCCTTCCACTGGGGGCGCTTCTGCAGAAAGAGGCGTCCCTGGCGGTCAAACACATGGAGGTGGACCACGGGGTGGAGCAGTTTGCTGCCGCCGTGGCATTCCCCGCGGGTGGCGTGACCGATGACGCGCCCCTGCTCATCAACGATAGGGAAAAGTTCTTCGCTATTGTCCTTTATCATGATTCGAGAGGTGTTTTATAACGGGATTGACGGCCAGCAATTGCTTGATGAACTGATCCTGGCGGACGGGGGAGATGACAAGGGGCATGGAGCTTTTGAGCACCTTGCGGTCGGTGAAGGTGATGGCCAGGCGATGGGTCAGTGAAGTGGCCGGAGCGGATAGGATGCTATTGGTAGGCTTAATCTCCTTTATCTTGTCGATGGGATAGGACGAGGGTATAAATAAGGTGTAAACGACAAGTTCGTTGCCGTCGATGCGGTAACGGATGCTCCAAAGCGCCAGCAAAACGAACACAATCATGGCCACGCAAATGGCTACTGTCCACCACTGTCCCCCGTCGATAAGACAGGGAATCACGCAGCAAACCACCACCAGGCCGACCATGCTCCAAGTACTGGCGTCCCACCAAGAGCTGTAGCTTGTTCCTTTAGATTTTTTAGTTTCTTCCATTTAGGAGTTAGAAAGAGGGTAGGGTGATGTAGAAGAGGATGTCGCCCTGAACGGTCAGGTAGCCGACATTGCCGTGGCGGTCTTTGAACTTGGCGATGCCTTCGCTGAAGGGGCCGATGACCATGCCGTCGCTATCGAAGAGGGGAGTGCCGTCGGGCAGGTAGGCGTCGGAGCCGACCTGGACGAAGGGACCGCCGTCGTAATTGTATTTGCCGTCCATTCGGGAGAGCCTGCGGACGCCTTTGAATTCGCGGTTCATCGAGAGGAATTCATTGCCGGTGTCTACCCATGCGAAGCCTTCGAAGAAGCGGTGGGCGCCAACCAGGGGGCCGCACTGGACATTGCCGGCGGCATCGATGTAGCTCTTGAAAATTCGGGAGTCGTTGGGAAGGCGTTGGCTGACGATGGAGAGGCCTTCGTGGAAGGGCTCGGGTTCACCAAGGGTCAATACGACCTGATTGATTTGCTGGCCGTCCGTGCCGATGTATATCCACTGCTGTCCGTCGGGGGAGACGGCGGCAATCCCTTCGCTGAAGTCCTGGGCCTCCTGATAGCGGGCGGGGATGACAACCTTGCCGGTGTGGTCGAAGTAGCCATATCGGCGGGTCTTATAGTCGTAGAAGCAGGAAAGGCCGTCGCAGAAGGGGCGCATGTCCTTGAGCAGGCCGTAGGTGCCCGTCACGTCCTGGACCATCTTGGGGAAGGCGTCTTTGCCGTTGCGGTCGTAGTAGTGGAGCTCGATGCGGCGACGGGTCTGGTTGATGGGGATGGACTTGAAGGCAGTCACGTAGCCGTCGACAAAGTCCGTGCCGAGCGAGGCCAAGTTGCCGAGGTTGGCTACTATGCCGCCTTTGGTGTTGAGTATTAGGTAGTTCGATTTGCCTTTGTCTGAGATCACGGCGGGTATAACGCCGCTATTGAATCGGGGGACGCCTCGCATGGAGGTGACCAAAGGTATGGAGGGCTCGACAACCATGTTGCCGGCCGTATCGAAGATGCAGAAGAGTTTGGACTTCTGGTCCTGGATGAGCACGTGGGCGTCGCCGAACAGGCCCATGCCGTTGCTGAAGTCGGGGATTTGGACCATGGTGTAGGCCTTGGTTTGCTCGGTAATATGCGGTTTGTACTGCGCGAAGGCGAGGGTTGCGCAAAGGAGGATTGCTGAAAGGATTGCGAGTCGTTTCATGTCTATGAATGTTAATGTTAGGCAAATTTACGTAAACTTTATGGACTTCCAAACTATTGTCAGGGAAAATGGCTAAATTTGCGGCTAATGGTGATATCATGCGTACATCATTTGCCGGAATGCGGGATTTTGGGTAAATTTGCAGTGATGAAAGCAATAGGTGTAAGTGTTAATTATCTGAAAGTAAAGCAATTCGTTTGGCAGCACGTGCTGCTGTTGTGTTCGCTGTTCGTGATGACCATGGGAGTGGTCCTGTGCCTGAAATCGGCCATCGGCAGCAGCACCATCTCCTCCATTCCTTACGTGATGACCCTTTCGGGAGAAATCGGCCGTGTGCCGGCGCTCTCGGTGGGCACCTACACCATACTGATGAACTGCCTGCTGGTGGGGCTCCAAATCGCCGTGCTGCGGCGCCGCTTCGAACTGATGCAACTGTTTCAGCTCGTGGTTGGTTTCCTGTTCGGATGGTTCATAGACCTGAACATGTGGCTCATGTCGGGACTATATTGCGACATGTGGGCCTCACAGGCGGTGTGCCAGCTGCTGGGTTGCACTATCCTGGGCCTCGGCATCGCCTTCGAGGTCAAGTGCGGGTCCGTCACCATGCCGGGCGAGGGCATCTCCATGGCCCTGAGTCTGGTGAGCGGCAAGCCGTTTTCAAAGGTCAAAATCATGGTTGACTCCGCGCTGGTGGTCATCGCCGTGGCGCTCGGCTACCTCTTTTTCGGCAAATGGATGGGCGAGGTAATCGGTATCGGCACCCTCTTTGCCATGGTCTACGTAGGGCTGGTGGTGAAGATCGTCGCGCCCCGTATCAGCTGGTTTGACCGGGTGGTCACCACTCCCGGCTTCCGCCGCTACATCTTCGGCCTGCTACGCAAGTTCCGCTCCTAATGATCAAAAGAAGTCAGGGTATAATCTGCGCGTTTTGAACCATAAAGGTTGGCGATTCCTTCTGATTTCATCAATACCCAAATTTTTTGTACTTTTGCAGTCAAGAAAATCATTCACACCGCATGGATACTCCAGCCATTTCTTTCTCGCCCAATGAGCCAAATGCGATTGCGCTTATAACGACATTCCGCTGTAATGCGGCATGCCCTAATTGCTGTTACGGTTGCAGACCCGACAGAGGGCGCACCATGACCTTGGAAGAAATGAAGCATTATGTTGATGTCTGTCTTGCCGCCTATCCGAATTCTATCAGACGGCTTTCCTTGACCGGAGGCGAATGTTTTCTCCTTGGGTCTGATATGGATGAAATCGTGAAGTATGGACAGGAGCGAGGGCTAACGTCCATCACAATACTCTCAAACGGCTATTGGGGAAGAGACTACAAAACTGCGTACAAGCGTATTTCCAAGCTTAAAGAATACGGCCTGACAAGTATTGGCTTCACTGTTGGCTCCGATCATCAATCCATCATGCCATTGAAGAATAGCCGTAATGCGATAGTGGCATCGGCAAGAGCCGGCTATCGGGTAAGTGTCAGAATAGAAACCAAATATGGCCGTTCTCCAATCTATGACGAGCTTTCAAAGGATACGGCTTTCATGCGGTTGGTCAACGTGGATAAAATCTCGTTGGAATTCTGGGGTTGGAATGACTATAACAACGAGACGCTCCATGTCAAAAGATACCCTTCGAGAAGACGCCCTATGAAGGAAGGCCCATGTAATTTATTGTTTCGGGAGATTCAGATAACCCCTTATGGGGACATACTGGCTTGTGGTGGCATTGGGGCCATGAGAAACCCTTATATGAGGGTGGGTAACATTAATGCTGAACCCATCAAGGATATCTACGAACGGTCATTTGAAGATGCCTTGAAAGTGTGGATTCACCAAAATGGAGCATCTGATGTCTTGCAGTATGTCTATGACAATTCGAACATCCGTTGTTATGATTATGATGATGGCTGTGGGAATTGTATAGAGATATTTACAAATCCTAAGATCCTTCCGTTCTTAAGGGATCATTATGAGGATTGGATAAAAAAACTCAAATACGCCTACGTAGAACGGTAGTATGAAGGAGAAAGTTAACAGGATTCCGCGGCCGAAGACCTTGGCGCGTCATTACTCTGAGGGCAGATATTGCGATTATCCAGCTGAGGTCGTGATGTCAGCCGTCAATGCCGAACCTCTGACATATAATCCTACTGCATTTCCCATCAAAATAGGTTTTTTGCAGTCGTTTACCGCAAACTTTCCATCGTTCGCCTATCTATCAAAACATCGGTCGGCATCAGAGATTGAGGCTTTTTTGCAGGATCCAAATAATTTCGTGAAAGAGGCAGGGATAAAAACGATAATCCCGTTTGATGAATTTCTGCCGAAAATTATGGCGGCAATGCTTGAGGATGATATGTATAAGGCCTTGATCTCCGATAATTGTTTGGCCGTAGGTTATCTGACTTCCCGTTTTTGCGATAGCGAATGGAGCAGGCGTCACCCCGAAAGATATCCTAAGACGTATATGCAGCGGGAAAGCTTTGCATTTCTAAAAGACTTACCGCACCATATTTTCGGTGACGATGTCAAGTCTTCCGGTTTGAGTCAACTTTTAGACGTATCTCTTCTCCATATCAGAGATTTCTTTTCAGAGTAGGTTAGAGGTAGCGGCCGGTGACGCTGGCGGGATTGGAGGCGATTTCGGCCGGGGTGCCGGTGGCCACGATTGTGCCGCCAGACTCGCCTCCGCCAGGTCCCATATCGATGACCCAGTCGGAGTTGCGGATGATGTCCAGGTCATGCTCGATGACGACTACCGTGGCGCCTTTGGCGACCAGATGCTCGAATACGCGCAGCAGGGTTTGCACGTCGAGAGGATGGAGTCCGATGGAAGGCTCGTCGAACACGAAGAGTGAATCCGTCTGCAGTCGGCCCATCTCCGAGGCCAGTTTCAGGCGCTGAGCCTCGCCGCCGGAGAGCGACGGAGTGGCCTCGCCGAGGGTCAGGTAGCCGAGGCCGAGGTTGGCCAGGGTCTGCAGTCGTGACTTCACGGTGGGATAATCCGAGAGTTGCGGGATGGCGGTGGCGATATCCTCGCCCATCAGGGACGGCAGCGAGAAGTTCTGGTGCTCCTTGTTGGTCAGTTCGACCAGGTAGGCGTCGCGGGCATAGCGCGTGCCGTGGCACTCCGGGCAGGGGATGTCGACGTCGGGCAGAAACTGCACGTCCAGACTGATTTCGCCCGTGCCGTCGCAAACGGGGCAGCGCAGCCGCCCCGTGTTGTAGGAGAAGTCGCCGGCCTTGTAACCCATCTCTTTGGACTTGGGCGTGCGGGCGTATATCTTGCGCAGGTCGTCGTGGACGTTGGAGTATGTGGCCACGGTGGAGCGCACGTTGGCGCCAATCGGCGTGGAGTCAATCAGTTTGACGTGCTCTATGCCGTCTGCCTTCACCGAGAGGACGTGTGGCCGCAACTTCTCACCTTCGATTTTCGCCTTCAGCGCGGGTACGAGGCTCTCCAGAATCATGGTGCTCTTGCCCGAGCCTGACACCCCGGTGATGACCGTCAGCCGTCCGCGCGGAATGTTCACCTTCAGTGGTTTGACGGTATGGATCGGGCCGGTCTCCATTGTGATGGAGCCGAGCGCAAAGATGTCGCGGCACGGCACTTCGGGCAGGATTCGCTTGGGATACTTATCGGCGAGGAACGGGCCGATTTCCGAGGCAGGATTCGCCTCAATCTGGGCGATGGTGCCCTGGGCAATCACTTGGCCGCCCTTGCTTCCGGCGCCCGGGCCCATCTCGATGACCCAGTCGGCGTCGCGCAAAATTTCGG
>X378_Fat_Sand_Rat__coassemble_324_pt1 | contig 9955 bp, 1 predicted proteins | sample X378_Fat_Sand_Rat__metabat2_low_PE_008 | metagenome-assembled genome bin X378_Fat_Sand_Rat | reverse complement strand
CCCAGGGGCCGTCGGGACGCGCCTGCACGGCCACGTAATCGTAGCTCACCTCCGGCGAGTCGCCTCCGCTACACGAGCTCAAAGCGGCAAAAATCAGTAAAAATGGTAGGAATTTAAGCGTTTTCATGGTGCAAAGGTAAGCAAAAACTATCTCATGCACAATATTTTGCATTTTAATAAAATTATACGTAATTTTGCCCCAAATTTGGTTTTTTGGTCGACAAATCTAATTATCATCAACATAAATCACAAATGCTTAAACAACTACTTTTGGCAGCCCTATCCCTGCTGCCATTTGGAGCGATGGCAGTTACATCCGAGTTGGATGCAGGAAAAGTCTATCGCTTTACCAATGCCTCCTACACGGGGCGCAGTTTGGCGGCCAACTCTACCGGAGGGGTTTACGCCAATGAGACAAACTCCTTAGCGACTCAGCTATGGTATGTCGCGGAGAAGAGTGAATCAACCCCCTACACTTACAAACTCCGAAACTGGGGCTACGACCAGTATCTGACTTCCAACGGCTCCAGCGCCTGGAAGATGAGTGACTCCGGCACCGCCTTCTACATCATCGAGAAGGACAGCCACGTGGTGGTCAGCACCACGCAGACCGTGGGCTGGAACAGCATGCACTCCTCCTCGTCGCAAGGCTACGTGATTTGCGGCTGGGACGGCAGCATCACCCCCTCGCAGTGGGACATCACCCTCGTTCAGGAGCCCACCGAGGCCGAAGTCACCGCCCACTTCCAGGAAATCAGCGATTTCCAGAGCGCCGTAAGCAACAAGGCCACCTATCAAGGCTACCTGAATGCGATATTCACGGACAAGGCGTGCACCACTATGAGCAGCACTTATTCCTCCATGACCCAGTCCGCCCTCGAAGCCGATGCAAAATACACCGGCCTCCCCACCGAACTGAAGGCCATGGTGCTCAAACACTGGAAGGTGGCCAACGGCACAACGGTCGATGAGGCCTGGGCCGAGGACAACTACGACGGCAACGACGAACACAAATGGGGCGGCAACTACGCCAAGCGTTACCGCATCCAGAAATACGAGCCTTACAGCACCCGCGACAATAACCCGGACGCGCTGAAAATCAACAACCACGCCGAGCTCAACAACCCCACCGGCATCTTCGCCAACTCCTACCAGAATCTCTACATCATGGTGAGCGATGACGCCATCCCCTCCGGTGGCAGCCTCTATTTCGGTTCCGAGAAGGGCAACAGCAGCGCCGGAAGCTACAAGAGCGGCGTAGAGCTTGAGGCCGGCCTCAATATCATCCCCTACTACGACGACCTCAACTGGACCCTCGTATATTATAATGTCAACTCGCTGGCCAACTTCTCCTCCAGCGACGTTAGCTCCAACACCAAAGGCGGCAACTGCGTGGTTTCGCTGGCCAGCTTCCCCGACCTGACCATCCAGATTGCCGGCGGCAACGTCAACGGCTACTACAACGCCGTGGGCGACGACCTCTATACTAAAAACCACAGTTCCTACGACAACGACGGCACCACCTTCGACTCCTACCCCATGAGTATGTATAAGTATGGCGACCGCAAAGAGGACTGGGACTATCTGGCCAAGCGAAATAACCTCGAGGACCTGACCATCCTCGGCAAGTGGATTACCTTCCAGTTCTACTTCAACGAGACCAACGGCTCGAACGGCACGAACTACTACTTCACCTCATCCGACGGCACCACCCGCGTCTCCAACATTGAGCAGATTATCCAGCTCTGGGACCGCGTAGTGCTCTCCGAGCGCATCACCCTCGGCATCGCCAACAAGGATGACGTCGCCGAGGCCAACAACTTATACAAGAACCTGCAAGGCAATCCCGTCACAAGCACCGACAATACTGACGAGTACATCCAGGATTACTCCAACTACTACCGCCAGCACTGTCTGGCCATCGGCCGCACCGACGGCTACATGTCGGGCGGCGGCTACACCAGCAACTACAACGTCAACACCTTCGGCGCCCTGCTGCGCGACTGGCTCACCAACGCCGGCAACACCTGGGGCCCCGGCCACGAAATCGGCCACCAGCACCAGATGGGCTTCACCTACAACGGCTTGACCGAGGTGACGAACAACCTCTTCGCCAACGTGGCCGTATGGTATGACGGCCGCTGCACCTCTCGCACCAACGGTGGCCAAGGCTCGCTGGAGAACGTCAACAACGCCGCTGCAACCGAGGGCGGCAACTGGTGGACCAACAACATCTGGGCCCAGACCCACATGTACTACAAGCTGTGGATGTACTATCACCTCTGCGGCAACAACACCAAATTCTATCCGCGCCTGTTCGAAATGCTGCGCCGCGACCCCATCGACCGCCGTTACGACCAGTCGGAGACCTCGCCTAACGTAACCGGCAAGACCCCGCTGCTCCACTTCTATCGCAAGTGTTGCGAGGCCGCCGGTGAGGACCTCACGGAGTTCTTCCGCGCTTACGGCTTCTTCGAGGTGATGGACCATCAGTTTGTGGGCGACTACTCCAACTCAGTCTACACCCAGACCCAGGCACAGATTGACGCCCAAATCGCCGCCGTCAAGGCCCAGAATCTCCCCGTCAACAACAGCATCCTCTTCATCAACGACGCCGATCTTACTGCCACCTACACCGCCAGCCACTCCACCAACACCAACAACCAGCTTGGCATGTGGGACGGTAGCCCGAGCACTGCCTACGAGGGAAGCGGCAGCTACACCTCCTTCGTCAACGGCACCACCGCCTCAAGTGACTACGCCCTCTCCTTCAGCGGCACCACTGCCACGGTCACTTCCGGCTCCGGCGCCGTGGGCGTGGCCATCTATGATGCCGAAGGCCACATCCTCAGCTTCGGCACCAAGAGCTCCTTCGCCCTCTCCACCGCCGCCCTCGAGGCCCTGGCCAACGGCACTGCCGTCATCAAGGCCGTGAACTCCGACGGAACTTTCTCCGACGACATCACCTACGACGCCACCGCCTTGAGCAACAACCTCCTCGCCGTTTACATCGGTCAGGTGGAAGAGGGCCTGAAGTATATGGACGACGGCGGCACGGACGGCGCCCACTTCACCAAGGTCGGCTTCTACAAGAAGTCGGAGGCCACTGACGTCCTCGCCGTCCTCGCCGAGGCCAAGCAGGTGGTGGAGCTGAACCAGACTGACCTCTACAGCTCCAAATACGATGAACTGAAGGCCGCCTACCAGGCATTCCTCGAGAAGCCCTACACCACAGTAGAGTACGTGGAGGGCGCCACAGTGGCCCTGCTCAACAAGAACTACGCCAACCGCTACCTGACCGACGGCGCGGACAACATCGTGCCCGTGACCAGCGCCGACGCCATTCCCGATGCCGCCGAATGGATTATGGAGGATGCCGGCGACGGCACCATCTACCTCAAGAACAAGAGCACCTCCAAGTACGTGGGCGCAGTGACCCGCTCCAGCGTGGTTCCGCACTCCGACACCGGCGTCTCCTTCACCAAGAAGCAGTGTGACGTGCGCTCATTCGCCTTCGCCTACAGCAACGATGGCGAAAAGTCGCTCCACTGCGACCAGAACAACCGCGTCGTCGGCTGGGACTATGATGGCGTCAACCCCTCGCAGTGGCATCTCGTCATGATTGACATCCCCGAGACCGCCCAAGCCCAGACCGACCTGCAGACCCTGATGAACCAGACCAAGGCCCTGCTCGCCACCTGCTCCACCTTCCAGGCACGCGGTTGGAACCTCGATACGAGCACCTATTCCGCTACGGCCAACTCCACCGACTCGAGCGACGGCGGCCACCCCGTCAGCCACATGTTCGACTCCGACACCTCCACCTTCTATCACTCCGCATGGAAGAGCGGCGAGGCCATCAGCGACTACCACAGCATAGTGCTCGACATGGGCGACGGCAACACCCTGGGCAAGTTCCAGCTCTGGTATCTGACCCGCAACAACTCGTCCAACACCGATGCTCCCTCGGCCATCACCGTCCAGGGCAGCAACGACAACTCCAACTGGACCGACATCACGACCCTCGACTCCGGCCTGCCCACCGCAGCCGCCACCGAATATGCTTCGGACTTCCTGGGCTCCGATGACTCCAAGTATCGCTACATCCGCCTGCAGGTGACGAACTCGACTGCCGGCACCAATAATAACTACCACTACTTCGCCATCGCCGAGCTGCGCCTCCGCAGCGCTACAGCCGACGGCGGCGCTGCCCTGAGCGACTACGCCACCACGCTGGCCAGCTTCGACCTGAGCGACATGGCCACCGTCTATGACGCCGCGCAGGACCTGCTCGACAACTCGTCGGCCACCACTGCCGAACTGACCGCCGGCTATACGGCCCTGAAGGCAAAGTATGACGCCCTCTACGCCCTGCTGAATCCCACCGACGACCTGACCGCCATGCGTGCAGCCCTGCGCACCGCCCTCGAGGAACTCGACGCTGAAATCGCCGGCTGCGGTTATGCCAAGGTGGACCTCGCCGGCAAGATTTACTGCAACGCCCCCTACACTGCAGGTGGCACCACGCATGCCGACTATAGCTCGGCCGCCAACAATTACAACCTGCTTGACGGTAGCGCCGACACTTACTTCCACTCGGATTATTCCAGCAGTGCCACCTCGGACAACCACTACGTCCGTGCAAACATGAGTGATAATCCTTCCAAGGTGTTCCGCTTCCGCTACACAACCCGTAAGCACAACAATGGTCGACCCAAGACTATCCTTGTCACTGGCTGCGACACGGAAGACGGCACTTATGAGACCATCACCACCCTCACAGGTCTTCCCACCGGTCAGGGCGTTGAATATACTACGGTAATCGAGGCCGAGAAAGCCTACAACTACCTCCGCTTTGAGGTGACCTCTACTTATAGTGATAGCCACTACTTCTGCATGTCGGAGTTCGGCATTGATGCCAACGTTGATGGCGCTACCCCCTACGCCTCCGAGGCCGGCAGCGTGACCGTCAGCGAACTTGCCGGTTACACAACCACTTCGGACTCCAACTGGGTCATCGAGCTCGACTCCAGCAAGACCCTTGCCGAACTCACCTCGGCCAAGAACACCGTTGACATCGCTCTGGCATCCATCCGCGCCAAGCGTACCGGTACGATTGACACCAGCGCCCTGCAGGCCATGATCAATCAGACCACCGACATGATTGAGGCCGCCAACGAGCTCGGCGACGTTAGCAGCGACCTCATTACTGCCGCTTCCAACGCCAAGACCGAGGCTGAGGCTGCCCTGGCACTGGGCGACTCCCTGACCGAGGAGACCTACACCAGCGCCTCCACCGCGCTCAACACGGCCCTGACCAACCTCTCGGCCGTCGTAACTCCCAAGGTTACTGAGTTGCTGACCAACGCCAAGACGGCGCTGACCACCGAGATTGAGGCCGTCGGCACCGCCGTGACCGGCAACCGCGACCTCGTGCTCACCGGCAACCTCTACGCCAACGCCCCGCAGGGCGGTCAGGACAACCAGAATCAGAGCGGCGACTACAACCTGCTCGACAACAACGTCAACACCATCTTCCACTCTGCTTACCAAAGCACCGAAGGCGTTGACGACCCCGCCGATGACCACTACATCCGCGCATACGTGGGCACCGTTGGCCTCGGCAAGTTCAAGTTCTCGCATCAGAACCGCCCGCTGGAGGATTCCGGTGGCCACATCAAGACGATGGTAGTTGAAGGCGCCCGCGCCGAAAATGGCCCCTACTACGAAATCGCCACGCTGACCGGTCTGCCCCAGGGAGCCTCCGGCATCTACACCTCTGAGGCCCTGAACACCGACGGAATCCTGTACAACTACATCCGCTTCCGTCCCACCGAGACCCGCGGCACCGCCGCCGGCAGGTCCGAATCCAAGTTCAACGGCCATCTGTGGTTCTGCATGGCCGAGCTCGACATGACTCAGGTGGTTCCCGACACCACGGCCACCTACATGGACCCGAACAAGGCCGGCGCCGTGACCGAGGCCGAACTGACCGCGGCCAACACCAAGCTGACCGCCTGCACCGACGCCTCGACCCTGATGGCGAAGATTACCGCTGCCCGCGCTGCTTCGGCCTACGCAACCGAGCTCACCGCCAAGCGCGCCAAGATTGGCGACCGCTCGCCGCTGACCTCGCTGATTGAAGCGACTACCGCTCTGCGCACTCTGGCCGCTGACAACAGCCTCGTGGGCACCGACACCCTCGCCACCTACCTGACCGCTATCAACGACGCCAACACCGCCAACGTTGACGGTATGACCGTGGCCGACTTCAATACCCACTACTCCGCCGTCTACGAAGCCTATCAGCTGCTGAAGGTCCGCAAGGCCCAGCTGATTGCCCGCAAGCGCACGGAGCTGCAGGCTGCTATCGACGCCAACCAGTTCATCCTGGATGAGTTTGGCAACAATGGCACCGAGCACCCCGTGAAGCTGCAGACTTCGATGGCCGACTCGTATGGATATCTGTACTGCAACGCGCCGTATCAGGCTCAGTCGAACGGCGACTACACCACGGCCGACAATTGCTACAACCTCACGGACGGCAACACGTCGACCTACTGCCACACCGACTATAGCAACAACGCCCCGTCGGAGGCCCACTACCTGCAGGTTTACTGCGGCGAGGAGGGCATCGGCAAGTTCCAGTTCAACTACTCGACCCGCGCCAGCATCGCCACCCAGCCCACCAGCATCACGGTGGCTGGCTTTAACGACCCGAGCGAGACTCCTACCGAGATTGCCACTCTGAGCAGCGAGCTGCCTACCGCTTCCAACAATGTTGAAAGCTACACCTCCGAGACGCTGAACACGGATGGCAACACCTACAAGTACATCCGCTTCACCGTCAACTCCACAAACACCAACACCGCGAAGAACGGTTATCCCTACTTCTGCATGTCGGAATTCGGCGTGACGGCCATCACGGATGCTACCGAAGTGTTCCCGAACACCTATAGCGTGACCGCCGACAATCTGACCACTCACTCGGGAAAGATTTCCGACGCCCAGACCGTGGCCGACAATGCCGACGCAACCCTCGAGCAGCTCAACGCCCAGTTGACCGCCATGGCCGACCTGAAGACGGACATGGTTGACGTTCAGACCCCCGTCCTCACGGCCCTGAAGACCACCGCGACGACCCTCTACAACACCGTCAAGGACGTTGAGTCAGTCGCCACCGAGGCTGCCGCTCTCAACACCGCCATCGAGGGCGCCGAATCGCCCGAGAACGTCCACGCAGCCTACGGCACCCTGCTGAAGGCCTACAACGCCCTCAATGCCGCCTGCACCGCCACCACCGACGACCTCACCGCCGCCATCAACAAACTCCAGGCCAAAGTCACCATGATGGCTGACGATGTGGCCACAACAGGTCCTACCACAGTCGGCCTGCAGAGCGTTCGTGAGAACCAGTTCGGTTACCTCTACTGCAACGCTCCTTACACTGCCCTGCAGAACGCCGACTACTCCGTTGCCGGCACCGATGGCTACCACCTGCTCGACGGCAACACCTCAACCTACCTGCACACCTCCTACGCCGGCTCTCTCAATGAGGACCACTACATCCGCGTATATGGCGGTCAGAAGGGTATCGGCAAGTTCTCGTTCAGCTACACCAACCGTGCCCACCAGGCCACTCAGCCCACCACCATCGTTGTGGAAGGCAGCAACGAGGCCGACGGCACCTACACCACGATTGCAACGCTGACCAAGGACGACGCCGAGAACGCTCTGCCCACTCCGAGCAGCGACGCCTCCAGCTACACCTCCGCCGTACTCGGTTCGGACGAAACTCCCTACCGCTACATCCGCTTCCGCGTCACCGCCACCAGTGGCAACGTCAAGACGGCCAACCACGTCTACTTCTGCATGTCGGAATTCGGCATGACCGTTCCGCAGGCCACCGTTGGCGCCAACAAGTGGGGCGTAAGCCCGCAGCTCTATGACGCCTCCGTCGCCGCCCTGACGGCCGCCAACACTGCCGTGAACAAGACCGACGTGACCCCCGCCGAGCTCTTCGCATGCCTGACCAAGGTCAACGACTGCTACGACACCTTCCTGGCCGACCAGAATCAGGTAATCGACGACCTGCAGGCCGACCTCACCGCCGACATCACTGAAGCCAATAACTCCTCCACCAGTTCCCTGAACCCCGTGGCCAGCAGCTACATCAGCTCTGCCCAGACGGTCCTCGATAACTCTGCCACCCAGCAGACCAATGAGGAATTTGACGACGCCTACACTGCACTGACCAACTCGATTAGCACCTTAGAGCCCGAGCTGGCCTACGCAGCCCTGCCCGTCAAGCTGTGTGACAACGACCCCATCCAGTACTACCTCGTGCTCATCAACCGCACATGGAACTCCACCGACTGGCTGATTGAGTCGAAGCACACTGACTCCGCCGAGACCCACAAGGTCAAGGTGGCCAACCGTGCTGCCGGTGCTGACACCCAGCTCTGGTACTTCATGCGCGGCGAAACCGCTCCCAACGTGAAGGTCTACAACAAGGCTTCCGGCAAGCTGATGTCCGTCGGCATCTACAACAATACCTCCGACCTGGCCGAGGGTGCCGGCAAGATTGCCATGCTCGCCTCCGATGCCAACAACATCTTCTCCAACGAATGGTATCTGACCCAGCAGAACACGTCGAACGTGACGATTACCACGACCACGTCGTCCTCGACCGACTCGACGGCCAGCGCCCAGTCTGACGAGGAATCCACCGACGAGACCACCACGACGACCACGATAACCCGCACCTGGTATAACATCCACAGCGCCGCCAACGGCACCTATCTGGTCAGCAACTATGGTGGTCAGAACAATAACCTCGGCTTCTACAACTCGGCCACCGACGGCGGCTCGCAGTTCAACTTCGAGGCCAAGTCGGCCAAGTGGATTGAGCTGAACAGCCTCGTTGCCGAGTCAAGCAGCGGCTCCGCGGCCTACACCAAGGCCGTCGCCGACCTGACCAGCCGCCTCACCGTTGACGACACGACTCTCCAGGCCGACATTGACGCCCTGAAGGAAGCCAATAAGACCCTCCGCATCGTGGACATCAACGCCCTGACGGAGGACGACGTCATCTACGACTTCCAGGGCCGCCGCATCATGCACCCGACCCGCGGCTTCTACATTATCAACGGCCGCAAGGTCTACCTGAAGTAACCCCGCCCGAAGCCCCGACAGGGGCTAAGGCCTTGTAGCCACGGGTTTCAACCCGTGGTCCGCAAGCACAAACCCAACAATATGAGTGCCGTAGGCACGATGGACCGTCCGTCGTACCTACGGCACTCCTTTTTGTGCGACCCGCCCGTAAACCACGGGTTAAAACCCGAGGCTACAAATCCATGACCCCTGGCGGGGTCAACCGTCCGACCGGTTTGAGCTCCGCTGACAAAATTTAACTTTGCCAATTCCCGAATTTTTGCTAAATTTGCGGGATAGTTACTGACTATAATTCTTTTTTTCCTAACCAATAAATTCACTCATGAGTAAAGAAAAGAAATTCATGACGTGTGACGGTAACACCGCCGCGGCCCATATCGCGTATATGTTCTCCGAGGTCGCTGCCATTTACCCGATCACCCCTTCTTCGACCATGGCTGAGCTCGTTGACGAATGGGCTGCCAACGGCCGCAAGAACATCTTCGGCGAGACCGTCCTCGTGCAGGAGATGCAGAGCGAAGGCGGCGCCGCCGGTGCCGTCCACGGCTCGCTGATGAACGGTGTGCTGACCAACACCTTCACCGCCTCGCAGGGCCTGCTGCTGATGATTCCCAACATGTACAAGATTGCCGGCGAGCAGCTGCCCAGCGTCTTCCATGTCAGCGCCCGCACCATTGCCAGCCACGCTCTGAGCATCTTCGGCGACCATCAGGACGTGATGTCCGTACGCCAGACCGGCTTCGCCATGCTGGCCGAAGGTTCCGTCCAGGAGGTCATGGAC
>X378_Fat_Sand_Rat__coassemble_322_pt1 | contig 10009 bp, 8 predicted proteins | sample X378_Fat_Sand_Rat__metabat2_low_PE_008 | metagenome-assembled genome bin X378_Fat_Sand_Rat | reverse complement strand
ATTACGGAGGGCGCCATGGTAATCATCGCCGTGTTTGCCAACCTCACGGCCTTTGCCCGCGTGGCTTACAGCAAACGCCAGCTCCAGCAGAAAGGAAAATGAAGTCAGCCACCCGCCTGACCGGCCGCGAGGCCGTGTGGTGTGTCGGCGCGCTCGTTTTCTGGCTCGCCATCACCGCCCTCTGCGTCGGTTTCCGTCCCGAACACCTCTTCCTGGCCCTCCTTATCTCGGGCCTCTTCTTCGTCCACGGCTCCACGCGCAAGCTGGTCGTGGCCCTGCTCCCGTTCATCATCTTCGGCATCTCCTACGACTGGATGAACATCGTGCCCAACTACAAGGTCAACCCCGTTGACGTCCAGGGCCTTTACGAGACCGAGAAGTCATGGTTCGGCATCGCCGGACTGACCCCGAACGAGTTTTTCGGCATCCACAACGCCCCCTGGATGGACTTCCTGGCCGGCGTGTTCTACCTCTGCTGGGTGCCCCTGCCCATCCTCTTCGGCCTCTACCTCTACTTCACGAGGCGCACCGACGCCTATCTCCATTTCTCGCTCGTCTTCCTGCTGGCCAACTTCATAGGCTTCGCGGGCTATTACATCCACCCGGCAGCTCCCCCGTGGTACGTGGCCCAATACGGCTTCGAGGCCATTCAGGGCACTCCCGGTTCCGTCGCCGGACTCGGCCGCTGGGACGAAATGATGGGCCTCAAGATTTTCGACACCCTCTACGCGCGCAATGCCAACGTCTTTGCCGCCGTCCCGTCGCTCCACTCCGCCTATACCTTCATCGCCTTCATCTACTCACTGCGCAGCCGGTCGCCCCTCGGCTGGAAGATAGTGCTCGGTGTCGTGACCCTCGGCATCTGGTTCACCGCCGTCTACTCCTCCCACCACTACTGCATCGACGTCATCCTCGGCATCCTCACGGCCCTCCTCGCCTACTGGATGTTCGAGTACCTCCTCATGCGCATCCCCTCCTTCCGCCGCTTCCTCGCCCGCTACGCCGCCTACATCTCCCGCTAAACCGACCTCCACCATAAATTTAGTTTACAATGGCCTCCGTAGGGACGCACGGCCCGTGCGTCCTAACCCCGCAAAACCAAGGGGATAGGACGCACGAGCCGTGCGTCCCTACAGTGTGTTGCAGACGGGTCGCAGCAGGCCGCGACCCTACAATTGGGTACCCAATATTTGCATTTAACGGGAAAAATCCTTAACTTTGCCGGTGCAGACCACCCAATTGCAGAAGCCCGGCCACGGGCCAGCGGGAGGGTTGTCGGCAGACATATTGAAAATAGCGTTTACTAACGCTCTTTCTTGACTCATCGGAATCTGGAAAATTCATTCACTGTCAAGATCGGGGCAAAGTAGATGCCTACAGGTATGAATATATGCCCGGAGCTGACATTTGCTTGTCAGCCTTGGCTATACTCATATACATGTGTGAGGCTTCTGCAATTGCTCGTTCTACTGAGATGGGCTATTCCAGAGCCTCGATGAGTGAGAGCGGGCAACAGTATTGGCTCTCACACTATTTTTTTATTCATTACTTTCTTCTTCAGTGAGCCGGGAAGAACAAAATTTTATCTCATTCAAAATGAAAAGGATTCTTTTCTATTTCCTGGCATTGGTGGTACTTATCCCTATGACAGCAACCCTGACTTCGTGTGGCGATGATGACCCGAGCGACGGTCTGAGCGGATGGTATGCCGCCCAACTCCCCTCGAAAGGTTCGTCGGACTACGACGGCAAAGTCTACCATTTCATTAACGGCAACACCGTTGTCTATTACAATTTCGTGTCCGGTAAGGCACGATGGGACTACTCCGAGCAGCTCAGCGGCGTCAAAGGCTACTACGTGCAGGAAGGCGCCGGCGAAACCTACACCTATCATGTCATTGACAACAAGGTCTACATCCCGATGCAAGGCCGCATCCTCACGATCTCCGGCAAGTCGCTCCGCCTCGACGGCTCTTCTCTGACCTTCACCAAACAATGATGCCCAAGATGCGTAAATTCCTGAGATTAGCCTCCGTCTTGACCCTGGCATTATCAATGAGCCTGTGCCTGAGCGCGTGTGGCGACGACGAGCCCGATGACCCCAAGCCCGGCACTGAGGACGTCAACCCCACGCCCGAACCAACTCCCGACGAGCCGGAAAACCCCGATGAACCCGAGAATCCCGACGAGCCCGAGAACCCTGACGAACCCGACGAGGACCAGAGCAAATACTACACCCCATCCGAAGAAGATTTCATCGGTCTCTGGGATGCCTATTGGGTGAAAAATGAATGGTACAGGTATTTTAACGGCAAATGGAGCAATACTGAGACCGAGATAGTTGAGAGCCCCAACAAGAGCAATTATCCTTACCTTATAGGGTTTGTTATTGATGCAGATCAAAACCATCGTATTCTCTACAATACATGGCTTAACCAATTTGAGGAAATCCAAGCCCTCATTGAAGAGAAGGGAACTAAAGTCGTGGGAAGTGTTGAAGTCAAGAATGGATGTATCGCCAGTGGTGATGCCATGCAATGGATTTGGTATCCCGAAGCCAATAGCGATGTCCAAATGATGGTCATCAAGAGTGGCAAGACAATCAGAAACCGCTGGAAAATCACCAAATTCGACGGCGAGACCTTCATGTCCGAGCCAGCCTTCCGCGAATTCCCATCCAATCCGGACACCGGAGATGAGATAGTCTTCTCAACCTACAAGTATCGCAAGATATCCAAATAAAGCGCAACTTGCAGTTTCAGCAGGGCCAGTTTTGACCCTGCTGAAATTTTTGTGATAATATGCACATATTTAAGCAATTAAGCAAGTCCCCTTGGAGCTTTCGGGACAAATTGCTTGACATTTGCGGCAACAGGATAGCCCCTCCCAGGGCACCCGCATCAAAATGGGCCAACGTATTTCCGCGATGGGTCGCTAAAGAAGGCGCAGAGCGCCGACAGAGCTGTAGGCCCGTGCGTGAGCGCGGGTATCACAACGTTGGTCACCCATATCCTGAGCCCGCAGTGCGGGCGGCATAAATTATGTCGCAGCTACGCAGCTCAAAAATGGAGTGGGCATCGACGATAAACCCGGGCTGACGCCCGGGCCTATCGTTATGGCGGCGCTACGCGCCTTCTTTAAAGGGCCCATTTTGATGAGGTTGCCCTTTGGTTACCCCTCCGGCATCCCTTGTCATTCCCGATAAATTTGCGTAAATTTGCGGGGATGGATAGAGTCACGAACAAAACTGAGATGCGTGGATTACTATACGTGGTGGCGATGCTGTTTCTGACGGCGTGCTCGGTGGCTGAAAGTCATCCGCTGAGGCTGGATGAGGCACAGTCGTTGCTTGAAACGAAGCCGAAGCAGGCGTTTGAGATGCTTAGCGCTATGGATCTTGCCGAGTTCCAGGACTCGGCCACTATGGCTCACTGGGCCCTCCTCTACAGCGAGGCGATGGTCCGGAACCGACTCTCCGCCCCTACTGACACCATCGTGAATATCGCCGTCGATTATTACGGCCAGCACAACCAAATAGATGAGCTCAAAAAGGCGCAGGAACTGAAACGACAGTTGCGCTCCGGCCTTAACGAAGATGCTCTTGTCTCCGCCCTATACATTCAGAAGGTCAAGGAGTTCCAGCTATATAAGGAGCGGGCTAAACGCGAGCAATATCTCTTCGTCGGCCTGATTGTCCTTCTTATTGCCGCAGGAGTAATCGTCTGGCAACGCCAGCGGCTGAAACTGAGCGACGCCCGCAATGAGGCCCTTATGGCCGAGGCTTCGGGTCTGCGAGATAGTGTCGACAGCCAACGGGATGTGCTCTCCGAAATGCTTTCGGCCCGTTTCGCCACCATCGACGCCCTCTGCGAGTCCTACTACGAATCACAGGGCATGAAAAACGAGCGCAAGGCAATCATTGACAAAGTGAAATCGCAAATCGAGGGACTGCAAAACGACAAAGCCGTTTTCGCCGAGATGGAGCAGACAGTCAACAGTTGCCGCGGCGGGATGCTCGATGCCCTGCGCACTGCTTATCCCGACCTGAAGCCTGACGATTACCGCCTGTTCGTTTATCTCGCCTGCGGACTCTCCAATCGAACCATTGCCCTCCTTCTCGACGAGAAAATAGAGACCGTCTACAAGCGCAAATCGCGCCTTAAAGCCAAACTCTCCCCCGAATTCCAGTCAGTTTTCTGAGCCTGTCAGAAATTTTTCCAAACCCATTGGTATATCTCACTGTATGATAGCCAATTAAATTCGACCGCGTCAGACTTTTATTTTGGTTGTTGAGTGTAAGTCTGTGTAACTTTGCACTCGTATGAAACGCTTAATTCTCACATCTGTGCTCGTCCTTTCCCTGGGCGTAAGCCTCTGGGCCGACGAGCCTACCGACTCCCTGACCCTCCAGCTCCAGGAGGTAATCGTCTCCGCCAACCAACCAGCAACCCGCCTCGAGGGGAGCACTCTCGTGTCGACCATCCCCGGCAGCAAACTCGAAAACCTCGGCACGGCACTTGATGTGCTTGGGCAGCTGCCGATGCTCCAGGTGGAAGACAATGCCGTAAGCGTCATCGGCAAAGGTTCGCCCGAAATCTACATCGACGGTCGTCCGATGCGCGACGCGGACGAGTTGCAGCAGCTTCGCTCCGACAACATCCGTAAGGTCGAGGTCCTGATGGCCCCCGGCGCCATGTACTCTTCCGATACTCAGGCCGTAATCAAGATTACTACTCGCCATCGCTTTGTCGACGGACTTTCCGTCACCGACATGGCGCAGGTGAAGCGCACACGTCGGTGGTCGGCCTACGACTATCTTGACCTCAATTACCGCAGGGGGGCCTGGGATTTCTACGTCTCGGGCACCATCAACCGCAACAATAGCCAGATAAAAGGCTCCACAACGAACACCTTTGAATATGACGGCAAAGAAACCATTATCGGCAGTTCGCAGAACAACACTGTTCCTACAACTACGGGTGTAGTCAAGGGCGGCTTCAATTACGCAAAAGGAGACCAGTCGTTCGGCGCATATTACCGCTTCAACCCCGAACGAGGCGATTTCAGCAACAACGGCACCGAGTGGATGGACGCCGAGACCCCTCTGGTTCGCAAAATCACCAAAGGCATCCGGGCGCACAGCCATCTCGGCTCACTCTATTACGACAACACCTTCGGCGGCAAATACAACCTCCACTTCGATGGCGACTATCGCTGGTCGCGCACCAAGGACGACGTGGCAACGACCTATCCATCCGAGGACTCCGACAACGTATATTCCAACGACAAGCGCACCTCGAGCCTTTGGGCCGGCAAACTCTATCTGACCTTCCCCCTGGCAAAGGGCCAGTTCACTGTCGGCACACAGGACTCATACACCCATACCACGCTTGATTTCAGGATGTTGAATCCCGAGGTTAACGAATATATCCCCTCGTCGCTCACCGATGCCCGTCAGACCTCCTTGGCCGCATTCGCATCGTGGGCGGCAACCTTCGGCAAATTCAATCTCTCGGCCGGATTGCGCTATGAGTATGTGGATTACCTATTCAAGGTCAACGGCAAGAAGGATGAGGACGTGAGCCGCACCGATAACCTTCTCACGCCCGACATCTCGCTCGGCTACTGGTTCAACGACCGCTCCATGCTCTCGCTAACCTACAAGATGGCCACCGTCAAGCCTCCCTACTCACAGCTCACCGGCAGCCTCAGCTACGTCGGTCAGCATGAAATCGAAGGAGGCAACCCGGCGCTGAAGGATGAGCATCAGCATGATGTACAGTTCTTCGGCATGTGGGGCGACTTCATGCTGCAGGCCGACTATACGCGCAGCCTCGACTCGTATGCCTTTGTCAAGCGCATTTATGAGGCCCCGACGCTCCAACTGCTTATGCAGCCGGTCAACGCCAATCTAAGCTCGGCAAGCCTTTATCTGGTCTGGACCCGCTCCATCAAGGCGTGGCAGCCGAACGTAACCCTCGGAGTCTACAAGCAGTGGCTCGACATAGCCGGATCGACCCATAACAAGCCGCTTTGGTCCTATTACTTCAACAATGTGATAACACTGCCGATGGACTTCTCCCTCACGGCCAATGTGCGCGGACAGTCATGCGGCGACATGCTCACCAACCGCTTCGGAGCATCGTGGTTCGTGATGGATGCATCGGTCAGCAAGTCGTTCTTTGATAAAGCTCTGCAAATCAAGTTGTCGGCCACCGACATCTTCAACACCCGCAACAACAACTGGAGCATGACCACCTACGGCATCCACGTCGACAGCCACAAAAGCTACGACACCCGCGGCATCTCCCTCGACATTACCTACCGCTTCCGCCCCGTCAAGGACAAATACAAAGGCCAGTCCGCCGCCCCCTCCGAACTCAACCGCCTCTAATCAGCCCTCTCCATTCCCTCATAAAAATGTAAAAATCCCGCAATATTCCCTCATGAAAATGTGGATTTTCACATAAATCAGGGGGAATGTGTCAGTTTTGGGGAAATTTTGCTAAATTTGCAGGTTAAATAGAGTAAATGCACGTATGAATGAGGAAATAGATATCAGCGTGGTAGTGCCCCTCTTTAACGAGGAGGAGTCGCTGCCCGAACTGGCGGCGTGGATCGACCGCGTGATGAAGGCCAACGGCTTCACCTACGAAGTGCTGTTCATCAACGACGGCTCTACCGACCGCTCGTGGGAGGTGATCCGCGGCCTCTGCACCGAAAACCCCGCTCTCCACGGCATCTCCTTCCGCCGCAACTACGGCAAGAGCCCCGCGCTGAACACCGGCTTCGGCGCAGCCCGCGGCCGAGTGGTCATCACCATGGACGCCGACCTCCAGGACTCGCCCGACGAGATACCCGAACTCTACCGCATGATTACGGAAGACGGCTACGACCTTGTAAGCGGCTGGAAGCAAAAGCGCTACGACCCGCTGAGCAAGACCATCCCCACCAAACTCTTCAATGCCACGGCCCGCCGCGTCAGCGGCATCAAGAACCTCCACGACTTCAACTGTGGCCTCAAGGCCTACCGCAACGACGTCGTGAAACACATCGAGGTCTACGGCGACATGCACCGCTACGTCCCCTACCTGGCCAAGAACGCCGGTTTCAAGAAGATAGGCGAGAAAGTGGTCCACCATCAGGCCCGCAAGTACGGCACCAGCAAGTTCGGCCTCGATCGCTTCGTCAACGGCTACCTCGACCTCGGGACCCTCTGGTTCACCAACAAATTCGGCGTCAAGCCGATGCATCTGTTCGGCCTCCTCGGTTCGCTTATGTTCTTCCTGGGCCTGATTGCAGCCGCAGTGGTCGGCTTCGGCAAACTCTACCGGATGTACCACGGCATGAGCTACGGCCTCGTGACCGATTCGCCTTACTTCTATCTGGCGCTGACCATGATGCTGCTGGGCAGCCAGTTCTTCCTCGCCGGTTTCGTCGGCGAACTGGTGGTACGCAACTCGCCGCGCCGTAACGAATACGAAATTTCCGAGCGCCTATGAAGCTGCTGGTGTGGACATTGGCGGCCGCAGCCCTCGCCCTGGCGGGATGTTCTACCGGGGCGTGCAACGACAACCAGCAGGCACTCCCGCTGGCCGGCTTCTACAGCTCGTCGACCGACGAGAGCGTCAACGTCTCGGGCCTGCAGGTCCAGGGCGAAAACAACGACTCGCTCCTGCTCCAGTCGGCCACCACTACCTCCAGCGTCTACCTCCCCTTCAAGCCCGATGCCGACGTTACCGCCTTCGTCTTCACCATGGGCCAGGAGGAGGAAATCGTAACCTTCCACTACTCTCGCCGGCCTAAGTTCGTAAGCGCCGAATGTGGCGTCAGCTACGTCTTTACAATAAAAGAAGTTACCCACACCGGTACTCTCATCGACTCCGTCGCCGTCACCGACTCCATCGTGACCAACGAGGAGCTCGAGCGCATCAAAATCTACTTCACTCCCACCGAAACCGACGACGAGGAGGAGGCGTCGGCCCAGTGAGGCGCCTTCTGTTTCTGACTCTCCTGCTGGCCGCTATCCTCCCGATGACGGCCCAGCGAACCATCACGCCCGTCAACCCGCAGATTACCACCGCCCCCGTCAAGGGCGAGAAAAAGCAGAAAACGGAGGAGCCGAAGGGTCCGCCACCATCCGTGGTAGAGCGCGTTGACGACTCCGGCCGCACCTTCCTGATGGACACCATCAGCGGCAGCGAATGGATCGACTCCCTGGCCATGGTCCAGCCCAAAGTCGTCGGCAACATCTACCCGCTCATCAACGGCGTGGGCGCCGGCATCGACGTCTGGCCGGCCGTTTCGCGCGCATTCAGCTCCCACAACGGCATCATCGGTATCTGGGGACAGATGGACCTCCACAACCGCTACTTCCCCACCCTGGAGGTGGGTGTCGGTTCCGCCAGCTATTCCCCCTCCGACATGAATTTTACCTACAAGTCGCCCGTAGCCCCCTATTTCAAGGTCGGCATGGATTATAACTTCCTATACAACAGCAATCCAGCCTACCGCGTCTACGCCATGGTCCGCTACGGCCTGAGCCCCTTCAAGTATGACATCACGGACGTCACAGTCACCTCCGGCTACTGGGGCGAAACCACCCACCCCGAAATCCCGCGTCAATCGACGGTCAACGGCTGGCTGGAAGTGGGCGTCGGCCTCCAGGTCAAACTCTGGGGCCCGATTTCGGCCGGCTGGAACTTCAAATACCATCGCATTCTCCACCACTCCCGAGAGACGTACGGCCACCCGTGGGCCATCCCCGGCTACGGCACCCGCTCGTCGAGCATCGGAGTCAGCGTATCAGTAATTTACACCCTTCCATTAGCAACACCCATACCGGAGGAGACCCCCTCCGAGCAACAAAAATGAATCTGAAACACCTCATTCTGCCGGCTCTCCTTGCCGCAACGGCCCTCTCGGCCTCGGCCGCCACGCCCCTCTGGCTCCGCGACGTCAAAATCTCGCCCGACGGGCAGACCATCGCCTTCACCTATCGCGGCGACATCTATAGCGTGCCCGTCAGCGGCGGCCAGGCCTCGCGCCTGACGGCCACCGACGCCATAATCGAGTCGCACCCCATCTGGAGCCCCGACGGCAAGCAGATAGCCTTCGCGTCCGACCGCCACGGCTCCAACGACATCTTCGTCATGCCCGCAACCGGCGGCACACCCACGCGCCTGACCTCCTTCAGCGCCGCCGAGACCCCCGAGGCATTCAGCCCCGACGGCGAGCTGGTCTACTTCTCGGCCAAGGTGCAGGCTCCCGCCTCGAGCATCGCCTTCCCCACGGGACGCCTGACGGAGGTCTACACCGTCCCCGTCGCCGGGGGCGCCGTGAAGCAGGTCCTTGCTACCCCGGCCCAGCGCATCAACTGGAGCCCCGACGGCAAATACTTTGTGTATCAAGACGTAAAGGGCATGGAAAACGAATGGCGCAAGCATCATACCTCCTCCGTGACCCGCGGCCTCTGGAAGTATGACCCGAAAACCGGAAAGCACACCTCGCTGGTCGACCACGCCGGCGAGGATCGTGACCCCGTCGTCAGCCCCGACGGACGGACGCTCTACTTCCTGAGCGAGCGCGACGGCGGCTCGATGAACGTCTACTCCGTCCCGATGGCCGACACAAAGGCCGCGCCCACTGCGCTGACCTCCTTCACCGACCATCCCGTCCGCTTCCTCTCGCAGGGCGCCGACGGCACCATGGCCATGGCTTGGGACGGCGAAATCTACACGGCCCGACCCGGCCAGCAGCCGCAGAAAGTCGACATCGACATCAATGTCGACACCTACGAGGCCCCTTCGTTCCAGAGTTTCACTTCCGGTGCGAAGAGCCCGGCCGTGAGTCCCGACGGCAAGCTGATTGCCTTCACGCGCCGCGGCGACCTCTTCGTGACCCCAGTTGACTTCGCCACGACCCGCCAGGTTACGGAGACCCCCCAGGGCGAATCGAGCCCTTCATGGGCCGATGGCGGCCGCAGCATCTACTTCGTCAGCGACCGCTCC
>X378_Fat_Sand_Rat__coassemble_320_pt1 | contig 10021 bp, 7 predicted proteins | sample X378_Fat_Sand_Rat__metabat2_low_PE_008 | metagenome-assembled genome bin X378_Fat_Sand_Rat | reverse complement strand
GGCTTCGGCTGCGGGAGCCTCGGGGGCGGCGGTTGCTACGGGCTCGGCGGCTGCGGGGGCAGCTTCGGGACGGGCCACGCGGCGACGCTCGCGGCGGCGGGGCTTCTCGGCGGGAGCTTCGCCTTCGGCGGCTTCAGCTTCGGCAGCGGCGCTGTCGGCCTTCTCAACCTTGCGCTCCTCGATGCCTTCGTTCATGGCGGCGCAGACGGTGTCCATGATGAGCTCGATGCTCTTGGAGGCGTCGTCGTTGGCGGGGATCACGAAGTCGACGTTGGAGGGGTCGGAGTTGGTGTCGACCATGGCGAACACGGGGATACCGAGGCGAACGGCCTCAGCTACGGCGATGTGCTCCTTGCAAACGTCTACTACGAACAGGGCGGCGGGCAGACGGTTGAGGTCGGCGATGGAGCCGAGGTTCTTCTCGAGCTTGGCGCGCTGACGGGTGATCTGCAGTTTCTCGCGCTTGGAGAGGTTGTCGAAGGTGCCGTCCTTGGTCATGCGGTCGATGCTGGTCATCTTCTTCACGGCCTTGCGGATGGTGGGGAAGTTGGTGAGCATGCCGCCGGGCCAGCGCTCGATAACGTAGGGCATGCCGATGGAGGTAGCCTTGTCGGCGATGACCTGCTTGGCCTGCTTCTTGGTGGCTACGAAGAGTACCTTCTTGCCGCTCTTGGCGATGCTCTTGAGGGCCTGTGCGGCTTCGTCGAGCTTGGCCTGGGTCTTGTAGAGGTCCAGGATGTGGATGCCGTTGCGCTCCATGAAGATGTAGGGAGCCATGGCGGGGTTCCATTTGCGCTTGAGGTGGCCGAAGTGGCAGCCAGCTTCGAGGAGCTGGTCAAAAGTGGGAGTTGACATTGTTTTTTTGATTGTTTTTGAGTTTTGTTTACTTTCTTCTTTTTCACGAAATCAATCCCGGAGTAGGGGGCCGGAAGGCTCCATCGCCGGGATTTAGATACTAAACAGGGCCGATTAACGCTTGGAGAACTGGAAGCGCTTGCGAGCCTTGGGCTGACCGGGTTTCTTACGCTCGACGGAGCGGGGGTCGCGGGTCATGAAGCCTTCGGCGCGGAGGGCCGGCTTGTCTTCGGGGTTAACCTTGACGAGGGCGCGGGCGATGGCGAGGCGAAGGGCTTCGGCCTGGCCTTTATAGCCGCCGCCGTCGAGGTTGACCTGAATGTCGTACTTCTCGGGGACGTTCAGGGTCAGCAGGGGCTGCTTGACGATGTACTGGAGGATCTCCGAGGGGAAGTATTCGGCGAGGGTGCGATGGTTGATGGTGATGTTGCCGTTACCTTCTTTGAGGATTACGCGGGCAATGGCTGCCTTGCGGCGACCAACGGTGTTGATTGTTTCCATGTGTAGCTGCAGGCAGTTGGTTATTTAATGAGTTTGCTAAGATCGAGCACCTTGGGCTCCTGGGCGGTGTGGGGATGCTCGGGGCCGTTGTAGACGTGCATGTTCTCGATGATCTTGCGGCCGAGGCGGTTCTTGGGGAGCATACCCTTTACGACGCGGATGTACAGCGGGTGCATGCCGGGCTTGATGTGCTTGTTGAAGGACTTCTGCATGAGTACCTCGGGGGTCAGCTCCTTCTGGCCGCCGGGATAACCGGAGAAGGTCAGGTAGGTGCGGTCGGTCATCTTCTTGCCGGTCAGGACAGCCTTGTCGGCATTGACGATGATAACGTTGTCGCCACACTCCACGTTGGGGCTGTAGCAGGGCTTGTTCTTGCCCATGAGAATTTTGGCTACTTCGGAGCAGAGGCGACCGAGGTGCAGGCCGGTGGCGTCAATCACATACCATTCGTGATCGATGCTCTGGGCATTGGGAGAGAGGGTTCTGTAGCTTAATGAATCCACGATTATACGGTTTATTATCAGTTCTTTACAATGGAGCGCACATCAATCGGGGACTCGGCCAAAAGCCCCGTCAGGCCGCAACTCCGTGTTAGGGTTGGATAAAATCGGTGTGCAAAGTTACGGATTTTCTGCGAATTGGCAAAATTTTTTGAGGGGAAAAAACGCCAGGTCCGTTTTGCGGGCCTGGCGTTTGTGGGGCGCGGTAGCTGTTTTAGCTACTTTAGCTACTTTAGCTACCGAGGGAGGATTAGCGGATGACTTTGCGGCCGTTGATGATGTAGAGGCCGCGGGTGGCGTGCTGGACGCGGCGGCCCTGGAGGTCGTAGATGGCCTCAGCGCCTTCGGCGGCTGCGATCGACTCGATGGAGGTGGTGGCGTCGTCCTTGCTGTCGCTGACCTTGCGGGCTACGTAGACATTGGTGTCGGTGTCGGATTCGCCCTCGTCGCTCAGGGCCATGGTGGCGGAGGCGGCGGGGGTGATCTTGATGGTGCCGAGGGCGCAACCGTCGGTGGAGAGGGTGCCTTCGATGCCGCGGATTTCAGAGCCATCGTTGGTGTGCTCCATGACGATGGAGGTGCCGTCTATGTCAGCCACCCAGTTGAAGCGGTGGTCTTCGCTCTCGCTGCTATAGGCCTTCCACTCCACGTTGCCGTCAGAGGTGCAATACATGGCCTGAGTGCCGGCTACGTTGGTGAGCACATAGACGTTGTCGTTGACGAACTGGACGCGGTCGGCGCTCTTGAGGATGTGCTGCTTGTGGTCAGCGGTCTCAGCGTCAGCAACGGCCGTCTTGGTGTCGGAGGTGTGGTGGTTGACGATGTTGGCCTTCGAGGGGATGGAGGCGATTTCGGCGGTTACCTTGGCGACGGCGTCATTGTGAATCTTCTTGGCGGCGGCGAGGGCGTCGGCGGAGAGGCAGGAGCCGGTGTAGGCGAAGAAGACGCCGGAGCCGTCGGCTTCACCGGTCAGGCCGGTGGTCACGATGGCGTGGCTGGTCGTACCGTTATGGGGGTTGTTGACGAGGGTCAGGCCGCCCTTGGCGCCGTACTTCAGATTATCGCCGGCACCATCGGCAATCACGGGGTCGAGGCCGCCGAGAATGGTGGAGGCATGGCCGGGGTCAGTACCGGCATAAACCTTCATGCTCACGGGTGTGGCCACGTCGTTAACCTGCCAGGTGAAGTTGGTGCCGTTGGTGCAGTCAGTCCAGGAGGTGTTGGCAGCGCCGAAGGCGTTGATGAACTTCTGGGCACCTACGTTGTAGAGATAAACATTGTCATCGATAACCACTGCGGCAAACTGATAGTAACCGCTGCCGGACTCGTGGAGGTTGGTGCCTACATTGACGGTGTTGGAGAGGATGCCGGTGGAGAGTACGCAGAGCTGGCCGCGAATGCTTTCCTCTGTGCTCTTGATGGTGTAGATGGCGCCGTCGGTCACGCCATATTTGTTGCCGGTGGCCTTGGCAGCCTTGGCGGTGGAGGCAACGTCGGCGATGGCGGGCGAGTCAACTTTGATTGCGTCAAGGAAGGCAGCGCCTTCCGAGCTGGTGGCGTCAACATAGCCGGGCACCTTCACCTGGGAAGCGGCATCGTAGGCCACACCAGTCATGTCGAGGTAGGTGTTGCGGCCGATGGTGGCGGCATTGTTGGCGATGGCGGTCAGCTTGTCGGTGAGGTCGGACTCAATGGTGGCGAGGTTGCTCGAGCCGAAGTCAGCGGCGTTGGCAGCAGTGATGGAGGTGGCAAGGGCGGTGATTTCGTCGCCTATGAGGGCGTCATAAGCCACCTGCTTCTCCTTGGCGCCCTTCACACTCTGCGAATAGGAGCCCTGGCCTACGGTGCCACCTGCGTTGAACTTGGAGATGTTGGCGGTGAACTGGGTGTCGTCAGTGATGATGAACCAGTGGGAGCCGCGAACCTCGTTGCCGTTGGCCCAGCTGGCCAGGTGCATGGTGCTTTCGCTGGAGCCGCGGAGGTTCCAGTAGTCGTAACCACCGCTGGGGCGGTTGCCGTCGGCGTTGCGGATGGCCCAGGTGAAGTCAGGCTGCTTCTCCTTCACATAGAGGTGAGGAGTCGTATCGAAAGGCTGATTGGCAGTGGCATTGTTGGGAATCTGACCCGAGAAAGCGACAGATACAGGCGAGTAGAGATAGAAGGTGTTGTCGGCGCTGCCGGGAACGTAAATCAGCTGCTCGGCGGTGGAGAGAGCGTCGGAGAAATGAAGGGCGGTCTTATCGTCAGTAGAGGCGACAAACCAGTGGATGGCGCTGTCGGCGTCACGGCCCTGAGCGCTGGCAATCTTCACAATCTGGGCGCCAGTGGGGGCGGTGAGTTCAAGGGTGGTGGCGCCGGCAACGGTGTAGCTCTCAGCGCCGCCAATCTTCGAGAGGTCAAGGACGGTGCCATAGTCGAATGACTTCTTGCCGGTGACGGTAGTGCTGCCAACTGTTACGTTGATGGTCAACTCGCAATCTGCGAGTTCGAGAATCCATTCAGCGGGATAACCGTTTTTTTCGTTGTCACTGGTTTTGTCGCTCCAGCATGTGGTGTTTTCATTATTGTTATCAATGCCAAGTTTACCTTGATGATCGCTTATGAAGGTCTGGCTGATGGAGATATTGGTGGTGCTACCATCAGCCATGGCGATTGTCCAATAAGCAGCATCGTCGTTGTTATTGACGGTTGTCCAGCCTGAGGCCGACAGATATTTGCTGGTCGAAGCATTTTTAATTGCCCATTTGCCGTAATTGGTGTCCGTGCCTCTTTCGAAAATCAGGTTGGTGGCTGTTGAGGAACCAACAGCGGCAGTCCCCGTATAATCGAGGTTAAGATAAAGCCCGGCGGTTGCGTGCTTCAGGCGATAGACCTGCGTTTCGTAGTTAAGTGTGAGGAGGTCAACCGGATTCGTGGCCGGTACGAGCTCAAACTTTAGGCAGCTAGCAGCTAGCTGGTCGCAGTAGATCATGTTGGTGTCGGATGCTCCAGAGGAAGTTCCAAGATGACCAACTCCGCCACCCGAAGGATGTCCGGTAGTGGTTTGCGCAAAAGTCACAATAGAGTTGGAACCGGTATAATCTGACACTGTAGCGTCCTCAACGGTCCAATAGAAGGCTGATTCGGCATCGCGGATAGAGTTCCATAACAAGGCGCCGAGATATTTGTCCTTGGAAGTGCCGCTAACGCTCTTGATGGCCCAAGTGTCGGTGGAAGAGCCCTGCTCAAACTTGACGTAAGTGGGAGTGGCGTTCAGGTTCGCATTGTGGGAGTTGGCATTATCATAGCCATGGTCGTTATTCTCTATGTCCATATTGACATAGCGTTCGGTGGCGGAATCCTTTAGTTTATAGACAGTATTAGTGTCTATGGTAAAGGCCGAGGCTCCTGTGGCGCCCAAAATCGCCGCGGTGGCCAGGAATAATAGTTTTTTCATTTAAGTAAGAATGTAGTGATTGATTTTTTTAGAGCAATGTTAGAAGTGTGCAACCGAATGATACTGTACCGTAACTATTGGTTGGGCGCCAACAGGGGCGCCTTTTTAGTTGGCAAAGGTACGGAAAATTGGGAGAGTGTGCAAGAAATGTAGCGGGATTGTAACGCGGAGGGTCAATCGTCGGTGAGGAGGGCGGCGGTGGAGGGGGCGGTGGTGCGCTTTTTTTCGAATTTGGCACCGAGGGCAATGAGCTGGCGGGCGGTGACGGGGATGCTCTGGCCGGAGTCGGCGAGCTTCGCGCGTCCGGCGTCGAACGACTTTCGGGCGGCCTCGAGCGACTCGCCCACCTTGCTGTAATGGTCGAGGAACTGGCCGACTCGGTCGAGCATTGTGTTGGCCAGGCGGAACACCTCCTGCTGGTTGGCGGCCTGGGCCTGCTGGCGCCAGTTTAGGTCGATGATTTTGAGGGCGGCGAAGAGGGTCTGCTCGTCGGCAATGTAGACCTTCTGGGCCATGGCGTCGCGCCATAGGTTGGGGTCGGCCTGCGTGGCGAGGTAGAGAGCCTGGCTGACGGGGACGAACATGATTACGTAGTCCAAGGCGCCCTGGAGGTGGGCGGAATAGTCCTTTGTGGCGAGGCTCTTGACGTGGGCCTTGATTGAGCGGACGTGTTCGGCGAGACAGCGGTCGCGCTCGTCCTTGGTGGTGGCTTCCTGATAGGCGATATAGTGGGCCATGGAGGTTTTGGCGTCGATTATGACGTCGTGGCCGTTTTCGACGTGGAGGGTCACGTCGGGCTGGAGTGCGGAACCGTCGTCGGCCTTGACGCGCTGGCCCTCGGAGTCGGTGATGAAGCTCTGGGTGTCGAAATGGCGCCCCTCGACGAGTCCGGCGGCCTGGAGGAGCTCCGTCAGAATTCGTTCGCCGAAGATGCCCTGGGTCTTGCTGCCGACGGTCAGGGCGTTGGCCAGACGGTCGGCCGAGGCTTTGGCGGCCTGGCTCTGGCGGAGGACGTTTTCGATGCCGGTGCGCAGCTGTCCGTTGAAGTCGATGGTCTTCTCGGTGTTTTCGCGGACAGTTTGCTGCATGCGGGCGATGTCGTCCTTCAGCGGGCGGACTATCTGCTCGATCGACTCCTGGCTCTGGGAGCGGAACTCGCGCTGTCGCTCCTTGAGCATCTCGGAGGTAGCGTTGGCGAGTTGGGCGCGCATGGTCTCGGTGGAGGACTCAAACTGCGACTTCATGGCGGCGAGGGCCTGGGCATAGCGCTCTTTCTCGGCCTGGATGGCGGCGGAGTGGAGGCGGTCGGCGTCCGCAAGGGTTTGCTCTTTCGCTTCGCGGATTTCATTGCGGGAGCGGGAGGAGGCGAGAGCCCAGCCTGCAGCGAGACCTATTATGAGGGCGAGGAGGGCGGAAAGGATTAGGATAGGCATATTAAAAGAGGGCGGGGCTGCGGCGTGGTGCTGCAGCCCCGCGGGGATATTGGTTTACTATCAGACGAGGAATCCGAGGAGGACACCGGCGGCGACTGCCGAACCGATCACACCGGCTACGTTCGGGCCCATGGCGTGCATGAGCAGGTAGTTGGTGGGGTCGTATTCCAGACCGATGTTGTTGGAGATACGTGCGGACATGGGCACGGCGCTGACGCCGGCATTGCCGATGAGCGGGTTGATCTTCTTGGCCTTGGGGAGGAAGAGGTTGAAGATCTTGACGAAGATTACGCCGGAGGCGCTGGCGATAATGAAGGCCATGAAGCCGAGGGCGAAGATCTTGATGGTCTCGGGGGTGAGGAACTGCGAGGCCTGGGTGGAGGCGCCGACGGTCATGCCCAGCAGGATGGTGACGATGTCCGTGAGGGCGTTGCTGGCGGTCTTGGCCAGGCGCGTGCAGACGCCGCACTCACGCAGCAGGTTGCCGAAGAAGAGCATGCCGAGCAGGGGCAGGGCGGTGGGGACCACGAAGCAGGTCAACAGCAGGCCGACGATGGGGAAGATAATCTTCTCCTTCTGGCTTACGGGACGGGCGGGCTTCATGCGGATTACGCGCTCTTTCTTCGTAGTAAGCAGGCGCATGATGGGCGGCTGGATCACGGGAACGAGGGCCATGTAGGAGTAAGCGCTGACGGCGATGGCGCCCATCAGGTTGGGGGCCAGCTTGGAGCTCAGGAAGATAGCCGTGGGGCCGTCGGCACCGCCGATGATGGCCACTGCGGCAGCCTGGTCGGGCGCGAAGCCGAGGAAGAGGGCCACGATGTAGGCGCCGAAGATGCCAAACTGGGCGGCTGCGCCGATAAGCATCAGCTTGGGATTGGCGATGAGGGCCGTGAAGTCGGTCATGGCGCCGATGCCCAGGAAGATGAGGGGCGGATACCAACCGGCGGAGACACCGTTGTAGAGGATGTTGAGCACGGAGCCCTCCTCGTAGATGCCGATTTCGAGGCCGGCGTGGGTGTCGAAGGGGATGTTGCCGATGAGCATGCCGAAGCCGATGGGCACGAGGAGCATCGGCTCGAAATTCTTCTTAATGGCGAGCCAGATGAAGAAGATGCCGACGGCGAGCATCACGAAGTTCTGCCACGTGGCGTTGTAGAAGCCGGTGAGGTGCCAGAACTGGGTGAAGTTATTGAGGATAAAATCTGAGAAACTCATAACTCAGCAGGGTTTTAAGCGATGGTGGCGAGAACGGCGCCCTCGAGCACGGAGTCGCCCTGGGAGACGGCGATGGAGGTGATGCGTCCGGCGCGGCCGCAGGGGATGGCGTTCTCCATCTTCATGGCTTCGAGCACGAGGAGGACGTCGGAGGGTTGGACCGTGTCGCCCACCTTCTTGTTGATGCTCATTACGACGCCGGGCAGGGGAGCGAGCACGGAGCCGCCGCCGGCAGCGGGAGTGGGGCAGGGAGCGGGAGCCGCAGCGGGCGAGGGGGTGCAAGCCGCGGGGGCTGCGGGCTGGGCCACGACGGGAGCGGCGGCCTCGGCGGGGAGCTCAACGGTGTATGACTGGCCGTTGACGGTGACCTGGGCGGTCTGGCCCTGGATTGAGTCGATGGTCACGTCGTAGTCGGTGCCATTGATCTTGTATTTGTAGTTATCCATGGGTATAATGGGAGTAATGGGAGTAATGGGAGTTATGGGTTATTTTTGAGGGAGATGGCGCATGAGCTGGGACTTGGAGGTCCAGCCGGTAGCGGGGTTGTGGACTATGGTCAGGATGCCGTTGGGCTTGGCCAGGTGCTGGTGGAGGGCCATGGCGATGGCGGCGGCCACTTCGCCCTGGGCGGTCTCCTCAGCCGAAGGTCCGGGCAGGTCCATGGGTACGGGTTCGGGCTCGGGCTTCTCCTTCTTCTCGGCAATCTTCTTGATGAGCATGAAGCAGAGGCAGAGAATCAGCAGGGCCGAGAAGACGATACACATGGCCATGATGGTCATGGCGATGCCATTCTCGTCCATCTCCTTGAAGGTCTCGATCTTGGAGTTCTGCTCCTTGATAGTGTTAGAACCGCCGGGGGTGATGGCCATCTCCTTGGAGGAGTCGTCGCGCTGCTGCCACTTGGAGTCGTAGGGGCTCACGCGGGCGTAGCTGGTGTTGGCGGCCAGGGAGGCGGGGACGGTCACGGAGTCAATCAAGTTGATGCCGTCGGCGTCGTAGATGGCGATAACGTTATCCTGGCCGGGCACGAGGGTGAAGCTCATGTGGAAAGTGCCGTGGTTGGGGCGTCCGTCGGCATGGAAGAGGGCTGTCTGGCCCTTGTCGATGTGGGTGCGGACGTCGCCTTTGGGCACCACGTACTTCGTGGGCTGGCTCAGGTCGTCGGTCAGGTATATCGAGCTGATGTCAACGGGGCCCTGGGTAGGATTGAGGATCTCCACCCAGGCGGTGCGATGGCCGTACTCGTCGACTATGGACGAGTCGTTGACCACCATCACCTCGTTGATGACCAGGCTCTTGCGGCCCTGGGCCATGGCGGGAAGAGCCATGGCGCCGAACAGGGCAGCTAAAAGCAGGGATTTCAGGGGTTTCATAAGCTTACAAGGGTATGTTGCCGTGCTTCTTGGGAGGATTGATGACGCGCTTGGTGGCGAGCTGCTCGAGGGCGCGGATTACGCGGAAACGGGTCGAGGAGGGCTCGATAACGTCGTCGATGTAGCCGTACTTGGCGGCGTTGTAGGGGTTGCAGAAGAGCTTGTTGTACTCTGCCTCGCGGTCGGCCAGCACCTTCTTGGGGTCGTCGGAAGCCTTGGCCTCCTTGGCGTAGAGTACCTCGACGGCGCCTGCACCGCCCATAACGGCGATTTCGGCCGAGGGCCATGCGTAGTTGATGTCGCCGCGGAGCTGCTTGCAGCTCATGACGATGTGGCTGCCGCCGTAGCTCTTGCGCAGGGTAACGGTAACCTTGGGCACGGTGGCTTCGCCGTAGGCGTAGAGCAGCTTGGCGCCGTGGAGGATGACGCCGTTATACTCCTGGCCGGTGCCGGGCAGGAATCCGGGCACGTCGACGAGCGACACGATGGGGATATTGAAGGCGTCGCAGAAGCGCACGAAGCGGGCGCCCTTGCGCGAAGCGTTGCTGTCGAGCACGCCGGCCAGATACTTGGGCTGGTTGGCCACCACGCCCACCGACTTGCCGTTCATGCGGGCAAAACCGATGATGATGTTGCGGGCATAGTTGCGCTGGATTTCCAGGAATTCGCCGTTGTCCACGATGTGGCCGATGACCTGATACATAT
>X378_Fat_Sand_Rat__coassemble_317_pt1 | contig 10085 bp, 13 predicted proteins | sample X378_Fat_Sand_Rat__metabat2_low_PE_008 | metagenome-assembled genome bin X378_Fat_Sand_Rat | reverse complement strand
TGTTGGAGTTTGTCGAGTATCTGCAGGGCCGATTCCGTGGACTGGGGCCCCACACTCTTTACGCCCGATTCAAAAAGGTCATCAATGCCGCCATCGATGCTGACGTCATCCGCAAAAACCCCTGCAAGGGCATCATCATAAAGACCGACAACGGAGCACTGTTAAAAGACATCCTGAGCCTCGAGGAGATGCAGCAGCTTATCAGCACACACTACCCCGGTGAGAACCCTAACATCCGCCGTGCTTTCATCTTCTCATGCTATTGCGGGTTGCGCTGGTGTGACGTCAAAGACCTGACCTTTGCCAACGTGGATTATTCCAACCGACTGCTTAACTTCGAGCAGAACAAGACCCGAGGGCATAGCAGCGCCAGTGCCGTTGTCATCCCGCTGAATGACGGGCTCCTCAAACTTATTGGCAAGCCGTCGGCCAGGGACAAGCGCGACGAGTTGATTTTCCCTCTCCCGAGCCATACCATGTGCCTAAAGGCTCTTAGGCATTGGACTGCCAAAGCAGGCATCGACAAGCACATCACGTGGCACTGTGCCCGACATAGTTTCGCCGTTAACATCTTGAACAATGGCGCCAATATAAAGACCGTGGCAAGCCTCTTGGGGCATAGTGGTCTGCAACATACAAACAAATATCTCAGGGCCGTCGATAGCTTGAAGGAAGCGGCCATTAATTCTCTCCCCGAGCTAAAAATCTAACTAATCCACAAAAAACAATAAAAATATTTGTACGTTTGGTTTATTCTGTTTAAATTTGTGGCCATCAACAACACTCCTGATGCGTCATGCTATCAACTGCAACCGCGAGCGGGGCATGACTCGATGAAGGTATCTTATCAACGATAAGACGGAGCCGCGGATGAGGATGTGTTTATGTGTAACTCATAAACTCATCCAACAATGGACGAAATCATTTTATCAGAACTGGCCGAAATCAAGCGCAACACGCTTTTGGCCGCAAAACAAGTACTGACCAGCGAGGACGTTTGCGCCCTCACCGGTCTCTCACGTGGCACCCTCTACCAAATGACATGCCGACATGAGATTCCCTATTCCAAGCCCAACGGCAAGACGATCTATTTCCGTCGGGAGGACGTCGAGGCCTGGATGAAAAAGAACCCCGTCAGCGCGGGCTCACCGAAGGGAGGAGGGAACTAACATGACGCACGACGAAATCAAGGCGATTGTCAACGAAGCAATCAGCGCCAGCGCCCTCTCCTCAAAGGAGATGCTCACTATTGACGAAGCTGCCCGATACATGGGCACCTCAAAGAGCCACGTTTACAAGCTCACTATGAAGCGGACAATCCCGTTCTACCGACCTTCAGGAAAGCTCTGCTTTATCCGGCGCCAGGAACTGGAGCAATGGCTGCAGACAAACCGAATAGCCACCGAGGACGAAATCAACGACCGAGCCCAGCACTATTGCATGACGCAAGGCGCTCCGGCCGCAACGCGCCGCGCGGCGAGGTAAGGGAGGTCTGCTATGCTTACCAAGTATCAGTTGACGCTCGGAGGGGTGTGCCATGACCTCACGAGCGAGCATATCCGCAATTGGGCAGATGTAGCATGCGCCTACGCCCGCAATGACTTCGGGGGCATTGTGCGCTCCTTCTCCAGTAAGTTTGAGTTTGTGGGTGACGTTTACGACCTTCTCATGGACGCCGTGGCCCTACATGGTGTCAACACCGAGGCTCGCCTGACAGTGCTGACCATCAATGACAGTTGGCTCTATGAGAAGCGCTTTGAGGCGCCCCTCGATTTCTCGACGGCAACATGGGATGGTTTAGTGTTCAGCATCAGTGCCGTCGACGATAGCCTCGCCGCGCTTATCAAGGCCCGCAAGGGCACCAAGTATGAGCTCCAGATAAGCAAGGACATTCCGGTCGACGGACGCCTGGAGTATGACCGGCTAATCTTGCGGAATCAGGTTGAGCACAAGGTTATGGACAACACCACTGACACCACGGCTAATGCCTCCGAACTGGTGCAGCTCGAAGCGGCCCAAAACTTCACGAGGCTTTATGTCTACCAAGTCGGCGAAGGGGAATCTCACGAGAATAGCCCCGTCAATTACGCTGACCAGTCGGCCGAGGACGGCTCCTATATGCTCGAAATTGTTAATGCCGATGCCGTCATAACAATCGAGTCGGAGATTGCCTTTGAACTCTACGGAGCATGCGACCGCCCCAGTAGTGGCGAAATCAAACTCATTGCCTTTACAGAGTCATCGACAGACAGTGAGGATTTGGGCTCCCTGCTGCAGCTCAGCCCGCCCGGAGGCGTCCCCTTCTACCCCCGCGAGGATGTAGGCCTGTTTCCGAGCCTCGAGGCCCTGCTGGAAGCTCACCCCAACGGCAAGCGAAACGCAGTCGCTTTCGTTGGCACCGGCAAGACCCAACGGAGTGAAATTGAAGCCGTCTATTATTGCCCCGATTCCGAAGATTCATCAGACTGGAAATGGGAGAAGGGCACCCTCGTTATAAGGAGCATCCGCAGCGAGCAGACGTTTCACTGTGCAAACTACAAGCGGATTGCCCGGATCACTATCTCAGGCAAGCCTGCAGGCACCCGAATTGCGGCCGTCTATAAGCTATCATTCCAGTCAAGCACCGGGACACGCCAGCACCACCTCGACATTAACTCTAAAATCAAAACGTCGTGGACGAGTCGGGCCAAGGCCGTTTCCATCGACACCCTCTCGCCTCAAACCGTGGCCCGAGTGCTGCTGAACAAGATTGCCGACGGACATCTTGACGTGGCCGTCACCATCGACACCGACGACGACCGGATGGAGGGGACGCGCCTGCTCGCAGCCGAGAGCATCCGAGGAATTGCAGGGGCCAAATTCTATAGCTCGTTCCAGGAATTCTGTGACTGGATGGCAACCGTTTTCGGGTATGCCTACCGGATTGAGGAGGGCAACGTCGTTCACTTCATGCACCGCAGCACTCTCTTCACCCCGACGGCTGAGCAATACATCATGCAAGGGGCAATGGACGTCAGTTGCAGCATCGACTCCTCGATCCTCTACAACAACGTCAGCATTGGCTATGACAAGCAGGATTATGACGCCGAGTGTGGCCGCGACGAATTCAACATGGGCCTCGAGTATGCCACCGCCTACCGCGCCACCGGCAAGAACCTGACGCTGAAATCGAAGTATCGCGCCGACTGCTACGGCATAGAATTTCTCGCTCAGAAGAGGGCGAAGGACACCACCGACGACGAGAGCGACCAGTCGACATTTTTCGTGCTTTGCCGGGAGGAGGAGGTCGATTCAACCGTCACCGAGGTCAACTCGCGCGACGAGGAGGAAGAGGTCGAATTGACCTCTTACAAGCTCGTCATCGACAGACGGAGCACCATTGAAGGCACTATCTCGCCCAACGTCTTTAATGGCGAATTCAGCCCCTACCGCTGCTTGATGGCCAACGCCGGATATATAGCCTCAATGGGCGCTCCCCTACCGCTGAAGTTCGCCTCGGCCGAGGGTAACTCCGCGGTAGTCATCGATGGCACCCCCATGAGCTCAAATGTCACACTCGACGGCGCTCTCTTCACTCCGCTCCGGCTGCAGTTCACGGTTGCCGACGTGGATAGCGACGGCAATATTGACCGGCTAATCAAGATTCGCCTCAAGGGAGTCACATATTCAGGCGTTGTGGAATCATTGCAGGCGCTCTACGCCCGCGAAGAGGCTGCAAAGTATAAACTAATCATTACAGAAATTTCCGCATGACACAGACGAAATTTGCGGGCACCACCCGCCCGGCCACGACCGCCAAAGGCCGACCCTTTAGCCTGATGAACGCCCAACTGCTCGTCGACGAGCTCCAGGCCCGCGGCTACACCGTCACGGCACCAGTTGAACCCGACAAAACCGAGACAAGATGAAAGAGGGCATGATATTGAATTTCCCCGTTACCGTCTTGTCTAAAATCAAGGAGCACAATGGGCACCTCGATTTGAGGAAAGCCCTCCTTTGGGGTATAAGGATTCACTTGGGCATTTACTTTAAGAAGTCGGGCCTCCCTTCTACCAATAAGTTACACATCCCGGGAATCAAGGCTGACATGCTTGAAGCAATCATGGCAGCAATTCTATATAATAGGAGCTGGGGAAAATGGAACGGAGACTGGAGAATCAACGGCACTTCTGAAGTAGGGGATTTCATAAAAAACTGCATGAGCGCTGCAGAACAATATTGTGCTCAGCGGCCCCCCTTTTGCTCCTTGTCGCTCGCAGTTTGGGAGGACTATATGAACAATGATTTAACAAAGCCCCGCTTTGATAAAATCTGCTTGTTAGGTGTCTTGGGGATTCGTTCTATTATAGGCCCGCAGAAGGCTAAAGCAATCTCATGGGACTTTCTGTTAAGCCGTATGGCAGGGAGCCCCGGAAAGACAGCCATCGCTTCTCTCCCAGGTTATCTCCAAGAATACGACAAGAACCAACATCGAAAACGGAAGGAGCGATTGTTAAAGGCTTTGACCCAACACTGGGGGATAAGGTACTGCTTTAAAGGAAGGCGCCCCTGGTATTGCACTAATCCGGATGTGAATCTCACTGATTTTATAGACTCTCGTGGCTAGGGCGCAAGGGGTACACCTATATAAGAGAGGTACACCTATATAAGAAAGGTACATCTATATAAGGAAAGTACACCTATATAGGGAAAGTACACCTCAGAGGGGCACCTATACAAAAGTATTATTTATACAAATATTATTTATTCCTAACGTCATAAATAATAACGCGCTCTCGCAGATTTCTATGGCACTTTCATTAAACAAAAAGTTTGTCCCGATGCTGGAGCTGCAGGCTCACCAGTCAGGGCTTATCAATGCTGACTCGTCGGCCAACGTTCCGGCATATCAAATCAGCCGCTATTGGCGTGAACTGTTCCAGCGGGCTACCAACCATCCGAGCGACCTCTGCCCCAGGTGGACGGAGCGGGAAGTAGCAGCGGCCAACATCATAAACGCCTCCCTGCTTTATCTCGCTATGCTCGAATGTGACAACGTTGAGACCCTGCTCGTCGACGTGGCCCGCATGTCCGCAGCCGACCCGTCCACGCGGCGAGGTTCGGGGCCTCCTACCGCCCCGCGAATGAGTACAAGATGCGTACAAGGATGAGGCCCCGAATGACCCCAAGATGCACCAAAGGTTGACACTCCAAATGACGGTAAGATAACGGTAAGATTCCGCCGTCGAATAATGGCGAGATAGCACCGAGTTTCGACCGTCAAAAAGATTGAGATAAGGGGTAGTTTTTCCGAGATAAGGGGGAGGTATAGGGACAAGATGAGTACAAGGTTTGGCGAGGCCATGACTATTGCATAACTCGTCTATTATCCATGCGTTTGAGCATGATTCAAGACCTCGATTTGTGACGCCTCGAGCCCACAAGTTTGTGACCCCTCGGGCACCAGGGGCTATTTGGTAACTTGCAGCTTTATGGAGCGGCCACAATGGGGGCATGTTATGACCGTGGTGTCAGGGCGCTCGAAGAGCTCCGCCAGCGGTACCTCCAACGCCGAGGCTATTCTGGTCAAACGCTCCAGCGTCGGATTGCCATTGATTGACTGGCTTAGTGCTGCCTCCGAAATATTCAGCCGGGCTGCAAGCGTCTTGGACGTGATGCCCCGCTCCTTCATGACTTCTTTGATTCTCATGTTAAGCTATAGGTTAATTAGTGTTACGAGCGCAAAGTTACGGTAAAATTCCAATAAAACGAAATATAATGTTAAAAATTAATGTTTGGTTGAATTTTTTTGCTCAGAAATTTGGAGGGTAATTAAATTATACCTAAATTTGCAGAGTAAAAATAAAGCTAAACCCTAATATTAACCCTCAAAACCCCGGAACAATGAGCAACGAAAAAAAGTCCACCCTGAGCAACGTGATGAACCTGGCTTGGCAGTTTGTTAAGCGCAACGGCATGAGCATGTCTGAAGCCCTCACAATCGCATGGCGCAACATCAAGCTCCGCGCATCGATGAGCAGCCGCATCGCCCGCTTCTACTTCCGCAAGATCGACGGAACCATCCGCGAAGCCTACGGCACCCTCGCCGAGCGCCTCATTCCCGCCCTCTCTCCTCAAACCTCGCCGCGTAGACAGAACGACACCGTGCAAACCTACTTCGACACGGAGAAAGGCGAGTGGCGCTGCTACAAAAAAGCCAACCTCGCTGCAATCTGCTGAGCTCACACGGGGCCGGGACTGACCGGCCCCTCTATCCAATAACCCCTATAAAACCCCTACCCAACATGAGAAAGAATCTTCACCACCGCTCCGACCTCGAGCGTCGCATCTACAAACTCGAAGAACGAATCAGTTGCCTCGGCGATTGCCTATGCCGAATGTCCCTTCAACTCGCCACCATCAGCGAGCAGCAGCGCCAGCAATACACCGACCAAACCATCAGACGGCTCAAAGAGACTGCCGACCGGCTCAAAGCTACCGCCGACAAGGAACTGGAAACCATACTCAACAAGAAGCCATGACCGCCGCCGCCTTCTATTCAGCCGAACTGGTCAAGCTGCTACCGGCACTCATGGAGAACGCACGGCATTTCTGCAGCAATATGGATGATGCTGCCGACCTTCGGAGCGAGACCGTCTGCCGCGTCCTCGAGCACATAGACCGATATGACCCGAGCAAAAGCGGCCTCCACTACTTTTGCTGCATAGTCATGGAGCGTATCTTCATCACCGGCTACAACCGTCGCAAGGTGTGGAGCCAGGTGAGAAAGGACGTCGAGATGAGAACGACCAACACCCCGAGCTCGGCCGAGAACCTCCACGATTACAATGTCATCCGCGGCCACTGCAGCAAGACGGAGGTGACCCTCTACGCCGACGGCTACAGTTATGACGAAATAGCCGACTTGAACGGGATAAAGTTGGGCACGGTCAAAAGCCGCATAGCCAACGAGCGCAAGAGGCTAAAGTCACTCCTTCTCTACCGCTCAAAGAATAGCACATCAGGAGCGCCCAAACAAAAAATTGCATAGGAGGTGAACTTCCTGCACTTATTGGAGTAACTATAGACGGATATTGATTGAGCATTAGCATTGATTAGTGCTTGATTTGACACTTTTTCTGAGAGTCGGGGCTGTTCCATTCCGGGGTCAGGCCCGACTCGTTTTTTATGCCGTCAATTATTGCTATCTTAGCGGCATGTTTACCTTCATCACCGACCGGCAAGCCGATTCCATCCATTATGCCAAATACGAAGAGCCCGAGCTGCATGTAGCCGCCCTTCTCGACGCTTCCATCTGCACTCTCGACTTGAACAACCGCATCCTTTACCCTCTCGCCGACTATGGGGTCAAGACCATCCGAGACCTTTTGCAGCATCTAAGGAGGAGGCCCCGAGGGTTAAAGTCCATCCCCAACGTCGGAGACCTGGCAATCTCGGCCATCGAGCACGCCCTTCTCATGGGCGATTTGTTGCACCTCGACTGCACCGCATAAGCCTCACCGACCCGCCCGGCCCGAGGGCCAAAAAGCAGGGGTGTTGTCGTCTGTTTATACCTGGTTTATACCTGAAAAAATGAAAAGCACTGATAATCACGGGGATTAGCAGTGCTTTTGTGTGCTCAAAGCGGGGATCGAACCCGCACGGCCGCGATGGCCAAGGGATTTTAAGTCCCTCGTGTCTACCATTCCACCATTTGAGCAACTGGTTGGTCTGCAAATTTACGAATTTTTTTGCGATTAGCAAAAAACGCCGACTAATCCTTCTCGGCTTTGCTTTGGAGGTAAAAGAGCTGTTTTTGCGTCTCGATTTCGTGACGCAGTTGTTCTTTGCTGGGAAGATAAGTGAAATATTTGGAGGCGAAGAGTTGCGGATTGCCGTTGAGAATGGAGAAGCGGGCAATATCCTCGCTGGTTTCGGCACACAGGAGGATACCCACTGTGGGGTTGTCGCCGTCGCTGCGCTTGAGTTCGTCGTACATGCGTACGTACATGTCCATCTGGCCAATATCCTGATGTTCAATGGTATTGGTCTTCAAGTCGACAAGTACGAAACATTTCATAATATAGTTATAGAACACGAGGTCGATGTAATAATCGCGAGTATCCGTGACTATATGCTGCTGACGTGCTACGAAAGCATAACCCTTGCCCAGTTCCATGAGTCAGATTTTGCAGACGCGTCTGCAAAATCTTGTAATCAGGGAACAGGAGGTATAACTTACGATAATCGGCCAGGCTTCGGGGGCTGAAACCTTTACCAAGTTCTAATGTCAATTGTCGCGACAATTCCTTGAGAGCAGCTGTACCATACTCGGCGCGCCCGGCGCCTTTTTGGTCTTCCTCCACGATGCGTCGTCCAATGTTCCAGTAGGCCTTGATCATTGCAGAATTGAGCGCTGCGGCAGCTTCGGCTCGGGCGCGGGAGATTATTTGGCGTATGTCAGCGATGATGCTGTTGGGACTGGAAGTGGCTATATCAGACATGGTGTGAATGGGATATGTAATGTGCAAATTTACGGCTTAATTTTCATACTGCAAAAGAATTAAGTACACGAATTTTTTTGCGATTAGCAAAAAAGGAGGTAACTTTGCGGGTAGTTATGTCAAGCGAAAAGAAAGTACAGTTTCGGTCCAAATTGGGTCTGATTGCCGCTACGGTGGGGTCCGCCGTGGGCCTCGGCAACATCTGGCGCTTTCCGGCGGAGGTACAGGCCGGTGGCGGCGCCGCGTTCCTGGTGATTTACGTTATCTGCGTACTCCTGCTGGGCATCCCGGTGATGCTGGCGGAGTTCTCGCTGGGCCGCGCGGGAGGCACGGACGCCATCGGCGCGTTCAGCAAGGTGTCGCCCAAGGGTAAGCAGTGGAGCTGGGTCGGCGGCCTGTCGGTCCTGACGGCCTTCCTGATCCTGATTTTTTACGTCGTAGTGACCGGCTGGACCTTTGAATACACGTGGCAGAGCCTGACGGGCGACCTCTACGCCGGAGGCCATGACACGGCCGGCTTCTCGGGCAAGATGGAGCAGTATATCGAGTCGGGCACGCGCCCGCTCGTGTTCTCGCTGGTGGTCGTGGCGCTTAACCTCTGCATTCTGCTGGGCGGCGTGACCAAGGGCATCGAGCGGCTGAGCAACGTGCTGATGCCGATGCTGTTCGTGTTGCTGCTGGTGTTCTGCGGAGTGTCGATGACGCTGCCGAAGGCCACGGAGGGCCTGGAGTTCTTCTTCCGGCCCGACTTCAGCAAGGTGACGCCGCGGGTGTGGCTGTCAGCCCTGGGCCAGGCCTTCTTCTCCCTAAGCCTCGGCATGGGTATCCTGATAACCTACGCAAGCTATTATCCGAGGAACACCAAGCTGGTGCGCACGGCCACGACCGTCTCGCTGCTCGACATGCTGGTGGCCGTCATGATGGGCGTCATCATCTTCCCGGCGGTGGTCAGCTTCGGCCTGACGGGCGAGAGCCTCAAGGGCACGGCGCTGGTGTTCGTGACGCTGCCCGAGGTGTTCGCCCAGCTGCCGGCCGGGCGCGTATGGTCGGTGCTGTTCTTCCTGCTGCTGAGCATCGCGGCGCTGACGTCCACCGTGAGCATCGCCGAGGTGACCATCCGCACGCTGCAGGACCGGCTCCACCTCTCGCGCCGGGCCGCGTGTCTGTGGCTGATGTGCCCGATGTTCGTGTTGAGCGGCGTCTGCGCCATGAGCGTCGGCCCATGGAGCGGCTACCGGATTTTCGGCAAGACGATGTTCGACTTCCTCAACGACATCACGGCCAACTGGATGCTCCCCATCGCCTCCATCGGCCTCTGCATCTTCGTCGGCTGGGTGGCGCCGCGAACGTTGCTGCGCGACCAGCTGAGCAACCACGGGACGCTCCGAAGCCGCCTGTTCCGCCCCTCGCTGTTTATCATCCGCTATCTGGCGCCGGTGCTGATCCTGCTGGTTTTGATCGGAGGGCTATAAAGTGTAGAGGGTGTGTCAAAATTCGCCCATGATGTAGGGCCGCGGCACTGCCACGGCCGGCGCGCCGGGGAGTAACTTCCTGCGCTAAACGATTTGACCCTCCCGCCCTGGCATTGCCGCGCCCCTACAC
>X378_Fat_Sand_Rat__coassemble_306_pt1 | contig 10274 bp, 10 predicted proteins | sample X378_Fat_Sand_Rat__metabat2_low_PE_008 | metagenome-assembled genome bin X378_Fat_Sand_Rat | reverse complement strand
GCTGAAACTGCGGAATTCGATGGCGCAGCGCCTGGCGCCCAATATCTCGTAAATGCTGTGGGGAACGTCATCCTCTGTGATGACTACCTCGTATGCGGAGTCGAAAAGGATAAGCGAACCGTTTTTCAGAGCGTAATCTACCCATACCTTCAGTTGGGCACGTGTCAGCGTGGTATCGGTCGGATTGTTGGGATAGCAAAGGTAAATTATGTCAGGTGCGGGACCTTCAGGAAGCGCAGGGACGAATCCGTTAGCCTCAGTGCAAGGCAGATACTGAATCTTGCGGCCGGCCATAAGGTTGGTGTCAACATACACGGGATAAACCGGATCGGTCACGGCCACTGTGCAGTCGGTCGAGAGGATGTCGCCTATGTTTCCCAAATCGCTCTTGGCGCCGTCGGAAATAAAGATTTCGTCGGACGAGACATCAATTCCGCGCTTTTGATAATCGGCCTCGGCAATCTTGTCGCGCAGGAAGGCGTATCCCTGCTCGGGGCCATAGCCATGGAATGTGGCTGGGTTGGCCTGATCGTCGGCGGCGCGATGAATCGCCTCAATTGCCGCTGGGCAAATGGGACGTGTCACGTCGCCGATGCTCATGCGGATAACCTCGGCATGCGGATCGGATTGCTGGAAGGCCGCAATTTTGCGCGCTACCTCTGAGAACAGATAATTAGGTGTTAGCTTGCTAAAATTTGCGTTTGCCTTAAACATAATGTATCGTTAAATTAGAATACTACCTTCAAAGGCTGTTGCTGCGGGGCCCGTCATTCGGACATGACCATCGGAACCAAGACTGATGCTTAGGTCGCCCCCCGGGAGCGATATTACTGCGTCGCGTCCACAGCGATGAGTTGCAAGCGCTGCAGCGGCCACGGCACATGCACCTGTTCCGCAGGCCATGGTCTCGCCGCTACCGCGTTCCCACACCCGCATCTTGATGCGTCCCGGCCCTGTTATTTGAGCGAACTCAATATTGGCCCTGTCGGGCCACGCCGGATCGAACTCCAATTTGGGGCCCAGTGTCAGTACAGGATAATCGTCAGGGTCGCAATCAATGAATTCAACTCCATGCGGGTTGCCGACATCCACGGGTATGACATCGTGGCCCTGTAAATGCAAAGGGGCAGACGTCACGGCCTGTCCCATGTCTACGGTTACACTGTCAATCAAGCCGTCCTCGCCGGGATGGAGCTCGAGCGTCTTGATGCCGCCGAGAGTTTCGAGTGTAATGGTGGTGGATTTAGTAAGGCCCTTGTCGTAAACGAGTTTGCCTACGCAGCGGCTTCCGTTGCCACACATACGGGCTTCAGAACCGTCGGCGTTGAAAATTCTCATCTTGAAATCGGCCACCTCCGAGGGGAGCACCAGAATGATGCCGTCGCCACCTACGCCGCAATGTCTGTCGCTCAGTTTGCGGCTCAGTTCGGGAAGGTCCTCTTCGGCGCATGGCATCTCCGTAAAATAGACATAGTCGTTACCGATACCATGCATTTTGGTGAACCGAATCTTTTTCATGCGGCAAATTTAGCAAATTTATGCGAAAATTCAGCCAACTTTTTCAGTTTTTTTCACCAAGCGCTTCGATACGCTTCAGTGCCTCTTCCATTTTCTCCACTGGAGCACAGAGGCTTATGCGCACATATCGGTCGCCATTACTGCCAAAAATAAATCCTGGAGTAACAAAAACACTGGCGTCATAAAGAATATGGTCGCAGAAGGCTTCTCCACCTTCCGCATCGTCCGGTAGACGGCCCCAAAGGAATAGGCCGCGCTGATGCGGATCGAAGGTGCAACCCATGGCGGTCATAATCTTCTCGGCAACCAGACGGCGTTCGGCATAGGCCTCGTTGAGAGATGCATACCACTCTCTGTCGGCCTGCAGAGCCTTTGCCGCAGCAAGCATTACGGGTTTGAACTGACCGGAGTCGACATTCGACTTTACGCGCAGAATCCACTGTATGAACTGCGGATTGGACGCGAGCATGCCAACGCGCCATCCGCTCATGTTGTGGCTCTTGCTGAGGGAATTGAGCTCGATGGCCACGTCTTTTGCGCCGGGCACTGAGAGGATGCTCAACTGCTCGGAGGTGAGAATGAAGGAATAAGGATTGTCGTGGGCAATCACGATGTTGTGCTTGCGGCCGAACTCTACCAGTTTGTGAAAGAGTTCGCGCGTGGCGGGAGTGCCGGTCGGCATGTGAGGGTAGTTGACCCACATCAGCTTGATGCGTTCGAGGGGCAACTTCTCCAACGCATCGAAATCGGGCAACCAGCCGCCCTCTTCGGTCAAGTCGTAGTTGAAGACTTCCGCCCCGACAAGATTGCTGACCGAACTGTACGTCGGATAACCCGGATTCGGCACGAGTACGCCGTCTCCGGGATTTATGAAGGCCATGCTGACGTGCAGGATTCCCTCCTTCGAGCCAATAAGAGGCAGAATTTCCGTGTCGGGATTAAGAGTAACGTCATACCAGAACCGATACCATTCGGCCATGGACTGCCGTAGCTCGGGAAGGCCCACATACGACTGGTAGGCATGGTTGCCCGGCTCCTGGGCCGCCTCACAGAGGGTATCGATTACCTCCTGCGAAGGCATGCGATCGGGGCCTCCTATGCCCAGCGAGATGATGTCCATCCCCTTGGCGTTGAGTTGGGCCACTTCGCGCAATTTGCGCGAGAAGAAATATTCTTTTACGTTGTTGACTCTATCTGCGGGTTGTATCATTTGATTTCACACATTTTATATTCTCCAAGAATCTTAAGGTCGCTCAGCAGCGGGCGAACGGCGTCGATAGCCTGACGGTAGCGCGAATAGCTGTCGTAAGTCAGGTCGAGATAGAAGCGGTATTCCCACTCTCGGCCTAAGATTGGCATCGACTGTATTTTGGAGAGGTTCATGTCATAGAAAGTGAGTATGGTGAGCACCTTGCTCAACGCGCCCTGGGTATGCGGAAGAGTGAAGACAATGGACGCCTTGTTGAGTTCATCCTCCCTTGGGCGCACTTCCGAGGCCAGCAGCGGGTCAGCCAAGATAAGGAAGCGGGTGAAGTTGCGCTTGTTTGTCTCGATACCTTTTTCAAGTATGTTCAGGCCATAGAGGATGGCGGCGTATTCGCCGCAAACGGCTGCATGGCCCGCAAGCTGCTGCTCGCTGATCTCCTTTGCAGCGCCTGCGGTGTCGAACTTCTCGATCATCTTCATGTGGGGATGGCGACGCAGATATTGCTCACACTGCATCAGTGCCATAGGATGGGAGTTGACCTCGGTGACGCTCTCTATGCTGTCGCCGGGAAGGGCGCAGAGCACGTGGCTAATTCTCATCTTCCATTCGCCCACAATCTGTACGGTACTCTGGCGCAGCAATTCGTGGTTGGCAAGCAGCGCGCCGGCGATGGTGTTTTCAATGGCCACGATGCCGACCATCGATGCGTCCGTCGAAAGGGCATCGAACAGCTCGGGGAAGGAGTCACACGGCACGGTATCTACCTTCTGCCCCTTGTCGGAAAAATAGTCGCGTGCTGCCGCATCATGGAAACAGCCCGAAACTCCTTGTATTGCCACTTTCAGTGGCGAAACTGATTGATTCATCGAGCGCAAATTTACGCAAAATAATGCAGCCACGCAAATAATGCGCGGCTGCCCGTTGAATCAAGAAACAGGGATGTGATTAGAAATCGAAGAACTTCTTCGAGGCTTTGACGCGTGACTTGATGCGTTCGGCCTTGGACATATTTGCCTCACGGCAGCAGCGTTCTTCGGCAAACTCACGTGAACGCTTGTTGAAGCCATCCCACATTTCGGCTGTGCCTTCTTCATCGTTACTGTAGGCCATGGCGTTGTCGATGTTGAGCTTGGCAGCCTCTGCGTTGACGTCGATGTTGGCGCCGATGAAGTTGAAGGTCCAGCCCTTCTCCTTGAGACGCGAGATTATGGTGGCAACCTGATGGTAGCTGTAGTTGCGCGAGGCGTTTTCCATGCCGTCGGTGATGATGGTCACCACTGCGGTGGCATCTTCGTGGGTCGAAGCTACGGCCTCAAGGTCGACCAGCGTGGAGCCTACGGCGTCCAGCAGTGGGGTTCCTCCCCAGGGCTGGTAGTCTTGCTCTGTAATATGGCGTGCCTGTTCTGCAGGGATGTTCTTGCAGAGGTAGCGCGAAGGAACCTGGCAGTTGTCCTGAAAAGCGTAGACGGAGATAAGCGCACGCTGGGAGTCGGAGTGTGTTTCCTGGAGGCTCTTGGCCACGTTGATGGTTTCGTTGCATCCCGCGATGGTAGCCTTGAGAGAGGGTTGCATGGAACCGGACTCGTCAAGAATGATAAGGTTGAAAACGGTAGTCTTTTCCATAAGGCTTAAATAGTTGGTTAGAAGTTAAATATATCTTTTATTGACCCGGGTTCTGAGTTGTCTGAGTCGTCGATGTCCTCTTCCGAGGCGCTTTGTCGACCGAATAGTTTCTTAAGAGAGGGTTTGACCGAGTAGCGTCGTCCGCGCGTGGCCTGGTTTTCTTCTGGCTCGCAGAGCAGATCCGCCTGCATCAGCTTGCGCTGGAAGTTGCGGCGGTCGTAGGTCGTGCCGTTTATCTCTTCATAGACCTTTCGGAGTTCGTCGACGGTAAAAAGGTCGTCGAGCAGGCGGAAGGCCACCGGACGGACGCGTAGCACCTCGCGGAGGTAGTTGCGGGCGTATTCAACGATTTTTGCGTGGTCAAAAGCCAGTGGGGGCAACGTTGCGGCGTTGAACCACATGGCGTTGCTAGCGTCGTCACCGCCTACTATCTTATGCTCCGAGGGGCGCACGAGCGCGATGAATGCAACAGTGACCACCCTGCCGCGTGGATCTCGGTTTACATTGCTGAAGACGTGCATCTGCTCGATGTAGACTTCCTTCATGTTGGTCTCTTCCCTCAGCTCGCGCATTGCACACTGGTCTATGGTTTCGTTCATGCGCATGAAACCGCCGGGAAGCGCCCAATATCCTTTGTAAGGTTCAAGTCCGCGTTCGATGAGGAGAATCTTCAGTGCCTGTCCGTCGAAGCCGAAAATCACGCAGTCGGCCGTCATAGCCGGACGAGGATACTCGTAGGTGTAGGTTCCTTTTTTGTCGTCGTTTGCCATATTGTTTGCGTTATTTTGACGCAAAGTTACAACATATTTCCTCAATCTCCAAATTTTTTGCGTCATTTTTACGCAAATATTTTCACTAAAATATATATTCGTCTGAAGTACAGCTATTTACAATCTTAAAAAATTTTGACTCCTTCGGTTTTAATTTAATTTAGCATTTTGTTTCGGTTAAATTTTGTAATTTTGCTGATTGATAACGTTATTCATTCATGAGACTCAGACTTTTCATAGCCATAATCGCAGCGTCCGTTCTGACCGGGGTGGCCCAGACCACTACTTGGTTCCCCTACCCGACCGCTCCGGAAACCTTACCCATAGGACGCCCGAGGGCCAATTATATCGTTGCACATTTTTGGGACCGCTGCCCCTGGAAGCAGGCCTATACTTCGCAGAAGCGCATGGAGGAGACCATCCGAGACTTCGCCGACTACATTCCCCATGCCTCTGCCGACACAGTATTCATGTCTATCAACGAGTTGATAAAGCATACTTCCAAGCGGCCGCAAGATCTCGCAGCCCTGCTTCGTATGGCCGAAGCTACTTTTAATTCTGACACGGCATACGCCTATTCCGACCGCGTTTTCCTGCCCTTCGCTCAGGCCGGTGCCAAAGCAAAGAAGCTGGCCCCGGCGGAGAAGGAGCATTATGCTCACATGGCCAAGGTACTTGACGCTACCTCCGAGGGCCGCACCTTACCCCGCGCTATGGCAACCCGCGCCGACGGCACCAAGTTTGCCATCAACGACACCACCCCGGGCGTGGGAGCTTACATCTACTTCCTCGAGGAGCCCGACGATCTCGCCTCACGCATGGATCGGGTTATGCTGAGCGCCAATGTATCCCTCAACCGACTTATCGACGCCGGACTCGTTAAGCCAATGTTGCTTTATGTAGGAACTCCCGACCAGTCATGGTGGGACAGCGTCTCGTCGCTGAAAGGCTGGACTGTAGCTGCCATGCCAGACGCCGGACAATACTTCGACCTGCGCCGCAAACCGGCCATCTACATGACCGACAACAAAATGGAGGTCATCAGCAAGTTCATCCCTACAAGTCTTCTCATAGCCAACTGCGAGCAGCTGGTCAAGACACTCAACCGCTAATGAAGATTGCCGCACTGATATCCGGAGGAGTCGACAGCGCCGTGGCCGTCCACCGACTGGTGGAACAGGGCCATGACGTTCACCTCTTCTATATACGCATAGGCCTTGACACGGACGAGGGCGACTGCTCGGCCGAGGAGGACATCGAAATGTGCGGCTACATTGCGCGCCACTACGGTCTGCCGTTCGACGTGGTTTCGCTCCATCAGGAATACTGGGATTCAGTCATGGAATACGCCCTGCGCACTGTTCGGGAGGGCCTGACGCCGAACCCCGACATCATGTGCAACCGCCTCATCAAATTCGGATACTTCGACGAGCGCTGGGGGCATGAGTTCGACAAAACGGCTACCGGCCATTATGCCACCACACTCACTGGCGACGATGGCCTTATCTACTTAGGCACATCGCCTGACCTCGTTAAGGATCAGACTGATTTCCTCGCCCGCATAACATACCCTCAGCTTTCCCACGCCATGTTTCCCATTGGCGACATGCCCAAGAGCGAAGTGAGAGGCATTGCCGTGAAACAAAACCTGCCCAACGCATTCCGCCGCGACAGCCAGGGCATCTGCTTCCTCGGCAACATCAATTACAACGACTTCATTCGTCGTCATCTCGGCGAAAAGCCCGGCCCGATAGTGGAACTTGAAACAGGCCGCAAGCTCGGCGAGCACCGCGGCTTCTGGTTCCACACCATAGGCCAGCGCAAGGGCCTCGGACTTAGTGGCGGACCATGGTACGTTGTGAAGAAAAACGTCCACGACAACGTTATATATGTATCACAAGGTTACGGAACGGCCAAACAGTATGGCCGCGAAATCAACCTTGACGAGATGCAATGGATTACCCGCGACCCCGAAATAACCGAAATAACCTTCAAGAACCGCCATACGCCGGAGTTTATCCCCGCCTTGCTGGAGAAGCTAGACGACCGCCGCTACCGCATCGTCTCGGAGCAGGATGTGCAGGGCATAGCCCCCGGGCAGTTTGCCGTAATCTACGACCGCGACCGACGCATTTGTTATGGCAGCGGAGTTATAACGGCCTAAATACGATATAAAGCAAATGGAAGAGAAGCGAATCCGACTAAAAGTGCTGGGCCTCAGCGTTGGCCAGATCAAGCAGGGCGCCTATGCCCTGATTCTGGCGCAGGTCGACAGCCCGATACGCATTCCTGTGGTTATAGGAGAAGCGGAGGCCCGCTCAATAGCCGCAAGGATGGAACACGTGACCATGTCGCGTCCGCTGACCCACGACCTTTTTGCCTCTCTTACCCGTGCCTTCGGCATCGCCATGGTCGAAGTGTTCATCCACAAGTTTGAGGATGGCATCTTCTACTCGGAGATAACCTTCACCGACGGCGACCGCCGCGTACAGATGGATTCACGCACTTCCGACGCTATCGCCATTGCCATGAGAACCGGCGCACCAATCTATACCACCCCAGAGATTATGGAGAAGTGTGGTTTTGTGATGGACGAAATCTCTCCCGGCCACCACCGCATGGTAAGCGCTAATCCGCAAATAGAGCCCGAAGAGGTCACCATCGAGGATCTCGAGAAACAAAGAGACGACGCCGTGGAGCGCGAAGACTACGAAGAAGCGGCACGACTGACTGAAATCATTAACCAAAAGAAAAGTATATGAAGAACAACAGCTTGAAAGTTAGACTTTCAATAATGAACTTCCTGGAATTTGCCGTCTGGGGTGCCTACCTCATCTCCATGGGCATGTTCCTATTCAACAACGGACTGGGTGACAAAGTCTTCTGGTTCTATACGGTGCAAGGTCTCGTCTCCATCTTCATGCCTGCGCTTATCGGCATTGTGGCCGACCGGTGGATACCGGCACAAAAGACTATGGCGCTCTGCCACTTCCTGGCCGGCGGTTTCATGATAGCAACTGGCATAGTGGCCACCCATCAACTGGCCACACTCGGGCACCTCGAATTCGGACTGCTGTTCACTCTATACACCCTGTCTGTGGCCTTCTTCATGCCCACCATAGGCCTGGCCAACTCCGTGGCCTTCAATGCGTTGGAGAGAAACGGGCTGAGCACCGTGACTGACTTCCCGCCCATCCGCGTGTTCGGCACCGTGGGCTTCATCGTTGCCGAGGTATTCGTCAACTTCGTGAGCTTCGGAGGCGGCCAGACCATCCAATACACCCCCGGGCAGTTCTACTTGTCAGGCGGCTTGAGCATCGCGCTCGCCCTCTTCTGCCTCACACTGCCCAACTGCCCCGTCAACAAGGAGAAGGCCAAGAGCCTGGCGGACGCGCTCGGCTTCAAGGCATTCCGCCTGTTCAAGGACAAGAAGATGGCCATCTTCTTCATCTTCAGCATGCTGCTGGGCGTGTCGCTGCAGATTACCAACACCTACGGCTCCACCTTCATCAACCACTTCAACCTGATGCCGCAGTATGCCGGAGGCTTCTGGGCCGAGAACCCAACATTCCTGATTTCCATCTCGCAATGTGCCGAGGCCCTGTGTATCCTGCTCATCCCCATATGCCTCAAGAAACTGGGCATCAAGGGCGTGATGCTAATGGCCATGTTTGCCTGGGTGCTCCGCTTCGGCTTCTTCGCAGTGGGCGACACCAACTTCCCCGGTGTCATCTTCCTCATCCTGAGCTGCATAGTCTACGGCGTGGCCTTTGACTTCTTCAACGTCAGCGGCGGCATATTCGTCGACTCGCAGGCACCCGCCTCGGAGCGCTCGTCGGCCCAGGGCTTGTTCATGCTGATGACCAACGGCATCGGCGCCTCCATCGGCACATTCGTGGCCGGCAAGTGCGTGGTCAACAACCTGGTGAAGGACACCGACCCCATCGCCGTGCAGGACGCCGGCTGGACCGAGGCCTGGTATATCTTCGCCGCCTACGCCCTGATAGTGGCCGTCCTCTTCCTCTTCATATTCAAGAATCCCCAAAAGGCTGGAGTGACCGGTTCGGAAGTCAAGTCCGAGGAAGGTGACACCGCCGACGCCCCCTCCGGTTTCGTTCACTGATGATTCAATTCTATGCTCCTGACATAGCCACCAATCCCGTGCTCCCCGAGGGTGAGTCGCACCACTGCGTAAAGGTGTTGCGCACTCAGCCCGGGGAGACGGTGGAGGTAATCGACGGCAAAGGCTTCAGCTATACCTGCCGTTTGCTCGACGCTCACCCCAAGCACGCGCTGCTTGAGGTGGTTGAGCGTCGGGAGCATCCCCTCCCCTGGGGCTACCATATCACTATCGCGGTAGCTCCTACCAAGCATCTCGACCGCATGGAATGGCTGGTCGAGAAGCTGACCGAAGTGGGCGTCAACCGCTTCATTCCCCTGAAATGCGACCGCTCCGAACGCAAGGAAATCAAGACCGAACGCCTCGAAAAGATAGCCGTTTCGGCCATGAAGCAATCGCTCAAAGCCACTCTGCCTCAAATCGACACGATGACCCCTATTCGCAAGGTTATCGAACAGTGCCATGCTCCTCAGCGCTTCATCTGCTACTGCGACGACGCCGTTGAGCGGCGTTTGTTGGCGAAGGAGTTGCAACCGAATGCCGATGTGTGCGTACTCATCGGTCCGGAAGGCGATTTCTCCCCTCAGGAGGTGCAACTGGCCCTCGACCACGGTTTTATACCCGTAACCCTCGGCGACAACCGCCTGCGTACGGAGACTGCCGCTCTCTTCGCCGACTCAACAATTCAAACAATCAATCAGTTATCATCATGACTATAAAGGAATACATCAATTCATCCAATAACCAAAACTTCTTCCTGCTTGCCGGCCCGTGCGTCATTGAGGGCGAACAAATGGCCATGGACATCTGCGGAACTGTGTCGCAGGTATGTCAGGAACTTGATATCCCCTATATTTTTAAGGGCAGCTATCGCAAGGCCAACCGCTCGCGCCTCGATTCCTTCACCGGCATCGGCGACATCCAGGCCCTTGAAATTCTGCAGAAAGTAGGACGTACCTTCGGAGTCCCCGTTGTGACCGACATCCACTCGGTCCCTGAAGCCGAGATGGCAGCCAACTATGTCGACGTACTCCAG
>X378_Fat_Sand_Rat__coassemble_304_pt1 | contig 10361 bp, 2 predicted proteins | sample X378_Fat_Sand_Rat__metabat2_low_PE_008 | metagenome-assembled genome bin X378_Fat_Sand_Rat | reverse complement strand
GCGGGAACCAGAGCCCATGACTCGTGGGTGGAAGCACCGCTGGTAGCGCGCACGTAGGTGCCGCAAACCAGACCGTTGGCAGCGCTGACGAGGTGCTGGCCGTCATAGTAGAAGGTGCGGGCCTCTTCGGTCAGTTCCTCGGCGGGGAGCACGGGGTTGCGGGTCTCGCCGCCGATTTCGGCGTTGGCGTTGGCCATGTAGTTTTCGCTGGCCACGTTCCGGATGGTCAGGAAGTCACCGGCCTGGGGCATGTTGAGGGTGTTCTCGGCGATGCCGGCCTCAAGGTAGGCGCCCATCATGATGAAGGTGTTGAGGTCATAATCCTCGCCGCCCTCGATGAGCTGGTTGACGAGTTCGCAAACCTCGATGTAGAGTTCGCTGGCGGTGTACTTGCCGTAGCCTTCGCCAATCCAGGCGTTTTCGTTCTCCATGGCGGTCTTCAGCGACTCGATGGCGTCGGCGATGGCCTGGTTGGCCACGACGACGAGAGGATAAACGTAGTCGTCCTCGGTGTAGGGAGCGTCAACGTAGGCGGTGAAGCCGGGGATGACGTCCTCGTCGAAGAAGGGGAAGAAGCTGCCGTCAACGAAGCCGTAGAAGGAGCGCTGGTCGTTGCAGCCCTGGGCCAGGTAGGAGCCGGCCACGTGGATGCCCTCCTCATCGGCCAGTGCGGCATACTCGGGAACATCCACGGCGGGAGTGAAGGTGACGAAGTTGGCGTCCTCGGCGGGAACTATATAATAAGGAGTGAGGGGAGCGAGGCTGGAGGTGATGGCCAGGCGGGTGGCATCGACCTGAACGGCCTCTTCATTGAATGCCAGGGTGTAAACCTTGGAGCCCTCGGGATACTGCAGAGCCACGGGGCTGCAGAAGGTGAAGCCGGTGGAGGCAACGGGCACGTTGAGCTCGGTGGCCTCGGTGATGAGCCAGCGGTAACCCTCGCCGCCGTCGGAGCCGCCGCAGTCAACCTGGGCGATGGGGGCGGTGGCGGGCAGATTGGCGGCGCCATAGAGGAAGCGGGCGGGAGAGGCGTTGCTGACTATGTTGAACTGGCCGGCGGTGGCGCTTTCGCGGAACTCAACCACGGAGGCGTTGGTTTCGTCGGCAGCGAGGACGAACTTCCAGTTGACAGTGGTCTTGCCGGCGAGGAACTTGCCCAGAACCATGCCGTTGGAGGTGCTGACGAGGTACTTGCCGTCATAGTAGAACAGGTCCTCGGTGCTGTCGGCGTTCTCGTCGTCGATGACGGCGATGCGGTCGGAGTCGTTGTTGGTGTTGGCCATGTACTTCAGGCTGGCCACGTTCTGGAAGCGGTAGAAGTGACCGGCCTCAGGCATGTTGATGCTCAGACCGCCATTGATGGCGGCAGCGGCGGCACGGAGGCCCTCGACGTCGGTCGAGGCCACGTCAAAGTTCCATGCTGCGGTATACTCCTCGGGGGTGCAGCCCAGCGAGTACTGGCCCACTGCGGTGCCGATGCTCTCGTTGCCTTCCAGTTCAACCTGGGTGTTGCGGGCCTTGGCGCCGATGAGGTTCTGCTGGGCGGCGAGGAGCTCGTCGGCCTTCTCGAGGCCCCACTGCGAGTTGGGGGCGATGATGGTCCAGCGGAAGATGGTCTTGTTGACGTTGCTGTGGAGATACTGCTTGTCAGAGCCGTCCTGCACGTTGCCGATGACGAACTTGGAGTCGGCCAGGCCGGTGCCGGCGGTGGTGCAGGTGAAGAGGAATGTGGAAGCCTCCTCGGGCTTCTCGCTCCAGTGGGCGTTGGTGTTGTTGGTCAGCGCGGGCACGAGGTAGGCGTTCATGTACTCGTTGTAGAGTGCCAGACCTTCCTTGCCTTCGATGGCCTTGAGGGTGAAGACGCGCGAGTCGGCGCCGTCGCTCCAGCGGTAGGGCTGGTTGGCGTCGCCAATCTTGGCGGCCAGATAGTCCTCGCCGGCACCGGTGTCGGAGCCCTCGAAGCGAATCTTGATGGACTTGCCGTCCATGTAGGCAGTGATGGCGGCGGTGTAGCCCATATTGTCGATGACAGCCTGCAGGGCCTCGTTGGCTTCCTTGCCGCTGGTGGGATTGGCTTCCTTGGCTGCGGCCCAGATGGCGGCGAGGTCCACGCCGAGTTCGCCGAGGATGGTGCCGTTGCTGGCCACGAGTTCGTCACCCTTGGCAATCAGTTCGGCATAGGCGTCTGCGTAGGGGTCCTCGAACAGGGCAATCATGTTGGCCAGCGAGGGGTCGGCCTTGGCGGCGTCGAGCACGGTCTCGTTCAGGCCTTCGGTGGCCCAGTCGGCCTCGGTGATGGCGGAGAACTTGATGTTGCTGCTGGCGTCGGTGCGGCCTTCGTTGCTCACGCGGATGCCCAGGCCGTTGTCATTGCCGTAGTCCTGGACGTAAACGCCGGTGGCCTGATCGGCCTCGGCCTTGTCGGCGTCGAGCATGGCCAGGCAGAAGCTGCCGTCGGTCATGCCGTTGTTCTCCACGCGGTAGAACTGCTCGGTCGTGCCGAAGGAGCCGCTGACGTTGCCGTTGCGCTTGGTGCCGTCGGCCTTGAGGGAGCGGTCCTCGGTGTTGGTGTTGAAATACTTGTCGGCACCGGGCTTCACGCCCTGGATGCTTACGAGCACTTCGCCGTCCTGGAGCTTGCCGTTCATGATGAAGAGGCGCTCGGCGGTGAACTCGTCGGCGTTCTCCGACTCCTGGGTCTTGATGCCGTTGGTTTCGCCGTCCACATAGTATTTCCAGGGGTAGCGCTGCACGTTGCTGGCCGCGGTGCCCTTGGCCTGGGTGAAGCGGCCCACCTTGCCCAGATAGCCCCAAGTGCCTTCCACGGTGTAGGTCTGGCCTTCGGCGTCGGTCAGCACATAGTCAGCTGCCTGGCCGGAGATGCCGCTCACGGTGTAGGAATAATAAGTGGGCATGGCTGCCTGGGCGGCCTCAACGGCGTTGGCGCCGACCTTCACCTCCTTGGTGACGGTGTAGTTGGCGTCGCCCAGCGGATAGTTGAAGGTCACGCTGACGTTGGCCACGGGTTCGGGAGCCGCACCTGCGGGGATGAGCTCGAACTTGCCAAGGCCGGCTGCCGTGGCGCTCTTGTTGCAATAGAGGCGGTTCTTGCTGGCATCGGTGTCGTAGCCGATGTAGCCGCGGTTGGTGGCGCTGCTGGCCTGGTCCTGATAGAAGGTGACCACGTCGTTGGAGCCGGAGTAGTCAGTGGTGGTAGCGTCGGCCACGGTCCAGTAGAAGGGGGTCTTGGAGGTGCGGTCGGTGTACCACGTGCTGATGTTGAGATAGGTCTCGGTGTCGGGGCTGTAGATGGCCCAACTGTTGTCGGCGTCCGGGTTCTTCACGAACTTCACCTGGGTGGCATCGGACTCGGCGCGCAGGGTGGCGCAGTCCTTGCTGCCTTCGGCAAGGCTGGTGTTGAACCAGAGCGTAGTGTAGCCCTCCATGGGGCAGTCGATCACCTTCATCGTGTAGACCGCATCGGGGTCAATGGTAAAGGCGCTGGCCATGGCACCGCCCAGCAGGGCAGCCGCGGCCGTCAGTAGAAACTTACGCATAAGGTTAATGAATTGGTTTATAGATTGTTTGGTTAAATGTCGAAACGGTGTGTCATGGCATCATCGCACAAATTTACGCAAAAAAGAGTCGCGTTGCAAATTTTTGGCCGAAAAAAGCGCCGGACCCGAAGGCCCGGCGCGGTATTCTAAGGTGTTTTAGCTATTTTAGCTATGGTAGCTAATTAGAGGCGAACCTTGTGGCCGTTGACGATGTAGATGCCGTGGCCGGGGTTCTTGACGCGGCGGCCCTGCAGGTCGTAGATGACGCCATCGTGGCGCTCGGGAGCTACCTGCACGTCCTCAATGGAGGTGGTGGCGCCGGTAGCGGTCAGGGTGATGGCGCCCGACTCGCCGGGCTCAATCTCCAGGCTGACCAGCTTGGTGGAGTTGGTGGTGCCAACGGAGGGAGCGCGGCGCATGGCGGGAGCCTGCTGGATGTCAACGTTGCCGATGTTCCAGGTGCTGGGCACGCGGACCTTGATGGTCTTCTTGGACGAACCCTTGTTGACCACCTTGGCCTCAGTCAGCGAGCCTTCCGACCACTTCATGTCCACCTCGATGTTGCCCACGGCCTTCAGGCCCTTGACGGAGCCGCTGGCCCAAGCAGTCGGAAGAGCAGGAAGCAGGTTCACGTTACCATCGAAGCTCTGCAGCAGCATCTCGGCCACACCCGACGTGCAACCATAGTTGCCGTCAATCTGGAAGGGCGAATGAGCATCAAACAGGTTGTAGTAGCAACCGCCGTCACCGCCCATGGCGATGCCGTAGTTGGTGGAATGACGCAGTGCCTGGCTCAGGTTATAGCGGGCATTGTCGCCATCGCCGCAGCGTGCATAAACATTGGTCTGCCAGCCCATGCTCCAGCCGGTCACGTCGCCAGTGCGTGCCTTCATACTGTTGTAGCCTGCAGCCCAAAGAGTCTGTTCGTCGGTATCGTCGGAGAACTGATTGAGCATTGAGAAGGGATACATGCAAAGCAGGTGGCTCAAGTGACGGTGGCCATCATCATTTGCAGTGGTCAGTGTGATGTTCTTCCATTCGCCGATGCAAGTGCCGGTGGTGGAAACACTGTTGCGGGTCCATGTGTGCTCCTCGGTCCAAAGGCCCTTGTCGAAGTTGGTGTAGAGGTCGCTGATTGCAGACATTTGGGTTTCGGTCAGTGGCGAGTCGGTGCCGAGTTCGGTATGAGCCTTGTGTACCTCATCAAGCAGCTCGTAGCCGCACTGCTGGGCAAAGGCTGTAATCTGGTTGTAGCTGCCGTGCTCGGGGCTCCATTCTCCAGTGATGACGTACTTGTTGTCAGTGTCCTGGGAAGCGATGGCCTTGATGAACAATGCGGCATTGTACATAACAGGCAGGGCACGCTTCAAAAATTCCTTGTCCTCAGTATATTGGTAGTAACGCCACAAATGGGTGCAATACCATGCGCCAAGGGTCTTCATGTTGCTGTTCTCCCAAGTGGAGGAACCCCCGAAGATGTTGTTCTCGCAAGCCACGGTCCAAGCGTTGGAGTCGGCGCCTGAGTTAATCTTTTGAGCCAGTGCCTTCCAAGGAGAATCGCTCTGCGAGGCGAGGGCGATGATGTGCTCAACGAAGGGCTTGTGCATCTCCGAAAGATTGGTGGGATCGGCAGGCCAGTAGTTCATCTCTACGTTAATGTCAGCATGCACGTCGCAGTGCCAGAACGAGGAGTTGGAACGGTCATTCCAGATGCCCTGCAGGTTGGTGGGAGCATAGATGCTGGTGTCCAGGTTGCCGGCCACAGTGAAGTAACGGCCATACTGGAAATAAAGGCTTTCCAGATAGAGGCCATAATTGCTGGTCTTGTTTGCGTCAGCTGCATTATAGTAGGTCACGAGCTCCTGAGTGGTCTTGTCGGTAACAGCGTCGGCAATGTTGAAGTCCACGCGGTCCATGTAGCTGCCGAAGGTCTCGCGATGTTTTGCCAGCAGGTTGTCGTAGTCCTTTCCGGCAGCGGTAGTCACGCGAGTCCAGGCTTTGGCGGCTACGGTGTCAGCATCGTCACCGCTCACACAGCCGCTGCCAGTGGCATCATAGTCAGTGGCGGAGGCCAGTACGATTTCAACATAGGTGGCATCACCGCTCACGGTGATATTAGCCTCATTGGTGGTCACCGTGCCATCGGAAAGAACCTTCATGCCAGTGGCGTGTTTTACCACAGCCAGCGAGCCACTAAACTTGGCGGTACCGTCGGCGTAAGTCACATCACCTGCGCCAATCTGTGCATCAGGGTTCAGGGTAATCTTCATTGCCAATTTCTCGGTGCTGCCCGTATTCGGGGTAATCTCGTAGCGGGCCACGAGAGCGCCGGAATTGGAGTCAACGAAGTAGGTGCGCTGATAGCTGGCGTTGTCGCTCTTATAACCTATGCCGGCCACCCCGTCCATAATGTCGAGATAACGAACGTATTCCTTTACCGGACTGGTATTGTCAGAGCAAGTGAAAACGCCACTCTGGTCCACTACCTTAATTGAACCTAGGTTCTGGAAATAACCTTGCCCGTTGTTATTGCGGTTAGCATTCCAAACGGTCTTTTCGTTGAGCTGGATTTCGTCCTGGAAGACGCCGCCGCGGATGGTGGCGCCGAGTTGGCCGTTGCCCAGCGGCAGGGCGTATTCCATCCAGGTGTCCGTGACGCCGGTGTGGGCCACGGGCTCGTTATACCACAAGGTATACTTGCTCACCTCAGGCAGATTGGAGTAGGTGCCGGCAGTGGCCGAGGCATACTCCTTATACATAAACTCGTCGTCCAGATTGGCCACGGCGATGTAGAATTGCGAGCCCTGGGTGCTGGAGGTTCCGGCCGAGGCGTTGTTCCAAAGGGCGAGGTAGTCGCCGCGGTTGTTCCAGTAGTTGTTGGCCGAGCCGGCCAGTTTGATGTAGCTTGCGGTGGAGCCACCTGCCGGATTCAGCGTGATGGATCCGTCGAAGTCGATGGTGTAGTCGCCGGGAACCAGCGGGTCAACCATAGTGGCGCGTGCGCTACCTTCGCTGCCGGTGATGCCGAGCACCTTGCCTGCGTATGTGGTGTTGGCCGAAACGAAGCGATAGTTGCCGTTGGCCAACTGGACCACATGCCAGAGGTCTTCAGTGGCATCGGGAGCGGTGGTGTTGTTCAGCTTGAGGTTGCCGGAGTCAGTGTAGCCACTGGCGGTGCTGACCCACGAAGTCTTGTACTTGTGCTCGATGGTGTAGTAGGTCTCGAGAGCCATTTTAACTGCTTCGGCGTCCTCAAGGAGCCACTTGGAGTTGGCCGCAGCAGTGCCCCATCGAACCACGCGCTCAGTATTGTCAGATGTGCCGTGGAGTGCGGGCTTGCTGTCGGTGATGTTGCTGTTAACGCCCGAGAGGGTTACATAGCCGGAGGTGCCACCATAAGCCACGGTGTATTCGCCCGGGGTGTCGGACATGGTGACTACGTTGTTGGTGGCATCGGGAATGGTAGCAATGTACTTGCCTGTGCCTACATTCTGAATGTTGTAGTTGCCATTGCTCAGCTTTGTAAACTTGAAGATGTGGTTTGCGGCATAGTGATTAAGCTTCATGTAAAGCTTGTCGTCATCGGTGGCATACATCGACTTGTTGTCGCGGGTCGTGCAGTGCAGGAAGATGTACTTGCCGTCGAGGTCGGTGTTCTTGACGGTCGTCGAGGAGTTCAGTGCGGTCAGGCCGTTCTGCAGGGTGGTGGTGGCAGTGGCGAGTTCGCTTGCAGTGCTGGGCACTGTGGCGTCAAGCAGGGCTTGGGCGGCCGAGGTGTCTACGATATAGAAGTCGCCGGCGGTGGCAGTCGCTATGGCAGCCTCAAGAGCCTCGCGGGCGTCGAGATAGGCCTTGTAGGTGGAATAAGTGTCCTCACCGTCAGCCAGGACGGAGGCGAGAATCTGGAGACGATTGCCGCCATCGGCCGTGTCCCAACCATTAACGACCACTCCCTCATCAGTCTGATTGGATTCCTGGATGTTTATAGTGCTGGAACCAATCTTAATCATGAAGGGATAGTCATCCGACTTGTCGGTGCTGGTGTCGAGCGAGATGGTCACTGCATCGGTGGGCTTAACGGAATATTTACCTTCGGAGTTCACGAAGCGGCAAGCGCCAATGCTGTAGAGATACTTGTTACCGTCGATGGTGATGAAGCGGAAAGCCTGGGCAGGGGTGGTGTAGCTGATTGTGGTTTCAGAGGAACTTACGGACTTGCCGGTGCTGCTGGCCACCTTGGTGGTGAGGTTGGAGCTATAGAGCAGGAAGGCACGCGCGCTATTGATGACGTAGGGCTGCGAACCTGCGATGTCATCGATGGAGGTCACGGCCGTGCCAGCCGTCACGGAGCCGGTCAGGGCGGTGTAGGCAGCATTCATGTCGGTGATGGCCTTGTCAAGCTCGGTCTTGGTGGTGGGCTTGTCGGCGCTCACCAAGGTTGTCGCAGTGCTGGTGTCGGCGCTGCTTGCAGCATTGGTGATTGCGTCCTGAAGCTTGGCCTTGGCGGTGTCGTAGCCGGTAAAGGAAGCGTAGCTGTCCTCGGCGGTGGAGAGCCAGATGCCTAGCTGGTTGCCACCGTCCTGAGTGGTGTAGGAGTCAATCACGTAACCATTGGAGTAGCCTCCGCTGGTCTGCATGTTTATCATATTGCCACCGATTTTTATGCGAATGGGATAGGTGGTGCTGTTGCTTGTGTCAAAGGTCACAGCGTTGTTGGAGTCAACGGTCTGGGTATAGCCGCCAGTCTTTGTGACATACTGACAAGCTCCCACGCTGTAGAGGTACATGTTGCCGTCAATGGTGACGAACTTGTAAGCTTGAACGGCAGAGGTTGTATCCTCTTCGCCTTCATCTGTGATAGAGCTGCCGGCGCTGCCGGCAATGTGGTCGGTGAGGTCGGTGCTATACAGCAGATAGCCGCGCGAACTCTTAATGAGATAAACATTGTCGCCGGAGATGTCGGTGGTCGATGAGATGCTGCTGCCTGACGCGGCAGTGGCGGCCCATGCTGCACCCCCGATTGAGGCGACGCACAGGGCGAGCCCTGCGAGCACTTTCAGTATTTCATGTGATAATTTAAGAATGTGAAATAGAGTGGAATATTTGGGGACAAATATACGAAATTTAAGCTGATTTCGGGGTGATTTCGGGGAATTTGTCACAACGATGTAATACGGGTTCCCCAATGTAGGGTCGCGGCCTGCTGCGACCCGGCCGCTTTTGCCGACGGATTACTGTAGGGACGCTCGGCTCGAGCGTCCTATCCTCGACGGGGTTTTGCGGGGATAGGACGCACGGGCCGTGCGTCCCTACGGTTAGCGGGGTTGCCGACGGGTCGCAGCAGACCGCGACCCTACAAGGTTGTTATAGGAGCCCTGCCATAAAGACAGGGAGGAGTATCAAGTCGTTCTCCTTGCGGAGATCCTTGGTATAGAGCAGATAACGGTTCTGAATACGGGAGGAATACTTACGCTGGAACTCGTCTAGAGACTTATGGGCGTTATAGCCCGATGACTTCACCTCAATGGGACAGATTTTGTCTTTGCGGCTTATCAAAAAATCAATTTCATACCACCTGGGATCGAACTTCCCGTCCGTTTGCTCCTTAAAAGTGTAGTAATACAGCGAATGACCCGCTGTACGCAGAAGCTGGGCCACCACATTCTCGTAGACGTATCCCAAATCGGCGGACGTCTTGTCGAGAAGCAATTTCCGGTATAAATCGTTGTCGGTGTATTCCTTATCCATGAACCCAAGAGTCACAAACAGCCCCGTATCGGCCAGATACATCTTGAAAACGTCATAACCGGCATGAAGCGCAAACCCAGCTGAGGGGTCATTGGCATGGAAAGCGAAATTCACGGTTTTGGAATCGTCTATGTCGGCAAATATCTCCTCCAGACGGGATATGCGCCCATTCTCTATCACGCTACCCACCCGGTAGCGCAAAGTATTGCGGGCCAATTCCGCGGGGATGGACTTAAAGATGGTAGACGCCCTACCCTTCTCGTCAATCTTCCGGAAATCCTCCAGATAGAGGGTGATAATGTTACGCTTTATATCGTCTACATTTTCGAAGCTGGATGTGCGCAGGTATTCGGCAATGGCCTGGGGCATGCCTCCGACCAGCATATATAGCCGGAAAAGCCGCATCATCTCGCGGTTGACCGCTTCACCCATCGGCTTGAGGTTTTCATAGGAATACCTGATCAGGTCGAAGGTGGCCGGGCGCCCTATCGCCCATAGGAACTCCTCGAAGTCAAGGGGGTACATATTTACATGCTTCTCCTCGCTTGGAATCAGGATGTCGCGGGTATTCTTCCGGATTGAAATCAACGAACCTGTCTCGATATAGTCATATCGGCCATCCTTAACCAAGTGTTTGATGGCCTGACGCGCTTTGGGGCAAAACTGCACCTCGTCGAAGATAATCACCGACTTCCCGGGAGTCAGACTTACGCCCGTCACGGATTGGAGCGTAAGAAAGAAATAATTCAGGTCGGATACGTCGTCGAACAGGTTAACGACAGTTCGCTTGACGCTTGAAAAATCAATCAGGAGGTAGTTGTCATACTCTCGTTTGGCAAATTCCTCGACGATGGTTGACTTGCCGACGCGCCGCGCACCCTCAATCAGAAGTGCTGAACGCCCGGCATATTTCTCTTTCCAGTCCTTGATTTTGGCGTAAATCTTGCGCTTGAAAACGGTATTTTCCATAACTTGCTTATTTATAGCGCAAAGTTACGAAAAATGTCACGAAAGGCAAAATGTTTCCGAGCGTTTTTGTACAAGAACGGGGAAATG
>X378_Fat_Sand_Rat__coassemble_297_pt1 | contig 10488 bp, 6 predicted proteins | sample X378_Fat_Sand_Rat__metabat2_low_PE_008 | metagenome-assembled genome bin X378_Fat_Sand_Rat | reverse complement strand
CCCCGTGGTCTTCTCCCTCGAGGAGGCACTGGAATACATCAAGGCCGACGAATACGTGGAAGTGACCCCCCACCACATCCGCCTGCGCAAGATCATCCTCGACGAACTCGAGCGCAAGCGCCAGAACCGCGGCTGACAAATTTGGAAAATTGGCCAGAAAGGCGTAACTTTGCGGTGGCCTTTCGAGGCTGAGCGGGGCGTAGCGCAGTCCGGTAGCGCACCTGGTTTGGGACCAGGTGGTCGCAGGTTCGAATCCTGTCACCCCGACCAACAATCACCGATCATTATATGTGCAGTAAGAGACTCAGGCGCATCGGGCTGACATTGTTCTGCCTGAGCGCTGTTGTTTTTGGGGGTATCGCCCAGCCAGTAAGTCATCCGTCGCTTAACAGCAGCGCCACCGCCGCCAACGGCCTGAAGCTGACCCTTACGGGCCGCTGGCAGAACTATAATCCGCGCGAGGAGTCGACCCATGCGGGAGCAATCAAGTCGCCGAAATCGGTCCACATCCATCCCGACGGGAGCAAGGTGTACGTCAACTCGCTGGAGGGCTGCAACACCGTGGTTTTCGACGCCAAGACCAAGGCACAGCTCGCCAACATCGAGCACAACTTCAGCGGCGGGGAAGGGGATCTGTGGACGCATCCTTCGGGCTTCTATAAGTTCCGCCATTACAAGTCCGGGAACCGCAATCTGGACAAGTTCATGGGCAAGCCGGTGGAAAGCGCCTTCAGCCATGGCGGCCGCTACCTCTGGGTGCCCTACTATCGCCGCAGCTACGACATCAACGCGCAAGATCCGTCGGCCCTGGCCGTTATCGACACCAAAACCGACAAGATAGTTCGGATAATGGAGGCGGGCGTCCTGCCAAAGATGATTGCCGTGTCGCCCGACTCACGGCGCGTTGCCATCGCCCACTGGGGCGACAACACCGTGGGCTACATCGACATCTCGTCGGACGACCCCGGGAAGTGGCGCCACCTGAAGCCCTTTGTGGTCGACCAGCAGATATTCTGGAACCTGAGCCTTACGAACTCCGTCAACCGCGACTCCGGCAGCGGCAACGCCCTGCGCGGCACCGCCTTCACCCCCGACGGCCGCTACCTGCTGGTGGCATGCATGAGCGGCAACGGCGGCATCGGCGTTATCGACACCAAGACCGAGAAATACCTCGGCAAGCTGTATGGTACTATGGCCAACACGCGTCATATCCTCTTCAGCCACGGCTACCTGTATATGAGCGTGAACAACTCGGGCTACGTGACGCGCATAAGCGAGGCCAACCTGCTGAAGGCCATCGACGCCCTCCGGGCCAAAGGCAGTAGCTACACCATCCCCGGGGGCGAACTCCAGCGCGTAAAGGTAGGCCAGGGCGCGCGCACCATCGTCGCCTCGCCCGACGGCCGCTATATCTTCGCCGCCTGCAACTTCAACAACTCCGTCGACGTCGTGGACACCCGCAGCTGGCAGAAAATCCTATCCATGTCCGTCGATTCCTACCCCGTCGGCATGGACATCTCCGCCGACGGCAAAACCCTCTACGTCACCATGCAGGCCCGCAAAGACAAATACACCTCCGGCAACTGCGTCGATATCATCCGGGTGAGCTATCCCGAGCAGTAAAAACGGAGCGCCACGTATGGCGGTGTCAGGATTTTTTTGTAACTTTGCACGAATATTGTTTGCAAACTAACAGATATGCTGACAGCTAAAGAGATACGTGAATCCTTCAAGGATTTCTTTAAGGGCAAGGGCCACCAGATTGTGCCCTCAGCCCCCATGGTAATTAAGGATGACCCGACGCTGATGTTTACCAACGCGGGCATGAACCAATTCAAGGACATCATATTAGGCAACAAGGCGGCGAAGTATCCGCGCGTGGCCGACTCGCAGAAGTGTCTGCGCGTAAGCGGCAAGCACAACGACCTGGAAGAGGTGGGCATGGACACGTACCACCACACCATGTTCGAGATGCTGGGCAACTGGAGTTTCGGCGACTACTTCAAGCAAGAAGCCATCGACTGGGCATGGGAATACCTGGTGGACGTGCTCGGCCTTGACCCCAACCGGCTGTATGCGACGGTGTTCGAGGGCTCGCCTTCCGAGGGCCTGAGCCGCGACGACGAAGCCGCCGGATACTGGGAGAAACACCTGCCGAAGGAACACATTATTAATGGCAACAAGCACGACAACTTCTGGGAGATGGGCGACACAGGTCCCTGCGGCCCCTGCTCCGAGATACATATAGATCTCCGTCCGGAGGCCGAGCGCGAGGCCATCCCCGGCCGCGACCTGGTGAACCACGACCACCCGCAGGTCATCGAGATCTGGAACCTGGTGTTCATGCAGTTTAACCGCAAGGCCGACGGCTCGCTGGAGCCGCTGCCCGCCAAGGTCATCGACACCGGTATGGGCTTCGAGCGCCTCTGCATGGCCCTGCAGGGCAAGACGAGCAACTACGACACCGACGTCTTCACCCCGCTGATTGCCACCATATCGAACCTTAGCGGCCTGAAATATGGCGACGACAAGAAGGTGGACATCGCCATGCGAGTGCTGGCCGACCACGTCCGCACCATCGCCTTCTCCATCGCTGACAATCAGCTGCCGGGCAACGCCAAGGCCGGCTACGTAATCCGCCGCATCCTGCGTCGCGCCGTGCGGTACGCCTATACCTTCCTCAAGCAGCGCGAGGCCTTCATGTACAAGCTGGTCGACACGCTGATCGAGTCGATGGGCGAGGCATATCCCGAGCTGCCGAAGCAGCGCGACCTTATAATGAAGGTGATCAAGGAGGAGGAAGACTCCTTCCTGCGCACCCTCGAGAACGGCATCAAGATGCTCGACTCCGCCATGCAGGAGGCCCGCGCCCAGGGCAAGACGGAAATCAGCGGCAAGCAGGCCTTCGTGCTCTACGACACCTACGGCTTCCCGCTCGACCTGACCGAGCTGATCCTGAAGGAGAACGGCATGACGCTGGACCAGAAGGAGTTCGACAAGGAGATGCAGGCACAGAAGGAGCGCGCCCGCGCCGCTGCCGCCGTTGAGGCCACCGACTGGGTTACATTGCGCCCCGGCGAGCAGACCTTCGTGGGCTACGACGTGACCGCCTGTCCCGCCGAGATACTCCGCTACCGCCGCGTGAAGCAGAAGGGTAGGGAATACTACCAGATAGTGCTGAGCGAGACCCCCTTCTACGGCGAAATGGGCGGCCAGGTAGGCGACCGCGGTACCCTGACCGACAACCTGACCGGCGAAACCATCGAAATATACGACACCAAGCGCGAGAACGGCATGAGCGTGCACCTGGCGACCCAGCTGCCCTCCAACCCCGAGGCGCAGTTTACGGCGCAGATCGACGTCGACGCACGTCGCGCCACGGAGTGCAACCACACGGCCACCCACCTGCTCCACCTGGCCCTGCGCCAGGTACTGGGCACCCACGTCGAGCAGAAAGGCTCGTTCGTGTCGCCCGAAGTGCTCCGCTTCGACTTCAGCCACTTCCAGAAGGTGACCCCCGAGCAGATTCGCGAGGTGGAGCATCTGGCCAACGCCATGGTGCGCAAGGCCATTCCGCTTGACGAGCACCGCTGCGTGCCCATCGCCCAGGCCCGCGAGATGGGCGCCATGGCCCTCTTCGGCGAGAAATATGGCGAGGAGGTGCGAGTAATCCGCTACGGCGACAGCATCGAGCTTTGCGGCGGCACACACGTGCCCAACACCGGCTGCATCGGCATGATACGCATCGTCAGCGAAGGCAGCACGGCCGCCGGCATCCGCCGCATCGAGGCCAAGACCGGAGCCGCCGTCGAGGATATGCTCGACAACGTGCAGGATACCCTGGGTGCCATCGCCGCCATGTTCAACAACGCCCCCGACCTGAAGGGCGCGCTGCGCAAGGCCCTCGACGAGAACGCCGAGCTGCGCCATCAGGTCGAGGAGCACGTCAAGGAGCGCATCACCAAGCTGGCCAAGGAGATGCTGGAGAAGGCCCCGGTAGTCGACGGCCTGAAACTCGTGGAATACCGCGGCGTAATGCCGGCCGACGAGGTTAAGAACCTGGCCTTCAACATCCGCTCGATGGCCACGGACCACACCGCCTTCATCTCGGCCACCAAGGACGCCTCGGGCAAGCCGCTGCTGACGGTGATGCTCACCGAAGACCTGACCAAGAATGGCCTGAACGCAGGCCAGATGGTCCGCGAGGCAGCCAAAGCCATCAAGGGCGGAGGCGGCGGCCAGCCCGGATTTGCCCAGGCAGGCGGCAAGGACAGCGAAGGCCTCAACCAGGCTGCCGACATACTCCGCGCCAATTTCTAACCAAAATTCGAAATTCAATCCTCAAAATAACACACCATGAAGAAAGACCTTGTCAACATCCTTCAGGACTGCATCCAGAAGTATTGGGATATGCCTGTTTTCACCGACTTCCACGGTGAGACCATGCAGTACAAAGACCTGGCCCGCAAGATTGCCAAGCTCCACCTGCTCTATGAAAGCGCAGGCATCAAGCCCGGCGACAAGATAGCCCTTTGCGGCAAGAACAGCTCGCGCTGGGCCGTAGCGTTCCTCGCCACCATGACCTATGGTGCCGTTATCGTGCCCCTGCTCCACGAGTTCAAGGCCGAGAACCTCCACCACCTGGTCAACCACAGCGACGCGCGTCTCTTCTTCGTGGACGAATCGATCTGGGAGCACCTCGACCCGGAACAGATGAAGAACCTTGAGGGCGTAATCGGCCTGAAGGACTTCAAGCCGATACTGAGCCGCAACGAGAAATTCAACGACGCCGCCACGCATCTGAACGAACTCTTCGGCAACCGCTACCCCTCGCGCTTCACCAAGGCCGACGTCAAATACTTCGAGGTAACCGACCCCAACTCGCTGGCCGTCATCAACTACACCAGCGGCTCCACCGGCTTCAGCAAGGGCGTCATGATACCCCACCGCGCCCTCTGGAGCAACGCCGATTACATGATCCACCATCTTGACATCCCCTCGAAGGGTAGCAGCATGGTTTGCATGCTTCCGATGGCCCACATGTACGGCCTGGTGACGGAGATGATCCACGCCACCGTCAAGGGTGCGCACCTCTACTTCCTGACCCGCCAGCCCTCGCCCAAGGTGCTTCTCGAGGCCTTCCGCACAACGCGCCCCGAGCTGATTATCACCGTGCCCCTGATTATCGAGAAGATTATCAAGACCAAGGTGTTCCCCACTCTGGACAAGCCGCTGACCCGCCTGCTTCTGCGCACCCCGCTGGTCGACCGCAAGATCCTGGCCAAGGTGAAGGAAGCGCTGATGACCACCTTCGGCGGCAACCTGAAGATGATGATTGTAGGCGGCGCGGGCCTGAACCGCGAAGTGGAGGAATTCCTGCTCCGTATCAAGTTCCCCATTACCGTGGGCTACGGCATGACCGAGTGCGCCCCGCTCATCGGCTACGCCCACGCCAAGGACTTCCGCTCCGCCTCGTGCGGCCAGCTGGTGCCCCGCATGCAGATCAAGGTGCTCTCGCCCGACCCCGAGAACATCCCCGGCGAAATCATGGTGAAGGGCGACAACGTGATGCTCGGCTACTACAAGAACCCCGAGGCCACGCAGGCCGTGATGCGCCCCGACGGCTGGATGCTGACCGGCGACGTCGGCACCATCGACAAGGACGGCTTCATCTACATCCGCGGTCGCAACAAGACCATGATTCTTGGTCCGAGCGGCCAGAACATCTACCCCGAAGAGATTGAGCAGAAGCTCAACAACATGCCGATGGTGGCCGAAAGCCTCGTCATCGACTCCGGCGAAGGCAAGCTGACGGCCCTGATTTATCCCGACCAGGAGATTATCGACAAGGAGGCCCTCTCGCCCGAGCAGGTTCACGACCGTCTGGCCAAGGTAATCGCCGAGGTCAATCCGCAGCTGGAGGCCTACAGCCGCATCGCCAACTTCAAGGTGATGAAGGAGGAATTCGAGAAGACCCCCAAGCGGAGCCTGAAGAGATACTTATACGTCAACAACTAACGTTATAAACTGTAGGGACGCACGGCTCGTGCGTCCTATCCCAGCAAAACCCCTCATCGGGGATAGGACGCACGAGCCGTGCGTCCCTACAGATAAAAAAATAAAAATCAGATAACTTTAGACCAATCATGAAAAAAATACTTACTGTGGGAGTGGCCGCACTGACGGCCGCAAGCCTCTGGGCCGTACCGGCCCGCAAAGGCCTCTTCCCGATGACCCAGGCCGACGGCAGCACCGTGATGGTGCAGCGCGTGGGCGACGAACACGGTCACCTGACCCTCGACGCCGACGGCAACATCCTGATGGCCGAAAACGGCTCGATGCGCTTTGCCGACGTCACCAAAGGCGGCGTGCTGACCCCCGTGCTCGAACCCGTAAAGTTCAGCAGCGAGAAGTTGCAGCCGCTGCGCGACAAGAACCTCGACGCACGCCGCATCCCGCAGAAGCGAGTGGCCAACTACGGCAAATTTCCCGGCGCCACCTTCCCCGGCACCGGCAAGCAGAAGGCCATCGTCATCCTGGTGGAATACCAGGACGTGAAGTTCACCCTGGGCGACGACGCCCACGCCTACTTCACCAACCTTCTGAACGAGGAGGGCTTCAGCAGCTTCTCGTCGACCGTTACCGGCAAGAAATACACCGGCACCGGTTCGGCCCGCGACTACTTCCTCGACTCCTCGTGCGGCCAGTTTGACTGCGACTTCGACCTCTACGGCCCCGTGACCCTCCAGAGCGACCGCAAGGCCTATGGCGGCAACGACGCCAGCGGCAGCGACAAGGCGCCCTGGAACATGGCCATAGAGGCGTGCCAACTGCTTGACGACACCGTGGATTTCAGCCAGTATGACCGCGACGGCGACGGCAAGATTGACAACGTATTCATCTTCTATGCCGGCATGGGCGAGGCCACGGGCGGTCCGGCCGAATCGGTCTGGCCCCACGCCTATAATGTCAGCTACATCTCCTCGAAGAAGTACCTCTTCGACGGCGTGCAGCTCGACAGCTACGGCTGCACCAACGAGTGGGTCTACACCTACAATGCCTTCGGCAACAAGAGCGGCGAGAAGCCTGACGGCGTGGGCACCTTCGTCCACGAGTTCAGCCACGTAATCGGTCTGCCCGACCTCTACAACACCGCCGGCGGCGAGACCTCCAACGGCCAGTCGGTGACCTCCACCCCCGACTACTGGAGCGTGCTCGATTACGGCCCCTACAACAACAACGGCTGCACCCCGCCCGCCTACAGCGCCTTCGAGCGCAACGCCATGGGCTGGATGACCCCCGAGGAGTTGCCCGCCACCACCGAGACCCTGACCCTGAAGCCCATGACGCAGAGCAACTTCGCCTACGGCATCACCAACGCTGCCGACGAGACCGAGTTCTACCTCATCGAGGCCCGCAAGAAGGAGGGCTGGGACAAATACCTCCCCGGCGAGGGCATGCTCATCTGGCACATCGACTATAACGACACCGACTGGGTATACAATACGGTGAACAACAAGCCCTCACACCTCGGAGTGCTGCTCGTGGCCGCCGACGGCACTCTGCCCAAGAGCGCGCGCAACGGCGCCGACGCATTCCCCGGCACCAAGAAGGTGACCACCTACACCCCCTCGTGGTGGGTGCAGGGTTCCACCGGCATCACGCTGAACGATATCACCCAGAATGCCGACAAGAGCGTCAGCTTCACCGTCGACAAGTACGTGGCCCCCGAAGGCACGCTCAGCGTGGCCGACGTGCAGAAGTCGCCGATGACCGAGGCCGAGGCCACCGTGCGCGGCTACATCATGGGCTACGTGGCCAGCGGAACGTGGAAGACCAACTACGTGAAATTCACCGCCGACGGCGCCGTGAACTCCAACGTCGTTTTGGCCGACACTCCCGACGCCACCGACCTGAGCCAGTGCATCCCCGTGCAGCTCAAGAGCGGCTCCGACGCCCGCTCGACCCTCAACCTCAAGGACCACCCCGAAATGCTGGGCAAGCAGGTGGAAATCACCGGCGTGCTGAAGACCTACTGCGGCACCTCCGCCATCTACGGAGGCTATACTTGCAAGGTGCTGGACGACAGCTCCATCGGCGAGATTGAGAGCGCCAACGGCCCGGCCGAATACTTCGACATGCTCGGCCGCCCCGTGCAGCATCCCGAGCACGGCATCTTCATCCTCAAGCAGGGCGGCAAGGCCCGGACCGTAAAGAAATAATGCAATATACCAGCACAGTAGTGCCGCGGCTTGCCGCGGCTGGGCAGCAATTTGTCGCACAGCCGCGGCAAGCCGCGGCACTACGTGTGGATGTCAACAGCGTCCTTCGCGAGCGCGTGCCCGGGCTTTACCGCTGGATGCCGCGCTTCGTGGTTCGCTGGCTTGAGCGGTATATCTGTCAGGAGCAGATGAACGAAGTGCTCCAGGCCACGGCCGGGCGCAAGGGCTCGAGCTTCTGCGCCGGGGTGCTCGACTATCTCGACGCGGCCTATACCCTCGAAGGCGAGGAAAACCTCCCCGCGCCGGAGCAGACCAACGTCATCTACGTCAGCAATCATCCGCTTGGCGCCCTGGACGGCATCTGCCTTATAGATATGGTGCGGCGGCGGCATGGCGTGGAGCCCCACTTCGTGGTCAATGACCTCCTGTCCGTGCTCAAGCCGCTTGACAACGTCTTCATCCCCATAAACAAACACGGTCGCCAGAGCCGCGACGCTGTCAAGGAGGTCGACGCCGCGTTTGCCGACCTGCGTAGGCCCGTAATCATGTTCCCTGCGGGCCTCTGCTCGCGCCAGCAGAAGGGCCAGCCGGTCCGCGACCTGGAGTGGAACAAGATGTTCGTGCAGAAGAGCGCAGACGCGGGCCGTACGGTAGTGCCCGTGCGCTTCGAAGGGGAAAACTCCAAAGGGTTCTACAGGCTGGCCCGGTTGCGCCAGCGTCTCGGAATAAAATTCAACCTTGAAATGATACGCCTGCCCCGCGAGATTTTCCTGAACCGCGGAGCACGGTTTGCCATCAAGGCGGGTTGCCAAATTGGCCCGGAAGAGCTTGAGCGCGGACCCCGGGCCGCAGAATGTGCCGCCGGCATAAGGCAGCGGGTCTACGAACTCTAAGCCGAAAGCCGCCACACAACACATTATTAATATAGAATGGAACAAAAAGAAGTGATAGGTCCGGTAGACGTGAGCCTGCTTGAAGCAGAGCTCACTCCTGCCACATTCCTTCGGAAGGCCAACAGGGGTGGCAACGAGCTCTACGTGGTAGACGCCCGTACGGCGCCCAACGTGATGCGCGAGGTAGGACGCCTGCGCGAGGTGGCCTTCAGGGCTGCCGGAGGCGGCACGGGCCTTGATTGCGACATCGACGAGTTCGACCTCATGGACCCGCCCTGCCGTCAGCTGGTAGTCTGGGATCCGGAGGAGAAGAAAATACTGGGCGGCTACCGCTTTATCCGCGGACGCGACGTCAGGTTGCTGCCCGACGGCTCGCCCCGCATCGCCACGGGCCACATGTTCAGGTTCTCCCGCAAGTTTCTGGAGGAGTACCTGCCCTCGACGCTCGAATTGGGCCGCTCTTTCGTGAGGCTCGAGAACCAGGCCACGCGCCAGTGCAGCGCCATCTACACGCTCGACAACCTCTGGGACGGCTTGGGGGCGCTGACCGTGCTCTACCCCGAGATAAAATACCTGTTCGGCAAGGTCACGATGTATCCGGCCTACGACCGCGAGAGCCGCGACATGATTCTCTCCTTCTTCAGCCGCCACTTCCCCGACCCCGAGGGGCTTGTGGAGCCGATTGAGCCGTTGGAGATTACCACACCGCGGGAGAAGATAGACGCCGTATTCAGCGAAAACGGCAGTTTCCGCGCCGACTACCGCAACCTGAACCACCACATCCGCGAACGCGGCTTCAACATACCCCCGCTGGTCAACGCCTACATGGGTCTGTCGCCCACGATGCGCGTGTTCGGCACGGCCATCAACCGCGAGTTCGGCGACGTGGAGGAGACCGGCATCTTCTTGGCCGTCAGCGAGATTCTGGAGGAGAAGAAGAAGCGTCATATCGATACGTACGTTAAAACCATTCATTCCCATTCATGACTGAAGATATAATGGCCCCGAAGAAGGTCGTCACGGACATGCTCCTGACCGCCAACGAGCCGATGGGCAACAACTACGGATTGCTTACCCTGCAGGCCCCCGGGCCGATTCCGCACGTGGCTCCCGGCCAGTTTGCGCAGGTGCGCATCGACCGGAGCAAGACCACCTTCCTGCGCCGACCCATCAGCATCTGTTCGGCCGACCCGGAGAGGGGCGTCGTGACCCTGCTGGTGCGCCGCGCCGGCGACGGCACCGCGGCCCTGCTCGACACCCCCGCTGGCTCCACGGTGAACCTGCTGCTCCCCCTGGGCCACGGATTCACCATTCCGCACGGCTCGGGCCAGACTCTGCTGCTGGCCGGCGGCGGGGTAGGGGTGGCGCCCCTG
>X378_Fat_Sand_Rat__coassemble_289_pt1 | contig 10623 bp, 12 predicted proteins | sample X378_Fat_Sand_Rat__metabat2_low_PE_008 | metagenome-assembled genome bin X378_Fat_Sand_Rat | reverse complement strand
TCAGAAGAAGAACTACAAGATTCCGAAGACAGCCGTCGCCGCCGACCTGACCCTCGACGAGTGTCGCGACATCATCGCAAACCAGCCGGCCGCCAAGGCCAAGAAAACCACCCGCAGCAAGAAATGAAGCCCGCAACCCCCGCCAGGGACAACATCCGCTCCTTCTCCGTCAAGGAGCCGGCCGACCTGCTCGCCTTCCTCGGCACGGCCCTCCCCGACCTCAAGCGCACGGGCCTCAAGCAGATGCTGGCCCACAAGCAAGTGCGCGTCAACGGCAACGTCACCTCTCGCGCCACGCTCCCCCTCGAGGCCGGCGACAAGGTGGAAGTGAACCTCGGCCGTGAGTTCCGCGAGTTCTACCATCGCCGCCTCCAGATTGTCTATGAGGACGACCAGATTATCGTCGTCAACAAGGGTTACGGCCTGCTGAGCATGGCCGACGACACCGCCCGCAAGTCGGAGACCGCCTACAGCATCCTCCGCGACTACCTGAAGTGGCACTCGCCCGGCAACAAGCTCTTCATAGTCCACCGCCTGGACCGCGACACCTCCGGTCTGATGCTCTTCGCCAAGACCTTAGAGGCCAAGGAGGCGCTGCAACACAACTGGAACAACATGGTGCTGGAGCGCAAGTATGTCTGCGTCACCGAAGGCACGCCCGAGCCCGCGGAGGGCACCGTCCGCTCGCGCCTGATGGAAAACTCGCGCCATGAGGTCTATACCCTTCCCAAAGACTCCGAAGAGGGCCAGCTCGCCGTCACCCGCTATCGTACCCTGGGCACTCGCGGAGGCCTCAGCCTCGTCGAGTGCGAGCTCGACACAGGCCGCAAAAACCAGATTCGCGTCCACATGAAGCAGCTCGGCACTCCCATCAGCGGCGACCGGCGCTACGGCGGACACCCCTCGCCCGCCCACCGCATGTGCCTCCACGCCCTGACCCTCCGCTTCGTCCACCCCCTGACCCGCCGCGACATGCGCTTCACCACCCCCCTCCCCGCCTCCTTCCGCCGCCTCACCTCCTCCAACTAATCAAATTTTTTTGGGAGATAGGGGGAAATTGCGTAAATTTGCGGGTAGAATATTAACCGAAGACAAGGGGGTGCCGCAAGGCTGAGATCATACCCTTCGAACCTGATGCGGGCAATGCCGCCGCAGGGATATGTCGGCGCCCGGCTTGCCTTCATAACTGACTTAGTTCAAGTATGATAAAGAACGACACACTCAGGCTGGGCGGACGCGACTTCAATTCCCGCCTCTTCGTCGGCACCGGCAAGTTTCCGAGCAACGAGCTGATGCTCGAGGCCATCAAGGCATCGGGCACGGAGATGGTCACCGTGGCCGGCAAGCGCCTGGACCTGGACAATGTGGACGAGGACGACATGCTCCACCACATCAACCGCGACCACGTGCAGTTTCTCCCCAACACCTCCGGCGCACGTGATGCCCGCGAGGCGCTCATCGCCGCCCGTGCCGCCAGGATGATTTACGGCACCGACTTCATCAAGCTGGAAATCCACCCCGACCCCAAGTATCTGCTGCCCGACCCCGTGGAGACCCTCGAGGCCGCCAAGGCGCTCGTGGACGACGGCTTCATCGTGCTGCCCTACGTGCAGGCCGACCCCGTGCTGTGCAAGAAGCTCGAGGAGGTGGGCGTGGCCGCCGTGATGCCCCTGGGCGCACCCATCGGCACCAACCGCGGACTGCTCACGCGCTCCATGCTCGAAATCATCATCGCCGAAAGTCGCGTGCCCGTGGTGGTTGACGCCGGCATCGGATTGCCGAGCCACGCCGCCGACGCCATGGAGATGGGTGCCGACGCAGTGCTCGTCAACACCGCCATCGCCGTTGCCGCCAACCCCGTGGAGATGGCCATCGCCTTCCGCGACGCCGTCAGCGCCGGCCGCCGCGCCCGCCTCGCCGGCCCCGGCGCCGTCGTCGAGCACCAGGCCGTCGCCTCATCACCCCTAACCGCATTTTTGAACGAATAATCATGCAAATCAACGACATTGACTGCCGGAAGTATCCCGGCTCCGAGAAAGTATACATCGAGGGAGAAATTCATCCTGACATCCGAGTGGCCATGCGCCGCGTCGACCTCATGCCCACCGTCGGCAAGGACGGCACCCGCCGCGAAAACGGCTCCGTGTTCATCTACGACACCTCCGGCCCCTACACCGACCCCGCCGTCGAAATCGACATCAACGCCGGACTGCCGCGTCTGCGCGAAAGCTGGAACGCACGCCGCGCCGACCTGGAGCAACTGCCCGAAATCACCAGCGAATATGGCCGCAAGCGCCTCGAAATGAAGGAGCTGGACGCCATCCGCTTCCCCAAGCATCACAAGCCCCTCCGCGCCAAGAAGGGCGCTGAAATCACGTAGATGGCGATCGCGAAGAAGGGCATCATCACCCCCGAAATGGAGTACGTGGCCATCCGCGAGAACCAGAACGCGCAACGCCTCGGCATCCCCACCCACATCACGCCCGAGTTCGTGCGCCAGGAGGTGGCCGCCGGCCGCGCCGTCATCCCCGCCAACCCCAATCACCCCGAGGCCGAGCCGATGATTATTGGCCGCAACTTCCTGGTGAAGCTCAACACCAACATCGGCAACTCCGCCCTCTCCTCCGGCATCGAGGAGGAAGTGAACAAGGCCGTATGGAGCTGCTACTGGGGCGGCGACACGCTGATGGACCTCTCCACCGGCGACAACATCCACGAAACCCGCGAGTGGATTATCCGCAACTGCCCCGTTCCGATGGGCACCGTGCCTGTCTATCAGGCGCTTGAGAAGGTGCAGGGCAAGGTAGAGGACCTCACCTGGGAAATCTATCGCGACACGCTCATCGAGCAGGCCGAGCAGGGCGTGGACTATTTCACCATCCACGCCGGAGCCCTCCGTGCGCATGCCGACCTGATTTCGGAGCGCCTGACCGGCATAGTGAGCCGCGGCGGAAGCATCATGACCCGCTGGGCCGTGATCCACAATCAGGAAAACTTCCTCTACACCCACTTCGACGAGATTTGCGAGATTCTGGCCCAATACGACGTGGCCGTGTCGCTCGGCGACGGTCTGCGCCCCGGCTCCATCCACGACGCCAACGACCGCTCGCAGTTCATGGAACTCGACGTGCTGGGCGAACTGACCGAAATCGCGTGGAAGCATGGCGTGCAGGTGCTCATCGAGGGCCCGGGCCACGTGCCCATGCACAAAATCAAGGAGAACATGGACCGGCAGATTGAGAAGTGCCACGAAGCCCCCTTCTACACCCTCGGCCCGCTGACCACCGACATCGCCCCGGCCTACGACCACATCACGTCGGCCATCGGCGCCGCGCAGATTGCATGGCTCGGCACCGCCATGATTTGCTACGTGACCCCCAAGGAGCACCTGGCGCTGCCCAACCTCGACGACGTGCGAGCCGGTGTAATCACCTACAAGATTGCCGCCCACGCCGCCGACCTGGCCAAGGGTCATCCCGGCGCACAGGTGCGCGACGACGCCCTCTCACGCGCCCGCTTCGAGTTCCGCTGGAAGGACCAGTTCAACCTGAGCCTCGACCCCGCCAAGGCCAAGCAATACTACGTCGAGAGCCACAAGGGCGACGACCATTTCTGCACCATGTGCGGCCCCAACTTCTGCGCCATGCGCATCAGCGCCGCCACCGCCGACGCCTGCAAATAACTATGTTTTACGACGAATTACAACAATACGACTGGGACGCCACCACGGCGGCCATCGCCTCAAAAACCGACGCGGACGTCCGCCGCGCCCTCGCCAAGGACCGCCTGACCGTCGACGACTTCATGGCGCTCATATCCCCCGCGGCCATCCCCCACATGGAGGAGATGGCCGCCAAGAGCCGCCGCATCACGCGCGAACGCTTCGGCAAGACCATCAGCATGTACATACCCATGTACGTGAGCAACGCCTGCACCAACCACTGCGTGTACTGCGGTTTCAACCACCACAACCCGCTGACGCGCGTCACGCTGACCCAGGAGCAGGTCAAGGCGGAATGCGAGGCCATCCGGCGGCTTGGCCCGTTCGAAAACCTGCTGATAGTCAGCGGCGAATTCCCCGCGCTCAATGGCCCCGACTATCTGGAGCAGGTCCTGCAGACCTGCCGCCCCTACTTCCACAACCTCACCATCGAGGTGATGCCGCTGAAGCAGAAGCATTATGAGCGGCTCATCGGCAGCGGCCTCAACGGCGTGGTCTGCTTCCAGGAGACCTACCACGAGCAGAACTACAAGAAGTATCACCCGCGCGGCATGAAGAGTGACTTCCAGTGGCGCGTGAACGGCTTCGACCGCATGGGCGCGGCCGGGCTGCATAAAATCGGCATGGGAGTGCTCATCGGACTGGAGGACTGGCGCACCGACGTCACTTACATGGCCCGTCACCTGCTCTACCTGCGCAAAAACTACTGGCGCACAAAGTTTTCCGTCAACTTCCCGCGCATGTGTCCGGCCGAGGGCGGCTATCAGCCCAAGGTGGTGATGACCGACGCAGAGCTGGCGCAACTCACCTTCGCCTTCCGCCTCTTCGACCACGACGTTGACATCAGCTACTCCACCCGCGAGAAACCGAAATTCCGCGCCAACATGATGCAGCTGGGCGTTACCTCCATGAGCGCCGGCTCCAAGACCGAGCCCGGCGGCTACGTCAGCACCCCCGAGGCCCTCGAGCAGTTCCACGTCAGCGACGAACGCTCCCCCCACGCCGTCGCCGCCGAAATCGCCTCCCTCGGCTACGAACCCGTCTGGAAAGACTGGGACCGCCGCCTCGACTAACCCCCGAAAATAACAGATGGGCATCCTCACGGATGCCCATTCGTTTTCAAATACACAATTATCTATAAAACAACTTACTGTGGACGGCAAATATAATGAAAAAATTCCGAAAACGTTGTATAATTATGTTAAATTTTATTTTTAACGCCATTTTTACCACTAAAATAGCTAAATTTGCTATATGAACCGATCGTCACAATCACATAAGGTCATGGCGGTGGCTTCCCTCGGGGGCCACTGGAAGCAGTTGCTGCGCATCACGGCGCCGCTCCGCCCCGACTATGACATCGTGTACGTGACCACCCACGCCGGCGCCGCGTCGATGCTCCCCGAGGGCGCCCGGCTCTACACCGTGGCCGACTTCAGCCGCTGGGACGCCTGGCGGCTCCCCGCCGTGCTCTGGAGTCTCTGGCGCATCATCGGCCGCGAGCATCCGCGGGCCATCGTCACCACCGGCGCCGCCCCGGGCCTGATGGCCATCGTGGCCGGCCGCATGCGCGGCGTCCGCACAATCTGGATCGACTCCATAGCCAATGCGGCCACCCTGAGCGGCAGCGGCAAAATGGCCTCGAAAATAGCCCACAGAGTGTTCACCCAGTGGCCCCACCTGGCTCAGGGCAAGGTTGAATGGCACGGCAACTCGTTCGGCACCGAGGAGGGTGCGGCCCAATGATTTTCCTGACCGTCGGCACCCAGATACCCTTCGACCGCCTGCTGAGGATGATGGACGAAGCGATGGACCAACTCCCCGCGGGCGAGGAGGTCGTGGCCCAGAGCTGCGGCGGCGAGTACACCCCGGTCCACTTCCGCACCGTGGGCTTCATTGCCCCGGCGGAGTTCGAGCGGCTGATGCAGCGGTCGGATCTGGTCGTGGCCCACGCCGGCATCGGCACCATCCTCTCCGCCATCGAGCGCCGCAAGCCGCTGGTGGTGGTCCCCCGCCTGGCCTCCCTGGGCGAACACCGCAACGACCATCAGCAGGCCACGGCCGACTACATGGCGCGCCAGGTAGGCCTGAGCGTCGCCACCGACACCCCCTCCCTCCTCCACGCAATAAAGACAGCCCAACCCCCTCACGCCTCTCTTCAACCAGCCAATTCACTTATCAACGCCCTACGTAAAGCCATTGACCTATGATTGAATCCGTGTCGCTTGAGCAGATGGAGAAACTCCATGAGTTAGCAAAATACGATAGCCGCGACGGCAACGAATACGTCTACGTCCACGCCACCCCCGACGTCGACGCCCAGTCGGCCCTTCAGAACGCCATTCGCTTCAATGGCATGATCATCGCCATGGTGCGCAGCGGCGAGATTTCCTTCGCCGTCAACATGGAGCGCTTCCATCTGACGGCCAACACGCTGCTGGTGACCGGCGCCAACTCCATCATCACCTTCGAGCCCGACTCCGTGAAGGACCTGGACATATACGCCCTCTTCGTCAGCAACGAGTTCATCCACGACCTGAACTTCGAGATAGTAATCCTCAACAACCTCCCCATCGCGTCCAACCACTCGCCGATGCTCCGCATCTCCCCCGAGGAGGGCGCCCAGCTGGCCTCCTACCTCGAGCTGCTGGACATGAACGCCCGCATGAACCGCCTGGGCAGCAACGAGATGCTGACCAAGAGCATATCGCGCTCGCTGCTGACCGCAACGCTCTACCAGCTGATGGTCCTCGCCGCCAAACATCATGCCCTCGACGGCGAAGGGGAGCCCGAACCGCCGTCGACCAAGCCCCGCTCGCGCCGCATGCTCTACACCCACGAGTTCGTGCGCCTCGTGCGCAAGCACTTCCGCCTGGAGCACTCCGTGCGCTTCTACGCCGAGCAGATGTGCATCTCGCCCAAGTATCTGTCGCTGGTGGTGAAGGAGGCTACGGGCCGCTCCGCCGCCGAAATCATCGACGAACACCTCCTCCTGGAGGCCAAAAACCTCCTCCGCTTCTCCGGCAAGAACATCCAGCAGGTAGCCTACGAGCTCAACTTCAGCAACCAGAGCTCCTTCGGCAAATACTTCAAGCACCTGACCGGCATGGCCCCCAGCGAGTTCCAGAACTCATAACCCTCAAAACCTACCCGAATTAGCTATCATAGCTAAATTAGCTACCATAGCTACCTTTGCCGCAAAAAAAATTAACCGTCGTCGCGACGATTAATCTTCTTACCTTAAATCTAATACCATGAAAAACGATGCAAAGTTACGGATTTTTGTGAAAAAAGCAACGTTTTTCACATAGTTTAACACAATTTGCGGGCGTTTGCCTCCAAAATCATATCCAAAACGGTCATGGCAGCCATCGCCTCGACCACGGGCACGGCGCGGGGGAGCACGCACGGATCGTGACGTCCGCGAGCTTGCAGGACGGTCTCCTCGCCCGTATCCGTGACGGTATCGACGGGCTTCAGCAGGGTTGCCACAGGCTTGAACGCAACGCGCAGGCGAATGGGTTGCCCGTTGCTGATGCCGCCCTGGATGCCGCCGGAGTTATTGCTCAGCGTCGTAATCCGGCCCTCCTTATTAATAAAGGTGTCGATCATCTCGGAACCGCGGTGGCAGCAGCCCTCGAAGCCCATGCCGAACTCCACGCCCTTGACGGCCGGAATGGTCAGCATCGCCTCGCCCAAGCGCGAGTTCAGGCGGTCGAAATGCGGCTCACCGACGCCGGCGGGAACGCCCGTGATGAGACAGTCGATGAATCCGCCGACGGTGTCGCCCTGGGCCTTCACCTCCTCAATCAGCCGGATCATGCGGGCGGCCGCCTCGGGGTCGGGACAACGCACGGCGTTGGCCTCCACGAGCTCTGGCGTCACCTTCGCCATCGGATTCATGGCCACGTCGCCGACCCGCGATGTCCAGGCGAGCACCTGTATGCCCTGAGCCTCCAATGCGGCGCGGGCAAAGGCGCCGCCAACCACGCGGGTAGCCGTCTCGCGGGCCGAGGCGCGGCCACCGCCGCGATGGTCGCGGATGCCATACTTCGCCTGGTAGGTGAAGTCGGCGTGCGATGGGCGGAACGTGTGGCGCATCTCCTCGTAGTCGCGCGAGTGTTGGTCGGCATTCTCGATGATGAAGCCGATGGGGGCGCCGGTGGTCAGGCCGTCGAGCATACCGGAGAGGATGCGGACGGTGTCGCTCTCCTTGCGGGCCGTGGTGATATGGCTCTGGCCGGGTCGACGGCGGTCGAGCTGGGCCTGGACGAAGTCAGCGCTGACAGCGATGCGCGCCGGCATGCCGTCGATGACGCCGCCGATAGCGGGCCCGTGGCTTTCGCCGAAAGTTGTGAGGGTAAAGAGTTTTCCGAAGGTATTCATTGTGGGGGATGGGAATTTCAATTCGTAGGGACGCTCGGTTCGAGCGTCCTATCCCAGCAAAACCCGTCGGGGATAGGACGCACGGGCCGTGCGTCCCTACAATATGAGATCGCAAGTTTTCGCGTTGCAGAAGTCAATCAGCTGGCGGGGGTTGATGGCGAGCTGGAGGCCGCGCTGGCCGGCGCTGACGTAGATGGTGTCAAACTGCAGGGCCGTCTCGTGGAAGAAGGTCGGGAAGGGCTTCTTCATCCCCACTGGCGAGCAGCCGCCGCGGATGTAGCCCGTCAGCGGGAGCAGCTCCTTCATGGGGATGAGGTCACACTTCTTGTCGCCCATCACTCGGGCTGCCTTCTTGAGGTCGACCTCCGCATTGCCGGGAATGACGCAAACAAAGAGACCCAGGCGCTCTCCGCGGAGCACCAGGGTCTTGAATACGCGGTTTATGTCCTCGCCCAGCGAGTCGGCCACGTGTTGAGCCGCCAGATCCTCGGGGTCGAACTCGTAGGGGACGAGCCGGAAGGGGATGCGGGCGTGCTCCAGCAGCCGGGCTGCGTTGGTCTTGGGGGTACCTTTGGCCAAGGTTAGCGAACGATAAGTTTGCCGGTCTTCTGGCCGAGGCGGTAGATGTAGACACCGGCGGGGATAGCCTTGAGGCTCAAGGTGCCCTGGCCGCTGATGCGGCGGCTGATGGCAGGCTGTCCGGCGATGGTGTAGAGAGTCAGGTTGGCCGAGCCCTCAACCGAGTAGTTGAGCGTGCGACCACTCATCGACACGCGGTTGGCGGCCACGGTGGCGCCCTGGATGCCAGCTTCGTCTTTGTGGAACACGAGAGTCAGGTTCACATCGGTGCCTTCGCCATCGGTCAGGAATAATGTTGAGGTGATGTCCTCGGTAAGAGCGCTGGACATGGCAATGTCAATTCGCAGAAGCTCACTGTCGCCTTTGCTGATGTACTTGGTCTTGGTGATGCTCTTGCCGGTCTTGCACTGATTGTCCAGGCCACAGAATTGAACGATGATATTGGTGTTTACCAAGGTGGCTGTCACTGAGCAACCTTCGTTAGCCACTATCTCCAGTTCGGGGTCCCAGGTGTAGTATCCGGGAATCGGGGTATCACCTGACATCAGCTGCTCGGGATAGATGTTGACCACATCGCCGTTCTGGTAAGTCTCGGTGCCTCCAAAACCTTTCACGGTAAACGACTGGGCCGATGCGCCGAGCGCCAGACCCATCAGCATGAGTGAAGTAAAAAGTTTCTTCATAAGCGGGTATTTTGGTTAGTTTTAATTCAGATTATTGAGCCAAGGGGAAGGTAACGGTGTTATATACTCCCTCGCCGTCGGTATAAACAAATGCCACGATTCTACAGTTTGTGGCATCCTGCACAAAGTCAGGCAGAGGATAATTTGCTTCAAAGGTTCGGTCCTTGCGAATCTCTAGCGGAAAGTCCTCGCCGTAAGTGCCATTAATGGCAGCGCGCAACACATTGTTATGCACATAGTTGACATCGATGGAGCCATCGCCCATAAACTGGAGCAGAGGCATGCCGTTGGCTGCCTTGGTCACCTTGTCCTCAACAAGCCAGAGTTGGAGTTTGGCGTCATCGACGTTTTCCGAGGCCACCACCGAGCCTTTCACTTTGATGGTTCCATTGGAAATGTGGGCGTTGAGGTCGCTGAAGCTGACATAAGCAGGCCGACGCAGGGCACCCAGAAGCGAACCCATCCACAGGGCCTTGATTTGGGCGCTGGTCTTGCGGTCAAAGGTAGCAGTAGGCGCACTGTCCGCACCCGAACGATTGGCGTAAACGCTGCATTCGGGAATCACCAAACCACCGGCATCAACATCCATTCCATAATTAGGGTGATGGATGCACACCGTGATGATATGAGTCTCGCCATTGGTGTTATATTTGGCTTCCTGCTCGTGTAAAAGCGCCTGAGCATCAGGGCAGTTGACGCACTTTTGGCCAGTGTATTCTTCGACAAGCACGTTGCGCACGGGGGTCACTTCGTTGACCTCTACGAAGCGCTCATCCTCTGCGATGTCGCCGCAGGCGGCCAGGCCAAGCGAGGCGGCTGCAGCTATGAGTAAATTGGAGAGTTGATATTTCATTTTAGAAGTTGTAAGAATAAGAGATTTGGAAACCGCGGGTAGCGGGCACGTAGCGGCAGACACCGCCGGAGCAGTTGTAGCCGGCGCGGGTGCGGCCATAGCCTAACATGAGGCGGTTGTTGCGGTAATTGCCGGTGGCGTTCACCATATAATAATGTGTCTTGGTGTCACCGACGTTCCACTGGTCGCTGACGCCCACCATCAGGTAGGGGAGAATCGACACCTCGGCCAGACCATAAATCCAGTCCTTGTGGTCCTGACGGGTGTGCAGGTATTGCAGCTCGGCGCGCACGGTGACCTTGGAGGAACAACGGAACTTGCCCTCGGCCACGGCGATGTGGGAGTTGATCATTCCGCCTTCGCCCTCAATGACCGTCTTGTTGTAGCGCTGATACATGTAC
>X378_Fat_Sand_Rat__coassemble_284_pt1 | contig 10729 bp, 7 predicted proteins | sample X378_Fat_Sand_Rat__metabat2_low_PE_008 | metagenome-assembled genome bin X378_Fat_Sand_Rat | reverse complement strand
CTCGTGATGCCTGAAACCGAGCTCCGCACGGAGGTCATAAACTTCGTGCGCGCCTCCAAGCGCGGCATCCTCAAAGGCAACAACTACTAAACCGAATACCATAAAAATTTCCGGGGCAACCTAACAGGGCTGCTCCGGATTATTTTTGTGGAATTCGGATTGGTTATTCGTCGAGACTCATCTCGTCAAAGCCGCCGGCCTCGAACTCGTCGTCGTTGTAAGAGTCCGTGCCATAGAACTCCTCGTCGAAGTCCTCTACAGCCTTAGCGGCATTCTTTGCCGCAGGTTTGGCAGCGATATCCTCAAGTACCGATTCCTGTGGTGGAGGAGTACCCATCGAGCTGGTGCAGAGGGCTTCAAGCAGATGCTTGCCAGTCACACTGCTCTTCATCTCAATGAAGAATGAGCGGTCGTTTAGATAGTCGAAGGTAAGCATCAGATGCTGGCCCTCATCTTCTATCTCGTCGCTTAGGATGGTTTCCTCCATCAGATAGGCGTCCTCGGAGGCGTCGAGGCCCATATCCTCGAGGGTTATCTCGCGTTCCTTCTCCCAGTTGTCATCGCAAATGAAGAAGGAGCACATCTGATTTTTATCGTAGCCCAGGCTGTCGTATATGGCATTGCGCAAATCCAAGAATGTAGCGTCGGCATCAATCTGGATGTCTCGACGGAAATTATCTACTTCATCTGATACAATGCGGAAATTGTAGATCATAGTTTCAGAAATCGTTATGTTGATTATTGAAGTTCGGTTTTGACGGTGCTAATTTAGCAAATAGTTTATTATACATACAAATTTTTTTGACGGTTTTTGTTACTGACCGCGCATTTTTTGTTAACTTTGCGTGTCGCAAATCTCATTACCAATAAAAATGGCCCGCAAGGTATACTACAAATATAACCCCACAACCGATTCATACGAGCGTGTTTATCCCTCAAGGCGCAAGCGGATTCTAACCACCGTGGGCCAGTTCAGCGCCAGTATCGTATTGGGAGCAGCCGTTTTCTTTGGTTTGAACTATTTTGTGGATTCTCCACGTGACACGGACGTACGCAACGACAATGACGAGCTCCGTTCGCAGCTGAAGATGTTGAATGCACGTCTCGATGAGGCTCAGGGAGTGATGACGGACATTGCCGAGCGCGACAACAACTTCTATCGCGTGATGATGCAGACAGACAAGATCTCCGATGCCACCCGATATGCCGGTCTGGAGAGGCGGAAACTTGAGAGCATTCCCGACAACAAGTTGCTTTCAGACCTCAACGATAAGATGGATCTACTGGAACGAGAGCTGGTAGTCCAGAGCCGCAGTTTCGATCAGCTACGCTCACTGGCCAAGAGCCAGGAGGTTCGCCTGGCACATACTCCGGCCATCCAGCCCATATCGGAACAGGACCTCAAACGTATGGCCAGCGGCTACGGGCGCCGAACCGACCCCGTTTACGGCACTGTGCGCATGCACGCTGGCATGGACTTCTCCTGCGACGAAGGCACAAAGATATACGCCACAGCCGACGGAAAGGTGCTGGACGCAAGCTGGCGCGGAGGATACGGAAACATGGTTGAGCTTGACCATGGCTACGGATATACGACCCGCTACGCCCACATGAGCGAGCCGAAAGTGAAGCCGGGACAGATAGTGAAGCGCGGAGACCTTATAGGCCTCTCGGGCAACACCGGCAAATCCACCGGCCCTCACCTCCACTATGAAGTAAGAATCAATGGCGAGCCTCAGAATCCCGTCAACTACTATTATTACGACCTGACCCCCGAAGAATACGCAGAAATGATCAATCAGGCAGAAAACGCGGGTCACATGATGGATTGATTATCACCCCAGCTATAGCAAAGAGATGGAAGACCTTGAATTGACCAAAAAATACTATCGCATCAACGAAGTCAGCGAGATGCTCGACGTAGCCCAAAGCACCCTGCGTTATTGGGAGCAAGAGTTCAGCCAACTCAAACCCACCCGCAATGCCAAGGGTACACGCTATTACTCGCCCAAGGACATCGACATCATCAAGCAAATCCGCTTTCTGGTCCACGACAAGGGCCTGAAGATTGAGGCAGCCGCCAAACAAATGAAAGTGGCCACCGATACGGTGACCACTCATCAAAAGGCTATGGAACGCCTGATCAAGGTTCGCGACGAGCTCTCGGCGCTAAGCGAGGCCCTCGGCGCGCTGGGGCGTTAAAATCTAACTACTATTTCAGCAACAAGGCGGTCAAGGTCGCCGGGCATCTTGCCGAAATCCCATGCGAAGTACTTCTCATAGTTGAGACGTACGTCGGCATGTACCATCTTGTACTTATACGTGAGAGTTGAGCCGATGGTGACGCGCTGGCGCCCCTGGTCATGGACGTCGTCCTTGCCGGTGGTAAGCTGGTAGTGGTCGGTCATGCCGTCCAGACGGGCCTGAATGCTCCATTGGTTGAAGACGCCGCAATTAACGGGCTTGTGCCAATCGGCAAACACAACGTAGCTGTGGGCATCGTCATACACATTCTTTGTATAGTGCTCGAACATGTACTCACCCTGTACCAGCCAGTTCTTGTTCTGCCAGATGAGGCAAGCGTCAATCAGGTTGGCGCGCTTGTCGTTGGGCTTGATTGAGGCGTAGCCCGCACTGAGGCTGAAGCCGTCGGGAAGTGTATAGGTCAGTTTGCCGGAATAGGCCACGGTGCGATTCCATACGGCGTGGTTGCCGATGGATGTGGGGTTGAACATACCGGCCTCGATGGTCAGCGGGGTCTTGGGGAGCGTATAGCCCACCTTACCGCCGACGGCGCGATAGTTCATCATCTGCTTGCCCATAAAGGAGCGGTTGGCGAAAATGTAGTTGGCCGGAGCGCGGAAGGGTTCTACGCCGAAGGGCATGCGGAACTGACCTGCCTGCACATAGAGGCCGTCGATTATGCCGAACTTGCCCCAGGCGTCCAGAATTTTCATTGAACCCTGGTCGCAGAGGTCGGTCTGGATGAAGTAGCTGATGCTTGATGCTACCTTGCCTTCGAGGCTCAGACGGGCGTTGCGCACCTGAAAGCGATTGTCGCCGTTCTGGGTGTTGAGTTCCCAACGCGAGCGGATGGCGCCGTGGAAGACGGGCACATAGCTGAACTCCTTCTCCTTCTTCTCGCCGGAAGACGCTGATGCGGGAGCAGCCTCTTCGGCAGCAAAGCCCGTGAGGGCCGTTGCTGCCATGAGGGCTGTGATTACAAACTTAGAGGATGCCATACTTGCCGCAGAGTATCAGGACAACATATCCGAGCAGCAGGCCGAAGAGACCCATCAGAAGGCCGGTGCGAACCATATCCTTCTGCTTGATGAGGCCCGTAGCGTCGGCAAGTGCATTCGGAGGAGTCGAGATGGGGAGCACCATGGCAACGGACGAGCAGATGGCCACACCGATGAGCAGGGTGCTAACGCCGCCGAAGGCATTGAGAGCCTCCATGTTCTGACCGACAATGGCCAGAATCGGCACGAAGAGGGCAGCCGTAGCGGTGTGCGAGATAAAGTTGGCCATGAGGTAACAGATGAGGCCCGAGCCGATGATGACCATGAGGGGCGACCATGAGTTGAAGGGTATTGCCTCAATAAGGTGCTTGGCCAGACCGGACTGATTGAGGGCTACGCCGAGGGCGAACGCGCCGGCAATCATCCAGAGGATTGACCAGGAGATTTCTTCGAGATCCTGCTTCTTGATAACGCCGGCCACGGCGAACACGCCCACGGGAAGCATGGCCACGACATTGGCGTTGACGCCGGTGATGGAGTCGGTGAGCCACAGCAGGATGGTAACGGCGAAGGTCACGTAGACAACGTAGTTGCGCCAGTCGGTCTTGATATTGGAGTCGTCGATTTCAAGATGGATGGTCTTCTGCTTGAAGGGGAACATGGTCTTAAGCATAAACCAGGCGATGATGAGCAGGATAATGGTTAGGGGCACCATGACCATCATCCACTGGCCGAAGCCAACGGGATGGTAGATAAGGCTGTCGGGGTCGTTGAGATACTTCAGTGCGATGGCGTTGGGGGGTGTGCCGATAGGAGTGCCCATGCCGCCGATGTTTGCACCGATAGGAATTGCCAGGGCGAGACCAATCTTGCCCTTTCCATCGGCAGGGAGTGCCTTGAGCACGGGGGCCAGGAAGGTAAGCATCATGGCTGCCGTGGCAGTGTTGGACACGAACATGGAGAAGAGGGCCGTTACCAGCAGGAAGCCGAGTAGCACGTTTTCACTCTTGGTGCCGAAGGGCGTAAGCATCACCTTGGCGAGTTTCACGTCGAGACCGCTCTTTGTAGCCGCGATGGCGATGATGAAACCGCCGATGAAGAGCATAATGGTAGGATCGGCGAAGCAAGCAAGGATAGCCTTGTAGCTGACAAGGTTCTCATATTTCACGCCCTCGGCGTTATTTTTCAGGAACCATAATGCTGAATCTGATGTACAGAAGAGCAGCAAAACCACCACAACCATTGAAGTGGTCCATGCCGGGACTGCGTCGAACAGCCACATCAGAGCGGCAAATGCAAATACGGCAATTACACGTTGCTCAATCGGGTTAATACCTGACAACCCATACGAAGAAGCGGGCAGGAACCAAAGCAACAGCGTCACGGCTACTGCGATGGCGGCCTTTATGCCACGTTTGGCTAAAGGATTTTTGCTCATTCGGTGCTCGTGCTTCCAGCTGTGGTAAGCCTCGAGCAAGGAATAACCATGAAATGATTTAAACATAAGTAGATGTGATGATTGGTAGAAAATTAGTTACTTTTCGGAGTGCAAAGTTACGAATTTTTTACCAATCAATCACATTCTGCGGGCCTTACATTTTGGTTATAATTGCAGACCCTGCGCTATGTGCCTGAAATTCGGGAGCATATTGGCTTTGGATTTCGGCGGGGGCGAAAATGAAGTCGCCTTCCTCGGTTATGTAGAACTCTTCAGTTACTACGGTTTTGCCCTTTGCCAAACGATTGAAGAACCAGTTGGTGACGGTGGTACACGGTTCGCGGTAGACGGTCAGGCCCATGATCCACTGAGTCGACGGAATCTGGTTAACCGGTTCCATTGCGCCGCAACGGGGCGAGCGGAGCAACACGTAGTCCATCGGCTGGGTTGCCTCAATCTCGAGGATCAGCTTCACTTTGCCACCAAGGGTGAGGTCGCCCTCAAGGCGGCGCGAAATTTTGATTTTGTCACTGCCTTCGGCCTTGACGACCGCTGCGGAGTCAGTGGCGCAACTGAAGATACCGCCCCAAGCGGGGAAATGACCTTTGCTGATTTCAACCTTTCCTCCTTCGGGGAGCGTAAGGCGTGTCTGGCCTATCATTGACTCCAATTGAGGTGACTGCGGCTTGCCGTTAACGGTGATTGAGAGCTCGTTCTCGGCAGGAACAAGCCAGTTGCTGCCTGAGTTGAGAATGGCGGCAATGAGGTTGCTGGTCTGCAGACCGTCGCCCCACTCCATGCTTTGTTTCTTTTCAATGAACGAACGGCGGATTTCGTCGACCTCGGCGCAGTTGGGCTCGATGGTGCTGAACGCCTCAAGTAGAACGGGGCAGAGTCCGGTTTGATTCCATGCCTCATACTGGCGCAGCGACTCAAGGACGGCCTTGGCCGTGGAGGCATAGCCGTTGGCATTGAGCAGCAAGGCTGCACGGGCTTTGCCCTGCAGGCCAAACTCGCGCCAATGAGCCACGGTGTACTGCACCATGGCCGACGAGGCACGCTTTGCCGGAGCCGATTGCAGGACATTGCTGAACGAGGAGCGCATCAAGACGTATTCGGGCAGATAATAGGACTTATTCTTTGCGTAGGCCTTTGATACTTCGTTGTCGAGATACTTCACGGCATTTTCAAGCATCGTGTTCAGCTGCTTGGACTGCGGCAGATAGCCGAGACGCTTGAGTTGGGCCATCTGGCTCAGAACGGTCAGCGTCACCCACTCGGAGGGCTGCGAGGCTGCGCCATACCACTTGAATCCGCCGTTGCTGACCAGTTTGGAGAGGCCGGAAATGGCATTATTGATGGTCGACTGCACTTCCTTGGAGTCGAAGAGCAGCTGTAGGCGTGCCATCCGCTCCGTCTGGCTCTGGGCTGCACCGGGCCAGGGAGTCGAGGAAAGCACGGCCAGTTTCAAATCTGAGTTGAGCATCAGTTTGCTGACAAGGACCGAGTCGGAACCCTCCCAACGCTTCAGGGCCACGCCGATTTCAGGATGGGCACGGAGAAGTCCCCTTGCCACGGCGGCACTGAACAGGGCCGATGTCTGGGCGAAAGCGCTCTTGCTCTGCGAGGTCTGAAGACCGGGAAGGGCGGTCACACACTCCCAAGTGGCATTGGCGGTCAGGTTGACCACCCCACCCTTCGGAACGTCCAGGGTGAAATGAGTCGAATCGGCCGGAACGAAGAAGGGCTTTCCAATCCTTACCGTTACGGACGCCGGGAGGATTGGTATAACGGTCTGTTCGCCATCAGTGAAGTTGCCGGCGGTCGCCCGGACCCTGATGCCGAACAGAGTTGCATCCGGAGCTGTAACTTCTGCAGAAATTAGCTTCGACTGCTTAGCGGCCAGGTCAAGTTTGAAATCGTGGCGCGACAAAATCGAGTCGGTTGCCGGGTCGAAGGCCTCGATAAAGGCGTTGATCTCTTCCTCACACTCAGTGTTGTTCATCACCATCGAGAGCAACTGCACCTTGTCGCCCACGCGGAGGAAGCGAGGATTTTGTGGCTGAACCATAACGGGCTTTGCGCAAACAATGTCAGCGTTGAAAAGGCCGTTTAGGAGGGCCTTGTCGTAAGCAAGGGCTTTGACACGCCAGGTGGTGTTGGCGTTCGGCGCAGTGAACTTAATCTGGAGGGAGCCATCTGAGGCCGTTTCCAAAATCGGGGTCCATAGGGCCACCGGGACATCCGGCAGACGATATTGGTCGTCGGCTGGTTGCTCAGCGGCTCCTCCGTCCATTGCAACTCCGGCTGCGGCCATGTCCATAGTAACTGCTTCGGTTACTTCCTCAGGCATTGCAACCGCATCCAGGGCCATGACCTTGGCGCTCCCCCTTACCATTAGATTAGTGGGCATATAATTCATGCGGAGCAAACGAGGCCAGTTCAAACCGTAGAGGTTAAAGGCTGCATTGGCGTCGGCAAAGAGTTGAGGCATCTCGGTCTGGCGGTAAGCGTTCGACGAGCGATGACCTGCTACGGTAGTGTTCACATTAAAGTGGAGGCCAGAACCATAAATCGGGTTGAAATGCCATTGACTGGGTTGCAGCGCATCCAAGGCCGCGCAATAAACATCAAGCATAACGGCGGCGGATGCCGGTTTCCCAAGGTTGTCGGTGACCTTCACGGTCCAGGTCTCAGTTGCTCCGGGCACCATATTGTCACGCAGTGATTCAATATGCAGGTTGAGCGAACGGGCCACGTTCGGACGCTTCACTGTGACATTCTGTTCGTACACCTCGTAGTTGCGCATAGTCACCAGGGTAAGCGTTGCATCGTCGATGCCTTCCGGCAATTCGACCCGGTAGTCGTGGTTTCCGGCTTTCGGGGTCAGCCACTCCTGCCGGATAAGCTTCTTGCCGTTCCAGAGTGTGTAGAGGATATGGCTGTCGGCGTAACTTGTACCTATCAGCAGGTCTGTGTCTGCATCGATAGTCGTAACGGGAACAAATAGCGCCGTCTCTAAGGGGGGCATCGCATCCGTTGGCCGGTAGACGGTCACGGTAGAGCTGAATTCGCTGGCAAGCGCCGGATTCTCGGTCTTAACCGTGAGAATGTAGCGCCCCGAGGGGACGTTTTCCCAAGTTCCGTCGGGCGTAACCGTCAGGCTGTCCTTCTTGAGTTCGACAAACAACGGGATGTTTACGGCATTATTCTCGCTATTTACTATAGATATCTCCGGAGCTTTACCGGGAACGAAGTATGTCGGGACTTCAGCGTTTATCTTGTACGGTTTTGAGGGGACGAATCCACTGTCATCGTGGGTTTCGCCGTTTGGCGACGAGACGCTCGCATTGGCAAGGATGTTAAAGCCGGTCGGGACATCGAGCACCACGGAGAATTTGCCCTCGGTGTTGGTCTGGATGGTATCTTGGGCTAGAGTTTCCTCTCCCGCGTTGCGGAAGTTCCACCACCAAACCCAGTCAGGCAATTTCTTGACGGTTACGGCAACCTCTCCGTCGGCAATGGGGAAGCCATTATAACCGATTGCGCTGCCATAGACGCGAACCTGCTTGTCGTTGAGGCGTTCGGCTTTGGTCTCGACCACGAATGTCGGGGCCTTGTAGTCCGTTACCATAAATCGCTGCGAACTACCCGCAATAATTAATGTGAAATAACCGGTCAGGCCATCTTTGGGTAGCAGGAATCCGCCACTGACTCGGCCGAACTTGTCGGAAATAAGCGATATAGTGTCGATTTGCTGGTAATTGGCATTGCGCAGGATTATCTTGACCGACTTGCCGGTAACGAGTTCGCGCTCCATCCCCTTAGCGCGCATAACGGTAGCGGCAAACTGTAGCGAGTCGCCGGGGTGGTAAATGGAACGGTCGGTAACTATATTGGCCTGCACATTCCACTCATTGCTTTGCGCGTAACCGCCCCAGAGATAGAGAGCGGGCGAATATACGTCAAGGCCACGTTTGCCATTGTATCTGTTGTCCTTGGTCGTGATGTCGACGCCGCTCTCCTTGCCGCCATTTATGGGGTTAAGAGCATAAACGTCCCGTTTCCCGGCGTATATGGTGCCTTGGAGCAGAAAGTCAGTTACGGAGACTTCAAAACCCTGAATGTTCCGTCGGTCGTCCATGCCGTCAAACTTCGGAACTATGCGGTAGACGCCATACTCATCGAAGGCAATCTCAAGGGTTGTGTCGTTCTGGAAGACGCCTTGACCGGCAAACCGGAGCGAGCGCGTCGCTATTGTCTTCTCTTTGGGCTTGACTTGGCGGATTTCGATTGATGCCGCATTAAGACATTCTGCATGAACCTTAACCTTCAGAGGTGCGCCCTTCATTATGACGGATTGCCCTGAAACTTCGAGCGACGGTCGGCAAAGGTTTTCGACGGTCTTAGTCATGTCCTTACCGAAGGAGGAATTGGGGAAGTTTTTTTGCCATTGAAGGCAGAGGTCGTAGACCTTCTTCCTCGTCTTGAGGTCGTAGGCGCGCTCGGCCATCCGCTCTAAGGGCAACGCGGCATATTCTGTGCCTGCGAATTGCTCATATACCTTTTGGGTATCCGACCTGGGCGAGCGCATTGCCCAGTAGCAGGCAATCAGCGGATTATCCTTGCGCAGCTGTTGCATCAGCCGGCATATAGAGTCGGCTTGCATCGTGGTCGCTCCAAGATTTATGGCAATCGACGCGCCAAAATCATAAAGAGACGGGAAATAACTGGAATCTGCGTTAATGACATCCTTCCATTCACCGACCGGAGCGGACATCAGGGAGCCGCTATAGTCGTGAATAGTCTCCATTGCGAGGGAATCGGAGTCGGTGATATCGGCCCGTAGAAGTTCAATCATCGCCTTCGTGACGGGCGACTTTACGCTTCGTTGAATCTTGGCTGCATAGTTGCTTACCGCATCGGTTCGTTCGGGATTGATTCGGGTTTGCGCGAGGCAATAATCCATCAGATATCTCACCGTTGCCGGCCCATCGTTGCGCCTGATGGCCGATTTGAGTTCCTTCTCAGCGTTCTTGCTGACGGTCTTGGGAAATGCAAAATCAGGTTTTGAAGGCTGTGCCCCAAAACCCGAAGCTGTCATTATAGCCGCAAATAATGTTGACGCTATAATCCTTAGTTTCATAAACGAACAAATATCTGTTTTACTTTTGGCGAGGAGGTGGAGGCGGACAGTTGCGCTGCTCCATCAGGGTCCGCTTGAAGTTCATCTCCGCCTTGCGCAGTTTGAACACCTGCTTGCGTGTAAGAACCTTGCGGAATTGCGCTATGTATTTCTTGTCGATGGCGTTGAGTTGCTGGTCGAGATTATACTGGGCTTCGATTACCTTGTCATACTCGGCGTCGGTTACTTTGTCGCCCTTCTTTTCTATCGCTTCCTCTGATTTGTGGAGGTTCTTCTCGGCGTTGTGGCGCTCCATCTGCATCTTGTCATAGAGCGGGAGGAACTCCTTCTGCTGCTTTGCGGTCAACTGCAGTTCGCGGGTCAGGAATTCCTGCTTGAACTCCTTCATCTTGGCCAGCCATTCCTTCTTGTCGGGGCGCTTCTGGCCTTTATTGTGTTGCTTCTGGGCAAATGCCGGGAGCGCCAGAGCCAGGACCAATACTACTGCCAGGTATCTAAATGCTTTCATAGTCGTGTTATTCTGAAGGTATTTCAAAACCGGACTCATAGAGTTCTTCGTAGAGTGCGCTTTCGTCCATGCCGGAGACATAGTCGTCTACGTATGAGGTGGTGTTGGTGTTAATTACTTCAGCCAGAAGGGTCGAATTGTCAGGCTGGCTTACCTGAGCGGGCTGGAAGAGGGTGAACATATTCATCATGAGCCAGATACCCGCGAACATAGCAGCCATGTAGACAAACGGGCGTATGCGCTGCCATACAGTCGGCTTAAGAACCACAGGCTCGGCCTTGCGTTCAGGCAGTTTGTCCATCATGCGGGCGGTGAAGTTCTCGAAGTAACCCTCCGGGACCGTCATGCCCGGCGACTTCGGCCAGGATGCTATGGATGTTTCGTTAGGCTTGGAA
>X378_Fat_Sand_Rat__coassemble_276_pt1 | contig 10897 bp, 6 predicted proteins | sample X378_Fat_Sand_Rat__metabat2_low_PE_008 | metagenome-assembled genome bin X378_Fat_Sand_Rat | reverse complement strand
TTCCAAGGAAGGCCGCGGCATGCCGCGACCCTACAATCCGAATTTTTATTTGGGGGAGTGGGAAAAAATGCGTAACTTTACGCAGATATTTTTGATTGTATGGAAACCTGGCTTATTTGGATAATTGTCGGTGTTGTGATGGTGGCCATCGAGGTCGCCACGCAGCAAGTGTGGACCCTCTGTCTGGCAGCTGGTTGCCTTGTGGCGCTGGTTGGCTCGCTCTGCGGGCTCGACGTGGCATGGCAAGTCATTTTGATGGCCTTTGGTGCCGTGGTTGGCTACTTTGCCTTCATGCCGCTGCTGAAAAAGTGGCGCCATCAGCTCGACAAAGGCCACGAGGCGCGAACCGGCATGGACGCCCTGCTCGGCCGCAAAGGCCGCGTCACGCAGGACATCAAGCCCGGAGGCCTCGGCCGCGTACAGATCGACGGCGACAACTGGCAGGCCCGCTCGCCCAAGTATCCCATGGCCATCCCCGCCGGAGCTGAAGTCTCCGTGACGGGCTATGACTCCATTATCCTTGACGTAGAGCTCCCACAACAGTAAGTAGCTACCTTAGCTAAGATAGCTACCATAGCTAACACAACCTAAATCAAACACAATGACAACCTTAATCCTCGCAATTGCAGCGGTCATCCTGGCCATCGTGGTCATCTCGGCCGGCATCAAGGTGGTGCCCCAGTCCGAAACCCGCGTCATCGAGCGTCTGGGCCGCTTCCACAGTGTGCTCTCCCCGGGCCTCAACTTCATCATTCCCTTTGTCGACAGACCCAAAATCATATATACGCGCCAGGTGGTGAACATGGGCGGGCGTCCTGTGGTCCGCATGACTACGACCACCGTCATCGACCTCCGCGAGCAGGTCTACGACTTCCCCTCGCAGCAGGTCATCACCCGCGACAACGTGACCACCGAAATCAACGCCCTGCTCTACTTCCAGATCGTTGACCCGAAGAAGGCCGTCTATGAGATCGACAACCTGCCCAACGCCATCGAGAAGCTGACGCAGACCTCGCTGCGTAACGTCATCGGCGAACTGGAACTGGACGAAACGCTCACCTCGCGCGACACCATCAACTCCAAGCTGCAGGTGATCCTCGACGACGCCACCAACAAGTGGGGCGTGAAGGTGAACCGCGTCGAGTTGCAGGACATCACGCCTCCCGAGTCCGTGCGCATGGCCATGGAGAAGCAGATGCAGGCCGAGCGCAACCGCCGAGCCGAAATCCTCAACGCCGAGGGCCAGAAGCAATCGCTCATCCTCCGCTCCGAGGGCGAAAAGGCCAGCAAGATCAACCAGGCGGAGGCCGCCAAGCAGAACGAAATACTCCGTGCCGAGGGTGAGGCTCAGGCCATCATCCTCAACGCCCAGGCCGAAGCCGACGCCATCAAACGCGTGGCTGAAGCCGTGGCGCAGAGCAACACCAACCCCGCCACCTACATGCTCGCCATGAAGTATATCGAGGCCCTGCAGCAGATGGCCGAGGGCAAGGAGGCCAAGACCGTCTTCATGCCCTACGAGGCCTCCTCGGTCCTCAGCTCGATAGGTTCTATAAAAGATTTGTTTAATAAATAGTAGGTGTAGGGCCGCGGCATTGCCACGGCCGTAACCACAAAATTAGCGAATAACCATAAGCTTGCCGGCCGCGGCAGTGCCGCGGCCCTACAATCAGACAAGAATTTAATACAATAACCCCCCATAATCAAATAACTAATGCGAAAAATCATGATGAGCGTAGCTATCTGTGCAGCCTTGGGTGCCCTGGCAGGGGTGCCGGCACCGCTGGGCGGATTCAGCTACGGCACCGAAGCCGCCCCTGTGGGCGACGAGTGGGAGAACCCCGAGAAGCTCTCACTCAACAAGGAGCAACCGCATGCCTACTTCTTCAACTTCCAGTCGGTCGACGCGGCCAAGAAGGTGCTCCCCAAGGATTCAAAGTACTATAAGAGTCTGGACGGCACGTGGAAGTTCCACTGGGTGAACCACCCCGACAAGCGCCCCCAGAACTTCTATGAAAACACATTCGACGTCTCCGGATGGGACAACATTCAGGTTCCCGGCTGCTGGAACGTGCAGGGCATTCAGCCCGACGGCACGCAGAAGTATGGCAAGCCCATCTACGTGAACCAGCCCGTGCCCTTCCTGACCCACCGCACCGTCGACGACTGGCGCGGCGGCGTCATGCGCACTCCCCCGGAATGGTGGACTACCTACGAGGACCGCAACGAAGTTGGCTCCTACAAGCGCACCTTCACCGTCCCCGAAGACTGGAAGGGCCGCGAGGTTTACATCAATTTCGACGGCGTCGACTCCTTCTTCTACCTGTGGATCAACGGCAAGTACGTGGGCTTCAGCAAGAACTCGCGCAACCTGGCTCAGTTTAACATCACCAAGTACCTCAACCCGAAGGGCGAGAACACCGTGGCGCTGGAAGTCTACCGCTATAGCGACGCCGGCATGCTCGAAGCGCAGGACATGTTCCGCCTCCCCGGCATCTTCCGCAGCACTTACCTGACCTCCACCCCGCAGGTGCAGATCGAGGACGTGGCCCTCTGGACCACCGTTCCCCGCTCCGCTTTCGGCACCGCCGAGGGCTCCGTTCAGGTCAAGGCCTTGGTGCGCAACCTCAGCAAGAAGGCCGCCAAGGGGATGAGCATCAAGTATGACGTCTATCCCTGCAAGCTCTACAGCGACGAAACCGGCTCGGAGGCCATCGAGCCCGTCTACAGCGCCAAGGCAAACGTCGGCGCGGGCACTACGGAGCAGGTAGTTACCGACTTCGTGATTCCCAACGCCAAGCTCTGGAGCTCGGAAGAGCCCTGGCGTTACGTACTCGTGGCCCAGCTGCTCGACTCCAAGGGCAAGACCATAGAGACAGTCAGCACCTACTTCGGCGTTCGCCAGGTGGAGATTCGCGACACCCCCGCCTCGGAGGATGAATTCGGTCTCGAGGGCCGCTACTTCTACGTCAACAACCGCCCCGTCAAGCTCAAGGGCGTGAACCGCCACGAGAACAACCTCAACACAGGCCACACACTCAGCCACGAGCAGATGGAGAAGGAAGCCATGATCATGAAGCAGGGCAACATCAACCACGTGCGCAACAGTCACTACAACGACGACCCCTATTGGTATATCGTGGCCGACAAATACGGCATCTACCTTGAAGACGAGGCCAACCTCGAGAGCCACGAGTATGGCTACGGCGACGCCTCCCTCAGTCACCCGAAGGAATGGCGCGACGCCCACGTGGCCCGCAATATGGAGATGGTTCGCGCTCACGTCAACCACCCCTCCATCGTAATCTGGAGCCTTGGCAACGAGGCAGGCCCCGGCCAGAACTTCGTGGAGGCCTACAACGCCATCAAGGAGTTCGACACCTCCCGCCCCGTGCAGTATGAGCGCAACAACGACATCGTGGACATGGGCTCCAACCAGTATCCCTCCATCCCCTGGGTGCAGGAAGCCGTCAAGGGCAAGATGGGCATCAAGTATCCCTTCCACATCAGCGAATACGCCCACTCGATGGGCAACGCCCTGGGCAACTTCGTGGACTATTGGGAAGCCATGGAGAGCACCAACCACTTCATGGGCGGCGCCATCTGGGACTGGGTTGACCAGGCTATCTGGAACTACACCCCCGACGGCACCAAGTACATGGGCTACGGCGGCGACTTCGGCGACCGTCCCAACCAGGGCATGTTCTGCATGAACGGCATCCTCTTCCCCGACTTCTCGCCCAAGCCCCAGTTCTCGGAAGTTAAGCGCATCCACCAGTATGTGGGCGTGACCCCCAAGGACATGACCACCGGCACCGTCGAGGTATTCAACAAGAACTACTTCACCACCCTCGACGACCTCTCGCCCCGCTGGTACCTGACCCGCAACGGTGTGCCCGTCGACTCCGGCAACGCCGTCAATCGTCCCCGCATGGCCGTCGGCCCCCGCGAGAGCCAGATCTGGACCATCCCCTACGACTACTCCAAACTCGACCCTGAAGGCGAATATTTCGTGACCCTGCAGTTCCTGCTCAACGAGGACAAGCCGTGGGCCAAGGCAGGCTACGTGCAGGCCGAGGTTCAGCTCCCCGTCAAGGAGAACGCCCCCTACGCAGCCCTCGAAGTAAAGGGCTCGAAGCCCAACCTCGAGAAGAACGGCAAGACCGACGAGGTAAGCGGCGACGGCTGGAACGTAATCTTCAACAACGAAACCGGCACCATCGAGTCGCTCAGCTATGCGGGCCAGGACGTGATCACCCCCGGCAACGGCCCCGTGCTGAACGCCCTGCGCGCCCCGGTGGACAACGACGTTTGGTGGTTCCAGTCGTGGTGGGCCAACGGCCTCAACGACCTCAAGCACCGTGTGCTCGACCACAAGGCTTACCAGCGTGAGGACGGCGCAGTAGTGCTGCAGTACACCGTCGAGTCGCAGTCGCCCCGCGCCTACAACATCCAGGGTGGCGGCGAGAGCGGCCTCTACACCATCAAGGAGGGCCGCGAGTTTGGCCCCGACGACTTCAAGTTCACCACCAATCAGGTTTGGACCGTCTATCCCGACGGAACCATCGAACTGCAGGCCGCCATCGACTCCAACAACCACTCGCTGACCCTGCCGCGCCTCGGCTACGCCATGACCCTCCCCTCGGAGCTCGGCGAATACACCTACTACGGCCGAGGCCCCATCAATAACTTCGGCGACCGCGAAACCGCCCAGAAGGTTGGCCTCTACAAGTCGACCGTCGAGTCGCAGTTTATCCCCTTCCCCAAGCCCCAGAGCATGGGCAACCGCGAGGGCATCCGCTGGAACGCCCTGACCGACAAGAGCGGTCGCGGCGTGCAGTTCGTGGCCACCAACGGCACCATGAGCGCCTCCGCTCTACCCTGGGATGACAACGAGATGACCGCTGCCGCTCACCCCTATGAGCTCCCCAAGAGCAAGGGCAACACCGTTCACCTCGACCTTAAGGTTCGCGGCCTCGGTGGTGCGAGCTGTGGCCAGGGTGGCCCGCTGGCCAAGGACCAGGTCAATGCCGACGCCCACACCTTCGGCTTCATGATCCGCCCCGTGGCTCCCGGCGCTGACCTCCAGCAGCAGGCTTCCGTAGGCAGTGCAGGCGAGCGTCCGCTGAGCGTCAGCCGCGACAAGGTCGGCCGCGTGACCATCACCTCCTCCAACCCCGACGCCAAGATTATGTACAACGTGACCCCCATCGGCATGAAGATTCGCAACACCGGCCGCAACCAGAAGACCAAGGCCGTGGCCTATAGCGCTCCCATCGAGATGCGCGAGGGCGGCAAGCTGGTTGCCTGGGATGCCAACGCTCCCGAGCTGACCACCGAGGTCTCTTACGACAAGATTGAGAACATCCCCGTTGAAGTGATCTTCGCATCCGCTCAGGAACCCGGCGAAGAGGCCTCGAAACTGGTGGACGGCGACGAGAACACCATGTGGCACACCACCTACGGCGTAACCGTGGCCCTCTATCCCCACTGGGTTGACTTCGACTGCGGTGAAGTGAAGAACATCACCGGATTCACCTACCTGCCCCGTCGCAGCGGCGACAACGGCGACATCAAGGACTGGAAGGTCGAAGTGAGCGACAACAACAAGGATTGGACCCTCGTGGACCAGGGCACCTTCCCCCGCAACAAGAAGCTCCAGAAGGTGATGTTTGCCAAGCCCGTCAAGGCCCGTTACCTCCGCTTCACGGCCCTCAGCAGCCAGAACGGAGCCGACTACGCCTCCGGCGCCGAGTTCACCATCCTCGCCGAATAACCCCTCTCTCGGAGAGCTCTGAGTACTCGGAGCTCTCTGAGTTCTCCGAAATAAATAAGCGGCCGCTCCGGAGTGGGGCGGCCGCTATTATTACGGGGAAGGGATTAGTCGTTGATGGGGAACTGGTGGCGGATGGGGTCGTCATACTGCTCCATGGCCTTCTTGAGGCGCTGGCGCATCTTTTTGGTGACTTCCTCCATGCCGGGCTTGCCGTAGAGATTGTGCATCTCGGTGGGGTCTTCCTGCAGGTCGTAGAGTTCCCAGTGGTCAATGTCGTTGTAGAAGTGGATGAGCTTGTAGCGCTCGTCGCGTACGCCGTAGTGGCGCTTGGCCATGTGTTCGGCGGGATACTCGTGGTAGTGGTAGTAGAGCTGGTCGCGCCATTCTTTCGGCTTTTCGTTGCTCTTGAGCAGCGGGAGGAGCGACTGGCCGTGGATATCCTTGGGAGTCTCCTTGACGCCGGCAATCTCCATGAAGGTCGGAGCGTAGTCAATGTTCTGAACCAGTTCGGAAATCTCGCCGCGGGCTTCGAGGCCCTTGGGCAGGCGCATGATCAGCGGGGTGGAGAAGGACTCCTGATACATGAATCGCTTGTCAAACCAGCCGTGTTCGCCCATATAGAAGCCCTGGTCGGAGGTGTAGACCACGAGGGTGTTGTCCTTCAGGCCGTGGGCATCCAGATAGTCGAGCACTCGGCCAACGTTGTCGTCGAGGCTCTTGAGGGTCTTCAGGTAGTCGCGCATGTAGCGGTTGAAGCGCCACTCGGCCAGTTCCTTGCCCTTGAGGTCGCTCTTGTAGTAGTCCTCGATGATGGGCTTGTAGAACTCGTCCCACTTGGCGCGCTGTTCGGGATTCATGCGGCCGATGAACGACAGGTAGTGGTCGGTCAGGCGGGTGGTGGAGGTGTCCGTGAGCATCTTCAGGTCATAGACGATGTCCATGCTCTTGGGGTCGTCGATGCGCATCTCGGCAGCCTTGGCTGCGGGGCGGCCTTCGTAGTCGTCGAAGAAGTTGTCGGGCAGCGGGAAGGTCTTGTCCTCATAGAGAGCCAGATTGCAGGTGTCGGCCATCCAGTTGCGGTGTTGCGCCTTGTGGTGTATCATCAGCAGGAAGGGCTTGTTGGGGTCGCGCTCCTTCTCGAGCCAGTCGAGGCTCTTGTCGGTGATGATGTTGGTGACGTAGCCGTCGATATCCTCGCGCGAGCCGTCCATGTTGATGAACGTGGGGTTATAGTAGTCGCCCTGTTCGGGGACGATACACCAGGTGTCGAATCCGGTGGGATTGCTGATGAGGTGCCACTTGCCGAAGATGGCGGTCTGGTAGCCCTGGTCCTGGAGATACTTGGGGAAGGTGGGCTGGTCGCCGTTGAAGGGCTCGCCGGCCTCGTTGCTCAGGAATCCGTTGGCGTGGCTGTGCTTGCCAGTGAGAACGCAAGCGCGGGCGGGACCGGAGAGGGAGTTGGCCACGTAGGAGTTCGAGAAGATGACGCCGTCGCGGGCTATGCGGTCGAGGTTGGGCGTGTCGGCATAGCGTTTGTCATAGCAGCTCATCATCTGGGCGGTGTGGTCGTCCGTCATGATGTAGACGATGTTGTAAGGCTTCTGGTCTGCCTCCGCGGCATTGGCCTTTGCGCACGACTGCAGACCTACGATGGCGGCTCCTCCCAGAGGAACGACCAGAGTGGCTGCAGCGGCGAGATGAAGATTTGATTTCATGATAATGATATGTTGGTTGATATTGTTTTAAAGGGTTATGTCGGCGTGGGCTTGGAGGCCCGGGAGGGTGCAGAAGGCGGCGGCGAGACTGGCGGCTTCCTGGGCGCGGTCGGGCGGGAAGCTGACCGTCACCCTGCCGGAGTCGAGGCTGATGGCCGTGTCGCCGATTTCGGCTATGGCCTCGGCCTCGGGCGCGGGGACGACCGGGGGGAAGTGCTGGACGCCCAGCTGCTGGGCCAGCTGCTGGGCCTCGGCGCATTGGGGCGCGGCGAAAGCCACGTGGAGACCCGAATTGCGCAGAGTGGACATCAGCTGTCGCCCGGCCTCAGTCATGGCTCCGGCGGCTATCCAGACGCGGCCATCCTTGGGGAGGGCCAACGCCAGTTCGCCCGGACGACGCCCCGTGGGGGTCAGTTTGGGCCGTCGCGACTGCTTCAGTCGCCCGGCCGCGTAGTCGTCCATTCGGTTTCCGAGGTAGTTGTCTGCCATAATTAGTGCAAATGTACGAAAAAATGCGTAAATTTGCGGTATGATGAAGAAATGGATTGTCCGCGCAGTGACCGGTCTGGTCCTCGCGGTGGCCGTTTTTATGGCCTACATGACTGCTTATGAATACGTTATCTACTTCCATGAGCAGCACTACCTCTTTAGGTTCACCACAGCTTATTGGAACCACGCCGTCAATCAGCGCGGCATCTGGTGGCCCCTCACCGAGTTTATCGTACAGTTCGGCTACTGGCCCTGGCTGGGCGCCCTGTTGTGGACCGGCATGATAGTCGGCGTCTACGCCATGACGGGCAGCATCATCAGGAGGCTGACCGGCTGGCGCGACATCGTGGGCGTGAGCCTCTTCCTGCCGGTGTGGATGTTTTTCCGCACGGTGCAGGTCGACGTCCTTCCTGTTAACGCGCTGAAGACCTTCGTTATTGTGCTGGTTGTATGGATATTGTCGCTCCTTGCGTCGAGATTCATACCCCCGATCCGCAAGCGCTACGAAGCGAGCAAGGATCCCACGAAGGAGAAGTGTCGCATCTGGTGGATAGGCGTGATGATGGCCGCCATGGCCCTCTGCTGGACCATCAACTACCACATGTTTACGTCGCCCATCACCATGACCCTGAAGGACGGCAAGACGCGCACCTTCAGTCGCGAGGATCGTCAGCAGCAACGCGCCATCGAGGCACAGATGATTAAGGCCGAACGCGCTCTGAAGCGCGCCGACTGGAAGGAGGTCTACGAACTGACCACCGACCAGGCCCTGACCGGCAAGAAAAACCACCTGATGAGCTACTTCCGCGCCATGGCCCTCTTCCACCTCGGCATGTTCCCCGACCATCTGCTCGACTTCCCGCAGCAGTTTGGCGTCAACACCCTCTACTTCCCCTGGAAGGCCGACAAAAACCAGGCCGAATACGGCGGCTACATCTACGAGCAGCTCGGCGCCATCAACAGCGCCAACCACTGGGAATTCGAGGCCCTGGTAGGGTGGGGCGAAACCCCGGCCCACCTGACCAACCTGGCCCGCTACGCCATCCTCTCAGGCAAGCCGCAGCAGGCCGAACGCTTCATCAACGCCCTGGACCAGACCCTCTTCTATCGCGGCACCGCCAAGGAACTGCGCCGCCAGCTGGCCGAAGGGAAGGTCGAAGGCCTGCGCGACGCCTTGGCCAACGCCAAGCAGGAGCATCCGCGCTGGGACAACGTGCTCAACCTAAACGGCGACACCCGCTACATACTCGAGTTTGACCCTGACAACGCCATGGCCCGCGAATATCTGTTGACGGGTCTGCTGCTGGCCAACAATATCGGTGCCTTCTGGCGCAACCTGCAGGACTTCTACAAGCCCGACATGCCGATGCCGCGCGTCTATCAGGAGGCCCTCTGTCTGGTGCGCATGCAGCTGGGCAGCGAGGTGATCGACGCCGCCGGCTTCAAGATTTCGCCCGAGGTAGACCAGGCGTTCCGCAAGTACCTGGAGTCGCGCCAGAAAAACAACTTCAACCTCGAGCAGAAACGCTCCTACTGGTATTACACCCAGTATGTCAACCCCCACACAAAAGAACTTATCTTCTAAAAAACATGAAACGAACGATTGCTTATATAGCTGCGGTGGCACTGCTGGCCCTGACGACGGGTTGCAATTCGCGCCAGACCCCGCAGGAACACACCCTGGAGCAGCCCACTCTGCTCCCCGACTATGCCGGAGTGACATTCGCGCCCAACGTGGCCGCCCCCGGCTTCGTCATCAAGGACACGGCCGACGCCTGGCAGACCGAAATCGGCCTCGTCGGCCAGGAACCCGCCATCGTGGTTCACAGCGGCAGCGACGGCAAGGTCGAGATTCCGCTGAAAAAGTGGAAGTCGCTGCTCGAGCAGGCCAAAGGCAAGAAAATCTATATGCGCTTCGCCGCCAAAAGAGACGGCAAGTGGAACGGCACGAAGCAGGACGTGGAGTGTCCCGTGAGTCCCAACGAGATGGACGGCTACCTGGTTTACCGCCAGCTATATCCCGGCTACGAACTATGGTCGGACATAGGCATCTACGAGCGCAACGTCAGCAACTACGAGCAGCGCCCGGTGCTTGAGAACAAGGATTTCGACAGCCAATGTATCAACTGCCACAACTTTGCGGGCAACGACCCCGCCAAGGGTACCATGATCCACGTGCGCGGCAAGCAGGGCGGTACGCTGATTTCGCGTGACGGCAACGTCGGCAAGATCAACTCGCGCTTTGCCGGCGCCAACCATGGCGCCACCTATCCCGGCTGGAGCCGCGACGGCAAGTACATCGCCTTCTCGGCCAACGACGTCGGCCAGGTGTTCCACAGCTCCGGCACCAAGCCTATCGAGGTGATTGACAAGGCGGCCGACCTGATGGTCTACAACGTGGAACTTCAGCGCGCCTACTCTGACTCGCTCATCCAGGGCGACAAGTATATCGAGACCTTCCCCTCGTGGGCTCCCGACAACCGTACCATCTACTTCTGCCGTGCCCTGGCTTACGGCGAAAACGACCCGCTGGACGAGGTGCGCTACTCGCTCTGCTCCATCGAGTTTGACGGCGCTACGGGCCGCTTCAGCAACCTGAAGATGGTCTACGACGCCATTGCCGACTCCGCTTCGGTCAGCTTCCCGCGCGTGAGCCCCGACGGCCGCTGGCTGATGTTCACCCGCATGGACTACGGCAACTTCAGCATCTGGCACCCCGAGGCCCAGCTCTGTCTGATGGATCTCAAGACCGGCGAGTGGCGCGAGATGGACGAGGTCAACTCCTCGAGCATCGAGAGCTACCACTCGTGGGACTCCTCGGGCCGCTGGTTTGTCTTCTCCAGCAAGAGGATGGACGGCCTGTGGGCACGCCCCTTCATCGCCGCCTTCGACCCCGCGACCGGTCGCGACGGTGCCG
>X378_Fat_Sand_Rat__coassemble_274_pt1 | contig 10914 bp, 5 predicted proteins | sample X378_Fat_Sand_Rat__metabat2_low_PE_008 | metagenome-assembled genome bin X378_Fat_Sand_Rat | reverse complement strand
TGTTAGAGGGTTTAAGGGGGGGGTGAGGGTACGTAATTCGACAACCTTGTAGGGTCGCGGCCTGCTGCGACCCGATGACAAAGCGGACGGGTCGCAGCAGGCCGCGACCCTACACGTTAGCGGAGGATTTTGCGGCCGTTGATGATGTAGAGGCCGTGGGTGGGGCGGGCGACGGGGAGGCCCTGGAGGTTGTAGATTGGGGAGGCGGGGGTGTCGGACTCGACTTGCTCGATGGCGGTGTCCTCGAGGGTGAAGGTCTTGTTGGTGCTGACGGGCGTGGGGTAGCTGGGGCCGGACATCTTGGCCTTGACGATGTACTTGCCGGGAGTCTCGAGGGTGTAGCGCTTGGTGTCGAAGTTCCAGGTCCAGGAGCGGTAGGTCTCCTCAACGAGCACCTCGCCGTCGAGCTTGATGGTGACGTCGAGGGTGAAGGTGGGCGGACAGCCTTCGGGGGTCTTGATGGTCAGCAGGCGCTTGCCGTCGAAGGTCACGACAGGTTTCTTGGTGACGGCATACTTGCCGATGGGCATGTAGCCCTCGTTGTTGTCGATGATGGCGTCGATGAGCGAGACGGTGCCCGAATAGGCGGCGTCGCACCCCGCGAAGTCCATCATCATGATGCCGGAGGGGCCGCAATCGTCGAGCCACTCAGTATCCTTCAGGATGTAGATGACGGCCTTGGAGGTCAGTTCGGCCACCTCCTTGTTGCTGGCCGAGGAGGCCGCGGTCATGTAGCCCGAGCAGTGGTTGATGACCCATGTGCCGACGTTGGAATACTCCGTGTTGAGGTAGCGCGACTTGTTCATCAAGGCGCTGATGGCCTGCGTTTTGACGGTGATGCCGCCGTCGCCGGTGCAGTCATAGTGGTCCTGCAGCAGCAGGTGGGCCTCACGGCCGTTGCGGCTGATGTAGGCGTCGCAGAGCTCGGTGTTGTTGCTCCAGCCGTAGATGCGGCCCATTGGGGCGAAGTCGATGTCGTCGCGGGAGGTGATGATTATCTTGCCGCGGCAGTCACCAACGGTCAGCTCGGGGTCGAAATCGACGATATAATCGGCGAAATTCGAGAGCTCGGCCTTGGCCATCTCGGCATATTTGGAGTTGTTGCTGTCGCCCTCCGTTTCGTGGCGCATGCTGATGAAAATGAACTCCCCGGGGTGGAAGGCCAGGAAGTTGCGGCATGCGTTGAGGGCGCCCCACAGGCCCAGCTTGGTCTGGCACTTGCCGTGGAAGAGGTAGAGATGGTCGCCGGCCACGCCGGGGCGCAGGTCCAGGGCGCGGACGCCCAGTTCGAGCTGCTCGGCGATGGTGCGCTCCTGGGTGGTGGCCATCGTAGCGCCGCCCATGACGCCGTAGAAGCCGGTCCAGCCGTGGCCGGTGGCGGAGTCGTGAGTGCCGGGGATGGAGAGTTGGCTGACGTAGGTGCGGTCGTCGATTGCCGACATCCAGTCGGTGCGGTCGGTGGCCTTGGCGCCCAGAGTCGCGCCGAAAAGCATTAATGCGATGATTGATTTCTTCATTGTGCGGGATTTTAATGGGTGCTAAGATACGAAAAAAACTTTGAACGGCAAATTTGAGTGCTGGGGTAGCTAGGGTAGCTAGGGTAGCTAAGATAGCTAAGATAGCGGATTATGGCGAAAAGTAAAAGGGAGAAGGGCCTAATAAAAAGAAAAAGAGGGGCGCTCACGCGTGCCTCTCTCTCCATTCATCACATTATGCTTATTGCTTTAGTGTCAGGATACTAATTAAAACATGGCTCTAACTAAATATCATTCAATATCTGCTCTCGACCACGTCCCAGTCGACCAGTTCCCACATACGGTTGAGATAGTCGGGACGGCGGTTCTGGTAGTCGAGATAGTATGCATGCTCCCAAACGTCGAACGTGAGAAGGGGAGTCAGACCATGGGTCATGGGGTTGCCGGCGTTGCTCTCGGCGGTGATGAAGAGCTTGCCCTCCTCATCGCGGCTCAGCCATACCCAACCGCTTCCGAAGAGGGTTGCACCGGCCTTGGCGAAGTCATCCTTGAACTTCTCGAACGAACCGAAATCGCGGTCGATGGCCGCACGGAGGTCGCCGGAGGGCTCGCCGCCCGCACCGGGATTGAGTGCGAAGAAGTAGAAGATATGGTTCCAGGCCTGCGAGGCATTGTTGAACAGGGCGCCGTCGCTCTGGCAGATGATGTCCTCGAGGCTCATCTCCTCAAAGCGGGTTCCCTTGATGAGGGCATTCAGATTGGCTATGTATGCCTTTTCGTGGGCACCATAGTGGTAATGGACCGTTTGGGCGCTGATTACAGGCTCCAACGCGGCCTCATCATAAGGGAGTTCAGGCTGAATATATGTCATGGTTGTGTATTTTTTATAGTATTTTTATACCGATATAACGCAGTTCTCCGTTAAAAGTTTGTGCATTTAGCGTTTTTTACGTAAATTTGCAGATAAATCCAACAGTGTAAATATTTCAAAACTAATAAACTACCATTATTTCTGATTCATGAAAAAGAATTTCAAAGCATGGCTTGCAGGCGCCCTGTGCCTGACTGCCGGCGTTGCTGCCGCGCAGACCTGGCCCACTCTGAGTTCCGACGGCAATGAGAGCTGGTATCACATCCAGTTCAACAATGGCGGGTATTTCATCACCGACAATGGCGTCGGCTCCCTGGTGAAGACCGTCAACGCCGCCACCACCGACGCCAACCTCTGGAAGGTGGTCGGATCGGACTACAACAATGTGCAGTTCGTCAGCAAGGCTGGCACCTATATGAACTACAACGGCTCGCGAGTAGAGGGCGCCAGCAGCGCCGACTCGAAGGGCTTCAAAATCGTGAGCGCCACCAACGGCTCCGACGGCCTTGAGGTGGTTTACAACGGCGCCACCGACAAGTACACCAGCCTCAACATGTTTGGCGGCGCGGCTGCCGGACGTGAAATCGGCCTGTGGACTCCGGGCGACGGCGGCAACATCCTCGACTTCATCCTCGAGGGCACCTACGAGGGCCCCGTGGTGCTTCCCGAGTACAGCTACACCGGCTCCGAGACCTACGTGCCCGACAACCACATCACCCTGTGGTACAAGGCTCCAGGCACCATCGCCACCTTCGTTCAGCGCTGGGTTCACGGCGGCATGAGCATCGGTAACGGCCAGTTTGGTGGCACCGTCCTTGGCGGCATCCACTCCGAGGAGCTCAGCTACAACGAGAAGACCCTCTGGACCGGCACCGCCAACGACAACGGCTCCTACGGCTGCTACCAGAACTTCGGCACCCTCTACATCAACACCCTCGACGGCGACCCGCTGGAGAGCGGCGCCAGCGACTACTGGCGCAACCTGGACCTGGCCACCGGCATTGCCAACGTGCACTTCCAGGACAAGAACGGCGTCAACTACGACCGCGAATTCCTGGCCAGCTACCCCGACGGCGTCATCGCTGCCCGTCTGGCCGCTGACAAGGCCGGCGCCCTCAACCTCCACTTCGGCATCACCCCCGGCATGAAGCGCGGCCTCAAGCCCACCTACACAGCCGACGGCACCGCCACATTCGCCGGCAAGTTCGAAACCGTGGCCTACAACAGCCACCTGCGCGTCATCCCCGTGGGCGAGAACGCCAAGATGACCGCCGACGACAAGGGCATCACCGTGACCGACGCCGATGAGGTTATCCTCATCCTGGCCGGCGGCACCGACTTCGACGCCTACGCCGACAGCTTCACCACCGGCGTGAGCGCCGAGACCCTGGCCTCCGACATCGAGGCCCGCGCCAAGAAGGGCGCCGACAAGGGCTGGGCCTCCATCAAGGCCGACCACATCGCCGACCACCAGGCGCTGATGGGCCGCGTGGACCTCAAGTTCGAGAACACCAAGAACGACATGCCCACCAACGAGCTCATCGCCAAGTATCAGGGCTGGAAGAACTCCTCCAAGAACAAGCCCTACGTACTGGCCCTCGAGCAGCTCTACTTCGCCTACGGCCGCTACCTGGAGATCGGTTCCAGCCGCGGTGTGGACCTGCCCAGCAACCTGCAGGGCATCTGGAGCGGCTATGACATCTACAAGCCCTACGGCGGCCAGATTGCTCCCTGGAACGCCGACATCCACGCCAACATCAACGTGCAGATGAACTACTGGCCCGCCGAGCCCACCAACCTCTCGGAGACCCACCTGCCCTTCCTGAACTACATCATCAACATGGCCGCCAAGCCCCAGTGGCAGAAGTATGCCAAGGACTCCGGCCAGACCAAGGGCTGGACCTGCTACACCGAGAACAACATCTTCGGCGGCGTAGGCTCCTTCATGCACAACTACACCATCGCCAACGCCTGGTATGCCACCCACCTGTGGCAACACTACCAGTACACCCTCGACAAGGAATTCCTCAAGAAGGCCATGCCCGCCATGTGGAGCTGCTGCGAGTTCTGGCTCGAGCGCCTGAAGAAGGCCAAGGACGGCACCTACGAGTGCCCCAACGAGTACTCGCCCGAGCACGGCCCCAGCGAGGACGCCACCGCCCACAGCCAGCAGCTCGTGGCCGAGCTCTTCGCCAACACCCTCGAGGCCGCCAAGATTCTGGGCTCCGAGGCCGGCATCAGCGACAGCGACCTTGCCAAGCTGCAGGACCGCTATGACAACCTGGACAAGGGCCTGGCCATCGAGACCTACGACGGCGAATGGGGCTCGACTGTCAACGGCGTGAAGAGCGGCACCCCCATCATGCGCGAGTGGAAGTACTCCACCTATAAGGCCGGCGCCAACGGCCACCGCCACAACAGCCACATGATGTGCCTCTACCCCTACTCGCAGGTTCGCCCCGGCACCGAGGAATTCGACGCCGTGGTCAACTCCCTGAAGCTGCGCGGCGACGGCGCCACCGGCTGGTCCATGGGCTGGAAAATCAACCTCTGGGCCCGCGCGCTCGACGGCAAGCACGCCCGCACCATCCTGAGCAACGCCCTGGCTCCCGCAGCACAGGACATGGCCTCGCAGGGCGGCGCAGGCGTCTACAACAACCTCTACGACTCCCACTCCCCCTTCCAGATTGACGGCAACTTCGGCGCCTGCGCCGGCATCGCCGAGATGCTGATGCAGAGCCATGACGGCACCGTCAACCTCCTGCCCGCCCTGCCTCCCTACTGGGCCGGCGGCAGCATCAGCGGCCTCAAGGCCATCGGCGACTTCACCGTCGACGTGACCTGGACCAACAAGGCCCTGGCCTCCGCCACCATCGTCAGCAACCAGGGTACCGACCTGACCGTTCGCCACACCCCCGGCCTGCTGAACGTGCGCTTCACCGTCGACGGCAAGGCTGTCGAGCCCAAGCTGCTCCTGAACAACACCGAGGCCATCATCGAGTGCGAGCCTGGAACGAAGGTTGAGATGACCTACGACGCCGAGTACACCAACCCCAACGGCGAAAGCTCCATCGAGGAGGTGGGCGCCGGCCTGGGGGAAACCGTGGCCGTACGGTGCATTGACCGTACGGTCCAGGTCAGCGGCGCTCCTGTGAGCCGCGTAAGTGTCTACGACATGACCGGCCGCGTCCTTGCCGAGACTGCCAAGAGCAGCGTCAAGGTTGCCGCCACCGGCGTGGTACTCGTGAAGGTCACCACCCAGGCCGGGAAGGTGTCGAGCCACAAGGTTACCGTAAGATAACACCCTTTATTTCATGTAAATAATGATCTTGAACAACTCACTGAAGTTGGCTGCGGGCTTAGTGCTCGTAGCCAACTTTGCGCTTTCTGCGGCCGACCACACGGCAGCCAACTACTGGGAAAACCAGGCGATGTTCGGCGAAAACCGCGAGACCGCACGCGCAACATTCACCCCTTATGCATCCGTGAGCGAGATGAAGGCCGACGCCGACTTCTTCGCCACCCCGTGGACTACCCCGAAGAGCTCGCTGATCATGAGCCTCAACGGCGACTGGAAGTTCCAGTACTCCAAGACGCCCGACGAGCGCCCCACCGACTTCTACCAGGAAGGCTTCGACGCCTCCGGCTGGGACGTCATCACCGTCCCGAGCAACTGGGAGATGCAAGGCTACGGCACCCCCATCTACTGCAATGAATCGGCCCCCTTCGGCAACGGCAACCCGCCCGCCATCGGCTGGGCGCAGAACGGCTGGCGCTACGACTACAACCCCGTGGGCTCCTACCTGCGCACCTTCACCCTGGCCGACGACTGGGACGACAAGGAGGTGCTCCTCAACTTCGAGGGCATCTACTCCGCCGCCTTCGTGTGGGTCAACGGCCAGTACATCGGCTACACCCAGGGCGCCAACAACGACCACGAATTTGACATCACCAAGGCCGTGAAGAAGGGCCAGAACACCGTGGCCGTGCAGGTAATCCGCTGGAGCGACGGCTCATACCTGGAGAACCAGGACATGTTCCGCATGAGCGGCATCTACCGCAACGTAACCCTCAAGGCTGTGCCGAAGACCTTCGTCCGCGACCACTACATCACCGCCGATCTGCAGGCCTCGGACTACACCTCCGGCAAGCTCAACGTGGAGCTCGCCGTGGCCAACCGCGACAGCAAGGCTGCCACCGTCAGCGCCACCCTCGAACTGCTCGACCCCGACGGCAAGAGCGTGTGGACCTCCACCGAATCGACCGGCTCCATCGCCGCCGGCAAGGAGAAGACCCTAAACCTGAGCACCAGCCTCAGCGGCCTGAAACTGTGGAGCGCCGAGGACCCGCAGCTCTACACCCTGGTGGTGAAACTGACCGGCAGCAACGGCAAGGAGACCATGGCGTTCAGCACCAAGTATGGCTTCCGCCACATCGAGCAGGTGGGCAACCGCGTGCACATCAACGGCAAGCAAATCTGGTTCAAGGGCGTCAACCGCTCCGACACCCACCCGCTGCTGGGCCGCGCCGTCGACACCGAAAGCATGCTGCAGGACGTCACCATGATGAAGCAGAACAACATCAACACCATCCGCACCAGCCACTATCCCAACGCCCCGCGGATGTATGCGATGTTTGATTACTACGGCCTCTACTGCATGGACGAGGCCGACCTGGAGTGTCACGCCAACACCAACCTCAGTTCCGACACCTCGTGGGAGGATGCGTTCGTCGACCGCGAAGAGCGCATGGTTCTGCGCGACCGCAACCACCCCAGCGTCATCTTCTGGAGCCTGGGCAACGAGAGCGGCTGCGGCGTCAACTTCAAGGCCTGCTATGACAAAATCCGCTCCCTCGACCCCCGCATGATTCACTATGAGGGCCAGAAGGCGTGGACCTGGAGCGCCACCAAGGAGGACTTCTACTCCGACATGACCTCGCGCATGTATCCCTCCGTCTCCACCCAGCAGAGCGACGACCAGACCGCCCGCTTCCAGGATATCCCCCACTTCATCTGCGAGTATGCCCACGCCATGGGCAACGCCGTGGGCAACCTGAAGGAATACTGGGACCTCATCGAGTCGAGCAACCGCACCATAGGCGGCTGCATCTGGGACTGGGTGGACCAGGGCATCTACAAGCCCTCGGAAATCAAGGAGGGCATCTACAAGGCCTTCTACACCGGCTATGACTTCCCCGGACCCCACCAGGGCAACTTCGTGTGCAACGGCCTGTTAGCTCCTGACCGCCTCCCCACCGCCAAGCTAACCGAGGTCAAGAAGGTGTACCAGTACATCAAGATGACCGACTTCGACGCCGCGAAGAAGAGCGTGAAGGTGACCAACGCCTACGCCTTCCTTCCGCTGAGCGAATTCGAGCTGCAGTGGAGCCTGCTGAGCGACGGCGTTGAGGTGGAGAGCGGCACGATGAGCGCACCGACTTGCGCCGCCGGCGAATCCACTGAAATCACCATACCCTACACCGAATCGAAGGTGAAGAGCGGCGAAGAGGGCCTGCTGACCCTCTCGTTCGTGCGCAAGACCGCCCGCCCCGCCCTCGAAGTGGGTGCCGTGATGGCTCAGGAGCAGTTTACCGTCAAGGAGCGCCCCGAACTTGCAGCCCATACTTCCGCTTCCGCAAGCACTCTCACCGTCACGGGCACCGGCCCCTACACCATCGAGGGCCAGGGCTGCACATGGCAGTTTGGCGCCAACGGCCGCCTCATCTCCTACAAGGTCAATGGCGTGGACTTCATCTACGGCATGCAGGGCCCCGTCTACGACAACATGCGCAACATCGAGAACGACTGGCCCGGCAACCTCGAGGCCCAGTCCGAGCTCAAGAAAATAGCCGTCACCCCGTCAGACGACAACAAGACCGTCACCGTGGCCGCGCTCTACAACGCCGGCTCCCGCTGCCAGTACGTGATGCGCTACACCCTCTACTCCGACGCCACCATGGACCTGAAGGTGGACTTCGTGGCCTACGACGGTGACGCCCGCCGCCTCGGCCTGGCCATGAGCCTGATGCCCGGCCTAGAGGAGGTCGAGTACTACGCCCGCGGCCCGCTGGCCAACTACGTAGACCGCAACACCGGCTCCTTTGCCGGAGTTTATCACACCACCGTCACCGACATGAAGGAGCTGTTCGTGAACCCGCAGACCATGGGCGGCCGCACCCAGATGCGCTACCTCAAGCTATCGAAGGACAGCGGCACCTCCCTGCTAATCGAGGCCGACGGTCTCCCCGAATTCTCCGCCCTCCACTTCACGGAGGATGACCTGGCCGAGGCCAGCCATGACTTCGACCTCAATCCCCGCGAGGAGGTAATCCTCCACATCGACGCCATGCAGCGCGGCCTGGGCAACGGCTCTTGCGGTCAGGGCACCCGCACCATCGACGAATATTGCATCCCCGCCGGCGAGGCCATGGGCTACACCCTGCGCTTCACCCCCACCGTGGCCAAGGCCGACCAGCCCGCCGAACTGGAGGGCACAGTGGACGCCACCACCTGGCTCGCAGCCGTGAAACTGAGCGGCGAACTGGGCGGACAGGTCACCGTCAATGGCTCGGAGGCTCCCAGCAAGTTCCACACCATCCTGCCTTCCACCCTCGTTGTGGCTCCCGGCGCCAAGCCTTATCTCACCCCCGAACTGAAGGGCATGATTGGCGCCAACGTGGGCGTCTACGTCCGCAAGCCGGGCCGCGACGCCTGGACAAAGCGCACCGTGCGCAGCGACGGCACCTATACCCTCCTGAGCAACGACGACGAGGAGGGCCAGACCTACGGCCTGCGCATCATCATCTCGCCCGACGCCATCTCCTCGGCCACCGACGTGAAGAAGGGCCTGGTGTATGACACCGAGTATCTGATTTCCGCCACCGACCCCTCAGCCCGCTACGTGACCCCCACCGGCTCCGTGGCCAAGGGCGACAAGAGCTACGTCAAGACCCTCAGCACCGACGGCGCCGACACCAACATCTCCCTGAACTACACCGCACGCCCCTCGCAGGTCTACACCATGGTGGAGGGCCACGTGGAGGCATCGCCCGGCCAGACCTTCAATCTCAACCTGATTGGCCAGACGGCAGGACCCGCTTCCACCACCACCGCCTATCAGGACCTGCGCTATGACGTGGCTTACGTCTATGCCGACTGGGAGGGCGACGGCTCCTTCGAGTTCATCCAGCAGCACGGCGACATGAACACCGTGCCCGGCTTCGACCAGGTGCTGGCCAATTATGAGACAGTGCTGGAAATCGACCAGGAGCTGACCGTGCCCGAATCGGCCGCCGGCCGCAACGCCCGCATCCGCGTCATATATAATAATGCGTGGCGCTCCCTCTCGGGCCCCAACGCCCAGGACATCTATGAGGGCCTGGCCTATGACATCAACGTGCGGATCAGCGGCGAGCCCCTCGATGGTGGCGATAACGGCATCATCCTCCTGACCCCCGGCGGACAGTTTAACACCTCCGGCCTCGCCTGGCTCGAGGAGCTGAGCACCTCGGGCGCCAAGCAGGACGTCAGCATGAGCTGGGACGCCCAGCCCGAGGATTTCTACACCTGTCTCCCCTACGAGGTCATCGTGGAGCCCGGCACGGAGTTCACCCTCACGCTGAATGCCCACAAGGGCGGCTCACTCGGCTCCAAGCGCGGCGACTTCCGCTACAGCATCCTCAACATCTATGAGGACTGGGACGGCACGTTTGCCTTCTCGAACCCCACGCAGTATGGCGTGGCGCAGGGCCAGACCGGCTACAGCAACGTGTGGGGCAACTACAAGACCGTAATGGAGGTCAGCCACGCCGTGAAGGTTCCCGCATCGGCCACACCCGGGCTGCACCTCATCCGAATCATCTATGAGGAGCAGACGGCCACGCCCAAGGGCCCCTTCTCCACCACCATCAAGGACGGCCAGGCCATTGACCTGTTCGTGCGCGTGGCCGGCGACAGCGGTATCGACGAGATAACCCTCGACGGCCTCCGTCCGCAGGGAGTCTACGACCTGCTCGGCCGCAAGGTGACGCATCCCGGACGCGGGCTGTATATCGTGAACGGGAAGAAAGTAATCCTGTAAGATAGCAACGGTAGCTATTTTAGCTAAGATAGCTATCATAGCTAAGCTAGTTACGCCGGGCCCCGCGACTGGGGCCCGGCTTCTTTATCTCCCGGCCTGCTGCGACCCGGAGGCCGTAGGGACGCACGGCCCGTGCGTCCTATCCCCGAATTATGCGCGGGGTTTTGCGGGGATAGGACGCTCGGGCCGAGCGTCCCTACAGTAATTTGGCCGCGGCATTTCTTTTGCGATTTGAGGTAAAATTCGTAACTTTGCAGTATGGCAAAGAAGTTCGTAGAGACCCCGCTGATGAAGCAATATGTGGAGATGAAGGCGAAGCACCCGGATGCGGTGCTCCTCTTTCGTGTGGGCGACTTCTACGAGACCTTCTCCGACGACGCCATTACCGCTTCGGAGATATTGGGCATCACGCTGACCCGCCGCGCAAACGGCGCCGCGCAACATGTGGAGCTCGCCGGATTCCCCCACCATGCGCTCGACACATACC
>X378_Fat_Sand_Rat__coassemble_270_pt1 | contig 11006 bp, 5 predicted proteins | sample X378_Fat_Sand_Rat__metabat2_low_PE_008 | metagenome-assembled genome bin X378_Fat_Sand_Rat | reverse complement strand
TGATCCGTAGTCAGATGCTCTATTCAGTTGAGCTAAGGAGCCTTCGTTTTTGACAGTGCAAAGTTACGACTACTTTTTGAACTGTGCAAGTTTTTCAGGCGTTTTTTTGAAAAAAATTTATAGTTGCACGATTTTTGCGTAACTTTGCACTCCGGAATGTCACAGGATATCGACAACAAGGCTCTGGGCAACGGCGGCATGGACATGCTGTCGACCAAGCGGTTAACACGCCGCCTGGTATGGTTTGCCCTGCCCCTGATGGCCAGCGGCGTGGTCCAGCAATCGTTCAATGCCGTCGACGTGGCGGTGGTCGGCCGCTTCGTCGGCAGCCATGCCGTAGCGGCAGTGGGTTGCAACGGCCCCGTCATCGGCCTTATCATCAACCTCTTTATCGGCATTGCGGTCGGCGCCAACGTGGTCATCGCCAACTATCTCGGCCAGAGGGACAACAAGGGAGCCTCGAGGGCCGTCAGCACGGCGTCGCTCCTCGCCGTCGTCTGCGGTGTGCTGATGATGGTCGTCGGGCTATGCGTTGCCGACCCCGTTTTGCGCGCCTTGGGCACCCCGGAGAGCATCCATGAGGACGCGGCGCTCTATCTGCGCATCTTCTCGCTCGGCCTCCCTGCCCTGCTTATCTATAACTTTGCGTCGGCTATACTGCGAAGCATCGGCGACACCAAGCGGCCCTTCTACTGGCTCGTGGCCGGCGGTGTGGTCAACGTCTGCCTCAACCTGCTGTTTGTCATCTCCTTCGGCATGGGAGTGGAGGGCGTGGCCATCTCCACCGTGGTCAGCAACTTCATCAGCGCGGGTGGTGTGGTCGGCATCCTGCTCAAAGAGAGCGAGCCGCTGCGCCTCAAACTCAAGGAAATGCGCATCCACGGGCGCGAACTGGGCAAGATACTGCGCATCGGCGTCCCTGCGGGCGTCCAGGGCATGGTCTTCGCCCTGAGCAACGCCTTCATCCAGTCGGGCATCAACTCGTTCGGTCCGGAGGCTATGGCTGGCTCGGCCGCCGCGCTCAACTTCGAGCTCTACTGCTACTTCGTCATCAGCTCCTTCGGCCAGGCGGCCACGGCCTTCATCTCGCAGAACTTCGGCGCAGGCCAGAAGCAAAACTGCAAGCGCATCTTCCGGCGATGCATGTCGCTAAGCGTGGTGAGTTGCCTGATTCTGAACGTCTGCTTCACCCTCGGGCGCTACCACGCCGTCGGTATCTTCATAGACGACCCCGTGGCCATCGAGCTCGGCGCGAAGCGTATGGAATACGTGCTCTTCTTCCAGTTCATTGCCTGCAGCTATGAGATAGCGGGCGCCTCGATGCGAGCCCTCGGCTACTCCATGACGCCTATGGTGCTCACCATATTGGGCACCTGCCTGCTGCGCGTCTTCTGGGTCAGCACCGGCACCTTCGCCGAGCTTCAAGACCTGCTGATTATCTATCCCATCACCTGGACCGTTACAGGCATCGCGGTTGTTTCCGCCTATCTGTGGGTAGCACGACGGGTTTTGAGGACCTAATCCACGACCCCGTCCCCGAACTGTAGGGACGCACGGCCCGTGCGTCCTATCCTCGCTAAACCCTCTGGGATAGGACGCTCGAACCGAGCGTCCCTACAATGGGTCCGATGAATATCTATTTTTGGATTGGTAAACCTATGCCGCGGGTTGGGCGTTTTATTTGTAAATTTAATCTTCCTCAAGACTCGCTATGTCTGACACACAAAAACGCACGATAATAGATGGCTGCACCGCAGCTGCATACGTGGCCTACGCCATGAGCGACGTCGCTACCATCTACCCCATCACCCCAATTGCCTCCATGGGTGAGACGGCACAGAAATGGGCCGACCAAGGGCGCAAAAACATCTTCGGCCAGCCGATGCACATCGTAGAGATGGAGAGCGAGCTGGGCGCTGCCGGCGCTACCCACGGCGCACTCTCAGGCGGCGCACTGGCCACGACCTTCACGGCCTCGCAGGGCCTGATGCTGATGATACCGAACATGTACAAGATTTCGGGCGAACTGCTTCCGGCCGTGTTCCATGTCGGCTGCCGCTCGCTGGCAACCCACGCGCTCAGCATCTTCGGCGACCATCAGGACGCCATGGCATGCCGCGCAACGGGCTTCGCCATGCTTGCCAGCGACTCCGTCCAGGCAACGGTTGACATGGCCATCGTGGCCCATCTGGCGGCCATCAGCGGTTCGCTGCCGGTTCTGCACATGTTTGACGGCTGGCGCACATCCAACGAGATGAGCACCGTACTGCTCCCCTCCTACGAGGATATGGGCGCACTGGTCGACAAGGACGCCGTGGCCAGCTTCCGCGCACGCGGCATGAACCCCGAGCGGCCCGACATACGCGGAACGGCCCAGAACCCCGACGTCTACTTCCAGAACCGCGAGGCCCCCAACAAGCTCTACGACGCCTTCCCCGCCATAGTGGAGGAGAAGATGAAGCAGGTAGCCAAGCTCACGGGCCGCAGTTACAACCTCTTCGACTACTACGGCGACCCCGAAGCGGAGGATATCGTCGTAATCATGGGCTCCGGCGCACTGGTGGCCAACGAAGCCGCCGAATGGCTCAACGCCAACGGCAAGAAGGTGGGCGTCATCAACGTGCGCCTGTTCCGTCCGTTCGTCAACAAGGCCCTGCTGGACGCCATTCCGCAGTCGGCCAAGCGCATCGCCGTCTTCGACCGCACCAAGGAGCCGGGTTCGCAGGGCGAGCCGCTCTACCAGGACGTCGCCACGGCACTCCTGACCGGTGGACGCGCCAATATCACCCTCGTCGGCGGCCGCTACGGCCTCTCGAGCAAGGACTTCTCGCCGTCGATGGTCGTGGCCGTGGTCAACGCGCTTCCCGCCATGAAACCGGGCCAGCAGTTTACCGTCGGCATCACGGACGACGTAACCCACCTCTCCGTGCCCGTCACGGAGACCATCACCAGCGAACCCGCGTCGATGCGCAGCTACATGGTCTATGGTATGGGTTCGGACGGCACCGTGGGCGCCACCAAGCAGGCCGCAGCCATCCTCTCGGACCTCACCGGCGAGTATGTGCAGGCCTACTTCGACTACGACGCCAAGAAGTCGGGCGGCTACACGGTCAGCTCCCTGCGAATGGACACCAAGCCCGTAACCTCCGAATATGAAATCAACCATGCCGACTACATCGGCGTGCACAAGGACAGCTACACCACCCTCTTCGACGTGGGCAAGCAGCTGAAGGAGGGCGCCACGTTCGTGCTCAACACCTCCTGGACGCCTGAGCAGATCAACGCCAAGTTCCCCGCCAAGCTGAAGAGGATACTGGCCGACCGCAAGGTGAAGTTCTATACCGTCGACGCCGCCGCCATCGCCGCCAAGACGGGCCTGGGAGTACGCATCAACACCATCATGGAGACCGTATTCCTGAAGTTCTGCGGACTGACCGACTTTGACAAATCTGTCAGCAAGCTCAAGGAACTGGTTGCCAAGACTTACAACCACGCCGGGGCCGAACTGGTAGACAAGAACAACGCCGCCATAGACCAGGCCGTCGGCGCCATCACCCCCTTCGAGATTCCAGCGGACTGGGCTACCGCAGTGGATGCGCCCGCAACGCGGCCCGACGGCATGCCCGAATGGGTGGCCAAGGTGGCCGAACCGTGTCTCCACCGCCGCGGCGACGAGCTGCCCGTCAGCGCCCTCTCGCCCGACGGCTTCTGTCCCGTAGGCGAAACGGCTTGGGAGAAGCGCACCATTGCCCTGAATATCCCGTCGTGGGACCCCGCGAAGTGCATCCAGTGTACGCTCTGCTCCACCGTCTGCTCACACGCCGCCATACGGCCCGTAGTGATGACGGCCGCAGAGGCTGCCGCCGCTCCAGCCGGACTGGAGACCATCCCAGCCAAGGGCCAGGGCGAGATAGCCGACATGCGCTGGCGCATACAGGTCTACCCGCAGGATTGCACGGGCTGCAGCGCCTGTGCGACCATCTGCCCCACCCACGCCCTGACCATGGAGCCGATTGCCCCGCAATTGGAGCCGCAGAAGATAAACCTCAGCTACACCCAGGAAAAGGTCACCCTGAAGGACGGCCTGCTGCCGCGCTTCACCGTCCGCGGCGCCCAGCTTCAGCAACCGCTGCTGCAGTTTAGCGGCGCATGCGGCGGCTGCGGCGAGACGCCCTACGTCAAGCTGCTGACGCAGCTATTTGGCGAGCGCATGGTAGTGGCCAACGCCACGGGCTGCTCCTCAGTCTGGGGCGCCGACTACCCCTCGATGCCCTACTGCGCCAACAAGGACGGCCACGGCCCCGCCTGGGGCAACTCGCTGTTCGAGGACAACGCCGAATACGGCCTTGGCATCGCCCTGGGCCTCGACCAGAGGCGCAAACGCCTGGCCCTGCAGCTGCAGGCCCTGACCGGCAAGGGCAACGCCGAGTTTGACAAAGCTGTCAGCGACTGGGTCGCCGCCATGGACTCCGTGGCCGACTGCCCCGCCGCAGCCAAGGCCCTGCGCCCGCTGATGCCGAAGGATCTGGACGCCTCGCTGCTCGTCAAGCCCTCCGTATGGGCCATCGGCGGCGACGGCTGGGCCTACGACATAGGCTACGCCGGTCTGGACCACGTCATAGCGCAGAACAACGACGTCAACCTCATGGTGATGGACACGGAATGCTACTCCAACACCGGCGGCCAGATGTCGAAGGCCACACCGCTGGGCTGCGTCGCCAAGTACGCACCCGCCGGCAAGCGCACCGTGAAGAAAGATCTGGGCCGCATGGCCATGACCTACGGTCACGTCTACGTCGCCTCCATCTCGCTGGCGGCCAACCCGATGCAGGCCATCAAGGCGATGCAGGAGGCCGAAGCCTATCCCGGGCCGTCGCTCATACTGGCCTACTGTCCGTGTATCAACCACGGAATCCGCAAAGGCATGGGCCACGCTCCGCTCGAGGAGCGCGAAGCCGTCAAGTCGGGCTACTGGCCCCTCTGGCGCTACAACCCCGCTGCCGAGAAACCCCTGACCATCGACTCCGCCGCTCCCGACGGATCGCTCGATACCTTCCTTGACGGTGAAAACCGCTACGCCGATCTGCCGATGCTCGACCCGCAGGCCGCTGCCAAGCTCCGCCCGGAGATGGCCGACCGCATCCAGACGGTATATAACGTTCTGACCACATATCCCTCCAAGGACTGACAATGAGGTCCCCATAAGGGCCTCTGCGCCCGGGGATTGCTTTGTTTTTCGAAGGCTCCATCACATCATGTCGTGGGGCCTTCCATGTCCTTATGTAATTACAAGTACTATGAAAAGGTTATACACACTGGCCGTCCTGGTTGCAAGCACACTCATATTGACGGCCGCCCCGCTCACTTCAGAGCAGGCTCTGGCCAGGCTGAACAGCCGTGCCATCCGACTGGCTCCCGGCGTCAAGAAGCTACGCTGCATCGCCGAGCTGCCCGAACTCTACGTCTTCTCCTCCGGCCGTGGATTCATGATCGCGCCGGCCGACGACGTGGCCCAGCCCCTGCTCGCCTACGCCGACGAAGGCACATTCGATATGGACGCCAACCCTACCATGAGTTGGTGGCTCTCGACATACGCCGATCAGATCGACGCCGCCAAAGGCCGCAAGGCCAAGACAATAACCCGCAGCGAACGCGACCCTATCGCACCGCTGCTAACCACCAAGTGGGACCAGGGCACGCCCTACAACAACCAGTGTCCGCAGGTCAACAGCCGGCGCTGCGTCACGGGCTGTGTCGCCACGGCCATGGCCCAGGTGATGAACTATCACCAGTGGCCCAAGACGGGCACCGGCTCCTCCACCTATGGCTGGAGGACCAACAACCTGAGCTTCAACTACGGCGCGACCACCTTCGACTGGGACGCCATGGCCAACGTGAAAACCGCCGAGGGCGCCGAGGCCGTCTCCACGCTGATGCTTGCTTGCGGCGTGAGCGTGATGATGGACTACGGCACCAGCTCCTCCGGCGCGGTTTCCTCCAAGATCGGTCCGGCGCTGGTCAAATACTTCGGCTACGACAAGGGCGTCTGGATGCCGATGCGCGACTACTATCCTCTGGACCAGTGGGAAGGCATGATCTATGACGAACTGGCAGCCGGGCGCCCCGTGCTCTACAGCGGCCAGGGTTCGGAAGGTGGCCATCAGTTCGTGTGCGACGGCTACTCCACCGACGGCTTCTTCCACATCAACTGGGGCTGGTCGGGCTCCTGCGACGGCTACTTCCAGCTGTCGGCCCTCGACCCCAATTCGACGGGCACGGACAGCACGGTCAGCGGCTTCAACCTGAGCCAGATGGCCGTGCTGGGCATGCAGCCGCCCCAAAGCAATACGAAGACGGTCTACCAGGTATGCTGCCCGGGCGGCTTTACCATCGCCGAGCAGAGCGCACCGCTGGGCACCACGGCCTCCATATCCTACACCGCCTACAACTATGGCGCCAACACCCTGCCGGCCTCCAGCGTATTCGGCGACCTGATGACGGGCCCCGACGGGTACTCGGAGTTCATAGCTACCTACACCACCAAAAGCGAGACCAAGAACTCGTATGGTTTCAGCCTGCCCAACCGCATTACCATCCCTTCCGACCTGGCCGAAGGCACTTACAACATCGTGCCGGCCATTAAGGTGGACGGCGAGGTAAGTCAAATCAAGAGCCCGCTGAGCGTGAACGGTTCGGTGACCGGCACCGTGGAGGATGGCACCATGTACTTCAGCATGCCCGATGCGCCTGACATTTCTGTCGACGATATAGCCCTGGAGTCCTCGCTCTGCCTGAACACGCCCTTCCAGTTCTGCTTCAGTGTGGCCAACGACGGCACTCAGGAGTATGCGGGCAAGGTCACGCCCGTGCTGATGACAATGTCGTCGGCCAACAGCTACACAGTCAAGGCTCAGGCGCCGGCCTACGCCTTCAGTGTTCCCGCCGGCGAAACTGAGGAGTTCACCTACCAGGGTTCCTTCTCGTCGAGCACTACGCTCACCACGGGCACCTACTACCTTGGAGTGAAGGGACGCAACGGACTGATAGGCGACCCCGTGGAAGTCACCATGGAGGACGACCCGACCGCTCCCACCACTACAGGCATGGAGGATCCGGTGGCCATCGAGCTGGCCGAGTATTACGACATGCGGGGCATGCGCGTGACCCGTCCCGGCCACGGCATCTACGTGCGCAACGGCCGCCTCGTTCGCCTCTGATCAGCGGGTCTGGGCCCGGTAGACCGTGGGGCTTACGCCCGTGATGCGCTTGAACAGGCGGGTGAAGTGCTGCGGATACTGGAAGCCCAGATCGTAGGCAATGGTGCTGATGTCGTCGCGGGTCTTGGCCAGACGCTGCTTGGCGTAGGTCACCACCCGGCGCGAGATGATCTCCTTGACCGACGCTCCGGTCTCCTTCTTGATGAGGTCGCCGAAGTAGCCGGGCGAGAGGTTGGCCTTCTCGGCGAAGTACGACACCGGGGGGATGCCGTCGCGCAGACGTCCCGTCTCCACTATGTCGACCAGCTCGCGGTTGAACCTGTTGACCACCTCGGAGTTGGCCTTGTGGCGCGTGATGAACTGGCGGTCGTAGAAGCGGTTGATGTGCTGGAGCAACACGCAGATATTGGCCGAAATAAGGTCGTTGGAGTGCCCGTCTATCGGGCGCTCTATCTCCGTGTTGATATGGGCGAGGCAGTCGCGCACTATGTCGCGCTCCTCCTCGCTCAGGTGGAGGGCTTCCATCTGCGAGTAGCTCAGGAAGCCGAGGTGATGAATCAGGTCGCCGAGCGGCGTGCCGTACATCAGGTCGGGATGCCAGACCACGCCCACTGCGTCGGGCTTCAGAATCTCGCGCTCGAAGTCGACCGGAAGGTCCACTCCCGGCGAGAAGATGATGACCGTGCCGTCAGAGAAGTCGTAGGGCTCGCGGCCGTAATCGCCATAGTGCAACGACTGCTTCAGGAGGATCAGGAAGCACTCGAAGTGCACCATATGATGCTGGAAACCGGGCAGAGTCGCCTCCTTGAGGTCGAAGACCGATACCAGCGGATTTCTAAGCGCCGGCAACCCATAGAGTTCCTGATAGACCGACACTTGGTCCAGGGTTACTCTTTCAAGCTCCATACTGTGTTACTGTTGTTATCCTAATGCTTTGAGTGATGATTCGATTGTTGCGATGCGGCTCAGGGCGTCGGCCTGCTTGCGGCGCTCGGCCTCGACTACGGCAGCAGGAGCGCCGTTGACAAATCTTTCGTTACCGAGCTTGCGCTCCACTGAGGCGAGGAAGCCCTTCTCGTAGTCCAGGTCCTTGAGCAGCTTGGCGCGCTCGGCCTCGATATCGACGCCGGCGGCCTCCATGGGCACTGCAAACTCCTGTGCACCAACCATAAAGACGGCCGAGCCGGCCGACTTGGCCTCTGCGCTGACCATACCCTCGAGGTTGGCAAGCTTCATGATGGCAAAGGCCTCCTCGCCATCGATTCCGCCTATTACCTCGACCTTGAGGGGCACCTTCGGGGCAATCTGCTTCTGGGCGCGCACGCCGCGTATACCGTTCACGACCTCCTTGGCATGCTCCATCATGGCGAGCACGGGGGCTTCGCCGGGGTTGGCTACGGGCAGCGAGGCATACATGATGCTCTCGCCCTGCTTGCGCTCGGCCAGGTGCTGCCACAGCTCCTCCGTGATGAAGGGCATGAAGGGGTGGAGCAGGCGCAACAGGCGGTCGAAGTAGTCGAGGGTGGCGCGATAGGTGTGGCCGTCGATGGGCGAGCCGTAAGCGGGCTTCACCAACTCGAGATACCAGGAGGAGAACTCGTCCCAAAAGAGCTTGTAGGCACACATAAGGGCCTCGCTGATGCGGTACTTGCCGAGAAGGTCGGCCATCTCGGCGGCACACTGGCCCAACTTGGCGTCAAACCACTCCACGGCCACGCGTGCGGCTTCGGGCTGAGCTATGTTTTCATCTACCTGCCAGCCCTTGACGAGGCGGAAGGCGTTCCAAATCTTGTTGCAGAAGTTGCGGCCCTGCTCGCAGAGCTTTTCGTCGAACATGATGTCGTTGCCGGCCGGAGCGGCCAGCATCATGCCCATGCGCACGCCGTCGGCGCCGTAGGTGGAGATGAGCTCCAGCGGGTCGGGCGAGTTGCCGAGCGACTTCGACATCTTGCGGCCAATCTTGTCGCGCACGATGCCGGTGAAGTATACGTTCTTGAAGGGCTTGTCGCCGGCATACTCATATCCCGCCATAATCATGCGGGCCACCCAGAAGAAGATGATGTCCGGCCCGGTGACTAGAGTGGCGGTGGGATAGTAATAGCGCATCTCCTCGTTGCCGGGATTGAGGATGCCGTTGAAGAGGGTGATGGGCCAGAGCCATGAGGAGAACCAGGTGTCAAGTGCGTCCTCGTCCTGCTGGAGGTCGGCGTCGGTCACGGCGGGGTTGACGGCCTGGGCCTTTGCGAGGGCCTCGGCGCGGGTGGGAGCCACCACAATCTGGCGCTCGCCGCAGGAGTCGGTGAAGTAATAGGCGGGGATGCGGTGGCCCCACCAAAGCTGGCGGCTGATACACCAGTCCTGGATGTTTTCGAGCCACAGGCGGTAGGTGGTCTTATACTTTTCGGGCACGAACTTGATGAGGTCGTCCATGACGGGCTGAAGGCTGATGTCGGCGAAGTGCTTCATCTTGATGAACCACTGCTGCGACAGTCTCGGCTCGATGACCACCTTGGTGCGCTCGCTGTAGCCCACCTTGTTAGTGTAGTCTTCTTCCTTCTCCATCAGGCCGGCCTCGGCCAGGTCCCTGGCAATCTGCTTGCGGCAGGCAAAGCGGTCCATGCCGGCATAGCGGCCGCCGTTTTCGTTGAGGGTGGCGTCCTCGTTGAATATGTCTATCGACTCCAGATTGTGGGTCTTGCCCAGCATGTAGTCGTTCTTGTCGTGGGCGGGGGTTACCTTCAGGCAGCCGGTGCCGAAGTCGATTTCCACGTAGCGGTCCTCGATGACGGGGATTTCGCGACCAACCAGGGGCACGATGACGCGCTTGCCCTTGAGCCAGGCGTTCTTCGGGTCCTTGGGGTTGATACACATGGCGGTGTCGCCCATGATGGTCTCGGGACGGGTGGTGGCAACGACGGCATAGCGGCCTTCGGGGTCGCCGGCCACGTAGTAGCGCAGGTAGTAGAGCTTGGAGTGCTCCTCCACGTAGTTCACCTCGTCGTCGGAGATGGCGGTGAGGTTCTTGGGGTCCCAGTTGACCATGCGCAGGCCGCGGTAGATCAGGCCCTTGTCATAGAGGTCGCAGAACACGCGGGTCACCGACTCGGAGCGCAGTTCGTCCATGGTGAAGGCGGTGCGGTCCCAGTCGCAGCTGGCGCCGAGCTTGCGGAGCTGCTGCAGGATGATGCCGCCGTGGGTGCGCGTCCAGTCCCATGCGTGTTCGAGAAACTCCTCGCGGGTCAGGTCGGTCTTCTTGATGCCCTGGTCGGCGAGTTTGGCGATGACCTTGGTCTCCGTAGCGATGGAGGCGTGGTCGGTGCCGGGCACCCACAGGGCGTTCTTCCCCTCCATACGCGCGCGGCGGATGAGGATGTCCTGTATGGTGTTGTTGAGCATGTGGCCCATGTGGAGCACGCCGGTCACGTTTGGCGGCGGAATCACGATGGTGTAGGGCTCGCGTGCGTCGGGCACGGAGCGGAACAGGTGATTATCCTCCCAAAACTTATATAGACGGTCCTCGACGTCAGCCGGCGAGTACTTGGTGGGCAACTGATTCATATCTTAAACTATTGGTTAGTGTATTTGCGGCGCAAAGTTACAAAATTTTCCTGTATCGGGCAAGTCGGACAGGTCGGACCGGTCAGACAGGTCAGACTCGTCTGACTACTCGGCCAGATGGAGGTGCATCTGGCAGGCCCGGCAGTCGAAGGAGAGGCGGAGGGGGCGGGGGCCGCCGGTGAGGGTCAGGGGCTCGGGGCATGGGGGGCCTTTGGGGGTGAGGAGGCAGCG
>X378_Fat_Sand_Rat__coassemble_269_pt1 | contig 11007 bp, 5 predicted proteins | sample X378_Fat_Sand_Rat__metabat2_low_PE_008 | metagenome-assembled genome bin X378_Fat_Sand_Rat | reverse complement strand
TTATGGGGGAGGAGCGGGAATTTTTTGTAAATTTGCGGTAATCAATCAATTATCACACATCTATATGCGAAAGTGCTTACTACTGGCAGTGGCTCTCATGGCCGCCTCCCACGCCTGGGCCGACTATGAAACAACCCTGGACAAGACCACGGTGCTCCCCGAGACCAAATTCACGGGCCGTCACCTCGACAAATTCACGCTGACCACCTCCTCCGGCACCGCCACCGAAGTGGCCATCACACAGGAGACGGACAAGCTGCTCTACCATGACATGACCTCCACCTCCCTGACCGCCACATCGGGCGAGAAACTCACCGCGGCAGTCACTTGGACAGGCGGCAACTGGATGCACAGCTATCTCTACATCGACCTAAACCAGGACGGCAAGTTTGACGGCACCACCGAGCTGCTCAGCTACTCGTACCTCAATGGCCAAAACTCCGCCGGCACGGCCATCGCCACCGAAGGCGCAGGCCAGGACCTCCCGGACTTCTACCTCCCTCACGTACCCGCCGGCACCTATCGCATGCGTGTCAACATCGACTATAACACCAACGACCCGGCCGGTCGAAGCACCATCGCCCTTAATGGCGGAGCCATCGTTGACTTCAACCTCACCGTGACAGCCTCGACTACCGACTCCCCTTATGCCACGCTCTACACAGCTGACGACGTGCGTACCGGCGAAACAAGCCGCACCGTCAGCGCCGTGAACTTCGCAAGCGAAACCTACGGCACCCAGTCGCTGGCCATCACCCAGCCCACCGACAACAAAATCCTGCATTTCCACCTCACCAAATGCTTCGTGGGCAAGCCGGGCGAGACTGTAACCGTGAGTTTCGACAACACCTGTGGCGACTGGCTCAACGGCTTCGTCTATATCGACTCCAACGAAAACGGCATCTATGAGGCCACGCTGACCTCCACCGGCCTCCCTACCGACGGCAGCGAAATCCTGGCATTCAGCTGGAATGGCGCCACCTACCACTGCAATTCTGCCGGTGACGATTCCAATACCCAGGGAAATGTGGGCGTCAATCCCCCCTCGTTCACTTTGCCCACATACCTGAAGGAGGGCCACGTCTACCGCATGCGCTTCAAGACCGACTGGGCACAGGTGACCCCCGGCGGTAACACCCATGCCACCAACAATCCGCAGCAGAAGGGCGGCGCCATCATCGACGCAATGCTCTACGTCCCCGTCACCTCCGGGGGTACCATCACAGTGACCGGCGAGGACAACGGCTGCTACCTCAAAGACGGCAATGGCAACACCCTCAATGGCGCCGCCGTCCCCTCCACAGCGCTGACCATCGTGCCCGTCACTGCCACGGGCTACGAATTCGACGGCGTGACCATCAGCTCAGGCCTATCTGCCCCCTCCGGCTACACATTCATCTCCCCGGACCTGGCCCAGACCGTCAAGGTGCTGACCAGTCGCGACTCCATGACCCTCGCGGCCGGCTCCCTGAGCGGCAACGTCACCATGGCCGCCTCATTCCTCGCTGAAAACGGTGGCACCAAAACCACCTACACCGGCTACGCGAAGACCGAGGAGCAAAACGGCATCCGCAAGGTGACCATCAACGGCCAGACTGTCCAGACCAACTCCACCGCCAACTACATCCTCATCGAAAACCCCGCCATCCGCGTCTACGCCGGCATGAGCTACGACGTGAGCGTGGCCGGCGAGAAAGCCGCCTCCCTCAAGCTGTACGTCGACCTCGACAACGACGGCAAGTTCTACGAGCAGTCGGGCGCTCTGAGCTCCGAGATGCTCTGGAGCAACAACACCGGCGGCCAACTGGCCATCCCGGCCCTCAAGACGGGCGTCTATCGCGCCCGCCTCGTGGCTGAAGGCGAGAGCACCCTCGACTTCCTCCTCTTCGTGCGCCAGGAGGGCGCCAAGGTGAAGGTCGACGGCTGCGCCATGGACGGCCAGCTGCTCAACGACCCTTCGCAGACGGCTCCGCTGCTGCCTCAGTCCGCCACAATTGACCAGGACTTCGTCTTCACCGCGAAACCTGTCCTTGACGGATTCAGCACCGAATACATCCATGTACGCCATGGCGTGAACCTGACGGGCAATGAGCTCGACTCCAACGGCAACCGCCAGTGGCGCGACACCGACATCGCCTACCCCACCGACGGCACCACCACCGTGACCATCCCAGCCGACGTCATGGACGGCGACGTCTACATCTATGCCATCTTCACCGAGCAGAGCTCATCGGCCTGGAGCAAGATTTGGAGCGACGAGTTTGAGGACGGCTCACTTGACACAAACAACCGCTGGGGCTACCAGGCCAAGTACAAGGCCACCTGGAACCGCTACTGTGCCGAAACAAGCGACTATCGCAAGAAGACCAACACCGAAAGCAACGGCAACTATCACTCCTACGCCATGGCCGTGGGCACCGACACCATTTCGGGCGCCATCAACACCTCCGGCAAGTTCAACTTCACCTACGGCTATGCCGAATGCCGCGCCAAGACCAACCCCCAGAGCGGCAACTTCCCCGCTTTCTGGCTCATGCCGCAGAGCACCAGCACCTACGGCGTCTGGCCCCGCTCGGGCGAAATCGACATCTGGGAGCAAATCAACGCCGAGACCAAGGCCTACGGCACAATCCACACCGCCTGGGCCAACAAGACCCTGGGCACTCCCACCACCGCCTCGCCCACCAAGACCGGCAACACCTACGCCAACTCGCAGCGCTACAACGTCTATGCCCTGGAGTGGGACCCCGAATACCTGAAATGGTACGTCAACGGCAAACTCTATTTCACCTACACCAACCAACACCATTCCGAGACGCTCTATAGCGAAGGTCTCTGCTGGCCCTTTGACAAGCCCTTCTATGTGATTGTCAACCAGTCCGTGGGTGATGGCTCATGGGCCGCAAAGCCGAATTTTGCCAACGGCAATCAGTATCAGACCGACTTCGACTACGTACGCGTCTATCAGAAGAAAACGCAGAGCGGCAAGACCAGCTCCGGCGGCCGTGTGGACTCCGCCAGCCTCTACACCGCCAGCACCGACCCAGTGGCAGCCGTGGATGTCGTCACCGGCACCTACAACGAGGTGACCACCGACATCCAGCGCGTCGAGCAGGTGGAGGAGGCCCCCGTGCTCTGGTATGATCTGCGCGGCCGCCGCGTCCTAGAGCCCTCACTCCCCGGCATCTACATCCGCCGCCAAGGCACCACGGCCACCAAGGTCCTGATTCGATGACAGCAGCTTTAGCGGCGTCCGGATTATAGCCTCGGGCGTGAGCCCGAGGAGGACAATCAATTGATAATCAGGGAGCTGCTTTAGCTGCGAAACCTTATGTCGCAGCTAAAGCAGCTCCCCTGTTTCTCTTCCTACTGACCACGCGCTCACGCACGTGGCTAAAATCTTTTCGCCGCTAAAGCGGCTCTCTTGCATCACTGAAATTTTTTCGCTAATTTTGCCACACAAACCAAAATCAAATATCATGCGCTTACTTTCACTGACTCTCGCCTCGATACTGGGCTCTGCCGCCGCAATGGCCGCCTACAATCCCTACGCCATCACCGCACAACCCAAATCAGCCTCCGAAGGCATCACCGCCATCACCATCAATGGCAAGACCCTTGACGTCAGTGCCACTGAGACTTACGCCTTCATCGACTCCGAACTCTATGCCCCCGTGGGCGGCGAAATCACCGCCTCAGTCACCGCCTCAGCCGGCACCCCCAAGTTGCTGGTCGACTGGGACCAGAGCGGCACCTTCGAGGCCTCCGAGGAGGTCTCAATGCCCACCGCCGCAGTCCCCGCTGACGTCAAGGCCGCCGTCTATCGCGGTCGCGCCGAGGCCGACGGCTCCACAGTGGACTTCCTCCTGGCCATCCGCGCCTCAGTGGCCCAGGTGCGCCTGATGCCCCTCAACGGCCTCATCCTCACCCAGACCGGCGCCCCCGTGGCCGAGACCAACGCCCTGGACACCTACATCCCTCTGAAGGTCACCGCCGTGCTCCCCGGCTTCACCACCGACAAGATTATCGTGCGCCACGGCCAGGGCCTCACCGGCGAGCAGTACATCATGGGCAACCGCCAGTGGGCTGACACCGACGTGGCCATCGCCTCCAACAGCCAAGCCACCGTCAGCGGCCCGCTGGTCAACGGCGACGTCACCATCTACGCCCTCTTCGAACAGCAGGCCGACTCCGAATGGGAGAAAATCTGGGGCGACGAGTTCAATGGCGACGCCCTCGACACCAAGCTCCGCTGGAGCTATCAATCCCGCGCCAAATCGACCTGGAACCGCTTCTGCGCGCAGAGCACCGCCGAGCGCAACCTCGTCAACGTGGAGGCCGACGGCTACTACAACTCCTACTGCCTGACCCCCGAGGGTGCCGACGGCATGGTCAGCGGCGCCATCATCTCCAAGGGCCGCTTCTACATGACCTACGGCTACGTGGAGGCCCGCGCCAAGACCAACCCCTTCACCGGCAACTTCCCCGCATTCTGGATGATGCCCCAGGCCAATGCCTACGGCGGCTGGCCCCAGTCAGGCGAAATCGACATCTGGGAGCAAATCAACGCCCAAAACCGCTCGCACGCCACCATCCACTCCGGCTGGACCCGCTGGCAGGCCAACTGCTCCGTGGCCCCGCTGCAGGCATCGCCCACCTCCACCGGCAATATCGACGTCAACGAATCCCTGTGGCACACCTACGCCCTGGAGTGGGACCCTGACTACCTGAAGTTCTATGTCGACGGCAAGGAGTACTTCACCTACCCCAACAAGCACTACTCCGAGACCTCGGCCGACGGTGGCAACGACTACTACACCGAGGGCATCTGCTGGCCCTTCCAGAAGGCGTTCTACGTAATCCTGAACCAGTCGGTTGGCGACGGCTCATGGGCCGCCTCGCCCGACACCAGCCACGAGTATCTGACGCAGTTTGACTACGTCCGCTGCTACAAGAAGAAGGGCGTCGGCTCCTACAAGGCCACGCTCAAAACCAACGGCGACGACCCCGACTTCTACATCCCCGGCACCCCCGAGCCCGAAAGCTCCATCCACGCCCTCGAAGTGGACACGAATGCCCCCGCCGAATGGTATGACCTCCACGGCCGCCGCATCGCCGAGCCCACCACCCCCGGCCTCTACATCCACCGCCGCGGCTCCGAGGCCTCCAAAATTTTGCTATAAGAAAACTTTTGATTATCTTTGCGCATTAAATCATAAATCAACAACCTCAATAATGATTCGTTCAATCCCCAATCCCCCCATGGGAACCGATGATATCATCCGGTTCCGCGAAATCATGGATAAGGCCATTCATGGCAACTTTTCCATGCAGGAGCGCGAGCATATTGAGCAAATCAATGCTCGCACACGTGCGAATGCCAAGCGCGTTTTAGCCAATTGTGGGGGCAAAAATCCAATACTTGGCTACTGATTTTGAAATATTCCAGATGGAGGAAGCGGACTATGAAAATATGTCCGCTTTTTCTTGTGGAGTGAAGTTGCTCGATGACTTTTTCCATTTTGAAGTTAAAGATTGTGTTAACCACCGTTATCTTGCGGCATATTGCGCCAAGACTCGCAACAACAAGATAGTAGCGGCTTTCACTCTCATGAACGATGCCTTGATGATTCCGGGCATTGATGACAAGTCGGAATTGATTGATGATCTTCGCATTGAAGAACCCCAAAGAGAGGAAATGGTTGACTTTTTGAAGAAGCAAACCTCCTATCCAGCTATAAACATCGGTCATTTAGGCGTGGATTGCGCTTACCAGCGCAAAGGAATCGGCGAAACAATCATTGACTTCATAGTAGCCACATTTGCCGAAATGCATCATGCAGGATGTCAGTTCGTGACAGTGGATGCAATAAACAATCCTGACACTATACGTTTTTACCAAAGGGTCAATTTCATATTTCAAACCAATAGGGATTTCTACGAATCGACCCGTCGAATGTACAGATTGCTGCCCTTTGGGACGTTTTAACCCATTTTAGCGCTGGAGGTTTGGCAGCGTGCGGAAAAATGCGTAATTTTGCATATTAATATCATAAAACCAATTATGCGCAAAGGCCTGCTATTATTTTCCGCATTGCTGGCATCCCTGCCCGCAATGGCTTCCTATGACTTGAACTATGACAAAGACGCGACTATCGCCACCAGCCGCGGACGTCATCTCGATAAACTCACCCTCGAATCCCCCAGTCAGGGCACCACGTCGCTCGACGTGACGCAAGGCACTGACTGGCTGCTCTATCATGACCTCAGCGGCACCGTGCTCGAGGCCAAGGTGGGCGAGGCTGTGACCCTCACCCCCACCTGGACCGGCAACTACATGCACGGCTACCTCTACGTGGACTGGGACCAGGACGGGGCGTTTGACGTGACCCACGAGCTGATGGCCTACTCCTACCTCTCGGGCAAGAACTCCGACGGCAAGACGGCGGCCGACGGCTGCGGCGTCACCCCTCCGGCATTCATGATTCCCGGCGGAGTGGAGGGCGACTACACCGCCCGCTTCGTCATCGACTGGGACTACACCGACCCGGCCGGCCGCGCCACCGACACCAACAAGATTACCGACAACGGCGGCGCCATCGTTGATTTCACGCTGCGCGTCAAGGCCGGCGACAAGGCCGCCACGCAGTATGCCCTCAACTTCGGCGCGGACGAGACCCGCAGCAACAAGAGCCGCTCCGTGGGCTCCGTGACCATCACCTCCGGGCTGCACGGCGAGCAGGCCCTGGCCGTGAGCCAGCCGGAGGACAACCTCATCTACCACGACCTCTCGAAGCACTGCTTCGTGGCCACCCCTGGCGAGGAACTGACCCTGACCATGGGCTGGACCGGCTCGCGCTGGATGCACGGCTACGTCTACCTGGACTGCGACCAAAACGGCGTCTTCGACTACGAGCTGAGCGACAACAACACCCCGATGCGCGGCTCCGACGTCATGGCCTACACCTACTATCAGGGCTTCAACTCCAACTATCAGACCTGCGCCAACGGCGAGCAGGGAGTGAATCCCCCTTCGTTTGCCGTGCCCGCGTGGCTCAAGCCGGGAGTGTACCGCATGCGCGTGAAGGTGGACTGGGACAGCCTCGACCCCGCCGGTTCGCTGGCCGAAGGCAACACCACCTCGCAGCAGGGTGGCGCCATCATTGACTGCTCGCTCTTCATCCCCGACGTGGCCCACCACGTCATCACCGTGGAGGGCGACCACGGCATGCTCTGCGATGCCGAGGGCCAGGACCTCAACGGCACCACCGCCCCCGCCACCGGAGTGCTCGCCATCTACTCCAAGGCCGACCAGAACTACTTCTTCGACGGCCTGACCATCTCGGCCGGCTACACGCTGCCTGACGACACCTACTCGCTGGTGAGCCCGGCCCTGAACGGCGCCGCAACCACCTACACCATCTTTGCCTTCAATAGCGATGCCGCCATTGAAGTGCCCGCCACCTCGCTGCGCGGCAACGCCACCATTGATGCGCAGTTCCTGCCCCTGGCCGACGCCCCGCTGGCCGAGGGTGACGCCTACGCCTACCCGACCCCGGAGGCCAAGGCCACAACCGACGGGATCACCGGCATCACAATCAATGGCAAGTCGCTCCGCGTCTCCGCTACCCAGACCTACCACTTCCTGGACCAGACGCTCGCCGTGAGCCTCTCGGGGGGCACCGTGACTCCCGGCGTGGCCTACAGCGGCAACTCCAAGGTGGAGCTACTCGTTGACTGGGGCCAGGACGGCAACTTCTACGCCCACCCCTCGGCGCTGAGCACCGAGCTGATGAGCGAAACCGCCGCCGACGGCTCGATGGCCGAATTCGCGCTGCCCACCGGCCTGAAGACCGGAGTTTACCGCGCCCGCATGCAGGCTGACGACTGCATCGTCGACTTCCTGCTGGCAGTGCGCGGCGACGAGGCCAACGTCAAGCTGATGGCCATGAACGGCATCATCCTCAACCAGGACGGCACCCCGATGGGCGAGACCGCCGCGCTCGACGCCGCCCTCCCCGTCAAGTGCCAGCCCACCCTCAGCGGCTTCAGCACCCGCAAACTCATCGTGCGCCACGGCCAGAACCTGAACGGGCCCGAATTCGTTATGGGCAACCGCCAGTGGGCCGACGACGAAACCACCATCACCGCCACCGGCAATGCCTCCGTCAAGGCCGCATGGATGGACGGCGACGTGACCCTCTACGCCCTCTACGAGGAGCAGGACGGCTCCGAGTGGACCAAAATCTGGGGCGACGAATTCAACGACGGCAAACTCGACATGTCGAAGCGATGGAACTACCAGGAGCGCTACGGCGCCACCTGGAACCGCCTTGTGGCCACCACCTCGGCGCAGCGCAAGCTCGTGAACATCGAGGCCGACGGCTGCTACAACTCCTACGCCATCCCGATGCCCGACGAGTTCAAGGAGAAGGACTCGCAGCCCATGATTTCCGGCGCCATCCACAGCCAGAACAAGTTCCAGCTGACCTACGGCAAGATTGAGGCCCGCATCAAGACCACGCCCCACCGCGGCAACTTCCCCGCCTTCTGGATGATGCCCAACGACAGCGAGTTCGGCGGCTGGCCCCGCTCGGGCGAGATAGACATCTGGGAGCAGATTGACGCCACTGACCGCGCCCACAGCACAGTGCACAGCGCCTGGACCGGCTGGAAGAACTACTGCAACTTCCCCACCGCCCCCAAGCAGGGCTCGCCGCAGTCGACCAACAACGTGTGGGCCGACGCCACCAAGTGGCACGTCTTCGCCATCGAGTGGGATGCCGACGAAATCCGCTGGTATGTGGACGGCACGCAGACCTTCAGCTACAAGAACCAGCACTACTCGGAGGACGGAAGCGAATACTACACCGAAAACCTCTGCTGGCCCTTCTGCCGCAACTTCTACATAATCCTGAACCAGAGCGTGGGCAACGGCTCCTGGGCCGCCAACTGCGACTCTGAGTTCACCTACCTGACCCAATTCGACTACGTGCGCGTCTACAAGAAGAAGGGCGAGAAAAACTACAAGTCGTCGCTCAAGGACAATGGCGACGACCCCGACTTCTACGTTCCCGCCAAGGGCGAGCCTGAAAGCTCCATCGACGAGATTCGCCCCGACGGCCAGGAGGGTCCCGCAACCTACTACGACATCAACGGGCGCCAGGTAAACGGCACACAGCTACTCCCCGGCATCTACATAGAGCGCCGCGGCACCGAGGCCCGCAAAATTATAGTCAGATAACCAATCACTATGGCTACACAAGAAACGAACAATACACGCAACACCACCAAAGCCAAGGGCAAGACCAAGCCGCGCATGAGCCTCGTCAAAAAGCTCTGGATAGGCTTCGGCTGCCTAGTGGCCTTCGTCATACTCCTCTTTACCTGCATCTACAACGGCTGGATCGGCTACATGCCCGACGTGGAGTCGCTCAAGAACCCCACCGACCGCTTCGCCTCCGTGGTCTACTCGGCCGACGGCAAGGAGTTGGGCCGCTACTACCGCAACTCGGGCAACCGCGTCTATGCCGACTACAGCGACATCTCGCAGTACGTAATCGACGCCCTGATCGATACCGAAGACACCCGCTTCATGGAGCACTCGGGCATCGACATCAAGGCCCTGGGCCGCGCCGTGGTCAAGACCGGCATCCTGCGCCAGAAGAGCGCGGGCGGCGGCTCGACCCTCACCCAGCAGTTGGCAAAGCAGCTCTACTCGCCCGAGAGTTCCAACGTGTTCCAGCGCGCCTTCCAGAAGCCCATCGAATGGATGATAGCCGTCAAGCTGGAGCGCTACTTCTCCAAGGAGGAGATCATCAAGATGTATCTCAACCAGTTTGACTTCCTCTACAACGCCGTCGGCATCAAGTCGGCCGCGTGGGTTTACTTCGGCAAGGACCCGAAGAACCTGACCATCGAGGAGGCCGCAACGCTGGTGGGCATGGTGAAGAATCCCGCCTACTACAACCCCGTGCGCAAGAACGAACGCACCCGCGAGCGCCGCAACGTGGTGCTCCAGCAGATGGAGAAGGCCGGCCACATCACCGCCGCCGAGTGCGACTCGCTGCAGCAGCTGCCCCTGACCATCAACTACCACAAGGTTGACCACAAGGAGGGCCTCGCGCCCTACTTCCGCGAGGAGCTGCGCCGCATGCTCACGGCCAAAAAACCCAACCGCAAGAACTACCCCTCGTGGGACCAGCAGAAATTTGTGGACGACTCCATAGCCTGGGAAATCAACCCCGTGTTCGGCTGGATTGAAAAGAACCCCAAGAGCGACGGCTCCCACTGGGACATCTACGAGGATGGCCTGAAGATATACACCACCCTGGACTCGCGCATGCAGAAGCACGCCGAGGACGCCATGGTGGAGCACCTGAGCCGCACCCTGCAGCCCGCCTTCCGCGCCGAAAAGCGCGGCAACAAGTACGGTCCCTACGTGACGGGGGGCACCGAGTCGGGCGTCAGGCAGGTGGAGGGCCTCATCAAGAAGGCCATCACCAACTCGCCCCGCTACAAGCGCCTGAAGGAGGGCGGCATGTCGGAAGAGGAGATCCAGAAGAACTTCGACACCAAGACCGAGATGCGCGTCTTCACCTACCGCGGCGGCATGGTGGACACCGTCATGACCCCGCGCGACTCCGTATTCTACTACAAGAGCTTCCTCCGCGCCGGATTCATGGCCATGGACCCCCGCAACGGCTACATCAAGGCCTACGTGGGAGGCCCGAGCTTCTCGGCATTCCAGTACGACATGGTTTCGACCGGACGCCGTCAGGTGGGCTCCACCATCAAGCCGCTGCTCTACTGCTACGCCATGGAGGAGGGCTTCACCCCCTGCGACAAACTGCTCAACGCCCAGCCCTCCATCCCCGACGGCAAGGGCGGCTTCTGGCGTCCGCGCAGCGGCACGGGTGGCCGCGCCGGCCAGATGGTTGACCTGAAGTGGGCCCTCACGACGTCCAACAACTGGATTTCGGCCCGACTCATCGACCAGCTGAGCCC
>X378_Fat_Sand_Rat__coassemble_268_pt1 | contig 11031 bp, 9 predicted proteins | sample X378_Fat_Sand_Rat__metabat2_low_PE_008 | metagenome-assembled genome bin X378_Fat_Sand_Rat | reverse complement strand
GCAAAACCCAGGGCAGCTCCCATCAGGATAATATTCTTCATTTCTAAGTGTATTTGCACAGTTAAGACGGGGCAAAGTTAGTCAAAAAAGCGCAAACGGCCAAACGGCGGAAAAATTTGCATCAGTCAGAATTTGTTGCTACCTTTGTGTTTTGATATGAAGCTGACCTCCCGCATAAGCCAAACCGCCCGATCGCTGTGGGCCCGCGCGCTGAAGCTCTGGCACTACCTGAGCCGCGGCGTATGGCGCGATTCGCGCCAGTTGCTGTGGGTAAAGGCAGTGAAGGCCGTCAACCTGACCATCAAGTCGTTCATGAGCGTCGACCTGCAGAGCACGGCGTGTGCGCTGACCTATCGGCTTCTTTTGGCGCTAGTTCCCGCCCTTGCGCTTCTCTTTGCCATCGGCCGCGGGTTCGGCTTCCAAAACCTGCTGAAAACGCAGCTGTTCAGCTACTTCCCGGCGCAACAAAAGGCGCTGGAGACGGCCATCACGTTCGTCGACAGCTACCTGGCGCAGGCGTCGGAGGGACTTTTCGTGGGAGTAGGCATCGTGGTGCTGCTCTGGACGCTGATCTCGCTGGTGGGGGCCGTGGAAGACGCCTTCAACCGAATCTGGGGCATCAAGCACGGGCGCACCCTCTGGAGGAAAATCACCGACTACACCGCCATATTCCTGATTCTGCCGATACTGATGGTATGCGGCTCGGGCATCACCGTATTCATGTCGTCGACCATCGAGGACTACCTGCCCTTCATGACGCCGCTGGTAACGTGGCTGCTCGACGTGGCCTCCGTGGTGCTCATCTGGCTCTTCTTCACGGGGCTGTACATGCTGGTGCCGAACACCAAGGTAAAGTTTCGCAACGCCCTGCCCGCGGGCATCCTTGCGGGCATCGCCTACCAGGTGCTTCAGGCGCTATTCGTAAGCGGCCAACTGTATGTCAGCAAATATAACGCCATCTACGGCGGCTTCGCGTTCCTTCCGTTGCTGCTGATATGGATGCAGCTGGTATGGCTCTTCACGCTGACCGGAGCCCTGCTCTGCTACTCGGCGCAAAGCGTCAGCGAGTACACCATGGAGGAGGACGTCAACAGCATTGCCTACAACTACAAGCGGCGCGTACTGGCCGGACTGCTCGCAGTCATCGTCCAACGCTACGAGAAGGGCCTGCAGCCGCTGACCGCCACGGGGATGGAACGCTCGTTCGGAGTGCCGCTGCGACTGGTGACGAACCTGCTGCTCGACCTGGAGCAGATGGGCCTGGTTTCGCGCGTCATCGTGGGCAAGGACCAGGTGGCATACCAGCCGGCGCGCGACCTCCACGACATGACCATCGGTCAGCTGACCAAGGCGTACTCCGACATGGGCGCCTCGGGGATGGTGGCCGGATTCGATGCCGAATTCAAGGCCGTGGACACCGCCTTCGACCATCTTGAGGCGGAAGCCGTAGCGGCAGGCAGTCAGCCGCTCTCCTCGCTCGCCCTACCCTCCCTCGGAGGCAAACCCCTGCAACCAAACCAACCATAAAAAAGTATAGAAAAAAATGAAACAGCCAATCGCAACCACCAAGGCTCCCGGCGCCATCGGCCCCTACAGCCAGGCCATCTCCGTGGGCAACATGCTCTTTATCTCCGGTCAGATTCCCGTGAACCCCGCCACCGGCGAGATTCCCGAAGGCATCACGGCCCAGGCCCAGCAGAGTCTCAGCAACGTCAAGGCAATCCTTGAGGAAGCCGGCCTGACGATGGACAACGTGGTGAAGACCACCGTATTCCTGGCCGACATGAGCCTCTTCGTCCCGATGAACGAGGTTTACGCCCAGGCCTTCAGCGCTCCCTTCCCCGCCCGTTCGGCCGTCGCCGTCCGCGAGCTGCCCAAGCAGGTTCTGCTCGAAGTGGAAGTCATCGCGGTCCGCTAACCGACTGACACGCGGGAGCTCTCGGAGCTCTCAGAGAACTCCGAGAACTCCGAGAACTCCCCAATAAAAAACACTCACTTTAATTTCATAACCAAAAAAAACAACCAGTCATGAACAAGAAATTCATCTGCACCGTGTGCGGCTACGTACATGAAGGCCACGAACCTCCCGAGAAGTGCCCCCTCTGCGGCGTCCCCGCCAGCAAGTTCAAGGAAATGCCCGACGAACTGGCCTTCGTAACCGAACACGTAATCGGCATTGCCAAGGAAGGCACCGACGAAGAGATGATCAAGGACCTGAACGCACACTTCCTGGGCGAGTGCACCGAGGTAGGCATGTACCTGGCCATGAGCCGTCAGGCCGACCGCGAGGGCTATCCCGAAGTGGCCGAAGCCTTCAAGCGCTACGCATGGGAAGAGGCCGAACACGCCTCGAAGTTCTGCGAGCTCCTGGGCGACAACGTCTGGGACACCAAGACCAACCTGGAGAAGCGCATGGCCGCCGAAGCAGGCGCCAACGCCGACAAGATGCGCATCGCGGCCAACGCCAAGAAGGCCGGCCTGGACGCCATCCACGACACCGTACACGAAATGGCCAAAGACGAGGCCCGTCACGGCCGTGGCTTCGAAGGCCTCTACAACCGCTACTTCGGCAAGAAGTAAAGGTTTAAGATTTAAGATTTAAGGTTAGGGGCCTGCAGGGCTCCTAACCTTTTTTGCGGCTACGGTAGCTATTTTAGCTAAGGTAGCTATCATAGCTAATGGCAGATATGCCACTATGGCTGGTCAAAATGGTAACTATGGGTTTAATTTTGGTTAAAAGGGAGAATTTTTGCACATTTCCGCTTCTTATATGTCATAGTTATTTGTTAACTTTGCACGGTTCAAAACAGCTTACTACGTCTCAACGATAACAAAATTCAACTTAACCATAGGGTAAAAAGATTAAATTTATGAAGAGTTACCTACGCATCGCCGGACTCGCCGCCGTGGCCATGTCCGCCCTCGCAATTCTCCCCGGCTGTGGCAAGAAGGACAACGCCGCCGCCCAGATGGCCGCTATGCAGAACGCCACTCCCAAACTGGCCGTCGAGACCATCGAACCCGCTTCAATAAAACTTGAAAGCCAATATCCCGCCACCATCAAGGGCAAGACCGACGTTGAGGTACGCCCCATGATCAGCGGCAACATCACAGCAGTGCTCGTAGACGAAGGCGCCCACGTGCGCAAAGGCCAGGTGCTGTTCACCATCGACCAGGTGCCCTACCAGGCAGCCGTCGCTCAGGCCCAGGCAGCCGTCGCCCAGACCCAGGCAGCTGTGAGCGTGGCCCAGAGCGCCGTCGAGACCGCCAAGATCTCCAACGAGAGCAACCGCGCCCTCTACGCCAAGAACATCATCTCGCAGCACGCCATGAGCATCTCCGACAACCAGCTGGCACAGGCGCGCTCGCAGCTCGCCCAGGCCAAGTCGGCCCAGGATCAGGCCCTGGCCGCACTGACCACCGCCCAGAAGAACTTGAGCTACACCACCGTGACCTCGCCCAGCGACGGCGTGGTCGGCTCCATACCCTTGCGTGTGGGCGCACTGGCCTCCCCCTCGGGCCAGGCTCTGACCACCGTGAGCGACAACTCGCAGGTCTACGCCTACTTCTCGCTCACCGAGAAGCAGATTCTCGACATGACCGACGGCGGCGCCAAGAGCCTCAACGCAGCCATCGCCGCCATGCCGATGGTGAAGCTGAAGCTGGCCAACGGCTCCATCTACCCCATTGAGGGCAAGGTGGCCACCGTCAGCGGCCTCATCGACGCCAACACCGGCGCCAGCACCGTGCGCGCCCTCTTCAACAACGAGAACGGCATACTCCGCTCCGGCTCCACCGGCCAGGTAATCGTGCCGATGAACCTGCAGAACGTCATCGTCATCCCGCAGAGCGCCACCGGCGAGGTGCAGGGCAACAAGTACGTCATGACAGTGGACCAGAACAACGTTCTGCATCAGACCACCATCAAGGTGCTCCCCGTACAGGACGGCAAGAACTACGTAGTGACCGAAGGCCTGCAGCCGGGCGAGCGCATCGTGCTTGAAGGCGTGGGCACCACCGCCCGCGACGGAGTGACCATCGAACCGCAGGCTCCTGGCCAACAGGCCGCCGCCCAGCAGAAAAACGACGAAGTTGCAAAGGAAGCCACCGAAGGCCTCTCACAAGACTAAGACATCACAAGAATGAAACTGGATACCTTTATTAACCGGCCGGTACTATCGACGGTTATATCGATCTTTATAGTGCTGCTGGGCCTTATCGGCCTGACATCACTGCCCATCACGCAATTCCCCGACATTGCGCCGCCCACCATCTCCGTGAGCACCAACTACACGGGCGCCAACGCCGCCGCCGTGCTCAACTCCGTAATCGCCCCCCTCGAGGAGTCGATCAACGGTGCCGAAGGCATGACCTACATGGAGTCGACCGCGTCCAACACCGGTTCGGCCATGATCAGCGTCTACTTCGAGCAGGGCTTCGACCCCGACATGGCCGCCGTCGACGTCCAGAACCGTGTGGCCAAGGCGCAGAACCTGCTCCCCTCTGAGGTAGTGCAGGTGGGCGTCACCACCCAGAAGCGCCAGAGCTCGATGCTCGTGGGCGTGGCCCTCTACGACACCACCGGAGTCTATACCCCCGAGTTCATCGACAACTACATGAAGATCAACGTCATACCGCAGCTGCAGCGCGTGCAGGGCGTGGGTGACGTGATGAGCTTCGGCGGCGACTACTCCATGCGTATCTGGCTGAAGCCCGAAGTCATGGCCCAGTACGGCCTTGAGCCCTCCGACGTCCGTTCGGCCATCGCCGAGCAGAACGTGGAGGCAGCGCCCGGTACCTTCGGCGCCCAGGGCAACCAGAGTTTCGAGTACACCATGCGCTACAAGGGCCGCTTAGTAACGACCGACGAGTTTGAGAACATCGTGGTGCGCGCCTCGAGCAACGGCGACGTGCTCTACCTGAAGGACGTGGCCGACGTCGAACTCGGCAAAGTGACCTACGGCTTCGCCAACAAGTTGAACGGCTACACCTCGAGCGTCTGCATGGTGTTCCAGACCGCAGGCTCCAACGCAACGCAGATTATCAACGACTGTCTGGCCGAGGTAGACAAGATGAAGGCCGACCTCCCCGCAGGTCTTGCCTTCGGTATCCCCATGAACAACAACGACTTCCTCTATGCGTCGATCCACCACGTGATCCGCACCCTGATAGAGGCCTTCATTCTGGTGTTCCTGGTTACGTACCTCTTCCTGCAGGACATGCGCTCCACCATCATCCCCGCCATCGCCATCCCGGTGGCCCTGATCGGTACCTTCTTCCTGATGAACATCATCGGCTTCTCCATCAACCTTATCACGCTGTCGGCCCTCGTGCTTGCGATAGCGATTGTGGTGGATGACGCCATAGTGGTGGTCGAAGCGGTCCACGCCAAGCTCGACGTGGGCTACAAGTCGGCCCGCAAGGCAGCCATCGACGCCATGGGCGAGATAGGCGGCGCCATCATCTCCATCACCCTGGTCATGATGCTGGTGTTCATCCCCGTGAGCTTCATGCCCGGCACGTCGGGCGTCTTCTACCGCCAGTTCGGTCTGACCATGGCCATCGCCATCGGCCTGTCGGCGCTGAACGCGCTGACGCTGTCGCCGGCCCTCTGCGCCGTGTTCCTCAAGCCTCACAAGAATGAGGAGGGAGCCGACCAGTCGCTGGCCCAGCGTATGGGCCAGAACGTGGCCGAGACCACCCGCAAGGCCACCCGCCGCTTCGCCTTCCCGCCCATCGTGACCACCCTGCTGCTTATCGCCACCATCGCCTTCCTCGTGCTTGACTGGTTCTCGTTCGAGAACGTGGCCGAGTCGCTGATTGCCTACGCCGTGGCCATTCTGGCGCTCATCGGCCTCTTCAGCCGCCGCTTCAAGGACGCCTTCGAACATGGCTACGAGAAGCTGCTGGCCGGCTATCGCAAGGGTTCACACTTCTTCATGAACCACAAGATTACCTCCATCATAGCCGTAGTCATCACGGTAGTGGTGCTGGTCTGGCTGATGCGCGTGACGCCCTCCGGCCTGGTTCCCTCGGAGGATACCGGCACACTCTTCTGCATGGTCGACATGCCTCCGGGCACCTCGCAGGAGCGCACCATCGAGACGCTGAACAAGGTAAACGGCGTAATCATGGCCAACCCCAACGTGGAGTACAGCCAGATGATTGCAGGCTACTCGTTCATCGCCGGCCAGGGCTCGACATACGGCACGTTCATCATCAAGCTGAAAAACTGGAGCGAGCGCAAGCATAAGGACCAGAGCGCCGACGCCGTGTTGGGCTACATCTACGGCGCCACGAAGCAAGTGGTCAAGGACGGCAACATCATGGCCTTCGCGCCGCCTATGATTACCGGTTTCGGCGCCACCAACGGCTTCGAAATCAAGATGCAGGACCGCACCGGCGGCGACATCAACGACTTCTTCGGCATCGTGCAGAACTTCCTGGCCAAGCTCAACCAGCAGCCGGAAATCATGATAGCCCGAACGACGTTCAACCCCACCTTCCCTCAGTATAAGGTGGACATGGACGCCGCCAAGGTGAAGCAGGCCGGCCTGAGCCCCTCGCAGATCCTCTCGGCCCTGCAGGGCTACTACGGCGGCATGTACGTCAGCAACTTCAACCGCTTCGGCAAGATTTACCGCGTGATGATGCAGGCCAACCCGGAGAGCCGCGTGAGCCCCGAGACGCTGGAGAGCATCAAGGTGCGCAACAACACCACCGGCGAGATGGCCTCCGTCAGCAACTTCATCACCCTGGAGCGCATCTACGCGCCCGACTTGCTCAACCGCTTCAACATGTTCCAGAGCATCAGCGTGACCGGCCAGCCCAATTCGGGCTACTCGTCGGGCCAGGCGCTGGCCGCCATCGAGCGCGTGGCCGACGAGACCCTTCCGCAGGGCTACGGCTACGAATACTCCGGCCTGACGCGCCAGGAGGCCCAGCAGGGCTCCAGCTCGACGGCCATCATCTTCGGCCTCTGCCTGCTCTTCGTCTACCTGCTGCTGTCGGCACAGTATGAGAGCTACATCATACCCTGGGCCGTTATCCTCTCGATACCCTTCGGCCTGATGGGCTCCTTCATCTTCGCACAGATGTTTGGAGTCACGAACAACATCTACTTCCAGATTGCCCTTATCATGCTGATAGGCCTGCTGGCCAAGAACGCCATCCTTATCGTGGAGTTCGCCCTCGAACGCCGCCGCACGGGCATGAGCATCATCAACGCGGCCATTCAGGGCGCGTGCGCACGTCTGCGACCGATCCTGATGACCTCCATCGCGCTGATCGTAGGCCTGCTGCCGCTGATGTTCTCCACCGGCGTAGGCGCCAACGGCAACCGCGCCCTCGGCACCGGCTCCATCGGCGGCATGCTCATCGGCATGATTCTGCAGCTCATCTTCGTTCCCGCCCTCTTCGTAATCTTCCAGAAGGTTCAGGAGAAGATCTCGCCGCTGAAGTGGGAGGACACCAACAATGCCGGCATCGGCGCCGAAATCGAGCAGTACTCACGGTGAGAGTAGAGAGTAGAGATTATAGATTAGAGATTTAGCTTATGAAAATTTCATCCAACATAATGGCAATGGCGGTTGCGGCAGGAATGTGCCTGTCGCTGACCGGCTGCCAGCTTTACAAGAAGTTTGAGATGCCCACGGACAGCTCGGCCCTCGCCGCCGACTATGCCTACGCCAAGGCACAGCCGCAGGACTCCACCCTGCTGGGCAACCTGCCGTGGACGCAGGTCTTCACCGACCCGATTCTGGCCGACCTCATCACCCAGGCCTTGCAGAACAACGTAGACTACAAGAACGCGAAACTCAACATCGACATAGCGCAGGCCAACCTCAAGGGCGCCCGCATGGCCTACTTCCCCTCCGTGGCCCTCGCCCCGTCGGGGGGCACGTCGGCCACCTCCATCGAGGGGGCCAAGAACTGGCAGTGGACCTACAACATCCCGCTCTCAGTAAGCTGGGAGGTTGACATCTTCGGCAAGCTGCTCAACTCCAAGCGCTCGGCCCAGGCCGCAGTGGTGCAGGTCGAGGACGTGGCCCAGGCCACTCGCTCGCAGATCATCGGCGCCGTGGCCAACTGCTACTACGCCATATCCACCCTGCAGGCCCAGCTGGAACTCCAGCGCGCCACGGCCAAGAGCTGGGAGGAGTCGGTACAGGTAATGAAGGCCATGAAGGAGGCCGGCAGCACCACTGAGGCCGCCGTGGTACAGAGCGAAGCACAGCTCTGCAGCATCCTTGCCTCCATCAAGGACCTGGAGACCTCCATCACCACGACGAATACGTCGCTGTCGCTGCTTGTGGGCACCATGCCTCAGGACTTCAGCATTCCCTCGGGCCTGAGCCTCGAGCTGCCCGGCCAGTATCAGGGCGGTATCCCGATGTCGGCCCTGGCCTCGCGCCCCGACGTCCGCGCCCAGGAGCAGGCCCTGGCCATCGCCTACTACGCCACCAACTCGGCCCGCGCCGCCTTCTATCCCTCGCTGACCATCTAGCCCACCGGCGGCTTCACCAACTCGCTTGGCTCCATGATTTTCAATCCGGGCAAGTGGTTTCTCGACATCGCCGGCCAGCTCACCGCACCGCTCTTCAGCCGCGGCCAGAACATAACCCGTCTGCGCGCCGCCAAGATACAGCAGGAGCAGGCCATGAACACCTTCGAGTACACCATCATGAAGGCAGCCGGCGAGGTTCGCGACGCCCTGGCCACCTACAACAATGTGGCCGACAAGGCCCGTATGCTGGCGCGTCAGACCGGCTACATGGAGCAGGCCGTGGACATCACCGAGACCCTCTTCAAGAACTCCGCCACCAACTATAACACTACCTACCTGGAGGTGCTCACGGCCCAGCAGAACCTGCTCGGAGTGCAGATGGGCTACCTGAGCAGCGGTCTGACCCGCTCGCAGGCCGTCATCAACCTCTACCAGAGCCTCGGCGGCGGCAGGTGAGAGTAGAGAGTAGAGAATAGAGAATAGAGAGTAGAGAGTAGAGAATAGAGATTTTTTTAACCGTTTGAGAATATGATCTCCCCCCTAGCACACGTCGACCCCGAGGCCAAACTCGGCAAGAACGTCACAATCCACCCCTTCGCCTTCATTGACGGCGGCACAGAAATCGGCGACAACACCGTGGTGATGCCCTACGCATCGGTGATGCGCGGCACCGTCCTGGGCCAGAACTGCAAGGTCTACCAGGGCGCCATAATAGGCGCCGAGCCGCAGGACTTCCGCTGGCACGGCGAGGACACCAAGTGCTACATCGGCGACGACACTATCCTTCGCGAGCACGTCATCGTCAACCGCGGCATCGACCCCAACCGGGGTACCCGCATCGGCTCCGGCTGCTTCATCATGGCGGACGCCCACGTGGGCCACGACACGGTGATTGCCGACAAGGTAGTGGTGGGCAACGGCGCAACAGTGGCCGGCGACGTCACCATCGGCACCTGCTCCATCCTCTCGTCCATGGCCATCGTGCATGAGCGGAGCCACGTCGGCGACTGGGCCGTCATCAAGGGCGGCTGCCGCATCGGCTCCAACGTGCCGCCGTACGTCATCATCGCCCACAACCCCGCGGGCTTCTTCGGCGTCAACGCCTGGATCATGAAGAAGCACGGCTTCGGCGAAGAGACCATCGACGACATAGCCAAGGCCTACCGCCACCTGTATCAGTCGGGCACCTCCGTATTCAACGCCGTCAAGCGCATCGAAGCCGACGTGACCCCGTCGGACGAGCGCGAAAACATCCTCAACTTCATCCGCCAGAACAACTTCAAGGTGGTTGGAGCCCACATGGACGTGGTGGAAGACTGACCCATGGCATCCGCCAAGTCGATATTTGTCAAGTCATTACGATACATAATCCCGCTGGTCATCACGGTGGGGTTGTGTATCGTGCTGTATTCCGACGTCGAGTGGGGCGAGATTGAGCGGGGGCTGCAGACGTGCTCCTATCCGCTGGTCTGCTCCTTCCTCTGCTGCAACGTGCTGGCCATGATGTGTCGCGCGCTGAGATGGCGCATCCAGCTACGGGCCATCGACGTCAACCCCGGGTTCGGGCAGATGTGCCGCTCCATTTTCGGCACCTACGCCGTCAACCTGGTGTTCCCGCGCCTGGGCGAGCTATGGCGCTGCCAGTACATCTCGAGCCGCAACAAGGCGCCTTTCTCCGGAGTGTTCGGCTCCATGGTGGCCGACCGTCTGGCCGACACTCTGGCCGTAGCGCTGCTGGCACTTTTGGCGCTGCTTGTAACCTCCAGCGCCATGCTGACGTTCATGGCCGAGAGCAACCTGGTAGAGAAATTTACGTCGCCATACGTCATCGTCGGCGGCGTTGGCCTCGTGCTGGCCGTCATCGCCGTCTGCCTTGTTTCGAAGCGGGTTCGCCGCTTCGCCATCGGTACGTTTCAAGGGTTTGCAAGCATATTCCGCATGAAGGGCGTGGGTCGCTGGCTGCTGCTCACCCTTGCTATCTGGACCTGTTATTTCATCAGCATGTGGCTCTCCATGGAGGCATTTCCGGGCACGGCCGCGCTGATTCATGCCGACGGACTGACGCCGGTGCTCGTGGCCTTCGTATTCGGGTCGCTCAGCATGGGTATTCCGAGCAATGGCGGCATCGGCCCCTGGCAATTGGCCATCATCCTGGCCCTCAGCGGCATCTACGGTCTGCCGCGCGGCGAAGCCCTCGCCTTCGCCACCCTCAACCTGGCCTTCACCACCCTCCTGACCATCGGCCTCGGCCTCTACACCTTCATCTACATCGCCCGCCACAAGTCTTGAGGGTAATTTAGCGATTTTATTTACCGGCAATAAATAAAATCGAGCAATTTTATTTATTAGCAATAAACAAATTTGGGCGATTTTATTTGACAACAATAAATAAAATCGCTAAATTTGCGGCATGGATCTCGAAATTCTCAAGTCAATCATCGTGGAGGAGCAGGAAATCCTCCAAGCGCTGCGCCCTGTGGAGCGAGCCTTCGCATTCGAGGATAATGCCCGATATGTGTTTGTGG
>X378_Fat_Sand_Rat__coassemble_267_pt1 | contig 11053 bp, 9 predicted proteins | sample X378_Fat_Sand_Rat__metabat2_low_PE_008 | metagenome-assembled genome bin X378_Fat_Sand_Rat | reverse complement strand
CTTCATCATATTATTGTTCATGTCAAAATTCAAATTCTTGCTCCCCATCGACGAAGAGGGCTACTATCGCCGCTTCGGAGGCGGCTATATCCCCGAAATACTCCACAGCAACGTCAAGGCCCTCCGCGAGGCCTTCTACCGCTACGTCGACGACCCGGAGTTCAACCGCGACTTCGACCGCCTGATGCGCGACTACGTCGGCCGCCCCTCTCCTTTATATAAGGCCGACCGTCTGAGCGAGCGCTACGGCACCAACATCTACCTCAAGCGCGAGGACCTTAACCACACCGGCGCCCACAAGATAAACAACGCCATCGGTTCGGCCCTCCTGGCCAAGCGCATGGGCAAGCACCGCATCATTGCCGAGACAGGCGCCGGCCAGCACGGAGTGGCCACCGCCACCGTCTGCGCCCTGTTGGGCCTGGAATGTACCGTCTACATGGGCGCGACCGACGTGGCGCGTCAGCAGCCCAACGTCGAGCGCATTAAGATGCTCGGCGCCACGGTGGTCCCCGTCGAGTCGGGCAACAAAACCCTCAAGGACGCCACCAACGAGGCCATCCGCGACTGGTGTTGCAACCCCCAGAGCTTCTACATCATCGGAAGCACCGTCGGTCCGCACCCCTATCCCGAGATGGTGGCCCACTTCCAGTCGGTCATCAGCAAGGAGATCAAGGAGCAGCTGCTCAGCCAGACGGGCCGCGAACTGCCCGACTACGTGATAGCCTGCGTCGGTGGCGGCAGCAACGCCGCCGGCGCCTTCTACCACTTCATCAACCACCCCGAGGTGCGCCTGATAGCCGCCGAGGCCGCCGGCCGCGGCATAGACAGCGGCGAGACCGCCGCCACCATCCATGTCGGCACCGAAGGCATCATCCACGGCTCGCGCACCCTGGTCATGCAGACCCCCGACGGTCAGATCGAGGAGCCATACTCCATTTCCGCGGGCCTCGACTACCCCGGCATCGGGCCGCTGCAGGCCTATCTCGCCAAATCGGGCCGCTCGGAGGTCCTGGCCATCACCGACCGCGAGGCCCTCGACGCCGCCATGACCCTCACTCGCCTCGAGGGGATCATCCCGGCCCTGGAGAGCGCCCACGCCCTCGCCGTCTTCGACCGCAAGCAGTTCGCCCCGGACGACATCGTCGTGCTCAACGTCTCCGGCCGCGGCGACAAAGACATGCACACCTACCTCGCCAACCTACGCAAATGAAAAAGATCCACCAACATATCCTGACCATCCCCGCCGACCTAGAGACCCCCGTGGGCATCTACCTGAAGGTCCGCGACCTCTACCCGCAGTCGGCCCTCTTGGAGAGCTCCGACTATCACGCCCAGAACAACGCCGCCTCCTTTATCGGCGTGGACCCCATCGGCTCCTTCCGCGTCGAGGACGAGCAAGTCGTCATGACCTATCCCGGCGGCGAGGTCGTAACCAGGCCGATAACCGACGGCGTCAGCGTCCCCGACGAGTTGCGCGGCTATATCGGCAGTTTCGAAATCGAGACCGGCTCCGTGGCCAACGGGCTGCTCGGCTACACGGCCTACGACGCCGTGCGCTACTTCGAGGACGTCAGCATCCAGCCGCGCGAGGCCCGCTTCCGAGGGATTCCCGACATCTGCTACGTGCTCTACCGCTTCCTCATCGAGGTGGACCACTACAAGAACGAGATGACTATCGTCGAGAACCGTCCCGACGGCGAGCGCGAGCAGACCCGCGAGCTCATCGCCGTGCTCCACAACAATAATATGGCGCAGTACCCCTTCCGGGCCGCGGACGACCTGGAGTCGACCATGACCGACCAGGATTTCATCCACATCGTCGAGGAGTGCATCCGCCATGCGCGCCGCGGCGACGTGTTCCAGATAGTCCCCTCGCGCCGCTTCTCGCAAGGCTTCAAGGGCGACGAATTCAACGTCTACCGCGCCCTGCGCTGCATCAACCCCTCGCCCTATCTCTTCTACTTCGACTTCGGCGGGTTCAAGGTGTTCGGCTCCTCGCCGGAGACCCATCTGCGCATCTCGGGGCGCACCGCCTACATCGACCCGATTGCCGGCACCTTCCGGCGCACCGGCGACGACGCCCGCGACCGCCAGCTGGCCCAGGCCCTGCTGCAGGACGAGAAGGAGAACGCCGAACACATCATGCTCGTCGACCTGGCCCGCAACGACCTGAGCCGCAGTGGCGGCCGAGTATCCATCGACTTCCTCAAGGAGATACAATATTACTCCCACGTCATCCACATGGTGTCCCGCGTGAAGGCCGAACTGCCGGAGGGGGTCAACAACTACCGCCTCTTTGCCGACACCTTCCCCGCCGGGACGCTGAGCGGTGCGCCGAAGGTCCGCGCCATGCAGATTATCGACTCCCTGGAGCCGCACAGCCGTATGCTCTACGGCGGCTGCATCGGCTTCATGGGCTTCAACGGCGACATCAACCAGGCCATAACCATCCGCAGCTTCCTGAGCCATGGCAACCGTCTCTATTCGCAGGCCGGCGCCGGCATCGTGGCCCACTCCGTCCCCCAGAAGGAACTGCAGGAGATACGCAACAAACTCGGGGCCCTGAGCAAGGCCATAACCTACGCTGAAATGTTTGCACGATGAAACTACTGATACTCGACAACTACGACTCCTTCACCTACAACATTGCCCACGCCGTCCGCGAGCTTGGCGTGGAGCCCGACGTGCGCCGAAACGACAAGATTTCGCTCGACGAAATCGGGGAGTACGACAAGATAATCATCTCCCCCGGCCCCGGCATCCCCTCCGAGGCGGGAATCCTGCCGCAGATGCTCCAGCGCTACGCCACGGAGAAGCCGATACTCGGCATCTGCCTCGGCCATCAGGCCATCGGCGAACGTTTCGGCGCACGGCTGCGCAACCTCGACAAGGTGTATCACGGAGTCGCCACTCCGGCGCGAATCACGGTTCGCGACTACCTCTTCGAGGGACTTCCCGATGAAATCGAGGTCGGCCGCTACCACTCCTGGGTGGTCGACTCTCTGCCCGACGAGCTGGAAGCGACAGCCGTGAGTCCCGACGGCGAAATCATGGCGATGCGCCACCGCCGGCTCGACCTTCGCGGCGTGCAGTTCCACCCCGAGTCAATCCTGACCCCCTCGGGCCTGAAAATAATTGAAAACTGGTTGAAAAGATGAAAAGCTTACTATACAAGATGTTCGAGCACAAGAACCTGAGCCGCGAAGAGGCGCGGGACGTGCTCCTGAACATAGCCGACGGACGATATAACGACGCGCAACTCGCCGCATTCATGACCGTCTTCCTGATGCGCAGCATCACGCTCGACGAGCTGACCGGCTTTCGCGACGCCCTGCTCGAGCGGCGGCGCCCCGTTGACCTCGGTGACGCTAAGGCCATCGACATCGTGGGCACCGGCGGCGACGGAAAGAACACCTTCAACATCTCCACGGCAACCTGTTTCGTAGTGGCCGGAGCGGGACGCAAGGTCGTCAAGCACGGCAACTACGGCGCCAGCTCCGTCAGCGGCGCCAGCAACGTGCTGGAACATCACGGCGTCAAGTTCACCGACGACATCGACCAGCTGCGCCGCTCGCTCGACGAGTGTGGCGTCAGCTACCTCCACGCGCCCTTCTTCAGTCCGGCCCTGAAGAGCGTGGCGCCCGTGCGCAAGGCCCTCGCCGTCCGCAACTTCTTCAACATGCTCGGCCCGCTGGTCAACCCGACGCTCCCCAAGCATCAGCTCCTCGGCGTCTACAACCTCAAGCTGATGCGCCTCTACAACTACATAGCGCAAAACGAGGGGATTAACTGCACCATAGTCCACTCGCTCGACGGCTACGACGAGATTTCGCTGACCTCGCCCTTCAAGGTGGCTTCGGCGGCCGAGGAGCGCCTCTTCACCGCCGCCGACCTCGGCATGGAGCAGGCAACGGAGGCCGACCTCTGGGGTGGCGACACCGTGGCCGACGCCGCAAAGATATTCGATGCCGTCCTGGCGGGGCAGGCCACGCCGGCGCAGGAAAATTGCGTCGTGGCCAACGCCGCCTTCGCCATCCGTACCCTCGAGCCGGAGATCGCCCTCGAAACCGCCCTCGCCGAGGCCCGCGAGAGCATCCGTTCGGGCCGCGCCCGGAAGGCATTCAAGAAATTCGTTGAAATAAACAGCTGAGCCATGGCAACCATACTTGACAGAATAGTCGAAAACAAGCGCCGCGAGATAGACGTGACCCCCATAAACGAGTCGCTGACCTTCGGGCGCCAGACCGTCTCCTTCAAGGGCGCACTGCTCGACAGCCCCACGGGTATCATCGCCGAGTTCAAGCGCCGTTCGCCCTCAAGGGGCGAAATCCATCCGCTGGCACTGGTCCAGAACGTCGTTCCGGCTTACGAATCGGCCGGCGCGGCATGCTGCTCGGTGCTGACCGACACCGTCTACTTCGGAGGTGCACTGACCGACCTCCGCGTGGCACGCTCAGTGGCCTCGTTGCCGTTGCTGCGCAAGGACTTCGTCATCTCGCGCCAGCAGATTCTGCAGGCGCGTCAGGCCGGTGCGGACGCCGTGTTGCTTATCGCCTCCATCCTCGCCGCCGACCAGGTGGAGAAGTTCACGGAGTATGCCCACGTGCTCGGCCTGGAGGTGCTCTTCGAAATCCACAACGCCGACGAACTCGACCGCTTCTGCCCAGGCATCGACATGGTGGGCGTCAACAACCGCGACCTGACCACGTTCGAGACCAATCCGGAACTCTGTGCCATAGTGGCCCGCGAACTGCCCGACGAGGTGGTCAAGGTGGCCGAAAGCGGCCTGACGTCCATGCGGGAGGTCCGCCGGTTGCGCGACTGCGGCTACCGCGGCTTCCTTATCGGCGAGCGATTCATGAAACACTCCGACCCGGGCGAGGCCCTGCGAAACTTCCTGCGCGGATGAGGCGGGAGATAAAGGTTTGCGGCATGGCCTACCCGGACAACATCCATGATGTGGCCGCCCTGCATCCCGACTACATCGGGCTGATATTCCACACCTCGTCGCCCCGCAATGCATACTTGCTGCTACCGACCGACCTTCCCGCCGGAATCAGGAGGGTAGGGGTGTTCGTCAACCGCCCGGCCTCGGATATTCTGGCCATTGCCGCCTACTACGACCTCTCCGCCGTCCAGCTCCACGGCGACGAGACGCCGGAATTCTGCCAGTCGTTGAAGGGCCACGGCTTCGAGGTCTGGAAAGCCGTCGGCATCGAAACCGCCGAGGACTTCAAGGCGATTGAGCGCTACGACGTCGACCGCATCGTCCTCGACAAGAAGAGCCCCTCGCGCGGAGGGACAGGGCGGAAGTTCGACTGGACCCTCCTGGAGCATTATACCGCTCCGACCCCCTTCATGCTCGCCGGTGGAATCGGGCCGGAGGACGCCCAAGCGGTAGCCATTATGGACCATCCGCGCCTTGTCGGATTTGACCTCAACAGCCGCTTCGAATCGGAGCCCGGCGTCAAAGACATAACCCTGCTAAAATCATTCTTATGAACCGAATAGACAAGCTCTTCGAGCGCAAACCGAAGGATATCCTCTCCATCTACCTCACCTGCGGATTCCCGCAGCGCGACTCCACCGTCCCCGTCATCAAGGCCCTCGCCAAGGGGGGCATCGACATGATTGAGGTCGGAGTGCCCTTCTCCGACCCGATGGCCGACGGGCCGACCATTCAGGAGAGCAGCACCGTGGCCCTTCGCAACGGCATGACCCTCCGTCTGCTCCTGGAGCAGGTCGCCGAGGCGCGCCGGGAGGTCACGGACGTTCCCTTCGTGCTGATGGGTTACCTGAATCCGATGATGCAATACGGCCTGGAGGCGCTGTTCAGCAAGTGCAAGGAGGTGGGCATCGACGCCATCATCATCCCCGACCTGCCTTTCCACGAGTACATGCGCGACGTCCGCGACCTCTGCAGCCGCTATGACCTCCCCATGATCATGCTCATCACTCCGGAGACGGACGACGAGCGCATCCACCTGATCGACGAAAACTGCGACGGCTTCATCTACATGGTTTCGGCCGCGGCGACCACCGGCACGCGCGACTCCTTCGGCCCCGAACAACTCGCCTACTTCAAGCGCGTGAACGACCTCGACCTGAAGCACCAGCGCTTGATTGGCTTCGGCATATCCAACCCCTCGACCCTTGCCGAGGCATGGTCATGCTCCTCCGGCGCCATAGTCGGCTCGCTCTTTATAAAGTGTCTCGCCGCCGAGCCCACGCCCGAAAAGGCCGTCGACCGACTGCTCCGCACCCTCGGCCGCAGATAGGTAAAATAATCTTAAAAGTTTGGTCTTCAGGCCGGAATTTCGTACCTTTGCACCTAATAAAGAAGAACAATAGGTCCAAAGGAATGCTGAAACCTCATTATTACCATTCATATTTCAAAAAAATTGCGCTGTTTCTCCTCTGTGTCACTGCCGCCGTGGTAGGGACCATTGCTGCGGACAAGCCCGAGAAGCGACAGCTCAGAAACGTCGTGATGCTGGGCGACTCCATCACCTGGCTTGGCGGCGACGACTGCTCGCAGGAGAAGGGGTGGACCAAGTGGTTTGCCGAACTCTCCGGCCCCGGCACCTACCACAGCTACGCCCGCAGCGGCGCCACCATGTCCAACAACGGCAAGACCACAGCCAACACCACCGAAAACATCGGCACGCTGGGCGACAACAACGTGGTCTACAACCAGGTGCTGCGCCTGCGCGAAGACCTCCAGAAGGGGAAAATCAAGGCCCCCAACCTCGTCATCATCGCTGCCGGGGCGAACGACGCATGGTTCTACACCAAGCGGCCCGACCTCTTCTCGCTCCCCGTGGAGGGCGCCTTCCGCAAGGATGCCGCCACGCTGACGGCCCTCAAGCCCTCCGACGTCGGCTCGCTGGCCGAGTCGCTGCGCCAGAACATCCTGCTGATTCGCGAGGTGCTTCCCAACACCCGCATCATAGTGATGACCCCGCTGCAGACCTCGCGCATCCCCGCCGAACGTCTGGCCAAGACCGCCGACATCCTCGAGCAGACCGCACGCAAGCTCGGTGCCGACGTGATACGCCAGGACAGGGTCTGCCCCGTGCGCGCCGCCGACGAGCGCCGCAAATACTCGCTGACCTACGACGGAATACACACCTCAGTGCTCGGCGCCCGACTCAACGGCCAGGCCATAAGCCACGCAGTCGACTCAATCCTTAGCCTCTGACCCGATGGTATTCTCGGACCTGTTCTTCCTCTTCGCTTTCCTGCCGGCATTCCTCATCTGCTACATGCTGGCATCTCTTTTGGACAAAAAGCTGGCGCATGACCCGCTGCATCCCCGCTTCACCGCCCGCAACATAGCGCTGGTCATCTTCTCGCTGCTCTTCTACAGCTGGGGCGAGCCGGTCTACGTCTTCCTGATGGTGATCAGCGTGGCCATCAACTATTTTGTCGGGCGCGCCATATGCAAGTCAACGACCCATCGCAAGCAGGCCTTGATAGTGGGCCTTGTGGCCAACATCGCCATCATCTGTTCGTTCAAGTATCTCGGCTTCCTGGCCGGAATTCTCTCGAGCATCGGCCTGGGAGTGCCCGACCCCCACATTGCCCTCCCCATCGGCATCAGTTTCTACACCTTCCAGTCGATAAGCTACCTGGTCGACGTCTACCGCAACGACTCGCCGGCCCAGGAACGCTACGTCGACCTGCTGCTCTACATCTCCATGTTCCCGCAGCTCATCGCGGGCCCCATAGTGCGTTACGGCACGGTGGCCAACGAGATCAACAACCGCCGCGTGTCGGCTTCCGACATCTCCGACGGCGCCTTCCGCTTCCTCATCGGCCTGGGCAAGAAGGTGATCATCGCCAACCAACTGTCGGAAATCTCCGATCAGTTCCTCGCCACGGAAGGGCTGGAGAACCTCTCGACCACCGGCGCATGGCTCGGTATCTTCGCCTTCACCCTGCAGATCTACTTTGACTTCTCCGGTTACTCCGACATGGCCATCGGCATAGGCCGATGCCTCGGGTTCCACTTCTGCGAGAACTTCAACCACCCCTACATGAGCCGCACAATCACGGAATTCTGGCGCCGCTGGCACATGTCGCTCGGCTCCTTCTTCCGCGATTACGTCTACATACCCCTCGGCGGCAACCGCGCCCATCAGTTCCTCAACATCCTCATCGTGTGGGCCCTGACCGGCCTCTGGCACGGCGCCAGCTGGAACTTCGTCCTCTGGGGTCTCTTCTTTGCCGTAATCCTGATACTGGAGAAGACGTTTATCCTCAAGTTCATGAACCGGCTGCCCCGGGTGGTGGGCATCATTTACACCATGACGCTGGTGGCCTTCGGGTTCACCATCTTCTACTTCGACGACATGCAGGCCCTGCGCGAGTACTACCGCGCCTTCTTCGCCACAAACGGCAACTTCAGCGACTTCACCGTCCAGAGCGCCATATTCGATAACTTCTGGCTCTGGATTACGGCCATCGTCTTCTGCTTCCCCGTGCGCGACTACGTAGGCCGCCTCCACTGCCGCCTGCTCGAGCCCAGGCACACCAATGCCGCCATGGCCCTGTCGACGGTTTGGCGCATCGCAATGGCCGTCGGCATACTGCTGCTCAGCATCACGCTGCTGATTGGCGCCACTAATAACGCATTCCTATACACAAGATTCTAATGAAAATAAAAACCATTCTCAGCACGCTCCTCCTGGCCGCTATCCCCGTAGCCGCCATGGCCAAAGGCGAAGTTTATCGCGACTATGAATACACCAACGAGGTGACCGGCGACGCTCCCTTCCACATGAGCCGCAACATTATGATAATCAACAACGACAGCGTATGGGCCATGCAGCCCTTCAGCTGGACTGCCGGCGCCATGGAACGCTATGCCGAGGTGGCCAACCAGTACAAGCGCGAGTTTGGCGACTCAATGAACGTCTACCTGATGCCGCTCCCCTCGCAGGACACATACTACGCGCCCAAGTCGGCCTCGGAGAAGACGCGTCCCGTGCGTCCGGCCCTGCTCCACATGCTCGACGCCGCCAGCGACTCCGTCATCAAGGTTGACGTCTACAAGGTGTTGGGCGAGCACGCTTCCGAGCCGATTTACTCGCGCACCGACCACCACTGGCTCCCCCTCGGCGCCTATTACGCCGCTTCCGAACTGGCTAAGCAGGCCGGGCTCCCCTTCCGCACGCTCGACGAGTATACCGCCGTCACCATCCCCGACTTTGTCGGCACGATGTATCAGTTCTCCAAGGACCTGAGCGTGAAGCGCAACCCCGAGCCCTTCACCTACTACGTCCCCAAGGACTCCACTTTCACCACCACCTACATCACCTACGGCCTGGACAAGGCGCGCCGCAACATAGTCAGCACCTCGGCCGAAAAGGAGGGCAAGTACTTCGTCAAGATGCCCGTCAGCTCCAGCTACTGCACATTCGGCGGCGGTGACTCCAAGGTAATCAAGGTAAGGACCAAGAACGAAACCGGACGCCGCGTGATGCTCGTCAAGGACAGCTTCGGCAACGCCATGACCCCCTTCCTTTTCGGCACCTTCGACGAAATCCACGTAATCGACTCCCGCTACTTCAACCAGAACATCAAGAAGTATGCCCATGACAACGGCATCACTGACATCGTCATCTGCAACAACATCTTCCTGGGCGGTACCGACCGCATCGTCAACAACATCAAGAAGTATCTGGTGCAGTAAATAATCATGAAGAAAACCCACGAGACCATATTTATTGCCGTCGTTGGCATCCTGTTTTTCGCGATTGCCATCGTGTTTGCCTTCTTTCCGCGCAGCACCTATTCGGAAGTGGAGCGGCGCGAGTTGGCCAAGTTCCCCGACTTCTCCTTCCAGGCTCTGAAGTCGGGTGAGTTCTTCAAGCAGGTGGGCTCCTGGTTTTCAGATAGCGAACCCTATAGGGACGTCTTCATGGCCGCACACATGTCCATCAAGGACAAGATGGGCATCAAGGCCGGCGGCGAGGAAAACATCCGCTTCCACGCTGCCGAACCCGCCGCCGGTTCCGCTTCTGCCGACGATGACGCCCAGGGCAACGCCGTGGCCGAAATCGACGAGGGCAACGTGCGCATCGGCCATGCCGGCATCATCGTGACCGGCGAGGGCTCGAAGGTGCGGGCCATCATGAACTTCAAGGGCAGCTCCACCTGTCGCAGCCCCTACGCACGCCTGCTCAACGAGATAAAGAAGGAGATGCCGGAGCTCAACGTCTACGCCTGCGTCATCCCCACCTCCATTGCATTCTATGCCCCCGAGAAGGTCAAGAACCCGTCGAACGACCTCAAGGCCGTCATCGACAACATGTACAACCAACTCGACTCCGGCATCCGCAAGGTGGACGTGCTCGGCGCCCTCGACAAACACAAGGGCGAGGATATCTACCTCCGTACCGACCACCACTGGTCGCCCCTGGGAGGCTACTATGCCGCCCGCGAGATTGCCCGCGTCGCCGGAGTGCCCTCACGCAGCCTCAGCGAATACGACCGCAAGGTAATCCATGGCTTCGTCGGCACCATGTACGGCTACTCCAAGGACATCAGCGTCAAGAACTCGCCCGAAGACTTCGTCTACTACACGCCCAAGGACTCCAGCTACGTAACCTACTATACCAACTTCTCCATCAATAAGGACTTCCAGGTTACCGGCGAGGGCCCAACCGTTCGCGGCCCCTTCTTCTACACCTTCAAGGATGGCAGCGGCATGGCCTACAGCACCATGATGGGCGGCGACTCAAAGATTACCAAGGTCGTGACCGGCACCAAGAGCCCCCGCAAGGTTGCCATCATCAAGGATAGCTTCGGCAACGCGCTTCCCGCCTATCTCTTCGGCTCATTCGCCGAGGTCCACGTGCTAGACTACCGCTACTTCCCCCGCAACCTCAAGAAATACATAGCCGACAACGGCATCACCGACCTCGTCATCGGCGTCAACGTCTTCTCCGCCTTCAGCGACGGCATCTGCGACCGCATCCGCAAAATGCTCACCCAACCCAACCACCTCGTCCCCCCGACCCCCAAAAAGGACGCTCCCGCAGCC
>X378_Fat_Sand_Rat__coassemble_266_pt1 | contig 11089 bp, 5 predicted proteins | sample X378_Fat_Sand_Rat__metabat2_low_PE_008 | metagenome-assembled genome bin X378_Fat_Sand_Rat | reverse complement strand
AGAAATATCTGGTACCCCAGTCGAAGCAGCTCCTGGTACAGGACAACGACTACGTGCGCGCCGGCACTCCGCTGTCCGACGGCGCCATCACCCCCGACGACATCCTGAACATCATGGGCCCGACGGCCGTACAGGAGTACATCGTCAATGAGGTGCAGGACGTCTACCGCATGCAGGGTGTGAAGATCAACGACAAGCACTTTGAGGTAATCGTACGCCAGATGATGCGCAAGGTCAACATTATCGATCCGGGCGACACCGGCTTCCTGGAGCAGCAGATCGTGGACAAGCGCGACTTCCAGGAGGAGAACGACCGCATCTGGGGCAAGAAAGTGGTGGTTGACGCCGGCGACAGCGAGAGCATGCGCCCCGGCATGATCATCACCGCCCGCCGCCTGCGCGACGAAAACTCCTCGCTCAAGCGCAAGGACCTCAAGCTCGTGACGGTTCGCGACGCCATGCCCGCCACCTCCGAGCAGATCCTGCAGGGTATCACCCGTGCAGCCTTGCAGACCGGTTCGTTCATGTCGGCCGCATCGTTCCAGGAGACCACAAAGGTCCTGAACGAGGCTGCCATCCAGGGCAAGACCGACTATCTGGAGGGCATGAAGGAGAACGTAATCTGCGGTCACCTGATTCCCGCCGGCACCGGACTCCCCGAGTACGAGCGCCTCATCGTCACCTCCAAGGATGACATCGCGCCCATCCTCAACGAGGACTAATCCCCCCGAAAGAAACCCTATAGCAGCCCCGCCCCCATCGAGGGAGCGGGGCTGCTTCTTAAAAAAGTAGGGTCGCGGCATGCCGCGGCCGCGCGACAAAGTTACCGCCAGCGGGAAGGCCGCGGCATGCCGCGACCCTACCTTAGCTACCTTAGCTAAAATAGCTACTGTCCCCGACAAAATGTCAGCAATCATGCCAAAAGCGTGACGAAATGTGTTAAATAACATATTTAAATTTGGCGGTTTGGTAAAAAAAAGCTAATTTTGTCATCGCAAATACAGCGTTATAGGCCTCCATTGATTCATCCGACTTCATCACATATAGCCGGAGGAACCCGTTGCTATTAGACCTAACTGTCTGTAAAACAACTCTTAAAAGATCAATTATTTTTCACAACAGAGAACCTATGGGTAAACATCTAGCAATGCTATTGCTGTTCTTGTTACCGGCGCTCACCGCACTGGCTGACGTCAAAGTCAGTGGTGTCGTAGTGGACAAGTCGGACAATGAACCGATTCCCGGAGCTACCGTCAAGCTCAAAGGCAAGAGCTCAGTGGCCACAGCCACCGACATCGACGGCAAGTTCACCATCACCGTGCCGAGCAACAACTCGGTACTCGAAGTCACATTCGTCGGCATGCAGCCCGTCGAGGTGAAGGCTTCGAAGTCACATCTCACCATTACTATGGAAACCTCGGCCACACAGCTCAACGAGGTGGTTGCTCTCGGTATGGCCAACACCGACAAACGACTCTTTACGGGTGCTACCACCAAGATTGACGCCGAGGAGAGCCTCCTGGCCGGCGTTAACGACATTTCGCGTTCGCTCTCGGGCCGCGCTGCCGGCGTGAGCGTCCAGAACGTGAGCGGCACCTTCGGCACCGCGCCTAAGATCCGCGTACGTGGCGCAACGTCCATCTACGGCTCCAGCAAGCCGCTGTGGGTTGTCGACGGCGTGATCCTGGAGGATAACGTCGAACTCGACGCCGATGCCCTTAGCTCCGGCGACGCCACCACCATGATTGCCTCGGCCATCGCCGGCCTGAACGCCGACGACATCGAGACCTTCCAGATCCTGAAGGACGGCTCTGCAACCTCCATCTACGGTGCGCGCGCCATGGCCGGTGTGATCGTCGTGACCACCAAGCAGGGTAAGAACGGCCACACCTCCATCAACTACACCGGCGAGCTGACCTACCGCCTCAAGCCCTCCTACAAGAACTACAACATCTGTAACTCGCAGGAGCAGATGGGTATATACAAGGAGATGGAAGAGAAGGGCTGGCTCAACTTCGCCGCCCTGGCCAACTCCAGCACCTCGGGCGTCTACGGCACGATGTACAAGCTCATCAACACCTACGACCCCGCCACCGGCCAGTATGCCCTGGCCAACACCAACGCCGCGCGCAACGCTTATCTGCGCGAGGCCGAGTTCCGCAACACCGACTGGTTTGACGAGCTCTTCCGAAGCACCCTGATGCAGAGCCATGCAGTCAGCGTCTCGGGCGGTACCGACAAGGGCAACTTCTACACCTCGTTCAGCTACATGAACGACCCGGGCTGGACCAAGTCGAGTTCCGTCGACCGCTACGTTTTCAACGCCAACGCCACCTACAACCTGAGCAAGCAGCTGAAGTTCACCATGCGTACCAACGACAGCTACCGTAACCAGAAGGCGCCCGGCACGCTGAGCCAGGACGTCGACGTAGTGAGCGGCACCGTCAACCGCAGCTTCGACATCAACCCCTTCAGCTACGCGCTGAATACCTCGCGCACCACTGACCCCACCTCCACCCTGACCCGCAACTACGCGGACTTCAACATCTTCAAGGAGTTGGACAACAACTATATCACCAACGAGATGGTCGACGTGAAGTTCCAGGGCGAACTCGAGTACCGTCCCATCCCCGCCCTGAGCATCCGCGCCCTCGGTTCGTTCCGCTACAGCTCCACCCAGCAGGAACACTACGTTACCGACCACTCTAACCAGGCCGAAGCCTACCGCGCCGGTATCTCGCCCGAGAACAGCACCATCCGCTCGGCCAACCCCTTCCTCTACACCGACCCCGACCAGCCCAACTCGCTGCCCGTCAGCGTGCTCCCCTCCGGCGGTATACTCTACCACACCCTGTTCAGCATCAAGCAGAGCGACTTCCGCGCCACTGCCAACTACAATAAGGAATTCGCCGGCAAGTATCTCGTGAACGCCCTGGCAGGTTTCGAGGCCTCGCGCATCGACCGCCACACAGAGTCGTTCCAGGGCTGGGGCATGTGTTACGACAACGGTAACCTCCCCTTCTTCGACTGGCGCCTGTTCAAGCAGATGAACGAGGAGAACGGCGTATACTACAGCGACAGCTGGACCAAGGCCCGCTCCATGGCCTACGTCGGCACCGCCTCGTTCATGTACGACAACCGCTACATCATACACGGCACCATCCGCTACGAAGGCTCCAACAAGCTGGGCCGCTCCACCCAGAGCCGCTGGCTCCCCACCTGGAACGTGTCGGGCGCATGGAACGCCGACGCCGAGGAGTGGTTCAAGAACCCCGTACTGGCCACCGCCAAGCTGCACGCCAGCTACTCGCTGACGGCCGACGCCGGTCCCGCCAGCGTCAGCAACGCCCTGGCCATCTACTATCCCTCGCGCCCCTGGCGCCAGGACACGGAGGCTTACGAGCAGGCCCTGATGCTCAGCTCGCTGGCCAACTCCGAACTGACCTACGAGAAGAAGCATGAGCTCGACATCGGTGTCGACCTCGGTTTCCTCAACAACCGCATCAACCTGGTGTTCGACTGGTACAAGCGCAACAACTTCGACCTGATCGGCTACATCTACACCGAGGGCGTCGGCGGCGAAATCGGCAAGTGGGCCAACGTGGCCTCCATGGCCAGCCACGGCGTGGAGTTCACCCTGAGCACCACCAACATCCAGAACCGCGAGTTTACGTGGACCACCGACTTCACCTTCTCCTACGCCAAGAACAAGATTACCGACCTGAAGTCGCGCAGCCGCGTCATCGACCTGGTTCGCTCGTCGGGCTTCGCCAAGGAAGGCTACCCCGTGCGCGCCCTGTTCAGCATCCCCTTCGAGGGCCTGAACGAAGAGGGCCTGCCCACCTTCACCAACGAGAACGGCGAAATCACCACCAGCAACATCAACTTCCAGGAGTGGGAAAACACCGGCTACCTGAAGTATGAGGGCGCCGTCGATCCTCCCTATACCGGCGGCTTCAACAACACCTTCCGCTGGCGCGGGTTCAACCTGAACGTGTTCTTCACCTATGCCTTCGGCAACAAGCTGCGACTCGACCCCGTCTTCTCCTCCAGCTACAGCGACCTCTCGGCCATGCCCCGCGAATTCATGGACCGCTGGGTAGCCGCCGGCGACGAGGCCAAGACCAACGTGCCCACTATCGCATCGCGCCGCCAGGTAAAGAACGACTCGCAGCTCAGCATCGCCTACAACGCCTACAACTACTCGACCGAGCGCGTAGCCAAGGGCGACTTCATCCGCCTGAAGGAGATTTCGCTCAACTACGAGCTGCCCAAGACGGTGATCCACGCCCTGCGCATCAACTCGGCCTCGGTCAAGCTGGCCGCCACCGACCTCTGGCTCTGCTACAGCGACAAGAAGCTCCACGGCCAGGACCCCGAGTTCATCAACTCCGGCGGTGTGGCCTCGCCTAACCCCAAGCAGTTTACCTTCACCCTGCGCTTTGGCCTCTAAATCCTTATACGACCTATGAAACTAAGCAAACTAACATACATCATGGCCGTTGCAGCAGCTGCGCTGGGCGTGCAGTCCTGCTCCGGCTTCCTGGACACCCCCACGGACACCCGTGTGGACCTGGTGACCACCGAACAGGTCCGGATGCTTATGAATTCGGCCTATCCCTCCTACAACTACGCATGGCCCTGCGAGCTGATGAGCGACAACATGGAGGATAACAACGCCCCCGACGCTGACGGCCTCCGCTATAACCTGAGCGGCTACAACCGCGGCGACGACGAGATGTTCCGCTGGGAGCAGAACGTCAGCGACACCGGCTCCGACACCCCCTCCGGCATCTGGGAGGGCATGTACGGCTCCATCGCCACGGCCAACGCCGTCCTCGAGAAGCTACAGGAGTGGGAGCAGGAAAACGGCACTCTCGACGCCACCCAGCTCGCCATCCGCGGCGAGGCCCTGGTGCTCCGCAGCTACTGCCACTTCATCCTGGCCCAGGTGTTCTGCGAGCCTTATAGCGGCAGCCAGAACACCGGCTACGTCGGCATCCCCTACGTTACCGCCCCCGAGAAGACCGTGAAGCCCCACTACGAGCGCGGCACCCTCGACAAGACCTACGCCATGATAGAGAGCGACCTTGAGCGCGGCCTCCCGCTGATCAACAACAGCCTCTACCAGGTGCCCAAGTACCACTTCAACCAGGCGGCAGCTTACGCCTACGCTGCCCGCTACTACCTCTTCACCCGCCAGTATGAGAAGTCGCTGAACGCGGCCAACCAGGCCTTCGGCGGCGCCGAGGTGGATCCCACCGGCTTCATGACTACCATCTGGGAGAACCTGGGCAACTTCTACTACATCTCGGACATGGGCCTGTTCCAGAACGCCATCGACAAGCAGACCAACTTCATGCTCCACCCCACTTATTCGCTGGCCTTCCGCCATCTGCTTAGCGGCTGCCGCTACGGTGTGATCCGCGACGCGCTCAACGCCACCATCCACGGTGCATCGCCCGCGTGGAGCAACTTCCAGTGGCGCCTGACCAACGGCAAGGGCACCGTCTTCACCATGCACCCCTGCTTCAACGGCATCTGCGCCAACAACGGCAAGAGCGAATATGGCTCCGTTATGTGCGGCAACGTGCAGGAGCAGTTTGAATACACCGACAAGATAGCAGGCATCGGCTCTCCCCACGTTACCCGCCGCGAATTCTTCGGCGAGGAGACCCTGCTGACCCGCGCCGAGGCCAAGCTCTTCCTGGGCGACACCGAAGGCGCCCTCAAGGACCTCGACATCTGGGAAAAGAGCCGCCGCAACTGCCCCTCGGCCTCCGGCTATGAGGATCAGTTCGTTGACCTGACCATCGACAATATCAACGCATTCTATGACGCAAAAGACCCCGGTTATGGCATCGCCAAGACCATACATATTGATGAGATTTGTCCCGAATCGGACGCGAAAGTCAGCGCTGCCTCAGTCAACGGCATGCTGCAGTGCATCCAGCACTTCCGCCGCATCGAGACCCTCCACCTGGGCATGCGTTGGTTCGACATCAAGCGCCTCGGCCTCGAGTTCAGCCGCAAGATCGGCAAGGACGGCGAGGATCACCTCAGCGTTCGCGACCCCCGCAAGGCTATCCAGATTCCCTCGGAGGTAGTGGCCGCCGGCACGCAGCCCAACCCCCGCGGCGAAGTGGCCGAAACTACCGTTCAATCCACCGAGTATCAGCGTGTAAATTAATATCCATTCGACAACAAAATGAAACTGCATAAATCAATTCTCGCCGCAATGGGCGCCCTGATGCTGGCCGGCTGCTCCGAGGAGAAGCTCGGGCCCACCATCTTCGTAGATGGCGGCGACGACCCCGTGCCCGGCTCCTACACCTATCAGTTCGACACCTGGGTGAACCGCGAGTTCCGTGACACCTATAACCTCCAGTTCAAATACCGCATGGAGGACATCGAGGCCGACATGAACTACAACCTCGTGCCCGCTTCCTTCGACAAGGCCCGCGACCTCTGCCTCCTGACCAAGTACCTCTGGTTCGACACCTACAAGGAGCAGTGTGGCGTGGACTTCCTCAAGAGCTACGGTCCCCGCATTCTCCACCTCATCGGTTCTCCCGCCTACAACCCCAACACCGGCACCGAAATCCTCGGTCTGGCCGAGGGCGGCCTGAAGGTTACACTCTTCAAGGTCAACGAACTCGACGTGGACGATATCTACATGCTCAACGAGTACTACTTCCGCACGATGCATCACGAGTTTGCCCACATCCTTCACCAGACCCGCAGCTATCCTACGGACTTCAACCTGCTGAGCACCGGCCGCTACGACTCCGGTTCCTGGCAGAGCAAGGCCATCGGTTTCGTGGCATCGCAGGGCTTCATCACCCCCTACGCCTCCTCCGAGGCTCGCGAGGACTTCGCCGAGACTATCGCCAACTTCTTTACCCGCAACGACGAGCAGATGCAGCTCATCCTCTGGATGGCCTCGCAGGGCTGGAGCACCGGCTCCGACGACAAGATTTCCGTCGACGACAAGCCCTACTGCTGTTACTATTACTATCCCGATCCCGCCGATCCCGACACCCGCAGCTACATCATCCAGTCGGTCGAGAAGGACTATAACAACCGCGTGGCCGTGCAGGGCATGAACGGCGAGCTGCTCCACAGCGTAGCCGAGGTTGAGGCCTATATCGCCCAACTGAACGAGACCGTGCCCGGCGGCATCTTCGCCGTAGAGGACAAGGACGGCATCGACGGCAAGGAAATCATCCTGCAGAAGCAAAACATTGCCCGCAACTGGTTTAAGGACACCTGGGAACTCGACTTCGACGCCCTGCATGACATCGTGCAGCGCCGTCAGGGCGACTTCGACATCAAGGCCCTCCGCGCAGAAATCGACGCAATAGAATAAACGAAAATTTGTAGGGTCGCGGCATGCCGCGGCCGCGCGACAAAAGCGGGAAGGCCGCGGCATGCCGCGACCCTACATAAAAGATACAGAAATTATGAAAAAGGTATTAAATATAGCTCTGATGGGCGCCGTGGCGCTGGGCTTCGCAGCCTGCTCCAATGAGTCCGACCCCATCTTCGACTCGTCGGCCGCCGAACGCCTCGAGCAGAGCCGCAACGAATACTTCAACGCCCTGAGCGCCGATGGTGGCACCTGGGCCATGGAGTACTTCACCAACGACGACGAGCCCGGCTACGTCATGGTGATGCAGTTTGAGTCCGACGGCTCCGTCACTATCAGCGGCAACCACATGTGGCTCGATGGCTACACCTCCGAGAAGTCGCTCTGGGACGTCATCTCCGACAATGGCACCGTGCTGACGTTCAACACCTACAACAACGTGTTCCACATCTTCTCCACCCCCGAGAACATCACCGGCCCCAACGCCCCCACCAACAACGGCAGCGACATCAACGAACTCGGCTATGGTCATAATGGCGACTACGAGTTCATGATCATGAGCAAGACCGACGAGGGCGTGCGCCTCGTGGGCAAGAAGCAGGGCCTCGAGGCCTGGCTCCGTCCCCTCCCCGCCGACACCGACCCGGAGACCTACCTGACCACGCTGACGGACCGCAGCAAGGTGTTCAACTCCACCTTCCCCACCATGCGCATGGTCGACGCTACCGGTCAGGCTTACGACGTGACCGCCCTGAACACATCCATCCCCTCGATTGTTCCCCTTAATACGGAGACCACCGAGGCCGACCCTGTGACCCAGACCGTCAGCGCCCACGGCATCATGACTCACCAGGGCTTCCGCTTCCGCAAGCCGCTCGAAGTCAAGCGCGCCGATGACTCCACATGGGAGCTCACCGAACTCGCATGGCAAGAAGATGGCTCTCTTCTTTCGCCCGAAGGCGCCGTAATCACCGGCCCGCTCCCCTCAACATCACTCCAACGCACCGCTCTGACATGGATCCTTGACACCGAAAGCCTCACCGGCGAACTCGCCGATGCCTTCTCCAAGGCATGCGATGCCCTCGTGACCTACGGCGGCAAGAACAACGGCTTCACCTCCCTGAAGCTGAGCTACAGCAGCTACAACAACAAGACCACTCCCACCTGGACCGTGACCATCGGCAAGCGCGTCTGCCGCCAGTACATGACCTATGAGTTTGGCGACGGCACCATGGACATCAGCCTGCTGGCCACCACCTCGCAGATCGACAAGTACTACAACGACGTGCCTGAACTCAAGGCCTTCATGGACCTCTTCCTCGGTCAGCTCCAGATCCAGAACATCACCAAGATGGACGCCTCGACCATCGTCTTCTCCGGCGCCCACGGCAACTTCAACTTCAAGGTACAATAACTAAATGACCACCCGCATCAACCCGCATACCTGTAGGGACGCTCGGCCCGAGCGTCCTATCCCCGCAAAACCCCGCGTCATACGGGGATAGGACGCACGAACCGTGCGTCCCTACGGTGATTGATGCTCCAAGTTCAACTATTTAACAGTACACTTAATAAACCCAAATTTCAACATCTAACTAAAAAAGAGCAGATGAAGAACATTTACCTTGCCCTCGGCGCAGCCCTCGTGGCCACCGCCGCCTCCGCAGCCGCTCCTGTTATCCCGCAGGTTAAGCGCGGACAAGTTTCCCCTGTGTCGGCACAGATGATGCAGACTGTCAAGGCTCAGAATCCTGCCATGGCAGTGAAGAGCATCCAGACCGTACGTCCCGGCCACTGGGTGATGCCCCTCAATGACGAGGAGACCACCGAAACCACTTTCGGCGCACGCTATCGCGACCCCATCAACATGTTCTACCTGGGTCTGACCCCCTCCGCCTCCGGCATGAGCGTGGGCCTCGGCCTGGCAGGCGCAAGTGGCAACCTCGGCTACCTCAACACCACCGCCGATGCCGCCAGCAACTCCTGGGCTTACACTGCAAGCCTCAACTCCGGCGATGAACTCGCCGAGACCGCTGAGACCGCCAACCTCCTCATCCCCGGCCGTCCCTACCAGTTGATGCTCGGTGGCCTGTGGAGCAAGACCGATGGCGCTCCTGTCCTCACCTCGACTAACGCTTCTGCAGAAACTGCCGAGTACACCACCGAGAATACCTCTCTCGGTATCGCCTTCGGTGGCAGCCTGCTCTCCTATGGCATCAAGCCCAGCGCCCTATGGAGCGACTGGGACGCCAGCGACACTGAGAACGACTACTTCCTGATGAGCACCTGCCCCGTGCCCCCTTATAAGGGCGGTCAGACCTATGTGGACTATCTCAGCAAGGTTATGGGCGCTGAAGGCGCCAACGAGAATGGCGTCAACGGCGACCTGGTTAGCATTATGCCCCAGGTGCTCTTCGACAGCCCCGAGAACTACAGCCTCTCCGACCTGAAGATCACCGGCTACACCGCCATGATTCCCGAAATGATGAGCGGCTACACCATGGGCCAGATCATGGCTCGCGTACTCATCGCCACCGACGATGCCGTTGAGCTCACCGTCACCGTTTACCCCGTTAACGAGGAAGGCGAAGTAGAGACTTCCAAGCCTCTGGGCCAGGGCACCTGCCAGGTTGAGGCCGGCGCCGTTGCCACCAACATCACCGACCTGAAGTTCAACCTCGAGAGCCTCGACTCCGAAGGCTTCGCCACCGAGGAGCCCCTGGTTGTTACCGGCATGGCCGTTGCTACCATCAGCGGTATCGACAACGAGCACATCACCGCCTTCCAGCCCATCTACAACGCCGGCACCACCATGCCCGCCGATGCCACAACCAGCCAGTACTTCCCCGTTAAGGCTTACATCGAAATCGCAGGTAACGTGACCGACCTGACTCAGGAAGGCTCCGAGGCTCAGCCCTTCGAAACCATGATCAGCTCGCCCTGGCGTTTCTATGAGGACCAGACCTACACCACCCTGTGGAGCGCAAGCGAATACTTCTGGTTCTTCGACGTAGTGTTCCCCTTCGTTTCCAGCGCTGACTGGAACAACTCTCCCCTTGACGTGAACGTACCCGCCACCGGTGGCGAAGGCTCCGTTCAGCTCGTGTCCTACTACGACGTGCCCGCCCTCATTGAGGCCGGCCTGATGACCGTCGAGCCCAGCGCCGACTGGTTCACCTGGAGCGCCGAGTACAAGGTTTACGGCGAAGGCGACTCTCAGGACGAGGCCCTCTTCGTGACCGTTACTGCCGATGCCCTCCCCGAAGGCGTAACCGGCCGTGAAGCCACCATCAAGTTCACCGGCTATGCCAGCGACTTCACCGTCAACGTCCTCCAGGGCGAGAGCGGCATCACCGAGATTCAGGGCGCTGCCAAGGGCGCTGCCTACTACGACCTGCAGGGCCGTCAGCTCCGTCAGGCTCCCGCTGCTGGCCTCTACATCGAGCGCCAGGGCAACACCGCTACCAAGCGCATTGCCAAGTAACTTCCGGATTTACCCAAATCTCTGATACGCAGACCGGGCGGCACTCCGTTGATGGAGCCCCGCCCGGCCTTTGTTTGCGGGGATAGGACGCTCGGGCCGAGCGTCCCTACAATAGCTGGGTCCGACGCGTTTTTCGGGGATAGGACGCGCGGGCCGAGCGTCCCTACAATAGTTTACTGTAGGGGCGCACGGTTCGTGCGTCCTATCCCCGACAAGTTTGCCAGTTAGCCGGAAAA
>X378_Fat_Sand_Rat__coassemble_264_pt1 | contig 11134 bp, 9 predicted proteins | sample X378_Fat_Sand_Rat__metabat2_low_PE_008 | metagenome-assembled genome bin X378_Fat_Sand_Rat | reverse complement strand
CGACCTGGCCGACACCGCCTGGAACCGCGTGGAGAGCGCCTCGGGCGACTTCGATACCGTCATCGCCGCTCACCGCGACACCTTCGGCAGCTACATGAACCGCGTGGACTTCAACATCGCCACCGCCTGCACCGACAAGAACACCGAGGACCTCATCAAGTACTACAACTCGTCGGACGCCAACAAGACCTCCAACGACGGCCTCTACCTCGAGAGCCTCTACTTCCAGTATGGCCGCTACCTCACCGTTGCCGCCAACCTCGACAACTCCATCCACGCCCCCAGCAACCTGCAGGGCATCTGGAACGACCGCTCCAACTCCTCCTTCTGGCACTGCGACGTGCATGCCGACATCAACGTGGAGATGAACTACTGGCCTGCCGATCCCACCAACCTCTCGGAGATGCATCTGCCCTTCGTGGAGCACATCGTGGACCTGGCCGGCGCGCCCAACTCTCCCTGGAAGGCCCTGGCACAGAAAATCAAGAGCGGCGCCAACGGCTGGACCGTGGCCACGGAGAACAACATCTTCGGAGGCACCTCCACCTGGATGAACAGCAACATCAAGACTCTGGGCGCCTGGTATTGCTCGCACCTGTGGCGCTACTACCAGTACACGCTCGACCGCGACTTCCTCGCCCGCGCCCTGCCCGTGATGTATGACTGCGCCCTGTTCATCAAGGACATCTCCACCACCGACAGCAACGGCCTCTATGAAATCAAGAACGAATGGAGCCCCGAGCACGGCAACAACGACGTGACCGCCTTCGCCCAGCAGACCTCCTATGAGCTGCTCGACAACATCCACTCAGCACACGCAGAACTCGGCAGCGACTCGCCCCTGACAGCCGCCCAGATGGAGGCCATCAGCGACCTCTACACCAACTTCGACAAGGGCCTGTGGGTGGAGACCTACAACGGCAAGGACAACATCAGCGAGTGGAAGAACAACAAGCTCAGCGACCAGAGCCACCGTCACCTCAGCCACCTGATGTGTCTCTATCCCTTCGCTCAGGTTAGCCAGTTTGACGAGACCGCCGAGGGCAAGAAGCTCTGGCAGGCTGCCTACAACGGCCAGATTGCCCGCAATGGCGACGTGACCGGCTGGAGCATGGGTTGGCAGACTAACACCTACGCCCGCTGCGGCGACGGCACCAACGCCCGCTACAACCTGACCCGCGCCCTGCGCCACTCCACCGCCTACGATATCCAGATGGCCAGCTACGGCGGCTGCTACTACAACCTGTTCGACTCCCACTCTCCCTTCCAGATCGACGGCAACTACGGTTGCACCTCCGGCGTGGCCGAGATGCTGCTGCAGAGCTTCGACGGCAACATCAACCTGCTGCCCGCACTGCCCTCCGCCTGGGCCACCGGCTCTGTCAAGGGTCTGAAGGCTGTGGGCGACTACACCATCGACATTACCTGGAAGGATGGCAAGGGCCAGACTGCCACCGTGACCAACAACCAGCCCACCGACCGCACCGTCAAGGTCCGCATCCCCGGCTTCGGCCTCAAGGACGCCGAAATCCCCGCCGGTGAGTCCGTGAACATCGACCTGGTTAACGGCATCATCGAGAGCGGCATCCAGTCGGTTGAAGCCGCCGAAGGCGCTTCCACCGTCTACGACCTCCTGGGCCGCCCCGTCGCTCACCCCGGCCATGGCCTCTACATCATTAACGGCAAGAAAATCATCCGCTAATTAGCTACTTTAGCTAAGATAGCTAAAATAGCTAAGATAACCCTCAAATCAAGCGCCGGACCCCTCAACGGGTTCCGGCGCCATTTTTTCATAACTCTACCGCCCAAATATCCGGGTAATGGGTGTTGAGCCGCAGCGTCTCGGCGTTAGCCATCGCCTCGGCTTTGGTCCGCCCCTCCGCAGCATATACGCGATACTTTCCGTCGCTTTCCGCAATCTGAAGTCCGCCCGTCGGTGCCGCGTCAATAAACGCCTGCGCGGCTTCACGCGACGTCAGCGAGGCCACTACGACAACCCAGTGGCCAGTCGGTTCCTGAGCAGGCTCTTCGATTATCACGACAGGCTCCGGCTCAGGCTCCGTCTCGACAACCACCGGCTGGCTCTCCCTCGGAGGCTGATATTCCTCGACGGCATCCTCAAAACTGCCGACAAAAACCGGCTCCTTGGCCACGGGTTTCGGCGCTTCCTCCTCTTTCGGCTCCTCAAATCGGTTGCGCGTCAGCGTCTCGTTCTGGTTTACGCCCGAGAGCATCCACCAGGTGCCCATGCCGATGAAGGCGACGGCCAGCAGTGCTATCAGTACGATGACCCCCGTGGAGAGACCTCCGGAGCTCTCGGATTCGGGCTCCTGGTCTTCAATTTGCTTCGGGCGCTCAATCGGCGCTCCGCAATTGGGACAAAAATTCGCGCGATCCGATATCGGTTCGCCGCATTGCTTGCAAGATGTCATTCTATGGTAGTAAGGGTATAAGGATTGGTGATGGCGGCGTGTGCGGCCTTCTGGGCCACGTCAAACCATGTGTAGTCGATACGCCCCTCTTCGGTGCGCACGTAGGCGAAATTTTCGGGTTTTTCGCCGTAATTCGGTGTCAGACAGTTGATTTTTTTGTTGAAATCCCAGCCGGGGATGGTGGAGCGGTCGCCCACGCAGTCGGGTAGCTCTGCTCCCGCGAATTGCAGTAGCGAAAGCATCGTGCAATAGCTCGCCGCGAGGGTGGGAAGCCCCTCCTGCAGATGGTTGCCGTCGACGGTCATGCCTATATCCTGGCCCACCTCCCTCAGTTCAGGGCATTGCCGCAGATTCTGCACGGCGGTGCCATAGGGGATGACAATAGTGCCGGGGAATGCCTCGGCGACCTTTTGCGAATTCAGGGCCGTCCCCTCCCAGTGAGCCTCCTGTTCCTCAAAGGAGTCGGCATAGGCGCCTTGCGTAAGCATCCATCCGAAGAAGGCGTCGGGCGCCACTGAACGGATATGCATCACCAACTCAGGCAAATACGGCTTGAAATAGGTGTAATAGCTCTGCCAGGCGTCGGCCCCGCGCTGTTGCAGCGTCACGAGGTCCCACTGGTCGAGAGCCAGTATGTCAGCCCACTCCATCTGCCCCAACTCCTGCCACGCCTCGGTCTGTTCGTCGCATCGGGTCACGCGATACGTGTTCGGCGAGATTCCTTTCCGAGCCTCGCCGGTCATGTTGACGTAATGACGCTCGAGGCCGCAGCCGGTGTAGTAGGCCACGGTGATGTCAAACTTGAAGTCGGGAGCCAGCGTCTGCAACATATGGGGGACGTAGCTGACCGCGTCGTGGGTGAACGAGTTGCCGAGCATCAGCACGTGCAGCCGTCCGTCCCTCATTGCTGGTCTGGCCGGTTGAGGTTGTGGCTGTGGCTCGTCGGAAGTGCATCCGGCGAGCCACAGTGTTGCGAGGAGTAGGAGGAGGATATGTTTCATTCAGAATTTCGGGGTCTTCTCGGCCTTCATGATGGCCTGCAGATGGGCTTTGTACGCATCCCAATCGGTGATGGGACGGCGCGCAACGCCGCTCTCGCAAGCCGCCTTGGCCACGGCGGGTGCCACGGTGGTCAGCAGGCGCGGGTCGAAGGCCTTAGGCAGGATGTAGTGGCGGCCGAACTCAAAGTGTTCCATGCCGTAGGCTTCCACAACCTCCTTGGGCACGGGCAGTTTGGCCAGTTCGGCGATGCCGCGCACGGCTCCGAGCTTCATTGCCTCGTTTATCTCCTTTGCGCCGCAATCGAGCGCGCCGCGGAAGATGTAGGGGAAGCCCAGCACGTTGTTCACCTGGTTGGGATAGTCGCTGCGGCCGGTGGCCACGATGATGTCGTCGCGGGTAGCCATGGCCGTGTCGTAGGCAATCTCAGGGTCGGGGTTGGCCAGTGCGAACACGATCGGTTTCGGGGCCATGGTCAGCACCATTTCGGGGGACAGCACGTCCTTGACGCTGAGGCCGAGGAACACGTCGGCGCCCTTGATGGCCTCCGCGAGGGTGGTGATGGGGCGGTCGGTGGCAAATTCGCGCTTCTGCTCGTTGAGGTTCTGGCGCGAGGTGGTGATGACGCCGCGGCTGTCGCACATGACGACGTTCTCCTTCCTGACGCCCAGCTCCAGGTAGAGGCGGGTGCAGCTGATGGCGGCCGCGCCGGCGCCGTTTACTACCAGCTGTATGTCTTCAATCTTCTTGCCCTGAATCTCGAGGGCGTTGAGCAGGGCTGCACCGGAGATGATGGCGGTGCCATGCTGGTCGTCGTGCATCACGGGGATATCCAGTTCGGCCTTCAGTCGCTTCTCGATTTCAAAGCATTCAGGGGCCTTGATGTCCTCCAGGTTAATACCGCCGAAGGTGGGTGCGATGGCCTTGACTATCTCAACGAACTTGGCGGGATCCTTCTCGTCTACCTCGATGTCGAAGGAGTCCAGTCCGGAGAAGATCTTGAATAGGAGAGCCTTGCCCTCCATGACGGGCTTGCCGGCGTCGGCGCCTATGTCGCCCAGGCCGAGCACAGCCGTGCCGTTGGAGATGACGGCCACCAGGTTGCCCTTGTTGGTGTATTCGTAGATGGTTTCGGGCTTGGCTTCGATTTCCTTGCACGGATATGCCACGCCGGGTGAATAAGCCAGCGCCAGGTCCTGCTGGGTGGCGTAAGGCTTGGTGGGCACGACTTCAATCTTGCCCGGTTGCGGTAGGCGGTGATAGTCCAGCGCCTCCTCTTTGGTTACGATTTTAGACATAACGAGCATCTTTTGGTCATTATCTGTAGGGTCGCGGCATGCCGCGGCCTTCCCGCTTTGTCGCGCGGTCGCGGCATGCCGCGAACCTACATTATCTTATCTTCCTGTATATGTTTCCGGAGTTATATTTCTAAGTTCTTCTTTCACTTCATCGCTGACGTCCAGCCCGTCGATGAAGTCGTTGACAATCTCGGGGGTGATGGCCGTGTTGACGCGGGTCAGGGCCTTCAGCGTCTCGTAGGGGTTGGGATAGCCCTCGCGGCGCAGGATGGTCTGGATGCCCTCGGCCACCACGGCGTAGTTTTGCTGCAGGTCGCGGCGAATCGCCTCCTCATTAAGTAACAATTTTCCGAGGCCTTTGGATGTGGAGGCGATGGCGATGAGCGTGTGGCCCAGAGGCACGCCCACGTTGCGCAGCACGGTGGAGTCAGTCAGGTCCCTCTGCAGGCGGCTCACGGGGAGCTTCTGCGCCAGGTGGGCAAACATGGCGTTGGCCAGGCCCACGTTGCCCTCCGAATTTTCGAAGTCGATGGGGTTGACCTTGTGGGGCATGGCTGAGGAGCCAACCTCGCCCGCCTTGATGCGCTGCTTGAAATAGTTCATGGAGATGTACATCCACATGTCGCGGTCCAGGTCCATCAGTATGGTGTTGACGCGGCGCAGGGCGTCAAACAGCGCGGCCAGATTGTCGTAATGCGAAATCTGGGTTGTCGGATACTCGCGCACCAGGCCCAGCTTCTCGCGCAGGAAGTTCTGGGCGAAGGCGTTCCAGTCCACCTGCGGGAAGGCGATGGAGTGGGCGTTGAAGTTGCCCGTGGCGCCGCCAAACTTGCCGCTGACCGGTGTGGCGGCCAGCAACTGCAACTGCGTGCGCAGGCGGCTGACGTAGACCATGATTTCCTTGCCCAGACGGGTGGGGGAGGCGGGCTGGCCGTGGGTGTGGGCCAGCAGGGGCACGTCGCGCCACTGTGCCGCCAGGTCCTCAAGCTGCTCCAGCAGCCCGGCGATGGCCGGCAGATATACCTCGCTCAGCGCGTCGCAGATGCTCATCGGCACCGCAGTATTGTTGATATCCTGGCTCGTCAGGCCGAAGTGGATGAACTCCTTCCAGGGGTCGAGGTCCAGGCGATGGAACTGCTCCTTCAGGTAATACTCCACGGCCTTGACGTCGTGGTTGGTCGTCTGCTCAATCTCCTTGATGCGCTCGGCGTCGGCCAGCGAGAAATTCTCGTATATGGTGCGCAGCAGCTGGAAGGCCGACTGCGGCACATCCTTGAGCTGCGGCAGCGGCAGCTCGCACAAGGCGATGAAATACTCCACCTCAACCCTCACGCGATAACGAATCAGCGCATACTCCGAAAAAAACTCGTCGAGCCTCTCGCACTTGCTGCGATAGCGGCCGTCAATAGGCGAAATTGCCGTCAGTTGGGTCAGTTCCATATCATTTAAAGTATTGAACTGCAAAGTTACGAATTTTTTTCGTAACTTTGCACCCGAAATCTCGGTTCCGTAGCTCAGTTGGATAGAGCAACAGCCTTCTAAGCTGTGGGTCTTGGGTTCGAATCCCAACGGAATCACCGCTAGCCGCTGGCCTCCAGCGGTTTTATGTTTTTGGACGGCTATTCCCGTCTTCCTTTCGCCCTCTCTTGATTATGGATTACAACCGATACTCTGAGAACATCAGATCAATGATGCCGTTGGCTCAATTCGATGGCTTGTCGATGATGCAAATGAACGCATTGCTTAACATACCCTTTGAAGGCCCTTCTCCGGTAAAGTTTCGCGTCATCGATGAGGATACCTTCATGGAGGTGCCTATTCTTCGCCAGGCTCTGCATCTGATGCGGATTCTTGAAAAGGGGGATCTCAAGCAGACAGCGGTCGGCTATATTCCGCCAAAAATAGTTGAGGATATCTACAATCTCGGCGCCCCTGAGAAATTCCTTGATTATTACAAGACCCTGAATGAAGGCAGGGTGAACATCGTCAGGATGCTCAAGGAGGGCTTGAAACAAGCCGGGCTGATTAAGGTCCGATACAACAAGCTATCACTTACCGCCAAAGGCCGCAAGGGACTTAAATCCTTGAACTTAATCTTTACGAGCCTGACGACCTCACTTTTTACGACTTTCAACATGGCTTGCTTTGACGGGTATTCCAACCAAGAAACGGGAAATCTGGGCAGAGCATTTTCCCTATGGTTGCTCAACAAATATGGCGACACCATGAGAGACGGCGACTTTTATTACTGGAAATATTATGATGCACTGACCTCAGAAGTCGATGAACTACCCTCGGCATATACATGCCGTGTATTTGACCGACTATTCGTCAATTTCGGAATAATCGAAATTCGGGATATCTGGCACAGGGAATCCTTCAGTCAAGAATACAAAGTAAAGAAGACGGCCCTCATCGACAAATTGTTCTCATTCGACATTCCTGCATTCCACTGAAATACTACGGCGTCAACTGAGTTAAAGTGTCAACTAACATTAATTATTTTTATAGTTAAGGCTAAAAATATCCTGTAAATATAAAAATAATTGAAATTAAATTGCTATATTTGCGCCATGATTACAGAGTCGCCTTTAGACAGCATTGAGGCCAAGTCGGCGCCTGAGATTGTCAGGATGCTTGGCTCCCGGTTCCGTGATTTTCGGATGCGGGCCAACATGACCCAAAAGGAGCTGGCAAAGCAGGCCGGCGTAACCGTCACGACCATACATAAGTTTGAGACTGGTCGCGCCAACAACATATCTCTTGGTTCGTTCCTGCGTCTGCTCAAGGCCGTTGGGATGATTGGCGGCGTCGAAGAGCTGTTGCCAGACCTCCCGCAGAACCCTTATCTGCTGCGCGGGCTTAAGCCTGCCCAGCGCATCCGCCATCCGCGCTCATGAAAACTCCGGTCAAAATCATCCTATGGGGCCAGGAAGTTGGTCAACTGACGTGGGATTCCCGGCGTCACAATTCTTATTTTACTTTCAGTCGGCAATTCCTGGAGGCAGGCCATGACCTTGCCCCATTGATTGCGCCTATTGGCAGGGTCGATGCCCGATTGCCAAAGTGGGGACTGCCCGGTAAGTTTCAGAATCTGCCCTCCTTTCTGGCCGACTCTTTGCCTGATGATTGGGGAAATCAACTATTTGACCAATGGAGACGCGAGAACCGATTGCCGGACACAGATTCAATCTGTCTTGAGAAATTATCCTTCATAGGCAGCCGTGGCATGGGAGCACTGGAGTTCGTGCCCGCAATTGAACGGCAGGGGATAATTGACACCGTGAATGTAGGCAGCCTGGTCAATCTCGCCCGAAAGATAATGACACAGCGCGAGGAGGTAAGGATTCTTCCCGAGGAGGAGCTGACCATGCAGGCATTAATACATGTAGGCACATCCGCGGGAGGACGTCAGCCCAAGGCATTGGTCAGCCGACATCGTGACACCGGCGAGATGCGTTCCGGTCAGATAGAATGTCTGACTGATTATGATTACCATATTCTGAAGTTCGGCGATGCTAACCGCTCCAGCGCCGAATTGGAAATGACTTACTACCTGATGGCTAAGTTCGCCGGAATCAACATCTCGCCATCGGAGCTGGTGGATATTGAAGGCGAACGCCACTTCCTGACCAAGCGTTTTGATCGTCGGGAGGATGGCGACAAACTGCATGTCCAGACTCTGGCAGCACTATGGCCCGAATCCGACAGTTACGAGACCCTATTGCAGGTTTGTCGGCGTCTTGGACTCCCGGAATCTGACGTGGAGGAAGTTTACCGCCGCATGGTGTTCAATGTGCTGAGCAATAACACTGATGACCACAACAAGAATTTCTCGTTCATCATGGACCGCTCGGGTTGCTGGAGCCTCGCGCCCGCCTATGACGTTACCTTTATTTTCAATCGCGGAGGGTATCAGGCTCAAGCCACACGATGCCTATCCATTCGGGGCAAATTGGAGAACATTACTCGTGACGACTGCCTGAAGTTTGCTTCCGATAATGGAATCAAGAACGCCTTGGAAATTATTGAAAGTGTCATTGCTGCCATAACGGAGTTTCCTGCTTTCGCCGCCAATTGCGGTGTGAAGGTAGAATGGCAAAAGAGAGTATCGGATGCCATAGAGAGTATTCTTAATCAATGGCATGAGAGACAGGAGCAGGAAGTCTCAGACTTTGCCGTGGATGGCCATTCGGTCCAAGACTTCCGCATAGAACAGGCTTACAAAGGCAATTATCATCTATATGCCATCGTAGACGGACGTCCGAAGACATTCATTCTTCGAAACAAACAACCGGAGCATGTGCTTATTTCGATGCGTGGTATAGGTGGCCTGACGGCCGAGGACCGGGAATTCCTCATCCGCAAGTTCATCAACCTATAACGACTTATGATTCGACAAAATTTCAATAAAGAGGAAAAGCGGGTGATTCGCCAAGTGCTGAAAACCTGCATACTGAGGCGTCACAAACAGTGGCAAGACGAGATGCGCCAGCTGCTGGACAGCCCGATGGAACCGGATTCCAACGAGTTTGACCGCTCGATGGAAATCACCCGCCGCTCGCGCGACTTCTTCAAGGAAGCCATGCAGATGGAAGACTTCTATCGCTACTCCCGTGCCGTGATCGGCCTCAGCTGCCTTTAGTTATGGGGCCTGATGACCGAAGCCGAACTCGCCACCCTCCCCGCCGACGTCATCGCCAGAGTAACCTTGGATTGACCCTACAGTTATGAGGAGAGAGATGACAGTAGGGCTGGCGCTGATGGCGCTGGCGGCAGGGGCTCAGGAGCGGCCGAATGTGGTGCTGCTGGTGGCGGACGACTTGGGGTATGGCGACCTGGGGTGCTATGGGGCGCGGAATGTGGCGACGCCGAATGTCGACTCGCTGGCGGCGGCGGGTGTGAGGCACGCCAATTGCCACGCCGTGGCGGCGACGTCGACTCCCTCGCGCTACTCGATTCTGACCGGGCATTATTCGTGGAGGCGCCCTGACACCAATGTGGCTGCGGGAAACGCCTGTTCCATCATCCATGACGACCAATACACGCTGGCCGACGCCATGAAGGCCGCGGGCTACACCACCGCCGCCATCGGAAAGTGGCATCTCGGCCTGGGCACGGAAACCGGTGCGCAGGACTGGAACGGCCGCATCGACCTGACCCCGCGCGACCTGGGCTTCGACTACCACTACATCCAGGCGGCGACGGCCGACCGCGTCCCGTGCGTCTACCTGGAGCAGGACACCATTGCCAATTTCGACCCCTCGGCGCCCATCTCCGTCAGCTATAAGGAGAATTTCCCCGGCGAACCCACCGGCGCCTCCAATCCCGAGCTGCTGAAACTCCATCCAAGCCACGGCCATGCCCAGTCGATAGTCGACGGCATCTCGCGCATCGGCTACATGAAGGGCGGGGGCAAGGCGCTATGGAAGGACGAAAACATCGCCGACTCCATCGCTGCCCATGCCGTCAGGTTCATCGCCGAAAACAAGGAGCGACCCTTCTTCCTCTACCTCTGCACCAACGACGTCCACGTGCCCCGCTGGCCCCACGAGCGCTTCCGCGGCAAGAACGTGATGGGGCTCCGAGGCGATGCCATCGCGCAATTTGACTGGACAGTGGGCCGGGTCACGGCCGCCCTCGACTCCCTGGGACTGGCCGACAACACGCTGATAATCCTGACCAGCGACAACGGCCCGATACTCGACGACGGCTATGCCGACGAGGCCATCGAGCGTCTCAACGGCCACAGCCCGACGGCGGGACGCCGCGGCACCAAATATTCCAGCTACGAAGGAGGCACGCTGGTGCCCTGCATAGTTCGCTGGCCTGCACGCGTCCAGCCGCAGAGCGACGACGTTTTGCTGAGCCAGATCGACCTGATGGCCTCCCTGGCCGACCTTGTCAAAAGCGAACTTCCCGAAGGCGCCGCGCCCGACAGCCGCAACATGCTGCCCCAACTCCTGGGCGAGTCCCTGGAGCCGCGCCCTTGGATACTCGAGCAGCCGAGCGCCGGGCCGCTCTCGCTGCGCACACCGCGATGGAAATACATCCCGGCGAGCAGCTTCGGCACCAAGATCACATGGGGTCCTGACGTAGAGACCGGAAACCAGCCCGTCGACCAGCTATATGACATGGAGGCCGACCCGCTGGAGTCTACCAACGTCGCCGTCCGGTATCCGCTAACCCTCAAGGCCCTCAAATCCCTCTATAAAACCGTAACTTCCGATTAAAAGCCGAGATTGTATCGGGGAGGGGCGACGGTATTTTCTACCGGTCAGACTACTGGGCATAAAAAAAATTGATTGTCGTCACGACAACCAATCTTAGTGAACCTGGAGGCGAATACCTTGAAAAACACGATGCAAATTTATAGGATTTTATGTTATTAAGCATAATTTTGGA
>X378_Fat_Sand_Rat__coassemble_255_pt1 | contig 11355 bp, 8 predicted proteins | sample X378_Fat_Sand_Rat__metabat2_low_PE_008 | metagenome-assembled genome bin X378_Fat_Sand_Rat | reverse complement strand
CCGCGGCACTGCCACGGCCGGAGCGGATGGAGGGTAGAGGTTTTGTCGCGCGGCCGCGGCAGTGCCGCGGCCCTACATGGTTGTCAGGTCAGGTGCATGGCCATGCGGGAGATGGCGCGGCGGGGCATCATGCCTTCGTAGAGTATGGAGTAGACGGCGTTGAGTATGGGCATGTCGACGCCGTAGTGCTCATTGATTTCGTGGATACACTTGGTGCCGTAGTAGCCCTCGGCGGTCTGCTCCATCTCCATGCGGGCGGCCTTGACGGAATAGCCCTTGCCTATCATGGAGCCGAAATTGTGGTTGCGGCTGAACTTGGAGTAGGCCGTCACGAGCAGGTCGCCCAGATAGACGGAGTCGCAGATGTTGCGGGGACGGGAGTCGATGGCGTCGATGAAGCGCTCCATCTCGCGGATGGCGTTGCTGACCATCATGGCGGTGAAGTTGTCGCCGCCCTTCATGCCGTGGATAATGCCGGCCACGATGGCGTAGACGTTCTTCAGCACGGCGGCGTACTCGATGCCCTCGACGTCGACGGAGATGATGGTGCGGACGGTATGCGAGCGCATGCACTTGGCCAGGGCCTCGGCGCGCTCAATGTCGGAGCAGCCGATGGTCAGGTAGCTGATGCGGTCGAGGGCCACCTCCTCGGCGTGGCAGGGGCCGCCGATGACGAGCATGCGGTCGGGGCGGACGCCGTAGTTCTTGACCATGAACTCGGCCACGGTCAGGTTATGGTCGGGCACGATTCCCTTGATGGCGGAGATGACCGACTTCTCGCTCAGCGACTCCGTAATCTTGGTCATGTGGTCGAGGAAGTAGGGCGAGGGCATGGCCAGCAGTATGGTGTCGGCCAGGCGCACGGCCTCGTTGATGTCGCTGGTGAAGTGGATGCGGGCCACGTCGAACTCCACGTCGCTCAGGTAGGCGGGGTTATGGCCGCGCTCCTTGAACTCGGCGATGCGGTCGTCGCGGCGCATGTACCATACGATTCGGTCGCAGTTGCGCAGCAGGATCTTGGCCAGGGCGGTGGCCCAGCTGCCTCCGCCCATGACGGCTATGGTATGGATTTCGTGGTCAGTCATTTTTCTTCTCGGGCTTCATCTGGGGGAACAGGAGGACTTCCTGGATGGCAACCTGGCCGGTCATCAGCATGACCAGGCGGTCCATGCCTATGCCCATACCGGAGGTGGGGGGCATGCCGTACTCCAGAGCGCGGATGAAGTCGTGGTCGATAATCATGGCCTCGTCGTCGCCCTTGTCGGCCAGGCGCATCTGCTCTACGAAGCGCTCATACTGGTCGATGGGGTCGTTGAGCTCGGAGTAGGCGTTGGCCAGCTCCTTGCCGTTGACCATCAGCTCGAAGCGCTCGGTCAGTTCGGGGTTGTCGCGGTGGCGCTTCGTCAGGGGCGACATCTCGATGGGGTAGTCGGTGATGAAGGTGGGCTGGATGTACTTGCCCTCACACTTCTCGCCGAAAATCTCGTCGATCAGCTTGCCCTTGCCCATGGAGGCGGGGGCGTCGATGCCGAGGCCCTTGCATACGCTGCGAAGCTCCTCCTCGCCCATGCCGGTGATGTCGATGCCGGTGTGCTCCTTGATGGCTTCCATCATGGTGACGCGCTTGAAGGGGGCCTTGAAGGAGATGACGTTGTCGCCGACCTTCACCTCGGTGGTGCCGTTGACTTCCGTGCAGATGCGCTCGAGCATGCGCTCGGTGAAGTCCATCATCCAGTTGTAGTCCTTGTAGGGGACGTAGATCTCCATGCAGGTGAACTCGGGGTTGTGGGTGCGGTCCATGCCCTCGTTGCGGAAGTTCTTGGAGAACTCGTAGACGCCCTCGAAGCCGCCCACGATGAGGCGCTTGAGGTAGAGCTCGTCGGCGATGCGCAGGTAAAGGGGGATGTCAAGGGCGTTATGATGGGTTATGAAGGGGCGGGCCGAGGCGCCGCCGGGAATCGACTGCAGGATGGGGGTCTCCACCTCCATGTAGCCGTGCTCGTTGAAGAACTGGCGCATGGAGTTGAACACCTTGGTGCGCTTGATGAAGATGTCGCGGACGCCTTCGTTGACGATGAGGTCGACGTAGCGGCGGCGGTAGCGCAGTTCGGGGTCGTCGAAGGAGTCGTAGGTCACTCCGTCCTTCACCTTGACGATAGGTAGGGGGCGCAGGCTCTTGCTGAGGACCGTGAGCGAGCGGGCATGCACGGTGATTTCGCCCGTGCGGGTTCGGAACACGTAGCCCTCCACTCCGATGAAGTCGCCGATATCGAGCAGCTTCTTGACCACGGAATTGTAGAGGTCCTTGTTCTCGCCGGGGCAGATGTCGTCGCGGCTCACGTATACCTGGATGCGGCCGCGGGAGTCCTGGAGTTCGATGAAGGCTGCCTTGCCCATGACGCGGCGGCTCATGATGCGGCCGGCGACGGCCACCTCGCGGGGAGGCTCCTGGTCGTCCTGGAAGTTGGCCTTTATATCGTCGCTATATGCATTGACGGGGAATTCGGCTGCGGGATAGGGGTCGATGCCGAGCTCGCGCATCTGCGCCAGCGAGTTGCGTCTAACCTGTTCCTGTTCGCTAAGATTGGGTGTCATGATGGGTATAATGGGAGTAATGAGTTGGTTTATCGTTAGATTGTGCTTGACTTGAGGGCGAGGCCCACGGTTTCGTGGAGACCGAAGAGGAGGTTCATGTTGTGGACGGCCTGACCGGCGGCGCCCTTGAGTATATTGTCGATAACGCAGGTTATCAGCAGCTTGTCGCCTACTTTCTCGAGGTGGATGAGACACTTGTTGGTGTTGGCCACGTCCTTGAGGTCGGGACGGCGGTCGACGAGGTAGGTAAACGAGTGGTCGTCGTAGTAGTCCTCGTAGAGCGAGCGGAGCTGGTCGATGCTGACGGGCATGTCCATGTAGATGGAGGCGAGCATGCCGCGGGCAAAGCTGCCGCGCATCGGTATGAAGTTGATGGGCTGGTCGAAGCTGCTTTGGAGCGACTTCAGCGTCTGGTGGATTTCGGGGAGGTGCCAGTGGTCCAGCGGCTGGTAGATGCTGACGTTATCGCGGTGCCAGGCCAGCTGGTTGGGGCTCGACTTCTCGACGGCCGAGCCGCTGAAGCCGGTGATGGCCGTGATATGGATGGGCGAGTTGAGCAGCAGGTTCTTGGCCAGCGGGAGCAGGGCCAGTTCGATGGCCGTGGCGAAGGCGCCGGGGTTGGCCACGCGGGTCACTCCGTGGACCAGCCGCTTCCGGTTCATCTCCGGCAGGCCGTAGACGAAGGGGTGCTTCTCGGGGTCCTCGATGCGGAAGTCGCGGCTCAGGTCGATGACCTTGAGGCCCTCGGGGAGTTCCGTGCGCTGGAACAGGGAGGTGGTGTAGCCGTGGGGGTAGCAGCAGAACACCACGTCGAGGTCCGAGAGGTCTTCGTCGGCCGTGAAGCGGAGATAGGTCTCGCCCTCCATGCCCTGGTGAACTTCTGTGATGAGTTTGCCGTCGAAGAGGCGGCTTTGCACCCGGCTGAGTTCCACGTCCGGGTGGTTGATGAGGAGGCGAATCAACTCACCGGCGGCAAATCCGTCGCCGCCCAGGATGCCTGCGCGTATCATTCTTTCTTTCGGTTATTGAGGAGTTTGGATGTTTTCTATGCCTTGGCGTATGCGGGCCACGGTCTCGTCGAGGCCCATCAGCTCTATGATGTCGAACATGTGGGGACCCTTGCACTCGCCGACCACCGTCAGGCGCAGGGCGTTCATGGTGTTGCCCAGATGGTATTCCTTCTCGGCGATCTTGGCGAGGATGGGGGCCTCGGCCTCGGCGCTCTTGAGCGAGGGGAGTTCCTGCAGCCACTGAATCATCTCCTCCATAATGGCGGGGGTTTCGGGCTTCCAGCGCTTGCGCACGCTCTTCTCCTCGTAGCTTTCCGGACGCTTGAAGAAGAAGCCGGCGTGCTGCCAGAGGTCGCCGACGAAGTTGATGCGGCCCTTGACCAGGCTTACGGCCTTCTGTATGTACTCGTCGGAGAAGTCGTCGGGGTTGACGCCATGCTCTTTAAGGATGGGCTTGAAAGCCTCGGCGAGTTCCGCGTCGGGCATCTCCTGGAGGTAGTGGTGGTTGAACCAGGCGCCCTTCTCGTAGGCGAACTTGGCGCCGGAGCGGGAGCAGTGCTCCAGGCTGAAGCGGTCGATTAGCTCCTGCATCGACATGATTTCGGTGTCGTCGCCCGGATTCCAGCCGAGCAGGGCCAGGAAGTTGACCACGGCCTGGGGCAGGTAGCCATCCTCGCGGTAGCCGCGGCTGATGGCGCCGGTCTGCGGGTCGGTCCAGAGCAGGGGGAAGACGGGGAAGCCGAGGCGGTCGCCGTCGCGCTTGCTCAGCTTGCCCTTGCCGTCGGGCTTGAGCAGCAGGGGCAGGTGGACGAACTGGGGCATGGTGTCGGCCCAGCCGAAGGCCTCGTAGAGCAACACGTGGAGCGGGGCCGAGGGGAGCCATTCCTCGCCGCGAATCACGTGGCTGACCTTCATCAGATGGTCGTCCACGATGTTGGCCAGGTGGTAGGTGGGCAGGTCGTCGGCGCTCTTGTAGAGCACCTTGTCGTCCAGGATGTCGCTCTTGATGACCACCTTGCCGCGGATGGCGTCGTCGACCTCCACTGCCCTGCCGCCGTCAATCTTGAAGCGGACTACATAGGGGGTTCCTTCGGCGATGAGGGCGTCGACCTCCTCGCGGGGCATGGTCAGCGAGTTGCGCATCCGGCCGCGGGTGTGGGAGTCATACTGGAAGTTGGGGGTGGCGGCGCGTGCGGCCTCCAGTTCGGCGGGAGTGTCGAAGGCGATGTAGGCGCGGCCGGCGTCGAGCAGCTGCTTGACGTGCTCGCGGTAGATGTCGCGGCGCTCGCTCTGCTTGTAGGGGCCGTAGGGACCTCCCTCGCGCACGCCCTCGTCGATTTCGATGCCCAGCCAGTGGAGGGCCTCGTTGATATAGTCTTCGGCTCCGGGCACGAAACGTTGGGAGTCGGTGTCTTCGATTCGGAGAATCATTTTGCCTCCATGCTGACGCGCAAAGAGGTAGTTATAAAGGGCGGTGCGGACGCCGCCGATGTGGAGCGGACCCGTTGGCGACGGGGCAAACCTCACTCTTACTTCTCTATCCATTTTGGTCATATATATACTATGCTGCAAAGTTACGAATTTTTTTCGTAATGAGAAAGCGGGTAGGGCAACCTGATGGATAGGCAACGGTAGCTAAGATAGCTAATATAGCTATAATGGTAGCTATAGTTTTGAGGGACAGCAGTAAGCCCGATGGCCGGTAGAGGCCATCGGGCTTACGAAGTGGGGAGGGAATAGGATTACAGGGCGGAGGCGAGGGCGGCGTTGGTCTTGCGGACGGCTTCGGCGGACTTGGCGAAGAGGGCCTTTTCGTCGTCGTTGAGGTCGAACTCGACGATGCGCTCGATGCCGTTGCGGCCGAGGATGCAGGGAACGCCGATGCAGATGTCGCTGACACCATATTCGCCTTCGCAGAGGGCGGAGCAGGTAATCATGCGGCCGGTGTTGTGGAGCACTGCGTCAGCGACGCTGGCTGCAGCTGCGCCGGGAGCGTACCAGGCGCTGGTGCCGAGCAGGCCGGTCAGGGTTGCGCCGCCAACCATGGTGTCGGCTGCCACCTTCTGAAGCTTTTCGGCGGGGAGCAGGGTGCTGACGGGGATGCCGCGATAGGCAGCGTAGCGGGTCAGGGGGATCATGGTGGTGTCGCCATGGCCACCGATTACCATGCCTTCAACGTCGGCTGCGGGAACGTCCAGGGCCTTGCTGAGGAAGTACTGGAAGCGGGCGCTGTCGAGGGCGCCGCCCATGCCGATGATGCGGTTTTTGGGCAGGCCGGAGGTCTTGTGGATGAGGTAGGTCATGGTGTCCATGGGGTTGGAAACGCAGATGATCACAGCGTTGGGCGAGTGGGCCAGCACCTGGGAGGTCACGCTCTTGACGATGCCTGCGTTGACGCCGATGAGCTCCTCGCGGGTCATGCCGGGCTTGCGGGGGATGCCGGAGGTGATGACAACGACATCGCTGCCTTCGGTGGCGCTGTAATCGTTGGTCACGCCGGTGGCCTTGGTCTTCACGCCGAGGATGTTGGCGGTCTGCATGATGTCCATGACCTTGCCTTCGGAGAGGCCTTCCTTGATGTCGATGAGGACTACTTCATCGGCGATGCCGGTGGTTATGAGCACGTTGGCACAGGTTGCGCCTACATTGCCGGCGCCTACAACTGTTACTTTTGACATAATTTTAGAGTTGGTTTATTTGGTTACGTATGTTAGCGCAAATTTAGCCTATTTTCGGCGAAAAAGCAAACGGATTTTCATATAATCGGATAATTTCTTATATTTGCCAATGAATGTAGGGTCGCGGCCTGCTGCGACCCGGCCGCTTTGACATCGGGTCGCAGCAGGCCGCGACCCTACAAATGAAGAATCAAAAAAATTTAGTATATGTTTTCAGGTATTGTAGAAGAGGCCGCCATGGTTCGCGGCATCGACCATAGCGAGGGCAACGTGATTCTGACGATCAAGTCGACGTTTACCCCGGAGTTGAAAATCGACCAGTCGGTGGCCCATAACGGCGTGTGTCTCACGGTGGTGGCCATCAACGACAAGGAATACGACGTCTGCGCCATCGAGGAGACCCTGCGCCGCTCCAACCTGGGGCTGCTGAAGGTTGGCGACCGCGTGAACCTGGAGCGCTCCATGCTGATGAACGGACGCCTGGACGGCCACATCGTGCAGGGCCATGTTGATTGCACCGCCAAGTGCATCGAAGTGAAGCAACTGGAGGGGAGTGTCGAGCTGACCTTCCAGTATGAAGTGGCCCCCGAGATGCGCGCCAAAGGGTATCTGACCGTGGAGAAAGGGTCGGTGACGGTCAATGGCGTCAGCCTGACGGTTTGCGACTCCCAGCCCGACCGGTTTACGGTCTGCATCATCCCTTATACTCTTGAGCACACCAACCTCGGGGATGTGATGCCGGGGTCGGTGGTTAACCTCGAGTTTGATATAATCGGGAAGTATGTAGCCGCCCTGAAGGCTTGAATTGTAGGGTCGCGGCCTGCTGCGACCCGGCCGCTTTGTCATCGGGTCGCAGCAGGCCGCGACCCTACACATGATAGATATGAAGACCTTGAATCTACCGAAGAAAACAGACGGACACAGCGAGCAGCTGCCGGGCGATGTCCGCCAGGTGCTCATCATAGGCGCGAACGGGGCCGGCAAGTCGCGGTTTACGCGGCGGCTGTTGGCGTCGTGTCCCGAGGGGAAGGTGTTCCGCCTTTCGCCGCTGCGGGCACTGTTCGGCAAGTTTGACGCCGACGCGGAGCCGCAATCAATCGACGGGCTGTATGCCAAGGCGGCCGCGCGTTCGCCGCTGGTTTCCGCAGCCTCCGGGCCGATTGCCGCACCCGCGACGGAGGCCGAGCGACTGATGGCCGTGCTGCTCAGCGAGGAGATGGACGCCCTGCTCGCCTACAAGATGAGCGGCGACCACGGGCCGATGCCCGACACCAAGCTCGACCGCGTGCTGGAGCTCTGGCGCGAGATATTCCCCGAAAACGACGTCCTGCGCCAGGAAGGGCAGCTCGTGTTTCAGTCGGCCGACAAGGATTCAGGCCGCGGGACGCTGAAGCTCTCCGCCGGCGAGCGGCTGACGCTATATTACTTCGGCGCGGTGCTGTTTGCGCCCAGGAACGCCGTAATTCCCGTGGATAGTCCCGAGATGTTTCTGCATCCGTCGACGTTGAGGCGCGTCTGGGACAAGGTTGAGGCCCTGCGCACGGACTGCACCTTCGTATATACGACCCACGACCTCGACTTCGCTTCGACGCGCTCGGATGCCGCCACTGTGTGGGTTCGCGGCTGCTCGGCCGGGGCCGATTCGTTCGATTACGACGTGCTGCCGCCAGACACACAGCTGAGCGAGGAGATGTACATGGCCATACTCGGCGCGCGGCGCCCCGTACTGTTCATCGAGGGGGACAACACCCACTCCATCGACGCCAAGCTCTATCCGCTCATCTTCCCCGACTATACCGTGAAGTCGCTCGGGTCATGCGACAGGGTGATTGAGTCGGTGCGCGTGTTCAATTCGCTTGGCTCATTCCATAAGCTCGACAGCTGCGGCATAGTGGACCGCGACCGTCGCGCCGAGCAGGAGATAGCGTACCTCAGGCGGAAGAAAATCATGGTGCCCGAAGTGGCTGAGATTGAGAATCTGCTGCTGCTTGAGGACGTAATCAAGACCGTTGCGGAGGTACACCGCAAGGACCCGCAGCGCGCGTATCAGAAGGTGAAGCAGGCGGTGATGAACCAGTTTAAGGCCGACGCCCGTCAGCAGGCCCTGCAGCATACGCGCCACTACGTCAAGCGCACCATGGAACACCGCATCGACGGCCGCTTTGCCAGCATCACCAAACTGGAGGAGCACATGACCGACCTCGTTGACGAAATCAACCCGCGGGCCATCTACGAGAAGTTCTGCCGCGAGTTTCACGGCTACCTGCAGGCCGACGACTATGCCTCGGTCCTTAAGGTATATAACCAGAAGTCGATGCTCGCCACCAGCAATGTCGGTTCCCTGACCGGCTGCGGCGACAAGCGCGCCTACGTCACCGCCGTCCTCAACATCCTCAAGTCCAGCACCCCGGCTTCCGAGAGGCTGCGGGAAGCCCTGAGGCGCGCGCTGAGATAAAATGGGTCGCGGCCTGCTGCGACCCGTTGACAAAGCGGCCCTACACTGCGTTTTGTAACCGCAGTAACAGTTACGGCGGTTACGAAACTTACATGTCTTCGAGCGTGAAGAGGTGCGGGGTGACTTGATAGGAGGGAAGGAGAGTCGTGGAGATTCGGGCTACCTTGGCCATGAACTCCTTGTGGTCATAGTTGCGGCGCTGGCGCTTGACCTCGGCCACAATTGCCTCGTTGCTGTCGGCCTTCAAGGCCACGATGTCAATCTCGTTTGCGGCCTTGCCGGCTTTGCGTTCCCACCACGAGCCGATGGCCCTGAATTCGTGGCTCTCCATCAACTTTAGGCGGAACCACTGCTCAAGCACGTGGCCTGAGAAGGTGGAATAGTCGTCGGCCACCTTCTGGCGCAGCAGTGGGAAGTTGCGGATTTCCACCAGCGACTGATAACGGTCGAAATAGCGAAACCAGAAGCGCAGGAAGTTGTCCGTGATGGCATAGCGCACTGAGTGGGAGCGCTCCTTGGCCATGATGGGACGCTGGCGCACTATAAGCGAGTAGTCCTCAATCAGGCGGTTGAGTTGGCCGCCGATGCTTATTCCGCCGAGCAGGGCTTCGATGGCTGGTTGGGTATTGATTCCGGAGGCTATGGCGCTTAGGATGGAGAAATAGATGCCGTAGTCCTTTCCGAGTTCCTCGATGAGCAGGTTTTTCCCCTCGTCGGTAAAGAGGGAGTTGTCGCGTACAATGTAGTCAAGCATACCGGCAATGCTGAGGTCGGTGTTGTCGCAAAGAAGCTCCACGTATTTTGGGACGCCGCCCGTGACGGTGAACAGGGCCAGCAACTCATCGTTGGAGTAGCCTGGGCGGTGGTCATGCATGATTTCCTTAAGCGTCTCCGTGCCAAAGCCTTGCAGACGTATGATGTTGTCGGCGCGGCCGAAGAGCGGCTCCTCCTTGTCCATGAAGATTTCGTGCATAAGGGAATAGATGGAGCCCATCATGATGAGGTTAACATGGCTTCGAAGTCTATACTGGTCCCAGAGGTTCTGCACGTCGGAGTAAACCGAAGGATTCACCTTCATGAACTCCTGAAATTCATCGATGATGAGATTGAACTTCATGCGGGTGGCTAGGTCCATAAGTTGCCCGAAAAGGGTTCGAAACGAGGAGATTTCCTCGGGGAGGTGAGTTCTCAGCACTGAGTTGACAATCTGCACAAACTCCAGGCAGAGGGAGGCCTCCGCCTTACGGCCAACAAACAGATAGACAGTGGGAAACTCCTCGCCTACGGCACGCTGGGCAAGCGAGGTCTTGCCTATGCGGCGGCGCCCGGTGATTACGGTCATGCGCGAGTGCTGGTTGAATGCGAGTTGCTGAATTCTCCTCAGCTCCTCAATCTCTGTGGTTCGGTCGTAGAATTTCATTATGCCAATTTTGTAACCTCCGTAACTGTTACGGAGGTTACAAAGATAGTCATTTTTGTCGTAATCACCAAATTTATAGCCGGAAATCCGCTTTCAGACGGGAGAGAAGGAGAAGAGTGTGGCCTCTTTTGCATCATTTGCTGTCGGGCACGACCGTTATACACTGTCGCAAAGCGCAACTCAGGTCTTTGAAAATCGCCCACAAGTTGTGGGCAATTTCAGCGTGGAGCGATACCTCAAATGGCGACTGCCTAATTGCGACACGGAGGGTTGGGCAAAATTCGTCCAAACGTAGTGCCGCGGCTGGATATCATAGTATAACTATTTGATAGCATGTTCGCTTCCCAGCCGCGGCAAGCCGCGGCACTACGTGGTTTTGAATTCTGACACACATTCACTACTCGCGAGGAGGGGCGGGGATAGGACGCACGGGTCGTGCGTCCCTACTGCCCCACAACAGCCACTTGCGTATGTCGGAAATTTTTTGTAACTTTGCGGCGATTTTTTAGGACCTATCAATCACAGATGATTAATATTACATTTCCTGATGGCAGCGTCAAGCAGTTTGACGCCGGCATCACTCCGCTTCAGATTGCAGAGTCAATCAGCCCCCGCCTGGCTCAAGACGTGCTGGCTGCAAAAGTGAACGACCTCGAGTGGGACCTGACCCGTCCTATCGCCGGGGACGCCACTCTGCGTCTTTACAAATGGGATGACCCCGAAGGCAAGCACGCCTTCTGGCACAGCTCGGCCCACCTTCTGGCCGAGGCCCTGCAGGAGCTCTACCCGGGCGTGAAGTTCGGCATCGGCCCTGCCATTGAAAACGGCTTCTACTACGACATCGATACCAACGGCCACCAGATCACCTCGGCCGACTTCCCCAAAATCGAGAAGAAGATGCTGGAGCTGGCCCGCCAGAAGCAGGCCATTGTCCGCGAGGATATCTCGAAGGCCGACGCGCTGAAGATGTTCGGCGACCGCGGCGAGGAGTATAAGTGCGAACTGATCTCCGAACTGGCCGACGGCACCATAACCACCTACACCCAGGGCGCGTTCACCGACCTCTGCCGCGGCCCGCACCTGCCCTCCACCGCCCCCATCAAGGCCGTGAAGGTAATGTCGCTGGCCGGCGCATACTGGCGCGGCGACGAGAAGCGCAACCAGCTGGTGCGCGTCTACGGCATCACCTTCCCCAAG
>X378_Fat_Sand_Rat__coassemble_253_pt1 | contig 11366 bp, 8 predicted proteins | sample X378_Fat_Sand_Rat__metabat2_low_PE_008 | metagenome-assembled genome bin X378_Fat_Sand_Rat | reverse complement strand
TCCCAGATCTACGAACTGGGCGCCCGCGGCGAGTTCAACTTCCTCCCCTACGGCATCGGCGAGACCTACAAACGGCTCCACCGCTGGACCCCCTACGTGGGCGTCGGAGTGGGCCTGGTCCTGGCCTCCTGCAAGGGCAACTACGTGACGATGAGCGTCCCCCTGGCCTTCGGCGTGAAGTACAAGGTGATGCCCCGTCTGAACCTGGCCCTGGAATTCTGCGCCGCCAAGACCCTGGGCGACCACCTGGACGGCGTCAAGGACCCCTATAAGATTAAAAGCGAATTTCTTAAAAACACCGACTGGCACACCAACCTGATGTTCTCCGTGACCTACGAGTTCGGCGAACGTTGTGCCACCTGCCACTATATAGACTGATGAGCTTGACCGAAAAAATAGAGCAACTGGACAAACACCGCATTCCGGAGCACGTGGCCATCATCATGGACGGCAACGGGCGCTGGGCCCAGGCCCGCGGCCTCGACCGCTCGGAGGGCCACGCACGCGGCGTCGATACCGTGCGCCAGATTACGGAGATCGCCTCCGAAACCGGTGTGAAATATCTGACCCTCTACACCTTCAGCACCGAAAACTGGAACCGGCCGCAGGAGGAGGTGGACGCTCTGATGACCCTGGTGGGCATCGCCATTGCACGCGAAACCCCCGACCTCATAAAGAACAACGTGCGCCTGACCATCATGGGCGACCTCGAACGCCTGCCCGACATAACCCTGCGCCAGCTCGAAGGGTGCATGGCCGACACGGCCGGATGCACGGGCCTGGTCCTCAACTTGGCTATCAGCTACAGCTCCCGCTGGGAGATTACGGAGGCTTGCCGCCGCCTGGCCCGTCAGGTGGCCGAGGGGGAAATCACCCCCGACCAGATTACCCCCGAACGGGTCAGCGCCTGCATGGCTCGGCCCGAAATCCCCGACCCCGACCTGCTTATCCGCACCGGGGGCGACTTCCGCATATCCAACTTCCTCCTCTGGCAGCTGGCCTACAGCGAGCTCTTCTTCTCGCCCCTATTCTGGCCCGACTTCGGCAAGGAACAGTTTGTCGACGCCCTGCTCACATACCAACACCGCCAGCGTCGCTTCGGCCTCACGGGCGAACAAGTGACCCAACCCAAATGAATGCCCCATACCCGCTTATGCGTCTTCATCACATCATACGCCAACTGACCCTCGCGGCCGCACTCCTCCTTGCGGCCCCCACCCTCTTGGCCCAATCCGCCCAGACGACCGACACCGTGGAGAACCCCACCGTGATCTTCTCCAACATGCCCCGCACGTACACCATCGAGGGCATCGAGGTGACCGGCGCCGACAGTTACCAGCCCGAAATCGTCAAGTCGTACGCCGGCCTGCGCGTCGGCGACCATATCCAGATTCCCGGCACGGAGATCACCAACGCCGCCAAGCGCCTCCAGAGCCAGGGCCTCTTCTCCAGCGTCAAAATCAAGGTGGTACGCACCGCCGGCAACAAGGTGTGGCTCGAATACGCCCTGCGCCAGCAGCCCCGCATCCATAAGGTGAACTACATCGGCATGAAGAAGAACGAGCGCGACGACATCCAGGACAAGCTCCACCTGACCGCCGGCAACCAGATCACACCCAACATCATCGACCTCATCAAGAAGAAGATACGCGAGTACTACGACGGCAAGGGATTCAAGAACGCCGAGGTAATCATCGACCTCCACGACGCCCTCGACGCCCCCGGCGAGCAGATTGTAAACATCAAGGTTGACAAGCACAACAAGATCAAGGTCCACAGCATCAACTTCACGGGCAACGAGGTCTTCACCGACCGCCAGCTGCGCAACACCATGAAGAAGACCAACATCAAGAGCGACCTCATCAAGCTCTTCAGCCAGAAGAAGTTTACCGACGCCGACTATGAGGCCGACCTCCAGCGCATACTCGACAAATATAACGAACACGGCTACCGCGACGCCATCATCGTGGCCGACTCCGTGGTGCCCTACGACGAGGGCTCCGTCGACGTCTACATCAACCTCGACGAGGGCAAGAAATACTATATCCGCAACATCTCCTGGACCGGCAACACCGTCTACGACTCCGACCTGCTCCAGCGTATTCTCGACATGAAGCCCGGCGAGGTCTACAACGAGAAGATGCTCCAGAAGCGCCTAAGCCAGGACGACGACGCCGTCGGCAACCTCTACTACAACAACGGCTACCTCTTCAGCCGCATCGACCGCACCGACCGCGCCATCGAGGGCGACAGCATCGACATCGAAATGCGAGTGACCGAAGGCCCGCAGGCGCGTATCAACATGGTGAACATCAACGGCAACGACCGACTGTATGAGAAGGTCGTTCGCCGCGAACTGCGCACGCGCCCCGGCGACCTCTTCAGCCGCGACAACCTGATGCGCTCGGCCCGCGAAATCATGCAGATGGGCCACTTCGACCCCGAGAGCGTCAACCCCGACGTGCAGCCCAACCAGGACGACGGAACGGTGGACATCAACTGGAACCTCACCTCCAAGGCCAACGACCAGATCGAGCTATCGCTGGGCTGGGGCGAAACCGGCATCATCGGCAAGGTGGGCCTCAAGTTCACCAACTTCAGCATCAAGAACCTCTTCTACCCCTCGACCTACAAGGGCCTCATACCCCAGGGCGACGGACAGACCTTCTCCCTGAGCGTGCAGACCAACGCCCGCTACTATCAGGCCTACCAGATCAGCTTCCTCGACCCCTGGTTCGGCGGAAAGCGCCCCAACTCCTTCTCCGTCACCGGCTTCTACAGCCGCCAGACCGGCATCAGCTCCCGATTCTACAGCCAGAACCTCTCCAACTACTATAATTACTATGGTTACGGCTACGGTTACGGCTCCAACTACAACTACTACAACAACAACTACCAGGACGCCTACGACCCCAACAAGGTCCTGCAGATGGCAGGCGTGACCGTAGGCTTCGGCAAGCGACTGAGCTGGCCCGACGACTACTTCACCTTCAACGCCGACCTGACCTACAACCTCTACTCGCTGAAAAACTGGGAGTACCTCTTCGCCATGCAGAACGGTACGTCGAACTCCATGGTGCTCGGCCTCACCCTGGCCCGCAGCAACATCGACAACCCCCTGTACACGCGTTCGGGCTCCACGTTCAGCGTCAACCTGCAGATGACTCCCCCCGCCTCGCTATTCGTCGGCAAGAAGGACTGGCAGTACCTCTTCCGCAACGGCGCCACCGAGGCCAACAAGTCGGAGCGCTACAAGTGGATCGAGTACTGGAAACTCCGCTTCCGCTCGCGCACCTATACCCCGCTGGTTAACCCCAACGGCAAGTACACGCTGGTGCTGATGACACGCGCCGACTTCGGTCTGCTCGGTGCCTGGAACAAGTATTACAAGACCCCGTTCGAGACCTTCTACGTGGGCGGCGACGGCATGTCCGGCTCCTACACCTACGCCACGGAGACCATCGCCCTGCGCGGTTACGACAACGGCGCCCTGACCCCCACGGGCCGCGAGGGCTACGCCTACACCCGCTTCGGCGTCGAGCTCCACTTCCCCTTCCTGCTGAGCCCCTCCACCACCATCTACGGCATCGCCTTTGCCGAGGCCGGCAATGCGTGGACCACGGTCAGCGACTTCAACCCGTTTGACCTAAAGCGTTCGGCCGGCTTCGGCCTCCGCGTCTACCTCCCGATGGTCGGCATGCTCGGCATCGACTGGGGCTACGGCTTCGACACCGACGCCCTCGGCTCCCGCGGCGGCTCCCACTTCCACTTCGTCCTCGGCCAGGAATTCTAATCCCTCTCTATCTTAGCTAAAGTAGCTATCTTAGCTAAAATAGCTACCGTTGCCGCAAACTAAACCATTCCCCCGCTAATTTGTCATTATTATTGTAACCCCTCTAAAAAACTGAAGATATGAAGAAATTGCTGTTAATCTTGGCCGTGTTGCTCGCCGGAGCCGGCTTCGCCAACGCCCAGAAGTATGCGCTGGTCGATATGGAGTACATCCTCAAGAACTATCCGCAGTATGAAATGGCCAACGAGCAGCTCAACCAGCTTTCACAGCGCTGGCAGAAGGAAGTCGAGGCCAAGACCGCCAATGCCGACAAGCTCTACAAGAACTACCAGTCGGAATCCGTCTTCCTGACCGACACCCAGAAGAAGGCCAAGGAAAAGGAGATTATGGAGGCCGAAAAGGAAGCCACCGAGCTCAAGTACAAGTACTTCGGCCCGGAAGGCGAGCTCTACAAGAAGCGCCAGAGCCTCATGGCCCCCATCCAGGACGAAATCTATAACGCCATCAAGAAGATAAGCGAAGAACGCGGCTACCAGACCATCTTCGACCGCGCCTCATCCGCCAACATCATCTACGCCTCCCCCCGCATCGACATCTCCAACGAAGTCCTCGACAAACTCGGCTACTCCAAATAACGCCGGCCCACGCGCTGCGTAGCTGTTACCGTTTCCGACCCGAAGGGGAGGAGTGCCGCAAAGTCCCCCGATTTTGCCACTCCAAAATAAATACCTATCTTTGCACGTTAACTAAGAAAAAATTTAACTTAAAACTCATACAGAAAATGATCAAGAAAATCCTTCTGGCCATCGCCATCTGCCTCCCCGCCATGGCTTTCGCCCAGACCAAGATTGGCACCGTCGACGCCCAGGCCGTGATGGACCTCATGCCCGAAACCAAGACTGCACAGGAGCAGCTTGACAACGTTTCGAAGACCTACGAGACCGAGCGCGACAAGCTCGCCGAAGAGATCGACAAGAAGTATCAGGAGTTCCAGAAGCTCGACCCCAACACCGCTGAGACCATCAAGCAGCGCCGCATGCAGGAAATCCAGGACCTCGACCAGCGCCTCCAGGCATTCCTCCAGCAGGCCCAGACCGACCTCCAGCGCCAGCAGCAGCAGCTCATGGCCCCCATCCAGGAGAAGCTCGTTAACGCCATCAACGCCGTCGGCGCCGAGCAGAGCTTCACCATGATCCTCCCCGCTGGAGTCGCCATCTACACCGGCAAGGACGTCGTCGACGTAACCCCCCTCGTCAAGACCAAGCTCGGCCTCTAAACCCAGAATCCAGAAAGCTCCAAAAAGGTTGCGCCCCCAAGGGCCGCAACCTTTTTTGCGCAAAGTAGGGTCGCGGCATGCCGCGGCCTTCCCGCCAAACCCGCGCTGCGTAGCTGTTACCGTTTCCGACCCGAAGGGGAGGAGTGCCTCCCACGGAGCGCCCCCTCCCCCCGCCTCAAATTTGCTCATTCCAATAAAAATTCGTATATTTGCGCGAATTTTCAGAATGAAAAAAGTAAAAATCATTAACTAATAGCTTCTTAATTAATTAACTAATGAACAGTAAAGGTTCTCTTGGAAGTATTGTGGCGGGTGTAATCGCCATCTTCCTTGTGCTCATCTGCCTGTTCTATCTGTCCTTCTCGTGGAAGGGTTCGCAGATCGAAGAGCAGGGCCGCGAATATGCCGTGGCCGTGGCAGGTAGCGACAACACAACCGACGCATACACCGGCGCCTACAAGCACTACATGGACTCCGTGGCCAACGAGCCCGTCTACATGGGTTATACCTACACCGATGTTCAGCGCTGGGGCGTGGGCCTCGGCCTCGACCTCAAGGGCGGTATGAACGTTACCCTCCAGGTCAACATGGGCGACATGCTCAAATCCATGGCCGCCGACGCCAACGGAGCTACCCTCCGCCGCGCTATTCTCGCCACCGACTCCGTAGCTGCAAAGGCTCCCGAGACCGAATATGTCGAAACCTTCATCGAGCAATACAAGTCTGCCTCCAACAATCCCCAGGTTGACTTCGCGGTAGTGTTCCCCGACATCGTAAAGAGCAACGGCACCAACTACGGCCACGTGGCCGACGTACTCAAGGCCGAAGCACAGGACCGCGTGAACACCTCCGCCACCAACGTGCTCCGCAACCGTATCGACGCGTTCGGCGTCGTTTCGCCCAACATCCAGGTACTCCAGGGCAAGCAGGGCCAGATCCTGCTCGAGCTCCCCGGCGTAAAGGAACATGAGCGCGTACGCGACCTGCTCCAGCGCTCGGCCAACCTCGAGTTCTACGAGATGTTCAACCTCGGCGACATCACCGCCGGCCTCCAGAAGGCTTTCGAGTCGAACCCCGACCTCCAGAAGATGCTGCAGACCTCCGGCTACAGCCAGAGTCCCATCGTAGGTTACGCCCAGGCCAAGGACAAGGCCGCCATCATGGCCATCCTCAACTCCCCCGAGGTCAAGAGCGCCTTCCCCAACACCCTGAAGCTCGCCTGGAGCAACAAGGCCATGAAGCCCGACGCTTTCGGCGGCCGCAAGGACATCTACCAGCTCGTGGCACTCCGCACCGACCTCGACCCCGAGACCCACGAACAGAAGCCCCGCATGAACGGCGACAACATCGTTGACGCCAACACCGACTTCGACAACATGCGCGGCCAGACCGTCAACATGCGCATGAACTCCGAGGGTGCACGCCAGTGGGCCGCCGTGACCCGCGCCAACGTGGGCAAGCCCGTGGCCATCGTGCTCGACGACGTAGTCTACTCCTTCCCGACCATCAACACCGTCATCGAAGGCGGCTCCTCCGAAATCACCGGCGACTTCTCCGTACAGGAGGCTCAGGACTTGGCCAACGTGCTCAAGTCCGGTAAGATGACCGCCCGCGTGAGCATCATCTCCGACATGGTAGTAGGCCCGAGCCTCGGCGCACAGGCCATCCACGACGGCCTCATGTCGTTCGTCATCGCCATCGTCCTGCTGATGATCTTCATGATTGCCATCTACGGCGTCATCCCCGGCCTGGTTGCCAACCTCGGCCTTATCCTCAACGTGTTCTTCACCTTCGGTATCCTCGCCTCCTTCCAGGCAGTGCTGACCCTGAGCGGTATCGCCGGTATCGTGCTCGCCCTCGGTATGGCCGTCGACGCCAACGTGCTTATCTTCGAGCGCGCCAAGGAAGAGCTCCGCGCCGGCAAGAACGCCCGCAACGCCATTGCCGACGGCTACAGCAACGCCTTCTCCGCAATCTTCGACTCCAACCTGACTTCGATCATTACCGGCATCATCCTGATGCTGTTCGGCACCGGCCCCATCAAGGGCTTCGCCACCACCCTCATCATCGGCCTCTGCTGCTCGTTCTTCACCGCCGTCTATCTGACCCGTCTGGTCTTCATCCTCGGCGCCAAGAGCAAGCCCTTCCAGAAGCTCACCTTCACCACCAAGCTGAGCCGCCACATGTTCGAGAACGCCCACTACGACTTCCTCGGCAAGCGCAAGATTGCCTTCACCGTGGCCGGCATCATGATCGTGGCTATCATCTGCTCGCTCGTATTCCGTGGCCTCAACCAGGGCATCGACTTCTCCGGCGGCCGCAACTACGTCGTGAAGTTCGACCATCCCGTCGACGCCTCCAAGATCCAGAGCATGATCGCCCCCGAGTTCCCCGGCTCATCCCTGAGCGTTATCACCATCGAGAACAAGAACCAGGTTCGCGTCTCCACCAACTATAAGATCAACGACCCCGGCACCGAGGTCGAGAAGGAGATTGTCGACAAGCTCTTCAAGGCCCTCAACCCCGAGATGAAGTCGGGCATGACCATGGAGCAGTTCTCTACCACCGATACCGACAACGGCCTCATCTCCTCCCAGAAGGTTGGTCCCTCCGTGGCCGACGACATGAAGAAGGACGCCTACATCGCCGTATCGCTGGCCCTGCTCGCCATGTTCCTCTACATCCTTATCCGATTCCACAACGTGGCCTTCTCCGTGGGCGCTCTGGCAGCCGTGGCCTTCACCGCCTTCTGCATCATCGGCTTCTACAGCTTCTGCTGGGGTCTTGTGCCCTTCTCCATGGAGATTGACCAGACGTTCATTGCCGCGATCCTTACCGTTATCGGTTACCAGATCAACGATACCGTGGTTGTGTTCGACCGTGTCCGCGAGAACATCGCCCTCTATCCCCGCATGAACTTCTACGACCTCATCAACAAGTCGATCAACTCGACCCTGGGCCGTACGATGATGACCTCGCTGTCTACGCTGCTCGTGCTCCTCTGCATCTTCATCCTCGGTGGTGAGGCCATCCGCGCGTTCACCTTCGCCATGATTTGCGGCGTGGTTATCGGCACCCTGGCCACCATCTTCATCGCCACCCCTGTCGCCTACCTTATCGACAACAAGCGCACCAAGAAGATCACCGCCGCCGCCAAGGCCTGATAACAACTAAAACCCGACCATTCAGTCGGACCGGTCTGACCTGTCGGACCGGTCCGACTTCATTCTTCCCACGCTATGATTACCGTAACACTCAACAACAAACCCCTCACCCTCCCCGCGATGACCACTCTCGCCGCCGCGCTCGAGGCCCAGGGCATCACCCCTGCCGGCAAGGCCGTCGCCCTCAACGACACCGCCATCCCCCCGGACCTCTGGCCCCAGACCATCCTCCACGACAACGACTCCCTAACCATCTTCCGCGCCTTCTACGGCGGCTAATAACCCGGGGATAGGACGCATGAACCATGCGTCCCTACTGTAGGGACGCACGGCCCGTGCGTCCTATCCCCGCAAAACCCCTCGCTAACCCCATGCTCCAATTCATAACAAACTCCCCGACGGTCGAAGGCACCGTCGCCCAGGCACGCCAGGCCATCGAAGGCGGCTGCAAATGGGTCCAGATCCGCATGAAGGACGCCCCCGACAGCGACGTCGAAGCCGCCGCACGCCAGCTCATACCCCTCTGCAAGGACCAGGGCGTCATCCTGGTCATCGACGATAGGGTAGGGGTCGTCATGGAGACCCGCGTCCACGGCGTCCACCTCGGCCCCGACGACATGCCCCCCGCCCAGGCCCGCGAAGTGCTCGGTCCCCACGCCATCATCGGCTGCACCGCCCATAACGCCGACGACATCCGCCGCCTCTCCAGCCTCGACATCGACTACATCGGCCTCGGCCCCTACCGCCACACCACAACCAAGTCAAAATTGGCCCCTCTGCTCGGCTCCGAGGGATTGTCCCAAGTCATGGCCGAAGTGCGCGCAGCGGGCATCGAAACGCCCGTGGTGGCCATCGGCGGACTGACGGCCGACGACGTCACCGAAGTGCTCCGCTGCGGCGCCAGCGGCATCGCCATCAGCGGCGACATCATCTCCGCTCCCGACCCCGTAGAGCAGACCAGGAAAATCCTCGGTTTTTGCAATCTTTAACACTTAAGTGCTTGTTTGTTGCACATCTTTTCGTACCTTTGCACTAACCTAATTTATTAACAAAAACCTTTTACCGTTATGGCAAAGAAAATCACCCCCGCCGCAGCCGGCTCCGACGCAAGTCGCGAGGCCAAGCTTGACGCTCTCCGTCAGGCCGTTGGCAAGATCGAAAAGAGCTACGGCCGCGGTGCCATCATCAGGATGGGCGACGAAGCAATGGAAAACGTAGACGTGGTGCCCACCGGCTCCATCTCTCTCAATCTCGCCCTCGGTGTGGGCGGATATCCCCGCGGTCGCATTGTTGAAATCTTCGGTCCGGAATCGTCCGGCAAAACAACCCTGGCCATCCACGCCATCGCCCAGGCCCAGAAGCAGGGCGGCGTTTGCGCCATCATCGACGCCGAACACGCCTTCGACCGCTTCTACGCCGAGAAGCTCGGAGTAGACGTCGACAACCTCTACATCTCGCAGCCCGACAACGGCGAGCAGGCCCTCGAAATCGCCGAGCAGCTCATCCGCTCCGCCGCTATCGACGTCCTGGTCATCGACTCCGTGGCCGCCCTGACCCCCAAGAGCGAAATCGAAGGCGAGATGGGCGAGCGCCAGGTAGGCCTCCAGGCCCGCCTCATGAGCCAGGCCCTCCGCAAGCTGACCGGCGCCATCTCCCGCACCAAGACCTGCTGCATCTTCATCAACCAGCTCCGTTCCAAGATCGGCGTCATGTTCGGCCCCGCCGAAACCACTACCGGCGGCAACGCCCTCAAGTTCTACGCCTCCGTGCGCCTCGACGTGCGCCCCTCCTCCCAGATCAAGAAGGGCGACGAGGCCGTCGGCCGCGTTACCTCCGTCAAGGTGGTCAAGAACAAGGTGGCGCCCCCCTTCAAGAAGGCCGAGTTCGACATGATGTTCGGCGAAGGCATCTCCCGCGCCGGCGAAATCATCGACATGGGCTGCGACTACGGCATCATCCAGAAGTCCGGCTCCTGGTTCTCCTACGACGGCTCCAAGCTGGCCCAGGGCCGCGACGCCGCCAAGCAGGTGCTCATCGACAATCCCGAACTCGCCGACGAGCTCGAGGAGAAGATCATGGACGCCATCCGCGAGAACCCCGCCAAGCAGGCCTCGAGCCGTACCCCCAAGTTCAAGCGCACGCTCTCTCCCGTGACTCCCGTCGAGGAAGACGAGCCCGAAGCCGACGACGAATTCAGCATCGAAGAAGATAATTGAACTCCGAACTCTTACAGAAATTAAGCGACGTGGACATCCGTTTTGACGAGGTGTCCACGCTCATTGCCGACCCCGAAGTCATAGCCGACCGCAAGCGATACGTCGAACTCACGCGCGAATACAAGCGCCTGGAGGACCTCAGCCGCCTTGCCGCCGGCTATCGCAGGGTAGGGGAGCAGGCCGCCGAGGCCCGTCAGATGCTCGCCGACCCCGAGATGCACGACCTGGCCCAGACCGAGCTCGAGGAGTCGGAGGCCGAAATGGAGCGCCTGGAGCAGGAGCTGCGCCTGATGCTCACGCCCCCCGACCCCGAGGACGCCAAGAACGCCATCCTCGAAATCCGCGCTGGAACCGGCGGCGACGAGGCCTGCCTCTTCGCCGGCGACCTCCTGCGCATGTACCTCCGCTTCTGCGAGATGCAGGGGTGGACCGTCGCCATCACATCCTCCTCCGATGGCGCTGCCGGCGGCTACAAGGAGGTCATCCTCAGCGTCACGGGCACGAACGTCTACGGCACCCTCAAGTACGAGAGCGGCGTCCACCGCGTCCAGCGCGTCCCCGCCACGGAGACCCAGGGCCGCATCCACACGTCGGCCGCCACGGTCGCCGTACTCCCCGAGGCCGAGGCCTTCGAGGTCACCATCAACGAGGGCGAAATCAAGTGGGACACCTTCCGGTCGGGTGGGGCAGGGGGCCAGAACGTCAACAAGGTCGAATCCGGCGTCCGCCTCCGCTACAACTGGCGCAACCCCAACACGGGCGAGACCGAGGAGATACTCATCGAGTGCACCGAGACGCGCGACCAGCCCAAAAACAAGGAGCGCGCCCTCTCGCGCCTCCGCACCTACATCTACGACCACGAGCGCTCAAAGTATGACGCCGACATCGCCTCCCGCCGCAAGTCTTTGGTCTCCACC
>X378_Fat_Sand_Rat__coassemble_250_pt1 | contig 11421 bp, 4 predicted proteins | sample X378_Fat_Sand_Rat__metabat2_low_PE_008 | metagenome-assembled genome bin X378_Fat_Sand_Rat | reverse complement strand
GGCCAGAACGCAGCGTTCATCGAGCGGCCCATCAAGGGCGCAAGAACAGCAAGCACAATCAAGAGTGCAAAGTTAGCAAAAAAATACCAAAATTCCACGTTTTTAGCCTTTTTTATCCATGGCAACAGGGCGCCGAGGAGGCACAAGGGGTTGAGCCATAGCAGCAACAGGTTGGGCGACGTCGCCTCGTGGGTGCTGACGAAGATCAGGAAGGTCAGGATGCAGCCGAGCACGAAGAAGAGGCCGAAAAGGAGCGTGTCGAACCAACGGCTTGACTTTCCGCGCTTTAGGTCGTAAATGGTTATCGCAATGGTGAGGATGAGGATGAGGAGGGAGAGGGCCAGCGGTGTGAGATACCAGGGGGTAGGCTGCGGTTGGGCGGTGTGCCGGCCGATGGTCTGTTCCTCGGTTACGGCTCCGCTTTGGCGCAGGGCTTCCATCAGCTCCACGGGGGCGAAGATGGCTTCGCGGCTGTCGATAGGCTCGTCTATGCCGCGGCCGAGGGCCAGGTCGATGCCGAACTGATACCAGGGGTAGTTGGCATGGTAGCGGGTCATCTCCTTGCGGAAGGTCTTGTCAGTCTCTTCGGCGGGGACGAGCTGGCGGCCGAGCGCCTGCTCCAGCATCAGCAGGGGGCGCGTGGCGCAGTTGTCCTTGACGTAGTTGTAGCGGTAGGTGGCGTTCTGGGGCTTCAGGTTCTCTTCGAGCAGGCCCATCAGGGTTTCGGTCTGAAGGGAGTCCATTTCGATGAACTGCTCCACGACCTGGCGCCCTTGCATACGGTACTGGGCCAGAAAGAGTTGCGTGGGCGAAGCCATGCAGAGGTAGTCGGTCTCGCCCTTGCAGAAGCGGTAGACGAAGTTGGGGGTGTTGAAGTCGAAGACGCCCCAGTTGACCACGACGTCCATGCCGTTTGCGGGGTCCTGGAGGCGGAGGGCCGTGTGCCCTTCCAACTCATAGATTTCAAGGCCGGGGAGGGCGGTCAGGACGCTGACCTTCGGGGCGCAGAAGGCATGCAGGAATGAGAGCAGTAAGACGGCGAGGATGCTGATGCGGGACTTCATCCTTTCGAGAGGTTTGAGTTGTAATACCTTGGGTCGCCTGTCACTTCCTCGCCAAGCCAGTCGGGGAGTTCCACCCGCTCGTCGGCGCTTTTGAGCTCGACCTCGGCTGTGACGAGGCCGGCGTGAGGCGAGTGGAACTCGTCCACTTCCCATGTATGACCTTCGTAGTCAATGAGATGGCGCGTCTTGTCGATGATTATGCCCTGGCAGAGGGGCATCATCTCGCGGGCGTCCTCCACCGGGATCGGATACTCCCATTCGCCGCGGGTGGCGCCGTGGTTGGGGCTCTTGACGGTAATCCATGCGCGGTCGCCGCGGATGCGGAGCCGGACGGTGGCCTCCGGACGGGGCGACAGGTATCCCTGCTCAATCCGTTCGGACTTGAACGCCTGAGCAAAAGCCTTTTGCGGCTCCCGGACCAAAAATTTCCTTTCAATTTCCTGTCCCATATTCACCCGCAAATTTACAAAAAATTGCATGATTGACCAAAGGATAGATTTGCGAGTGTCGGGGGGAATTGGTAACTTTGAGGCAAATATCATCACATAATTCTTTCACTTATGAAGAGACTTTTACTACTTTGCACACTGATGGCGGCGGTGGCTGCATCGTCCGCCATGGCTGAAACGACCACCGTGCGCTTCGGCGACGCCGGTTCGCCCCAGCAGGGCCTCGGCCCGGGCTACGTGCCCTTCACCCCCGGCAGCATCCTGGTGATGACCCCCGAGCAGCGCTCATCGTTTGCCGGTGGCAAGATTACCAAGGTGGAGTTCTACCACGGCATCATCCGCGACTCCAAAATCAAGACCGTCAACATGATGATTACCGACGGCGTGAACGGTCGTCCCAAGGTGCAGAAGGTCATGGACATACCCACCCCCGGCGAGGCCGAGCTGATTACCTGGGAGCTGGACAACCCCTTCACCATCACCGAAGGCACGGACTCGCTGTGCGTGACCTGGTATCTGGACGAGGTGACGGAGTGGTTTAACGGCTACACCAACCCCTTCGTGGTTGACCGCCAGGGGAGCAAGAGCGAGTTCACCTCCTACATAGCCTATCTGGAGAACGGCCGCTGGCGCTTCGACACCAACAACGGCTACTATGGCAACACCTGCATCTGGGCCACCATCGAGACCGACAATCCCCACCTCAACGACATGAGCCTCAGCGGAGTGAGCATGCCGTCGGAAACCAGTCCCGCCGAGGCGTTCAAGTGCGGCTTCGAGCTGCGCAACGTGGGCCTCAACGACGTTAACCAGGTGAAGGTGGCGCTGACCATCAACGACCGCGAACCGGAGGTTTCCACCGTGGACCTGCCCCAGGCCGTGAAGTTCCGCGGCACGGTGAACATCAACCTGCAATCCATGGTGGCCGATGGCGGCGCAATCCACGCACAGGTGGAGCTGCTTGAGGTCAATGGCGTGGAGGACACCGGCGCGACCAACAATCATGGCGAAACCTACTCGCTGTGCATCGACAAGACCGTGCCGACCCTGGAGCGCAACGTGCTCATTGAGGAAGGCACGTCGACCACCTGCCAGTGGTGTCCGCGCGGCATCGTGGGCATGAAGACCATGAAGGAGACCTACGGTCCCGACGGCCGCGCGGTGCTCATCTCCGTGCATGACAAGGACGACCTGGCGCTGGAGCAGTACACCGCGTTCAATAAGGCGTTCGTCTACGAGATGCCTACCGCGGTGATAAACCGCGTCGGCACCATCGACCCCCGTTTCAGCAACCTCGAGGCCATCTACAAGCAGCAGATGGTTCGTCCGGCCTATGCAGCCATCGCCGTGGAGGCCCAGCCCATAGAGGATGGCGCCAAAATCAGCGTGACCTCACGCAGCCAGTTCGTGTTCCCCGACATGGGAGCACGCTACAAGATTGCCTACGTGCTGGTACGCGACGGCGTGGGCCCCTACTGGCAGCTCAACAGCTACGCCGGCGGCGAATATGGCGAGATGGGCGGATTCGAGTCGATGGCCAATCCCTGCCAGGTTTACTTTGACGACCTGCCCGTGGGCGGCACCGAGGCAATGGGCCTGGAGGGCCTGCTGCCCGAGAGCCTGACCCCTGGCGAAAGCTACGTGGACCAGATGGAATTTGACGTGCCCGAAGGCGCCAAGGCCGAGGAGCTCCGCGTGGTGGCCATCCTGATTAACGCGCAGAACCGCCAGGTGGAGAACGTGGCCGAATGCACCCCCGGCGAGAGCGGAATTAGCTCCATAGAAGCTGCCCCCGCTGCCCCGAGCATTTACGACCTGCAAGGGCGGAAGCTCTCCGCACCGGTTCGCGGCATCAATATTATTAATGGCAAGAAAGTTTTAGTCAAGTAACTGTAGGGTCGCACGGCTCGTGCGTCCTATCCCCGACCCCGGTTTAGCTGGGATAGGACGCTCGGGCCGAGCGTCCCTACAGTAGAGATAAGAATCAGAGATGTAAAAATCCGCAGACCTCGCGAAGGGGTCTGCGGATTTGTATTGGGGTAGGGGACTCTTACTTCACCATGACCTTGCGGCCGTTGATGATGTTGATGCCGTGAATGGGCTTGGCGATGCGACGGCCCTGGAGGTCATAGACGGTGGTGTCGGAGTCGAGGTAGATTTCGCTGATGCCGCTCTCCTCAACGTCGGCGACGCTTTCGCTGGCCAGGTTGGGCTTGCCGCTGGCCAGGGTTACGAAGCCTGCGGGGATGCTGACGGTGTACTTGCCACCGGTCAGGGTGGTGGCTACGCTTGCCTCGCTGCCCTGGAATGCGCTGGCCTTGACTTCGGCGGTCTCTTCGCCCTTGGTCAGGGTGATGGCCAGGTCGCGGCTCTTGGCGCCTTCGTTTACGCTTACGCCTTCAGGCAGGGTGACTATGAGGTTGCCGTCCACGATTGCTACGGCGACCTCAACGCCTTCGGTCAAGCGCTCCAGGGTCCAGAAGTAGGTGCCCTCCTCGCTCTGGGCTGCGATGCCGTCCTCGCCGTCGCCGCCGGCGGTCTCTTCCTTGTCGGAGATGACGAATGCGCCTTCAGCTGCATTGTAGGCCAGGTTGACGTAAAGGGTCATGAACTGCTGGTCCATGTTGGTGAGGTTGAGCTGCTCGTCGGCGGTCCAGACGGTGGCGATGTCGGCGCCGCTGTCGGCCAGACCGAGTTCGAGGTTGGAGTCAACGGTCAGATACTTGCCGTCGGTGGCAGCCTGGATGGGCTGGCCTGCGAGGGCGCTGAGGTGGCTGTTGACGGCCTCCTCGACCTTGGCGGTGGCGGCAGCGGCCTGACGGGCACCGTAGATGGTGGTAACGTCAAGAGCGGATGCTTCGGCCAGTGCGACTACATAGTCGGCCACGGCTTCTTCGCCCAGCAGGGCGGTGAGGGCCTCGGTGTCGTCAACGGGAGCGCTGACGCCGCCCAGCTTGGCGATGGCGGCTTCGGTGGCCTCAGCCACTACGTCGTCAGTGGCGGCGAGGAAGTAGAATGCGCAGCCTTCGCCGTAGTTCTGGTTGCCGAAGGTGTCCTCAAACTCCAGGTTGCCGCGGTGGTCGCCCGAAGCGGTCCAGGTGTTCAGCTTGTGGCTGAAGTCCTTGAGGGTGGTCAGGCAGCAGTAGCCGTCCATGGTGGCGTTGGTGGCGATGGCGTAGGTGTTCTTCACGAAGTACTCGGAGAGGTTCCAGGTGTCCTGGTCGCCCACGTTGATGAGCCAGAGGTCCTCGGCGTCGGCAACTTCGCCCTGAACGAGCACGTCTTCGTTGCTGGACCAAGCGTAGTTGTCAAGCAGGTTGACCACCTTGACGGAACCCTCGGCCTCGCCGGGGATGAAGCACCACAGTGAGCCTGCGTTGCCGTAGGCGCCGTTGCCCACCTGCTCGCCTGCCTCGCCGGATTCGGCGGTGATGGAGAGCTGGGGATAGACGTCAGCGGTGGTGTTGTGGTTGGGGTTGGCGTGGTTGGTGATGAGGCGGTCGGAGAGGATGTGATACCACTTCGGGCTCTCCAGCGAGCTAACCTCGGGAGCGTCGAAGACGTATTCGGCGGCAGTGATGCTCCACTGCGAGCCGGCGTCGGCGATGTTGGTGTAGGTCATCAGGTCCTCGGTCACGCCGTCTTCCTCATAGCCGTTGAGATACATTCCGCCCACCTTGAAGGCAACGAAGTCGCCCGAGGCCACGGGGGTGGCGTCGGCGCCCCAGGCTGCCAAGCCGGAGGTGAGGCTGTAGAAGCGCACTGCGTTGTCGCTGGTCACTATCATGTGCCATACGGAGTTGTCATTCTCCTCGGTGGCGAAGTTGATGTGGTTGGCGCCGGCCTTGTGAACCAGGGCCAGGTCCTTGTTGAGGCCCTCGTTGTGCAGGCGCACGAACTTGTTGTTGAACTTCTTCACGTAAGCCTGGTAGGCCTTGTTGGCGGTGGAGATTTGCGACTTGTAGTTGGTGGTGGTCACGTCGTCGGTGGAGTAGACGGGAGCCTCCTCGCCGCCGATAGCGCCCTTGAGCAGGGCAAACTGCTCGGCCAGAGCCTTGTTGGCAGCGGTCTGGTTTTCGAACTCGGAGATGGCCTTGTCGAGGGTGATCTTCTGGGTCTCGATGTAGGCGAGTTCCTCGTCGGTGGCGGCCAGCAGATAGTAGGCGCAGCCTTCGCCGTAGTTCTGGTTATTGAAGGTGTCCTCGAAGTCGAGGCCGCCGCGGCGGTCGCCCGATGCGGTCCAGCGGTTCAGCTCATAGGAGTAATCCTTCATGGTTGTGAGGCAGCAGTTGCCGCTCATGTCGGCGTTGGTGGAGAAGGCGTAGGTGTTCTTGACGGTGTATTCGGGCAGGTTCCACTTGTCCTGGTCGCCCACCTGAATGAGATAGAACTCCTGAGCGTCGGCCACTTCGGCCTGCACCAGCTTGTTGCTGCTGCCCTTGCCCATGGCGTAGCCGTCGAGGAAGTTCACGACCTTCACTGAGCCTTCGGTGTCGCCGGGGATGAAGCACCAGTAGGAGCCCAGCGCGCCATACTTGTCGTGGCTCACGGCCTCACCAGTGGTGCCGCTCTCGCCGGTCACGGACAGCAGCGGGTAAATGGTCTCGGTGCTGCCATGGTTGGGGTTGGCGTGGTTGCAGATGAGGCGGTCGGAGAGGATGTGGAACCACTTCGGCTCCTCCAGAGTGCTCACCTCGGCCTCGGCGAAGGTGTAGGTGGCGGGCTCGAGGCTGAACTTCGAGCCCGAGTCGCTGATGTTGGAGTAGATGGTCATGTCGCCATCGTAGATGTTGAGATACCAGCCCATATCCAGCTTGAAGGCAACATAGTCGCCCGAAGCCTGCGGGGTGGTGGCCGAACCGTTCATGCAGAGGCCGGTCACGAGGTTGTAGAACAGAATCTTGTTGTCGGAGTTCACAACCATGTGCCACACGGCCAGGTCATTTCCATCTTTGCTGGCCACTTCCTTGATGTGGTTGGAGCCGGTGGAGGGAATGACGCCGATGTAAGCGTTCTTGTGGGCGCTGTACATGTAGACGTGCTTGTTGTTGAACTTCTTGACGTAGGCCTGCAGGGTCTTGTTGGCCTCCTTGATGCGGGTCTTGTAGTTGGCGGCGGTGATGCCCTCCTCGGAGATTTCGGGCACGTCCTCGCCATCAATCACGTTCTTCAGCAAGGCGAAGTTCTGCGCGGTGGTCTTCAGGGCGGAGATGCCGTCCTGGAACTTGGCCAGGGCCTCTTCGTCGGTGATTTCCTCCACCTCGGTGCTCTGCGGGATGAGCTCGAAGTGCACCACTTTGGCACCGCTCTTGTCGGCATACAGCATTTCGCCGGCAATCCAGTTGTCCAGACCCATGTAGCCGGGATAGACGGTGGCCTTCTGGTAGAGGCTGATTACCTGATTTTCGGTGTCGTAGCTGTCGATGAGGGCAGCAGTCCACTCCACGCCGCTCTCGTCGTTGTAGATGGTGTTCCAGATGGTGGCGCCGAGATACTTCTCGGTGCTCACGCATTTGATCTTGTAGTTGCCGTCGGTTGCGGTTTCCTCGAAGGTGACCACGTCGCCCTCCTCGCGGATGGTGGCGTTGGGTTCCGTCTTGGTGCCGGTGCCGGTGGGGGTGGTGCGCGGTTCCGTCATGTTGAGATAAACGTCGGTAGTGGCTGATTCATTGGCCACCTTCAGCAGATAGTTCTTGGAGGTGTCAATGGTCACTTGCGCCCAGGCTGACGAGGCCACGAGGGCCGCAGCAGCCATCAAAAGTAACTTTTTCATAGGCATAAAAGATTGGTTTGATAATGTGAATGAATTAATCAATAGGCAAAAGTAATGAAAAATGCCGAAAGTAGGTGCAATTTTGGGAAGAAAAAAATGCGCCGCTGCGTTTGGATGCGGCGACAAAACAATTGCCCACGAACCGTAGGGACGCACGGCCCGTGCGTCCTATCCTCGCAAAACCATCGGGGATAGGACGCTCGGACCGAGCGTCCCTACAGTAATTCGGCGACAAAACCGGTCCCACGAACCGGCTGGGGTTGGGTTACTTGACGAAAACCTTCTGGCCGTCGATGATGTAGAGGCCGTGGGTGGGATTGGCCACGGGACGTCCCATCAGGTCGTAAGCGCCTTTCGCGGCGGGAGTGGCCACTTCCACGTCGGCGATGCTGCTATCCCGGTTGGCGTGGACGCCGCCCCACATCAGTACGGTGTTCCTCGGGATGCTGATCTCGTAATCCTTGTCGAGGTCGAGTTTCTCGCCCATGGGGAGGCCGTCGATGTCGGCGATGTCGTCGAAAGCCTTGTGCAGGACGATGCCGTCGGTGATGTAGTCGGGAATCTCGAGGGCCTTGCGCAGGTTCAGGGTGAAGGTCTGGGGCTTGGTGGAGCCGTTGCGGAGCGCCAGGGTGGCCTTCTCGCCGTTCCAGGATGCCCAGCCGTAAACCTCGGTCGAGGTGCCATTCCAGGGATTGCCGCCCACCCAGTGGATGTCGGGCAGGACGTCGGCATTGTCGCGCTGCCACTTGATGAGCTGGGCAATGTCGCCCCACAGTGCGCCCTTGTTGATGTTGTTGAGGCGCTCATAGTCGCAGTAGAGCTCAATCATGGCCGATCCGCAGGCGAATGCGCAGCGCATCTCCCTCTGCACGGCCTTGTAGGTCATGTTGGTGCTCACGGCGCCGTGAGTGCTCAGAATCACGCCGTGGGTCATCAGCGTGTTGATGGGGCAGAGGGGCGAGTTCTGCACGTAGTTCTGATACACGAGGCGGTCACGGTAGGTAATCCAGTTTTCGCGGTCGATGGTGTTGTTGCCGATGGTGCCGTAGTCGTTCTCCTGGCGCCAGGTGGCGTCGGTGTAGTGATACCAGAAGGGCGAGGCCCAGGTGCCCACGGTGGTGTTGAAGAAGATGTTGGGGTTGATTTCGCGCACCCGCTGCTCGATTTCGATGATGCCCTCGGCGTTCTCGTTGCCGGTGTCGCCGGCGTCGGGACCGGTGGCTGAGAACTGGGCGGAGATGCCGTCGAGTTTGAAGAAGCGGAAGTCATAGTCCTGGCTCATCTTGGTGACGGCTCCGAGGAACACCTCATAGTATTTGGGGTTGCTCAGCTGCATGCCGCCGTTGTTGGCCCAGTACTGGCGGCGCAGGGAGCCGGAGGTGCCGTAGCCGCCCACGGGGCCGAGCCAGGTGCCGATGCCGGTGTTCATGGCCACTGCCGCCTCGTTGATTTTGCTGAAGCCGTTTGGGAAGTTCTTGTTGAAGGTCCAGGTGCCGTACTCGTCCCAGCCGTCGTCCCACACGAATGCGGTGATGTTCTCGCCATGCTTCTCGTAGAGGTTGGTGCGCCACTGGTCGATGACGTCGAGACACTGCGCCTCGGTCATGTGGCCGTCGTAGGTGGCGGAGTTGTTGCGGTCGATGTTGAGTTCATACCACGAGTTGTAGTGTACCATGGGACGCCAGGGTAGAGCGCGCTCGCGCTCGCTGTAGGCAAGGAAGGAGCGGCGTGCCTGACCGGGGGCCACGAGGCCCACTACGGCGCTGACGTTCCACGTCTTGCCTGCGGCGAGGGTGGTGACGCGACTCCAGAGGCCCTGCATGGGGGTGGGCTCGGAGAAGGTCTCGCCCTCGTCCACCATGGCGACGGTGAAGAGGCAGCCCTCGTCGGTGGTGTTGGTGCCGGAACCCCAGTTGAACACCTGGTAGTTGTGCGAGCTCAGGGTCATGTTGAACTGCACGGAGCCGGCGGTGATGGTCACCTCGTTGTCGTCGTTCACCTTGTTGAGGCTCCAGCCGGTGGAGGGCTCGGAGGTGCTGGTGGTCAGCTGGGTGTTGTGGCTGGCGGTGTTGTCGATGTAGGCACCGGTGGTGGCGTTCTTGATGTTCCAGGTGCCGTCCGAGCGCTTGATGAAGTGCCAGTTGCTGCGGTCGGAGGCGGTGCCGATACCGGCCAGACCGGTGCCCTCCACGTCGGTCACGTAGTAGCTGGAGCGATGGTCCTTGATGGTATAGGCCTGCGTCTCGCCGCTTTCGGGGGTGAGGACGCCGCCGGCAGTGGTCCCCACGGTGTTGTAGGCCGTCGGAGTCTCGAGTCCGGCGAAAATCTTGTCGCTCAGTATGACCTGGCCGCGGGTGTTGCCCACGGGAGCGGCCTTCGGTGCGCCGGCCGCCAGAGTGTAGGTCATGGGAATGACTGCCTTCATGGCCTGGTCCCTTGAGGCGGTGATGGCCATCTCGGTGCGCAGGTAGTGGGAGCCGTCGCGGAGCACTGCGCGCCAGTCCACGGTCAGAGCGCCGTAGGTGAAGGTGGCGTCGATGGCCTGTCCGTCGAAGCGGTCGCTCCCCTTCACAGCCTCTGCATCGCCGGTGAGACTGACGGTCTGCACACCGGTGCAGGTCATCTCGGAGGCGGCTACCTTGGAGCCGTCGCCCAGGGTGATGTAGAAGAGTTCGGTGCCTGCGGCGAGGTCCATGGCCTCGCAGCCGCCGAAGCGGAGTTTGCCCCCTTCGGTGACGAACTTGGCCTCGAGGAGGTCGTTGCTCAGGCTATAATTGCCGCCGTCGGCCGTCAGGACGGCCTTGCCCGGCTGTGCTTCCTGCGGGAAGATGACGCTCTGCGCCTGCGCGCCGAGTGCCGCCAGGGCCAGCGCCCCCGACAAGAGGTATTTGAAACTATGTGTCATGATAAATTACTGATTGGGAATGGGTTACTTGACGAGGACCTTGCGGCCGTTGATGATGTTGATGGCGCCGCGGCGGGGCTCGCTGAGGCGGCGTCCCATCAGGTCGTAGATGCCCTCCGCTGCGGGCTTCTCCTGCTCGACTTCAACGACTTCGATGCCTGATACGATGTCGGGGTCCTTGCCGTCGAAACAGAAGACTGAGCTTGCGGGGAGGGTGAGGGTCAGTGGGGTGTCGATGTTGATGGACTCGCCGGTGGTCAGACCCTGTAGGTCATCCTGATTGCCGGTGAAGGACTTTTCGAGCACTATGTTGCCGGTGACATATTCGGGAATCTCCAGTGCCTCACGCAGGGTGGTGGTGAAGGTCTGCTCGGAGGTCTTGCCGTTGCGCAGGGCCAGGGTGCACTTCTTGCCGTTCCACGATGCCCAGCCGTAGACTTCCTCGGTGGAGGTGCTTGTGTTCCAGGGGTTGCCGCCTACCCAGTGGATGTCGGGGAGGACGTCGGCATTCTTCTTCTGCCACTTGATGCACTCGGCGATGTCGCCCCACAGGGCGCCGCTCTCGATGGAGTTGAGCAGCGAGTAGTCGCAGTAGAGCTCGACCATGGCTGAGCCGCACGCGAATGCGCAGCGGAGCTCGCGGAGGCATGAGGCATAGTCGCGGGCGTCGGTCATGGTGGCGCCGTAGTTGGTCAGAATCATGCCGTGGGTCATCAGCGAGTTGATGGGGCAGAGCGGGGAGTTGGTCACGTAGTTCTGGTGCACGAGGCGGTCACGATAGGTAATCCATTTTTCGCGGCTGTTGGCGCCGTTGCCTATGGTGCCGTGGTCCTGCTCCTGGCGCCAGGTGGCGTCGGCATACTGATACCAGAAGGGGGATGCCCAGGTGCCGACGGTGGTGTTGAGGAAGAGGTCGGGCTTAATCTTGCGGACCTCCTGCTCGATGTCAATGATGGCCTCGGCGTTCTCCTCGCCGGTGGTGCCGGAGTCGGGACCGACTGACGAGAACTGGGCGGAGATGCCGTCGAACTTGAAGAAGTTGAACTGATAGTCGCTCGTGAGGCGTGAAACTGCGCCCAGGAACACGTCATAGTAGTCAGGGTTGCTCAGCTGCATACCGCCCTTGCTGCTCCAGTAGGCCTTACGATAGGTGCCGGAGGTGCCGTAGCCGCCCACCGGGCCGAGCCAGCAGCCGATGCTGGAGCCCATGGCCTTGGCCACGTCGTCAGC
>X378_Fat_Sand_Rat__coassemble_249_pt1 | contig 11427 bp, 9 predicted proteins | sample X378_Fat_Sand_Rat__metabat2_low_PE_008 | metagenome-assembled genome bin X378_Fat_Sand_Rat | reverse complement strand
CCCGCGACCCCGACCTTGGCAAGGTCGTGCTCTACCAACTGAGCTATTTTCGCATAGGGTGCTTGGTTTAGCGATTGCAAAGTTAGCAACTTTTCGCGAACTGACCAAATATTTCGGCGATTATTTTTGGCAGAATTTTATTACCCGCTGAAAATCAGGATGTAAATACTGCCCTTTGTGGCCTGTCTGGTGTCCGTAGGCCACGGCATGGGAGGGGCAGACATGGTAGCAGCGCAGACAGTAGACACACTTGCTGCCCCAGTGGGGTTCGCCCTCCACCATGGTGATGTTCGCCTCGGGACAGAGGGATGCACACTTGCCGCAGCCGGTGCAGGCGTGGGTGTGATGGAACTTGCGCCATTTCATCAACTTATTGAAGAAGAAGGGGTAGATTGTGCCGCTAGTAAAGCCGGGCATCGGGCCACGCTTGAGGTCGACGTCGTCGCATCGCTCGGCGATGCGCCGGGCAATGTCGGCCACTCGCTCCCTGGCCGCTTCGAGCTTGCCGTCTCGCACCTTCGCGGAGTCGACGTCCATGAAGGGGAAACAGACGTAGGTGTTGGGCATCACTACGGAGTAGATGCCGCCGGCGACGCCGTTGCTCTTGGCCAGCAGTTCGCGCCACTGCAGGTCAATATTGCCTGTCTCGGAGCCGCAGGTGCACACCATGTGGACCCGCTGGCCGCAGAAGTCGGTGTGCTCCAGCTCCTCGATGACGTGGAGCGGCACACCCCACGAGTGGACGGGGAAGACCCACACGGGGTCATCGAATCCCTCGGGAAGCAGGCGGTCGAGTTCGGAGGCGACCCACGCGGAGTTGCCCATCGCGCTGTAGCAGTAGATGTCGTGTCGCGGAGCCATCAGTGCATGGTCACTTGTGTGGCGCCGAAGCCATATTCAAGGAATGAGGCGTCCTGCACTTCGCAGCGCGGAAACTTGCGGCGCAACAGGTCGAGCACGGCCTTGCGGAGCACTCCGTCGCCCTTGCCGTGTATCAGCACCAGCTTGCTGCCCGGCTTTTTGGCAGCCTGACGCAGAGCCTTTTCGGCGGTATCCAGCTGATATGCAAGGATTTCGGCTGGCTGCATGCCGGCTGTGGAGTCGAGCAGTTCGTCGATATGGAGGTCTATCACGGTGGGACCGTCCTGACGCTTGGGTTGCGGCTTGGCTGGATGGCGACGGTCTTCCGCCTTCGGGACCGGCTGGAAAGTCTGGTCGGTCAGTCGGTCGAGGCGCAGGGGACGCTCGGTGCGGCCGGCGGTGACCACGGGGATTGTCAGCACGGGGGCCGTGCTGTAGGCCGTCGGGGTGAAGCAGTGGAGTTTGGCGAGGCGCGTAAGGTCGAGCTTGGTCTCCATGGCTACGGGCGGCAACAGGTCGAACGGGCGGTCCTTGCGGTAGGCAATCAGCTGGACGCTCAGGTGGGCCAGCCCGTTGAGGTCGGCCTGCTCCGGCTCGGCTATGAGTACCTGCATACCGGGGTCGGCCACTCCGGCGTCCACGAGGGTCCACTCGCCCCGCTCGGCGGTGCGGCTGCATACGGCGTAGTGCATGGTCAGCGCCGAGTCGTTGACCAGATAGAGGTCGAAACCGGTGGTGCTCAACTGCCGTATGTTATGCGGCTCGAAGAGCAGGGCCACGGTGGGAACGTCGGGCAGGATGGTTGGCTTCGGCTTCGGCGCCTCGATTTTAGGTTTCGGCTTCGGAGCCTCCTGGGGCTTGGGTTTGGGGGCCTCCTGCTTGACGGTCGGCACGATGACGCACTCCGTCAGCGGCACGGGCCGCTCAAAGCCGTCGGCGTCCTCCACGTAGGCCATGCGGCCCTCGATGCGTGTAATCAAACCGCCTCCCACATCATTCAGGAAGCGAACGGTATCTCCTATGTTTGGCATAATAATGGTATTAACTGTGTAGGGACGCACGGCTCGTGCGTCCTATCCCCGATTTTGTCGCCCTTAGGACGCACGGGCCGTGCGTCCCTACAGTGAGTTCGGCGGTTAGTCATCATGCAAATAACGCTCGGAAGGCCTCGTCGACTCTCGCGACTTCCACTAACTCGATGGTAAATCTTGAGGTGTCGATGCCTTTGAGGTTGTTTTTGGGGATTATCATGGTTGACATGCCGAGTTTCTGGGCCTCACCGATGCGCTGCTCAAGCCGGGCCACGGGGCGGATTTCGCCGCTGAGGCCCACTTCGCCCGTCATGCAAGTGGTGCGCGGGATGACCATGTCGACGTTGCTCGACAGGATGGCGCTTATGACGGCCAGGTCCAGCGCCGGGTCGTTGACTTTGATGCCGCCGGCCAGGTTGAGGAACACGTCTTTCTGCGCCAACTTGAAGCCAACGCGCTTTTCAAGGACGGCCAGGAGCATGTTCATTCGCTTGGAGTCGAACCCGGTCACGGAGCGCTGCGGCGTGCCGTAGGCGGCGGTGCTGACCAGGGCTTGTACCTCGATGAGGAAGGGTCGCTGCCCTTCCATGGTTACTCCGATGGCCGTCCCGGAGAGGTCGGAACCCGTGCCAAGCAGTATCTCTCCGGGATTGGTGACCTCGCGCAGACCGCGCTGACACATTTCGTAGATGCCCAACTCCGACGTGGAGCCGAAGCGGTTTTTGACGGCGCGGAGCAGGCGGTACATCTGATGGGAGTCGCCCTCGAAGCGGAGCACGGCGTCCACTATGTGTTCCAGCACCTTCGGGCCCGCGATGGAGCCCTCCTTGGTGATGTGGCCGATGAGCACGACGGGCACGCCGCTCTGCTTGGCGTAGGCCAGCAGCCGCGAGGCGCACTCGCGCACCTGGCTGACCGACCCCGCCGAGGATTCGAGCGCGTCGTCGGCGATGGTCTGGATGGAGTCAACTACCACGAGCCCCGGCTTCACGGTCTCGATATGCTCGAAAATGGCGTCAAGCGAGGTCTCCGTGACGATATAGCACGACTCGCTGAGTCGGCCGATGCGGTCGGCGCGCATCTTGAGCTGCTCGGCGCTCTCTTCGCCGCTGACGTACAGGATGTTGCGCGAGCGGACGCTCAGCACGTTCTGCAAAACGAGCGTCGACTTGCCGATGCCCGGTTCGCCGCCGACGAGGATAATGCTGCCAGGGACCAGGCCACCGCCAAGCACGCGGTTGAGCTCAGCGGAGGGTAGGGTGATGCGTTCCAGCTCGGAGGCGGTTATTTCACTGACCTTCTGCGGTTTGGATGTGGTCGCACCGAGTCGAAGGGTGCCTTTCGGCCCGTTTTGCGGCTTGGTGGAGACCTTCTCCTCGGTCAGGGTGTTCCATTCGCCGCAAGCCGGGCAGCGGCCCTCCCAGCGGGACGACTCGTTGCCGCAATTGCTGCAAAACCACACCGATTTATATTGCTTCTTAGCCATAAATTCTTCTGCTTAACTCGCTGACAATGATGCCGGTGGCCATCGCTACGTTGAGGCTCTCGCTTGTGGCCCTTCCGGGCGGGAAGGAGGGGATGCGGATGCGGTCGGTGACCACTTCGGCCACCTCCGCCGAGATGCCGTTGCCCTCGTTGCCCATCACTATGACAGGTCGCGGCTCCAGCGGGATGTCGCTTTTGTAGAGGTCCTTGCCGTCGAGGAACGTGCCGATTACGGGTGCCTGAATAACGCTCAGCGACTCGGCCAGGTTCTCGACCTTATGTACCTGCACGCGCGCGAGTGCACCCATCGTAGCTTGCACCACCTTAGGGTTAAAGGGGTCGGCCGTGCCGGGTCCGGCGATGATGTGGGCGATGCCAAACCAGTCGGCCAGACGGATTATCGTGCCGAGATTGCCTGGATCCTGAACGGCGTCGAGCGCCAGTGTCAACTGGCCGTCATACCGAAATTCTGGCACTTCGGGAAGCTCGAATACGGCCAGTACGGGTTGGGGCGACTGCTGCTGTGACATCCGCTGGATGTCGGCCGCCGTTACAGTGACGGCCTCTTTATGCGGGTGTTCGGCAAGCCATGCCGCCGTGGCATAGAGGCGGCGCAGGCGGAAGTGGGGTAGGGAATCCAGCACGCAGCGGGTACCCTCGGCCATGAAGCAGCCGAGCGAGCGCCGACCCTTGGCGGTGGCCAGCGAGGCCACCTCCTTGCGTTCGGCCGCTGTCAGCAGGTCATTTTTTTGCGGGAACGGCACGGTCGAAGAATGGCGATTTGCTCGACGCGCTCACGGCGATGGCCTGCACGCCGACGCAGCCGGGGAGGATGCCCATGCGCTGGGCAGCGATTCCGGCCGAGTACATCACGCGGGTGTCCAGCCGCAGGTCGGCGGCTTGTGCGCAGGCGCTCCCTATGGCTATGCCGAGGTCAATCATGTTGAAGGCGCAGGGCACTTCCGCCGGCTTCGTTGCGCAGAGGAAGCCGCAGTGGCCGCAATTGAGACCCATCGGTCGGATGGGGCAGCCGACGACTATGATGCACTCTCCCTGCAGTATGTTGGCGGCGTCGCGGAGCATGCCGGGGCGGTCCAACTCCTCGCCCATGCGGCGCAGGTAGTCGCTGACCCGCTGCAGGTCGTCGCCCTCGATGAGGGCGCACTCCAGCAGGTCGCATCCCTTGGCCTTCGGGGCCGTACGGGCGGCGGTCAGCAGCTGTCGTGCCGCGTCGACCACCCTCTGATGCCGTGTATCGCGTTCGTTTTCAATCATTGCTTATACTTGTTCAGGGCGTCTTTGAGGAACTTGCTGAACTTCTTGACGTCCTCGTCGTAGCTGTAGCTGGGCGACAGGGCATTGCCCTTGTTGTCGAGCACCATGTAGTAGGGCTGGGAGTTGGCGGCAAACTTATGGCGCTGGAGGTAGCTCCACTTGGCGCCGATGGTGCCGATTTCAACCTCCTTGCCGTTCTCCTGGACGGTGAAGGGCTGGGCCAGGGCGGTCTTGTCGTCGACCATCAGCTCGATGACCACGAAGTTCTCGCCCAGCAGGGCCGAAATCTCGTCGGTGTCGAACACGGCGCCCTCCATCTTGCGGCAGTTGACGCAGCCGAAGCCGCTGAAGTCCATGAGGACGGGCATCTTGTTTTCGGCGGCGTAGCGCATGCCCTCGTCATAGTCGCTGAACTTGCGGAACTCGCCGTGGGTATAGAGGTTGAAGTCCTGGGTGTAGAGCGGCGGCACGAAGGCGCTGACGCCCTTCAGGGGTGCGCCCCACAGGCCCGGGAGCAGGTAGATGCTGAAACTGAAGGAGATGAGGGCCATGAAGAACTTGCCGACGCCGGTGTGGTCAGAGGGGGTGTCGTGCGGGAAGCGGAACCAGCCCATCAGGTAGGCGCCGAGCAGGGCGAACATGATGACCCATAGTGAGATGAACACCTCGCGGTCAAGTATGTGCCAGCCGTAAGCCAGGTCGGCCACAGAGAGGAACTTGAGCGACAGGGCCAGTTCGAGGAAGCCGAGCACTACCTTCACGGAGTTGAGCCAGCCGCCCGACTTGGGCATCTCCTTGAGCATGGAGGGGAACATGGCGAAGAGGGCGAAGGGGATGGCCAGCGCCAGGGCGAAGGCGCCCATGCCGACGGCCGGGCCGACGATGTTGCCCATCGTGGCGGCCTCAACCAGCAGTGTTCCGATGATCGGGCCGGTGCAGCTGAAGGAAACCAACACCAGCGTGAAGGCCATGAAGAAGATGCTCAGCAGGCCGGTGGTCTTCTCCGCCTTCGAGTCCATGGAGTTGCTCCACTTGGAGGGGAGCTTGATGTCGAAGGCGCCGAAGAAGCTGATGGCGAAGATTACCAGCAGGGCGAAGAATATAAGGTTGAACACCGCGTTGGTGCTCAGGTCGTTCAGTTTGCTTGCGCCGAACAGCAGGGTGATGGCCAGGCCCAGAACGAGATAGATCACCACGATGCTGGCGCCGTAGACACACGCCTCCTTGATCGACTTGGCCCTCGAGCTGGTCTTCTTGAGGAAGAAGCTGACGGTCATCGGTATCATCGGCCACACACAGGGGGTCAGCAGGGCGAGCAGGCCGCCGAGGAAGCCCCATATGAAGATGCTCCAGAGCGATGCGGAACTGATGTCGTCCGTCTCGTTGACAGCCTCGACGGGTGTCCACCAGCCGTTGTCGGCGGGGGTGGGCCCGGCGGGTAGCGCAACGGCAGCCGAGTCGGCGGCTACGCTGTCGGCAGGGGCCTTGACGGTGTCGGCAGCGGCAACAGGCTCGGGTTCAGGCTCTTTCTGCTCCTCTGCCTTTGCCTTCTCCTCCTCGACTGGGGCGGTCACTTTCTCCGTGAAACTGAACGGCTCGTCGGTGGGAGGTATGCAGTTCTGGTCGTTACAGCCCTGGAAGGTAATCTGGCCCTTGAGGGTTACCTCCTTGCTGTCGGTGACCCTGAATTGCTGGGTCAGCGTGACGGAGTTCTCCCAAAACACCAGGTTGGCCTCGAACATGTCGTCGTAGACGCTCTTCGGCTTGGGCGAGGCGGTGAGTTTGCCGACGGGCTTCAGGCCCTTCATGGTGGTGTACTTCACCGAAGTAGGCTCGGGACCCATGTCGATGGGGGGCAGTTCGGTTGCGTAGAGGTGCCATCCGCCGGCTATGGTTGCGCGGAGGGTGAGGGTGGCCTTCTGGCCGTCGACCTTGAAGTCTGACTTCCACTTGATGGGGTCGAGCATCTGGGCGGCCGCTGTCAGGGGGAGCAGGGCCAGCAATGCGATGAATAGGGTTTTGAGTGACTGCTTCATTTGTTGTCGAGCTGTGCGAGGATTTTGCGGAGTTCGTCGTCGGTGGCCGTCAGGCGCTTGCGGCACTCGGCCAGCAGTTGGGTGGCGCGGATGGTGAGGGCCGAGAGCTGGTCGATGTCACACTGGTCGCTCTGTATGTGGGCCAGTATCTTTTCCAGTTCCGTGATGGCCTGGGTGTAGGTTAGTTCGTTGACGGGTGTCATGTCTCTATTGGTTGGAGTTTGTTGTCGAAGTGATTTCGCCCTTGAACAGGGTGGTGGTCAGCACGTCGCCCGGCTTCAGCTCGGCTGCGTCGGTCAGGGCCTTGCCGTTCAGTCGCGTGATGCTGTATCCGCGGCTCAGGACAGCCTGCGGGCTCAGGGCGTTGAGCAGCTCCTCCTTGGATTTGAGGATGATGCGCTGGCGCTCAATGCTGTTGAGGGCGGCTGTGCGCAGGGCGTCGGCCATGCGGTCGAGCCTGGCGCCCATCGGCTGGATGCGGTTGGCGCTGATGTGACTCAGGGCCGAGGTGGCGCGGGTCAGGCGCAGTTCGGCCCGCTGTATGGCCTGCAGCGGAGCCGTGGGCAGTTGGCCCGAGATGTATGCCAGCTGCTGCTTTGCGCCGCCAAGCTGTTCGCTGACGGCCTGCGCCAGACGGGTGGCCATGTCGCGGAGTCCGTCGAGCTCGCCGTAGGCCATGTCGAGCAGGAATTCGGCCGCGGCAGTCGGGGTCTTAACCCGCTGTCCGGCCACGTAGTCGAGCACTGTGATGTCGCGCTCATGGCCGATGCCCACTATGACGGGCAGCGGAAACTGGGCCACGTTGGCGGCGAGCTGGTAGTTGTCGAAGCCGTCGAGGTCGGTGCTGGCGCCTCCGCCTCGGATTATGCAGACGCAGTCCCACTGGTCCTGCTCCTCGGCTATGCGTTCCAGCGCTTCGGTGATGCTTGCGGGCACCTGCTGGCCCTGCATTACGGCCGGGAAGAGGCCCACATGGAAGCGCACGCGTCGCTCGTTGAGTATCAACTGGTCCTTGAAGTCGCCATAACCGGCGGCTCCGGCCGCTGAGATGACGGCCACGCGCAGGCATGGACGCGGGAAGCCTATCTCGCGGTTCATTGTCATGATTCCCTCGCGCTTCAGTCGCTCGAGAATCTCGCGGCGGCGCCGTTCGCGCTCGCCGAGGGTGAAATTGGGGTTGACGGCCGTGATGTTGAGGCTCATGCCGTAAACGGGATGGTAGCCGGCCGTTACGCGGACCATAACCTGGAGGCCGGAGGCGAATTGCTGGCCCGTGGACTGGAAGAAGTCCACTTTCAGGCGTCGCCATACATTCGACCAGATGGTTGCGCGGGCCCTGGCCACGCTGGCTCCCGTCGAGGGATCCTTCTGCAGCAGGTCCATGTAGCAGTGGCCTCCGCGTTCGGCCACGTCGCTCAGCTCGGCCACGATCCAGACGTCCCTGCTCATGGGGCACGCGTTGATCAGGTCGCGGAGCAGTTCCTGCAGTTGCAGTAGGGAGTAATATTGTGGAGCGTTGGCCATCACTTCTCTCTTACGAATCCTTTGCCGTCAATCCAGCGGTATTTCAATTCGTTGAACATCAGAGGCCTGACATCGGGTCGCGCGTCCTTGCTCAGCCAGGAGTCGATGGTGCGCGTAAGGGTCAGCACTCCCGTCTTCGGGTCGAGCGAATACTCGGCGAGCATGAAGGGGACGTTGGCCTCCACTGTCTCGCGGGAGCGCTTGTCGATGGCCCAGTCGGCCAGTTTCGGTTCCTTCCAGCCGGACTTTACCGGGCGCCAACGGCTGTCGTAAAGCGTCAGATGGCTGTCTCTGGCAGGTGTCTCTACCGTCGTGACCACGGCGGTCAATGTGTCGTTTTTCCATGGCAACATGACCAGTTCGGTAAACGAACCGGGCCCGAGCTCCAGCCGGGCCACCTCATTGGTCAGCTCTAAAAGCCGGGCATTGTCGCCCAGCGGAGTAAGAAGTGTGTGTGTCTGTAAGCCAGCTTCCCAATAATCTATCAGGTCGGCCAACTGGCTGGAACTCAGCCCGGAAACGAGGGTAGAGGGGACGCCCACAAGAGCCTTTGCGGCAGAGGACTGGGCCGAAGCCGCCACCGCCGTGCAGGTCATGAGGAGTCCGAACAGAATTCTGCTAATCATATGATAATGGTATTCCCGTAGGGAGTCGAACCCTAATCGTCGGAACCGGAATCCGATATTCTATCCATTGAACTACGGGAACGTAGACTGACTGCAAAGTTACAGAAAATAAATCACACCGCCAAAACAAAAGTAAGGCCGCCGCAATAAGCTATCTCAGCTACATTAGCTAAAATAGCTACCGTTGCCGCAATCACTTCCCCGTCAAAACCGACCGAATATCGTGCAGCTTATTGAGCGCATCCAGCGGCGTCAGTCGGTCGATGTCAAGATCCAGGATCATGTCGCGGAGTTGGGTCAGCACCGGGTCGTCGAGCTGGAAGATGCTCAGCTGCACGCCATCCTCCACCTTCGGCGTCTGAATCCCGCCCGCTACCTTGCCGTCGTCGCGGCGGTTGGCTTCCAGTTGCTCGAGCACGTGTTGCGCCCGCTTGACGATATCCTTGGGCATGCCCGCAAGTTTGGCCACGTGGATGCCGAAACTGTGTTCCGACCCTCCGCGCGCCAGTTTGCGCAGGAACACTACCTTGCCGTCTATCTCCTTGACCGAGACGTTGAAATTGACCACGCGCGGATAGCTCTGCGCCATGTCGTTGAGCTCATGGTAGTGGGTGGCAAAGAGCGTCTTGGGATGCTCCTGGCCATGCTCATGGAGGTACTCCACGATGGCCCAGGCTATGGAGATGCCGTCGTAGGTCGAGGTGCCGCGTCCAAGCTCGTCGAAGAGTATCAGCGAGCGGCGGCTCATGTTGTTGAGGATGCTGGCCGCCTCGTTCATCTCCACCATGAAGGTGCTCTCGCCCAGCGAGATGTTGTCGGAGGCGCCCACACGGGTGAACACCTTGTCGACCACACCGATATGAGCCGCGTCAGCTGCCACGAAGCATCCGGCCTGCGCCATGATGACGTTCAGCGCTGTCTGGCGCAGAAGTGCCGACTTACCGCTCATGTTCGGGCCGGTAATCATCATGATTTGCGTGCCGTCGTTGTCGAGGCTCACGGAGTTGCTGATGTACGCGTCGCCGGCAGGCAGGCGCCGCTCGATGACGGGGTGGCGTCCTTCAGAGATTTTGAGCACCAGCGAGTCGTCGACCACCGGACGGGCATATTTATACTCCCTCGAGGCGAGAGTGAAGCTGAGCAGGCAGTCGAGCCGCGCAATGAGCGATGCGTCGAGCTGGATGGCGGGTATATACTCGGCCATGCGCCCGATAAGTTCCTGGAAAAGCCGCGCCTCGATGACCAGTATCTTCTCCTGTGCTCCGAGTATCTTCTCTTCGTATTCCTTCAGTTCGGGGGTTATGTAGCGCTCGGCGTTGACCAGCGTCTGCTTGCGTATCCAGTCGGCAGGGACTTTGTCCTTGTGGGTGTTGGTCACCTCTATGTAATAGCCGAAAACGTTGTTGTAGGCTATCTTGAGCGACGGGATGCCGGTGTTCTCGATCTCACGTTGCTGGATTTTCAGAAGGTAGTCCTTGCCGCGGAAGGCTATGTCGCGCAGTTCGTCGAGTTCGGGGTCCACTCCCGGGCGGATTACGTTGCCCTTGGCCGTTGAGGCGGGGGCGTCGTCAACGACGGTCTTGCGAATCAGGTCGCGCAGCGCTGTGCAGGGGTTCAGCTGGTCGCCAAACGAGTGCAAGGTTTCCTCCGAGGCGTCGCGGCAGATGTCGCGCACCGGCTCGATGGCGGTCAGCGCACCGGCCAGTCGCTCGGCCTCGCGGGGCGACACGCGCCCGACGGCAACCTTCGAGATAAGTCTCTCCAGGTCGCCCACCTGCTCTATGTGCATGCGTATGTCGTCGCGCTCGTCGGGGTGGCGGAAGAAGTGCTCAACCACGTCGAGCCTCCGGTTGATGGCCTGCGGGTCGCGCAGCGGGAAGAGAAGCCAACGCTGGAGCAGGCGTGCGCCCATCGGCGTCACGGTGTGGTCCAGCACGTCGCGCAGACTCTTGCCCTCGGGGGTCATCGGCGCCAGCAGTTCCAGGTTGCGCACCGTAAACGTGTCGAGGCGCATGTAGCGGTCTTCCTCTATGCGGCGCAGTGACGTGACGTGGGCCAGCGAGGAGTGTTTGGTGATGTCCAGGTATTGGAGGACGGCACCTGAGGCCACGATGGCCGCGGGCATGTCGTGGACGCCGAAACCTTTCAGAGAACCGGTGGCAAACTGCTTCAACAGCCGCTCGCGGGCGGAGTCGAGGGTGAACACCCAGTCGTCCATCTCGGTCAGCAGTGGTTTGATGCTCAGTTGCCCCTCCAGTTGACCCTTTTTGCCGCGTTCTATGAGCAGTTCCTTCGGGCCGAAGGAGCCGAGAAGTTTGTCGATATGGTCGGGCGAGCCCTGTGTGGTCAGGAATTCGCCGGTGGTGACGTCGAGCAGTGCCAGGCCCCACACTTTGGGGTCTACCTGATGGAGGGCGCCTAGGAAGTTGTTCTCGCGGTGGTCCAGGCAGGTGTCGTTGAAGCTCACGCCGGGGGTCACGAGCTCGATGATGCCGCGCTTCACCAGTTTTTTGGTGGTCTTCGGGTTCGCGTACTCTTCCGATGTCGACGTAAGCTCGCCGGCCCTGACGAGTTTGGGCAGGTATGAAT
>X378_Fat_Sand_Rat__coassemble_230_pt1 | contig 11702 bp, 9 predicted proteins | sample X378_Fat_Sand_Rat__metabat2_low_PE_008 | metagenome-assembled genome bin X378_Fat_Sand_Rat | reverse complement strand
GGGAATTGGGGATTGGGAATTGTAGGGTCGCGGCATGCCGCGGCCTTCCCGCTGATTTTGTCGCAAGGCCGCGGCATGCCGCGACCCTACATTTTTTATTTCAGGTTGCTACGGACCCGGTCCAGATACGCTTTCATCCCCTCGGAGTCCTTGGCCTCGATGAGGCGCGAGAGCTCTGTTAGCTGGCTCTGGATTTTCTCCAACTGGCCGGAGGTATGGGGGTTGAAGAGGATTTCGGTCAGCAGGTAGTCGTCCTCGCTCATCAGGCCGCGGGCAATGGCTAAGTGGCGCTTGAAGGTCGTGCCCGGGGCGTCCTGATGCTTCATCACGCCGGCAAAGACCAAGGTCGACGCGAAGGGGATGCTCAGCGAATAGGCCACCGTCTCGTCATGCTCGGCGAAGGTGTATTCCTCCACGTGGAGATGAAGGTCGGCGTAGAGCTGCTTGAAAAATGCGCGGCCCAGGGCGTCGCCCTCCTTGATGATGATAGCGTTCTCGTTGGCCAGGTTGCTCAGCGAGGCGAAGGTCGGGCCGAACATCGGGTGGGTGCTCACGAACGGGTGCCCGCACGTGGCGTAAAACTCCGGCAAACCGGTCTTTACGGACGCAATATCGCTCAGCAGGCAGCGCTCCGGCAGATGGGGGAGCACCTGGCGGTAGGCCTCGATGGTGTAGCGCACCGTGGCGCAGTTCAGGACCATCTCCGGCTCGAACTCGTCAATCTCCTCCAGCGAGGAGAAGCGGCGGCAGTTGAAACTGAACCTCAGCCGACGGGGGTCATAGTCGTAGATGGCCACGTCGTGGCTGAACGAAAGCAGGTCGCAGAAGAAGGAGCCCATCTTGCCGGCTCCGAGTATCAGGATTCTCATCGGCGGTTTAGCACTTCAATTTGCTGGCGCACCGACTCCTCGTGGATGGCCTGCAGCACGGTTTTCATGAATTCGGGGTCCATGTCCATCTCCTTGGCGGCATTGCAGCGGCTCTTCATGATTTCGTCATGGCGGGTCATCTGCAGCACGGGCATGCGGTGTTCCTTCTTGAACTGACCGATTTCGCGGCTCACGCGCATGCGCTTGCCGAGGAGTTCGACCAGTTCGCCGTCCAGCTCGTCAATCTGATGGCGGAGCTGGGCGAGGCCCTCGGTGGAGCCCTGCGAGTCGCGGAACACGAGCTGCTGCAGGATGAAGTTGAGCACGTCAGGCGTAACCTGCTGCGCCTTGTCGCTCAGGGCGCAGTCGGGGTCGCAGTGGCTCTCGATGATGAGGCCGTCGAAGCCCATGTCGAGGGCCTGCTGGCTCAGCGGGGAGACCAGTTCGCGCTTGCCCCCGATGTGGCTGGGGTCGCAGATGATGGGGAGACCCGGACAGCGGCGGCGCAGCTCGATGGGGATGTGCCACTGAGGCATGTTGCGGTAAAGGTGCTTGCCGTAGACGCTGAAGCCGCGGTGGATGGCACCGAGACGGCGTACACCTACCATGTGGAGGCGCTCCAGGGCTCCGATCCAGAGCTCAAGGTCGGGGTTGACGGGGTTCTTGACCAGTACGGGGATATCCTGCGCACCGAGTTCCTGAATGGTATCGGCAATCTCCTGCACGGCAAAGGGGTTGGCCGACGTGCGGGCGCCTATCCATAGGATGTCGATGCCGTTGTTCAGCGCGTCGATGACGTGTTGGCGGGTGGCGACTTCCGTGGCGGTCTTCAGGCCGTAGAGTTCCTTGGCCTTGGCCATCCAGGGGAGACCGACGGCGCCGACGCCCTCAAAGCCGCCCGGCTTCGTCCGCGGCTTCCAGATGCCGGCTCTCAATATCTTAATGCCATTGGCGGCCAGGTCCTTGGCGGTGGCCAGCAACTGCTCCTCGGTCTCCGCCGAGCAAGGCCCGGCTATGATTAAAGGCTCGTGTTCAGCCTGATTTTCAATGATTGGAAGAAGGTCGGTTAAAGACATAATGTATAATAGTATTTTAATTTCTAATTTGTAGGGTCGCGGCATGCCGCGGCCTTCCCTGGGTTTTGTCGCAAGGCCGCGGCATGCCGCGACCCTACGGGTCAATCTTCGGTATAATCCTGATACAACAAATCGGTGTATGGAAATCGCTGCATGTGTATCTGCTTTGCTTCGTCGTAGATGCGCTGCTTGAGTTGGTCGATGTTGATGCCCTCCTTGGCGCTGATGAAGACGCACTGCGGGCCGAGTTTGGCCATCCAGCTCTCCTCCAGCTCCTGGAGCGACACGTTCTCGCGCGTCTTCGGGGTCAGGTCGTCCTCGTCCTTCGGGGTGAAGGTGAAGGCGTCAATCTTGTTGAACACCATGATCATAGGCTTGTCGGTGGCGCCGCAAACCTCCTGCAGCGTCTTGTTGACAACCTTGATCTGCTCCTCGAAGTTGGGGTGACTGATGTCCACGACGTGGAGCAGGATGTCGGCGTCGCGAACCTCGTCGAGCGTGCTCTTGAACGACTCCACAAGGTGCGTCGGCAACTTGCGGATGAAGCCGACGGTGTCGGTCAGCAGGAACGGCAGATTGTCGATGATGACCTTGCGCACTGTGGTGTCGAGCGTCGCAAACAGCTTGTTTTCAGCAAAGACGTCGCTCTTGCTCAGCACGTTCATCAGCGTCGACTTGCCGGCATTGGTGTAGCCCACCAGGGCCACTCGGGTCAGCTTACCGCGGTTTTTGCGCTGCAGGTTTTTCTGGCGGTCGATGGACTCCAGTTCCTTCTTCAGGCGCGAAATGCGGTCGAGGATGATACGGCGGTCGGTCTCAATCTGCGTTTCGCCCGGGCCGCGCATGCCGATGCCGCCGCGCTGGCGCTCCAGGTGGGTCCACATGCGGGTCAGTCGCGGAAGCAGGTACTGGTACTGCGCCAGCTCCACCTGCGTCTTGGCCGTGGCCGTCTGCGCGCGCTTGGCGAAGATGTCGAGAATCAGCGTGGTGCGGTCCAGAATCTTCACCTTCAGCTCGCGCTCTATGTTGCTGACCTGCTTGGTGGTAAGGTCGTCGTCGAAGATGACCATGCCCACGCCGTTAGCCTCCACGTACTCCTTGATTTCCTGGAGTTTGCCCTTGCCGATGAAGGTGCGCGGATTGGGATAATCCACCTTCTGAGTGAATATCTTCACGGTTTCGGCGCCGGCGGTGTCGGCCAGGAAGGCGAGTTCGTCGAGGTATTCCAGGGCTTGCGCTTCGGGCTGCTGCGGGGTTATCAATCCCACAAGTACGGCCTTCTCGTTAGCCTCGGTATTTATGACCATATCTTTCATAAGTGTGCAAATATAACACTTTTTGGCGACAAAAAGTCAATTTTTGTTGTGGAAAGCCCTGATTACCTCCCCGATGAGCAGCACTGGCGACGTCCCGACGATGATGATAATCCAGTCGGTGAGGCTCAGCGGAGTCACGCTGAAAAACTGTCCGCCGAGCTCCACAATCAGTATCTGGCCAACGAAAATCATCAGCGCCGTCAGCAGGAAGCCCTTGCAGTCGGCAAGATGGAACGCCGACCGCCCCGTGACATACGCGCGGGCGTTGAAGAGGTTCCAGAACTGAAGGAAGACGAAGACGGAGAAGAACACCGACAGCTCGTAGGGCGACATGCCCTTGTTGTGGTCAATCAGCGGCACGTGGCCAATCTCGGTGAGCGACGTGATGGAGGTGTGTTCCAGATAATAGAGGAATCCGAGCAGCACAAAGAACATCAGGGCGCCGACCCAGCCGATAAACTGCCACATCTGGCGCGTGATGATGAAGTCGGTGCGGCGCCGCGGCTTCTCCTTCATGACCGAAGGCGACGGGGGCAGCGACGACAGCGCCATCGCCGCGAAGGTGTCCATAATCAGGTTGACCCAGAGCATCTGAGTCACTGTCAGCGGCGACTGCATCCCCATGAAGGCGCCGGCCAGAACGATGAGGCTGGCAACGACGTTCACCGTCATCTGGAACAGCAGGAAGCGCTGGATATTGCGGTAGAGCGAGCGGCCCCACATCACGGCGCGTCCTATCGAGGCAAACGAGTTGTCGATAATGGTTATGTCCGAGGCCTCCTTGGCCACGGAGGTGCCGTCGCCCATGCTCAGGCCCACTTGCGCGGCCTTCAGGGCGGGCGCGTCGTTGGTGCCGTCGCCGGTCACGGCCACTACTTCTCCCTTCTTTTGCAGGGCCTCCACCAGCCGCTTCTTGTCCATGGGGCGTGCGCGGGCAATGATTTTGAGGTCCTCCACGCGGTCGAGCAACTGCTCGTCGGTCAGGGCGGCAAATTCCGGGCCGGTTATGATGTTGCGGTCGCCGTCGGTGGCGTCGTTCCAGAGGCCTATCTGGCGGCCGATTTCGCGGGCCGTGCCGGGGGTGTCGCCGGTAACTATCTTCACCTGGATTCCGGCGTCCGTAACCTCCTTGACGGCCGCGGGTACGTCGGGGCGCACGGGATCGCTGATGGCCACGATGCCGAGGAAGGTCAGGTCCGTCAGCTCCATGGTCTCTCCCTGCTTCAGCTCGCGATAGGCGAAGCCGAGCGTGCGCATGGCCTGCGCCTGATAGCCCTTTAGCAGCTTGTCGACCTCCTCGCGGGTCACTCCCGGGGTCTCCGTGCAGTGGGCGAAGACTATCTCCGGCGCGCCCTTCAGGTAGAGCATCCGCGTTCCGTCGGGCCGCTCTATGATGGAGGCCATGTATTTGTGTTCTGTGTCGAAGGGGAGCTCGTCGACCTTCTTGTCGCGCAGGCGCAGCTCGCGATAGTCCACGCCGTGGTCGCGCAGCCACAGCAGCAGGGCGCCCTCCGTCGGGTTGCCGAGCACTTCGGGCTTCTCCTTGCTCAGGTCGAGCTGGGCGGTGGAGTTCACGGCCAGGCTCTCGTCGATTATCTCCTGGGGCGGGTTGCCGAAGAAGTCGGCTTTGTAGACCTGCATGCGGTTTTCGGTCAGCGTGCCGGTCTTGTCGGTGCATATCACGGTGGTGGCGCCCATGGTCTCGCAGGCGTGCATCTTGCGCACTAAGTTGTTGGTCCGCAGCATCCGCCGCATCGACATGGCCAGCGACAGCGTCACGGCCATCGGCAGGCCCTCGGGCACGGAGACCACGATGAGCGTCACGGCAATCATCAGCGACTTCAGCAGCCATGCCAGGAACGTAGCCCACTCGAAGTCGGTATTGAGGAAGTACATAAGCACGCGGCCCACTATGATGGCTGCGGAGAAGCCGTAGGCAATCCAGCTTATCAGTTTGCCAAGGCGGTCGAGCTGCTCGTCGAGCGGCGTCTTCACTCCGTCGTCAATCTGCGCGGCGGTGTAGACCTTGCCGTTTTCGGTGGCGTCGCCCACTGCCGTCACTATCATGGCGCCGTGGCCTTCCATTACCTTCGTGCCGCGCATCACCATGTCCGTTGGGAACGTGGCATCGGGGTCTTGCTGCGCCGGGTCGGTGCTCTTGTGGCAGAGCGGTTCGCCCGTCAGGGTCGACTCGTCGATGCTCAGGTTGACGGCCTCAATCAGCCGGCCGTCGGCGGGTATCTCCTCACCGGTGTTGATGAGCACCAGGTCGCCGACCACGACGTCTTTCCTCGGTACGGAGGTCGCATTGCCGTCGCGGACCACCTGCACCGGCTCGTCGTCGTTGACTTGGTTCAGTACCTCAAACTCCTTGTTGGCCTTATGCTCGAAGAAGAAGGCCATGCCCGTGGCCAGGAATATGGCTATGAAGATGCCGACGGGCTCGAAGAACACTTCCCCGCCCTGACCCAGGCCCCAGTATTCGTAGCAGGAAATGCCGATGGATAGTACACCCGCAATCAGCAGGATTATGATCAGCGGGTCGCGAAACTTCTCTAGAAATTGCTTCCAGATCGGAACCTTCTCCGGCGGGGTCAGCACATTGGCGCCATGGCGTTTGCGGCTCTCCAGCACCTCCGCCGTCGTCAGCCCCTTCTTCATATACTTGTCGGTCATAAAATTTCAATCCTATTATATGCCCGCAAAGTTACGCAAAAACTTCCAATCCCCCAATCCCCCACCCCCTACGGGTGTCAACAACAACCGTAGGGACGCACGGCTCGTGCGTCCTATCCCCGCAATCCTCGTTCGCTAACTGTAGGGACGCTCGGCCCGAGCGTCCTATCCCCGCAAAACCACTCTCGGGGATAGGACGCACGAACCGTGCGTCCCTACAAAACTCGGCGACAAACCAACCCAACGGGTCGCAGCAGGCCGCGACCCTACAATTTGACACAACCATCGTTGCGTATCTCGGAAAATAGAGCTAAATTTGTCAGGACGAAATTCATAACCCTTTTAACACAACACAAGTATGAAGAAAATCCTTGCACTTGCCGTCCTGGCCCTGACCATGGCCATGACTGCCTGCTCCGGTGCCGGCGAATCGCCCGAAGCCCTCTCCCAGAAGATTGAGAAGAAGGAAACCCTCACCCAGAAGGACTACTCTGCCATGATCGAGTATGTCGGCAAGGCCGTCAATGCATTAAGCGAGGTTCGCACCAAAGGCGAACTGACCGCCGAAGACATCGACAAGCTCAACACCGAATATCCCTATGTGGAGTCGTTCATCGGCTGTCTCGACCAGGCTTATGACGGCCAGGACGAGGACGTGACCCCCATGGACGACGCCAACAAGGAGAAGGCCCAGGCCATGGCCCAGAAACTCCTGGAGGCCCAACTCGGCGGAGACCTGAAATAACTCATCCTCAAATTCAACGCCATCAAATCCTCGCCCACGAACCGTGCGTCCCTACACTTTGGCTACCCGGCGGATGAGCTCGGAGGCGAGGGTCATGCCCCAGATGGCGGTGATGTGGACCAGCGAGCCGTTGGCACCGTCGGGGTCCCGCTCCACGTTGGGGAGCACTTCGTCGCTCCATACCACGCGGATTTTCTTTGCCGGGAACTGCTGAAGCCGCTTGAAGCGCGAGCGCAGCGCGGCCGCCAGCGGGCATCCCTTTACCTGCCAGAACTCGCTGACCCGGACTCGCGATGGGTCAATCTTCCTCGCTGCCCCCATCGAGCTGAGGGTCGTGACGCCCTTGGCCCGCGTGGCCCGCAGCATCAGCAGCGCCTTGTCCGCAACGGAGTCGATGGCGTCGATGACGTAGTCGTACTCCTCCAGTGGGAAGGTGTCGACCGTTTCGGCGGTATAGCGTTCGGCTCGCGCCTCGACGCGGCAGTCGGGGTTGATTTCAAGCAGATGGCGCTTCATGACCTCCACTTTCAGTTCGCCGATGGTGGCCGTCGTGGCGGGCAACTGGCGGTTGACGTTGGAAGGGACCACGCGGTCCATGTCGACGATAGTGATGGCGCCGACGCCCGTGCGCACCAGCGCTTCGGCGCACCAGCTTCCTACCCCGCCGACTCCGAAGAGGATGACGCGGGTGGCCCTGAGCCGCTCCATGGCCTCGGGCCCGAGCAGCAGCCGTGCGCGGTCAAATATCTGATTCATAGGCTTGCAGAATATCGTTGGCAATCGCCTCTTTCAGCTCGTCCAGACCATTGAATTTCCGCTCGGAGCGCAGGCGGCGCAGCAGTTCGAGCCGTACGGTCTTGCCATATAAATCGCCATCAAAATCAAGCAGATGGGCCTCGACTGTGACCTCCGGCCGCGCCGAATGGTCCACGGTGGGACGCCTGCCGATGTTGACCACCGCCTTGTGGCCCAACATGCGCCCGAGGTAGACACCGTTGGCCGGCAGCAGCCGGTGGGAATCGACCTGGATGTTGGCCGTCGGGACGCCGATGGTGCGCCCTATCCGACGCCCTTCGACTACCTTCCCCTCCAGCTCATACGGCCGGCCGAGCATCTCCGCCGCGCCCTCCATGTCGCCCTCCGCAATGGCCCGACGGATGGCCGACGAACTGATTTCAAGCCCCGGCAGCGGCGGCATCCTCAGCAGCTCGACCCCTACCCTGCGGCACGCCTCGTCCAGCTCCGGCGAGTCAAACCCGAGCCTGTCCGAGCCGAGGCGGTTATTGAAGCCGAGCAGCAGGAAGTCGGCCTCATGCTCGGCGTGCATCTTGCGCAGGAACTCCTCGGCGGTCAGCCGGCGCAACTCAGGATTGAAGTCGAGCACCAGGGTCTCCACCCCCGCGGCATGCAGTGTGTCGAGCCGCTCGTCGAGGTCCTGCAGCAGCATCGGCTCGGCGCCGGGACGGGTCAGCGCCGCCGGATGCGACGCGAAGGTGACGGCCACGGGTTGCAAACCGCGCCGCGCAGCCTCCTCGCGCAGTCCCCGGAGCAGGAACTGGTGGCCGCGGTGAACGCCGTCGAACATGCCTACTGCTATCGCCTTCCTCATTTGATATTACGCTCGTCGAGCGCCTTCTGATAGCGTCGGGCGTTCTCCTTGTGGGTGGCGTAATCCTTGGCGAAATTATGGCTGCCGGAGAAGTCCTCCTTGGCGCACATATAGAGGTATTCGTGCGGCGCCTCGTCGAGTATGGCCGTGATGGTCGCCGCGCGGGGCATGCGTATGGGTCCCGGAGGCAGCCCCGCGTATTTATAGGTGTTGTAGGGCGAGTCGATGTTGAGGTGCTTGCCGAGCACGCGGCGTATCTCGAAGTCGCCCGTCGCAAACACTACGGTCGGGTCAGCCTGCAGTTTCATCCCCTTGTTCAGGCGGTTGATGTATAGACGCCCTATCGTGCCCCGCTCGGGGTTATAGTTGCTCTCGGCCTCGGCGATGGAGGCCACGGTGGCGACCTCCACGGGGGTCAGTCCCAACACCTCGGCCTGCTTGCGCCGCTCGGGCGTCCAGTAGTCGTTGCGGGCCTCCAGCAGTTTGCCGACCACCTTGTCGGCCGGCGAGGTCCAATAAAATTCGTAGGTATCGGGCAGGAATGCGGCGGCATACTGCTCCTTCGCCTTGAATCCGGCCGCAGGGAGTATCGTGTCGCACGCGGCCAGAAACTCCTCTGCGCTGAACTCCATGGTTCGTCCGGCCATTTCGCCTAAGTCGTCAAGTGTTCGCATGAAGCTGAAGGTGAACTTGACGGGCGTCTGGCTGCGGCTCTTCAGTCGGCGCGCCAGGGTGAAGGCGGTCATGCCGGGCGTCACCTTATACGCGCCGTGGGCCGTGCCCTGACCCTTGGTCATGGCTGTGTACATCTGCATGGCGCGGCCGGCGGTCTTCGGGCCGAGGGCGCGGGTGAGCGAGTCGGCCATCGCCTCGCGGGTGGCGTCCTCCGGAATGTAGATCCACACGGATTTCGCCCCGGTGTATGGCGTACCTATATAATACCATGCCCCGATGAGGCAGGCTATGATGACCACGAGTATCGCCGTGGTCCAGCCGATGAGTCTTTTCTTCTTTTTGGTCATACTGAGTGCAAATTTACGCATTTTTCTCTAAATTTGCACCCATTATGCAACTACCACAAGACCCTTTCATGCTCCTGAGCGCAGTCAACATGAAGCTGCGCGACTACTACCCCACCCTCGACGAACTCTGCAAGAGCGAAGATATAGAACCCGCGACGCTCAAGGAGAAACTTGGCGCCGCGGGCTTCGAGTATATGCCTGAGATAAATCAGTTTCGGTGAATCATCACCTTCTTGCCGCCTATGATGTATAGGCCGTTGGAAGGATTGCTGACCTTGCGGCCGAGGAGGTCGTAGGCCTGGCCCTGGGGCGGGAAGGTCTCGAGGGCCTCGATGGTAGTCGAGGCGGAGGACTTGAGATTATCGTAGTCCAAGGCGGCAATCTGCTCGGCGGTCAGTGCGCTGTCCCAGAAGCGGGCGCTGTGCACCGTGCCGGTCAGTGGGTACTTGTTCTTATCCTCAGAGGTCACGATGCCGCCCACGTAGAGGGCGTTGCCGCTGCTGACGTTGCCGAAATGAACGAAGCCATATTCGCCGAGGCCGCTGGCTGCCATAGTGCGGATGGCCGAGCCGTTGAGATACATGGTGTAGCCCACCTCTGGGTCACAAACTATTGCGACCTTCACCTCGTTGGTGCCGAGAGTGGCGTTCTGCGTATACCAACCTTCAGTGCCCTGGTTGCCCATATAGCGGGGACCACAACGAGTGCCTCCGAGCACTGCGAAGCTGAACCACTTGGCGGCCACGTCAGTGTTAGTGGCGGCAGCATAGGCGGCTACATCGGGAGTTGCAGTGGGGGTTACGTGGATAACTGCGGTGGTGGCGGTGGCTGAGAGCACAGGGGCTGCCTGGTCATCGGGCACCTTGTAGGGGCCGGAAGTGCCATCGAGCTTGATGTCAACCAGCGTGACGGTGGCCTCTGGGATTGTAACCACGGTGGGTTCGGTGCTGTCGGTGTAGTCCGTCAGGGTGAACATATACTGGCAGCCCTCGTCGGAGGTGTTGGAGCCACCGCCCCAGTTATAAACCTGATAGCTTTGCGACGACTTGGTCTGGTTAAATTCGGCGGTACCGGAGGTAATGATGACGTAACCAAGGGTGGCGGCGGCCTTGATGGTCCAACCGGCAGTGGGTTGCGTGGAGGTCAGCTTCAGCTGGGTGTTATTGGAGGCTGTGGGCGAGATATACTCCTTGGTGGAGTAGTTCACTATGTCGTAGGTGTTGTCAGAGCGGGGCACGAACTTCCAGGCCGAAGCCTCAGAGGTGGTGGTGTTGCCCACCAGGGCGCTGGAGGAAGCGGTGGCATAGCGGGTGTCGCGCATTGAGTTGAGGTAGTAATATGCGCCGTCGGTGGGCTGAACCAGCGTCAGCGTGGAGGCATTGAAGGCGGTAATCAGGGCCTCAAGTTCGGCGACCTGAGCTGCGCGCTCGGTTTCGGTGCGGACGTTGTCAAGGTCGGCCATCAGTTCGTCGGCCTTGGCCAGGAGGGCGGTCGATTCGGCGTTGGCGGCATAGTAGCCCACCTTGGTGCCAATCTTGGAGTTGACGGCGTTGCGGGCCTCGAGGAGCTTGGCGGCGAGGGCGTCGTCGGCAGCGTTGAGGCACTTCATGGGCGAGTAGGTCAGCCCCTCCAGAGCGTCATTGCCCTGGGCGTCGGTGATGACGAAGGTAAACTGCCACTTGTCGCGACCGGTGCCACCGTTGCTCACGTGGGGCAACTTCATGAACACGCGGTTCCAGCCCTGGTTGAGGTGGATGGCGATGGGGTCGCGCGCGGTGAAGTTCTCGTTGGCCAAACCGCTCTCAGTCTGGTTCTGCTTGATGGTGGCGTCAGGCTGCTCCCAGGTGGGGGCGGCGATTTCGGTGCCGTTCAGCCAGATTTTGGAGCCGCGGCGGTCCCAGCAGCCGGTGGACGGGGCCTTTTCGTTGCCCGAGCGGCTGTAGGTGTAGAACTCGATGAAGGCGGCGGCGTCCTGCTCGGTGGGCGAATAGACGTTGGTCCAGGCGTAGGCCGTCATGTTGTTCTGCGGGTTCTCATAGAAGCCCTTGACGGTGCCGTGCCAGATGTGGCGGAGGTAGATACCGGCGCCGGTGACGGTGTTGACGCCATAGTTGGTGCCATTGACCTCGAATGAGGTAGGCATGGTGGCGTCGTTCATGTGATCTTCAGGATAGAAGGAAGCGGTGTTGCTGCCGCCGTTGGGAATCTGGTCGGTTACGTGCCACACCACGTTGGTCTGCTTCACGTAAGGAATTTTGGCCTTGGCGGCTGCCAGGGTGGTGTTCTTGTGATAGAGGAAGCGGCGCTCCCAGTCGGCAAACTCGTCAAACTCCGCGCCGGAGTTGGGCAGAGTGACGCCGCCGGTCTCGATGTACTGCTCGCCGCCGCC
>X378_Fat_Sand_Rat__coassemble_219_pt1 | contig 11907 bp, 8 predicted proteins | sample X378_Fat_Sand_Rat__metabat2_low_PE_008 | metagenome-assembled genome bin X378_Fat_Sand_Rat | reverse complement strand
GATTGCCGATGCCGCTCATGGGCGAACCCTGGGGCACGACGTAGCGGAAATCCTTCATCAGGCCGTAGATCTCCTCCTCAGGCATGGGGTTGGGATACTTGGCCTCGATACGTGCCAGCTCGGAGGCCATGCGATGGTGCATATCGTCGGGCGTGCGCTCGAATATGTTGCCGTAACTGTCTTTCAGGGCGTATTTTGAGGCCCAAACACGGGCGGCGAGTTCATCGCCGTTGAAGTAGGCCAAGGCTGCATCATGCACCTCGGCCGGGTCGATTGGTTGGTATTCTTCGGGGGTTAACATAACGCCTGCAAAGGTACGAAAAATATCAGCATATCTGCAAGAGGGATTTGCCCCCAAAATTGAAAATTTGATATTTTAGAAAAAAGTGTTAAATTTGCACTCTGATACATAGTAGCTATTTATATTTATGGAAGAGAACCCCATGGATGAGAATCCCACCCCCAAGAAAAACAATGCCCCCAAGTGGATTGCCCTGGCGGTGGTAGCAATAGTGGTAATAGGCGCAATTGTGGCATTCTTTGTCAGCAACTACGTCAGCAACCTCAACCAGCAGCTTGCCGACCAGCAGCAGAAGACCGAAGAGGCCGCCCAGCTCCTGGCCGAGGAGCAGCTGCGCAACCAGCAGATACAGCTCACCCACGAGTACGACGAGCTGTCGGCCTCCTTCGTGCAACATGAGGGACAGGTGGCCGTAATAAAGAACGACAGCCTCCGCGCCCAGTATGAAGCCACCAAGAACAAGGTGGAGGAACTGCGCAAGGAGCTGAAAAACCGGGAAAACCTGAGCCAGAAGCGAATCAACGAACTGAAGGGCGAGATTGAGTCGCTGAAGAAGATAATGCGCCACTACGTGGAGCAGATCGACGAATTGAACAAGCAGAACGAGGAGCTTCGCAAAAAGAACGAGTCGCTGGAGGAGGACAACCGCCAGCTGGCCACACGCGTGGAGTCGACCTCGAGCGAAAACAAGGTTCTGAACCAGCGCATGCAGCTGGCCGAGAAGCTCAACGTCACCGGAGTGAGCCTCACCGCACTCAACAAGAAGGGTAAAAACGAGAAGAACGTGACCAAGGCCAAGCAGCTGAAGGTCAGCTTCACCATACCGCAGAACAACTCGACCCCCGTCGGCAAAAAGACCATCTACCTGCGCCTGACGTCGCCCGAAGGCAACCTGCTGAGCGGCAACGGCATCAGCTTCCCCTTCGAGGGCACCACCCTGCAGGCCACGGCCCAGAAGTCGATTGAATACGAGGGCAACGAGATACCAGGTATCACCATCTACTGGGACGTCAACACGGCCCTGAACCCCGGCAGCTACCGCGTGGAGCTCTTCTGCGACAACTACCGCCTGGCCTCGCGCAACTTCGAACTCACCAAGTAATGCTTGACTGGCTGACATCGGCGTGGGAACACATCTGGATTGACCTCAATTCGAACGAGGTCAACACCTTGCAGGCGCTGTTCAAGCTGGTGCTGAGCATGGTGTTGGGCGCCACCGTCGGCTACGAGCGCAAGCGCAAGGGTCAGCCGGCCGGATTGCGCACCTTCTCGCTCATCGCCATGGGCGCCACGCTGGCCATGCTCGTCAGCATCTACGTCTGCCAGGAATACGTCGGCCTGAAAAACGGCGACCCGGGCCGAATCGCAGCGCAGGTCATCACCGGCGTCGGCTTCTTAGGCGCCGGCGCCATCATACAGATGAAGGGCTCGGTACGCGGCCTGACCACGGCGGCCGGCATCTGGATGGCCTCCATACTTGGCCTGGCCGTCGGAGTGGGGCTCTACGTGGTCTCCATCATCTCCACCCTGCTGATTCTGTTCGTGCTCGTGAAACTCGAGGAGTTCGAACACAAGCACGACATGGGCTCCGAAAGCCGCATCATACGCATGAAAGTCAAGCAGATATGCACCGACATGGAGCCGATACGCAAGGTCCTGGGCAAGTATCAGGCCTCGCTGACAAACACATACGTCGACTATGACTACACCGAGAACGTTACGCGCCTGAACCTCATAGTCCTTCTGAAAGAAAACACCGACTACATACACCTCTTCGAAGACCTCTCGGCGGTATTGCCCACCGAGTCGATAACCCTGTCCAACCAACTCAGCTGATGATTGAATCGCTTATAACGGATTTGGCTTACATCCTGATACTGGGTGCGGCCGTCTCCCTGCTTTTCAAGTGGATTAAGCAGCCGGTGGTGCTGGGCTATATCGTGGCTGGCTTTCTGGCGAGTCCCAACTTCACGCCGCTTCCTTCGCTGGCCAACGCCGAGAACGTCGACTTCTGGGCCGAATTAGGCATCGTGGTCATACTCTTCTCGCTCGGTCTGGAGTTCAGTTTCAAGAAGCTGATGAGCTGCGGCAGTTCGGCCATCGTGACGGCGTTGACCTGCATCATCGGCATGATGTGCGTGGGTTTCGCCATTGGCCATTACCTCAGTTTCAACCATATAAACAGTATATTCCTCGGCGGCATGATAAGCATGTCGTCCACCACCATCATATTGAAGGCCCTGACCGACCTGGGGATGCGCCACCGACGTTTTTTCCCGAGGGTAATGGGCGTGCTGATTGTGGAAGACCTGTTTGCGGTATTGATGATGGTTTTGCTGTCGTCCATCGCGCTAAACAACTCCGTGGCCGGCGGAGAGCTGCTCTTCTCCGTGGCCAAGCTCTGCTTCTTCCTGATTATCTGGTTCCTGGTCGGCACATACCTGATTCCGTCGTTCCTCAACAGCGTACGCCGCTACCTCAACGACGAGACGCTGATGATAGTCAGCATGGCGCTGTGCCTGGGCATGGCGGTGTTCTCCGTCGAGTGCGGTTTCTCGCTCGCTTTGGGTGCCTTCGTGATGGGCTCGATACTTGCCGCGACGAGCTATGCCGAGCGCATCGAGCACGTAACCACGCCCATCAAGAACCTCTTCGGCATGGTGTTCTTCATCTCCGTGGGCATGATGGTGAATCCGGCTGTCATCGCGGAATACTGGCGGCCGATACTGCTGCTGTCGGCGGCCGTAATCGTCGGCATGATCCTGTTCGGAACCACCGGCATGCTCATCACTGGGCAGCCGCTGAAAGTGGCCATGCAGACGGGCTTCACTCTGACGCAAATCGGCGAATTCTCGTTCATCATCGCCACCCTTGGCATGAGCCTGAAGGTGCTCGACACGACCATCTACCCGATTGTGGTAGCCGTGTCCGTGATCACCACCTTCACCACACCTTATTTCATAAAGATGGCCGACCCGGCCTACTTCTTCGTGGAGAAGCACCTGCCCAAACGCTGGCGCTTCCTCATCGACCGCTATTCGGAGGCCTCGCCGACAACTTCGGAGACAAAGCAGCTCTGGACTGCCGTGTTCAAGCGGTATGCCTGGCGCGTGGGGCTTTACAGCGTGGTGCTCGTGGCCATATGCCTGATATTCAGGATGTATGTCCACCCGTTCATAGAGCATTGGATGCCGGGCAAGCTCGGATCGTTAATCTGTTGCCTGCTGACGCTGACGGCCATGTCGCCCTTCCTGCTGGCACTCTCCACCCCTACCTTGCATTATTCCGAACATGAAAAGCTCATCAAGGCCAACTCCCACTACGACGTGCCGCTAGTGGTGCTCTCCGTCATCCGGCTGCTTATCTGCATCGGATTCGTGGGCTACGTCATCACCTACCACTTCGGCCTGGCCATCGGCATCGTGCTTGCCGCGGCCGTGTTGGTGCTCTGGTTCATCTTCCTGAGCCGCAACGTGCGCCACCGGCTCAGCGGAATCGAAAGCCGCTTCCTCAACAACCTGAACGAGAGAGAATTGCGCCGCTCAGGCCATAACAACAACCTGGTCAGCGACATGCATCTGGCATACGGCACTGTGGGCTACGACTGCCCCTTCGTGGGCGACCGGCTGAGCGTCTCCAATCTCGGGCAGAAATATGGCGTCAACGTGGTCTCCATCCAGAGAGGCGGCACGGTGATCCCCGTCCCCGGCGGGAAGGAGCGCCTATTCCCGGGCGACGTGGTCGGCCTGATTGGCACGGAGGAGCAGCTGCAGGCGGTCATGAACCAGCTGGAATGCGGCACCGACACCAGCTCGGCCAATCCGGGCGGCTCGTCGGAGGAGGTGGAGTTCACCGACATCAAGCTGACCGACAAGTCGCCACTCGTGGGCAAATCTCTGGCCGAATCCTCGGTCCGCAGCCAATATCATACCCTGGTCGTGGCCCTCAAGCGCGGCAACAAGTTCCTGCGCCCCGACCCGCACACGCGGTTCGAGCCCGACGACGTCGTATGGCTCGTGACTCAGCCATCCACGGCCCGGCAGTTGCAGTGAACCCCGCTCAACACATGAATGTTCAATAAATGTTGTTAACCTATATAAATACCGATTCAAGTAATGAAATACCTGACAAATGAAAAGTTGGTCATCATCGGCGCAGCCGGTATGATCGGAAGCAACATGGCCCAGACGGCCCTCATGATGCACCTCACCCCCAACATCTGCCTCTACGACCCGTATGCACCCGGTCTGGAAGGCGTTTGGCGCGAGCTCTGCCAGTGTGGCTTCGAAGGCGCCAACCTCACCTATACCTCCGACATCAAGGAAGCCCTCGACGGCGCCTGCTACATCGTCAACTCCGGCGGCGCAGCCCGCAAGGCCGGCATGACCCGCGAAGACCTCCTGAAGGGCAACGCGCTGATCGCCGAGCAGTTTGGCAAGGACGTCAAGACCTATTGCCCCGACGTCAAGCACATCGTCGTCATCTTCAACCCCGCCGACATCACAGGCCTCATCACCCTGCTCTGGAGCGGTCTGAAGCCCTCGCAGGTCACCACCCTGGCAGCTCTCGACTCAACCCGACTGCGCGCCGAACTGGCCGAATACTTCGAGATTCCCGCCGACAACGTCGTCAACTCGCGCACCTACGGCGGCCACGGCGAACAGATGGCCGTATTCGCCTCCACCACCAAGGTCGACGGCAAGCCCCTCGACTCCATTATCGGCACCGAAGCCCTTCCCGTTGAGGACTGGGAGAAGATCAAGGTCAACGTAATCCAGGGCGGCAAGCGCATCATCGACCTGCGCGGACGCAGCTCCTTCCAGAGCCCCGCCTACCTGAGCATCGAGATGATTGCCGCAGCCATGGGAGGCCCGACTTTCCGCTGGCCCGCAGGCACTTACGTCAACAACGACAAGTTCCACAACATCATGATGGCCATGGAGACCACCATCGACTCCACCGGCGTCCACATCAAACCGATGCACGGCACCCCCGCCGAAGAGGCCGAACTCGAACAGAGCTACAAGCACCTCTGCGCCCTCCGCGACGAAGTCATCGAACTCGGCGTCATGCCCCCCATCGCCGACTGGGGCAAAATCAACCCCTCCCTCACCGAGACCGTCGGCTAAACCCGTATTGATACAATAAAATAGCTATCTTAGCTACAGTAGCTAAGGTAGCTATTTTATTTGGTATTATCTCAAAAAGTTAGCGGTTCGGCCTGAGGGGGCTGAACCGCTTGGAATTGGTGGCGGAGGCTGGACTCGAACCAACGACCTTCGGGTTATGAGCCCGACGAGCTACCACTGCTCCACTCCGCGATGTTTCGTTTTTGCGAGTGCAAAGTTACGACAGTTTTTTGGATTATGCAAATTTTTCGTTGTTAATTTTTGCAAAGCCCCGTTTTTTAAGCTAACTTTGCCTTGATGAATTTCAGGAGACAGAAACATCGCGCAAGGCTTAAGTTCTTCATCAGCGGCATGTTACGCTACCTGTTGCCGTCTTGGCCATGCCGACGGCATTTCGAACGCCAGTTGGCCGAACTTACGCCGGAAAAGCGTGCCTACATCGACGACCGGGTCAATTATTACCTGCGTCTGCCCCGCGGAGCGCGACTTCCGGAGGGGGTCGGAGTGCGCCTGCGCGACTTCCGGTTTCCCTGGAGGGCCAAAAACCGCCATTCGGCCTACTTTCTGGACCTGTACGAAGCCGTTTGTATCGGCAGGCCCGACGACCGGTTTGCCTACATCTTCGGCGACCTGACGGAGGAAGCGCCCTACCCCGCCTTCGTCAAGAGCCGGCCAATAACCGACGGTCCGACCAACTCTGTGCTGCTCAAATTGAACTCCGTGCGCCACTACCAGTTTGTCCGCGACGAACTGACGTGGGAGCAGAAGGAGCCGCGGGTGGTGTTTCGTGCCGAGGTGCATCAGCCGCATCGCCGCGAGTTCCTGCGCCGCTGGTTTGGCCATCCGCTGGTGAACGCCGGACAGATCAATTCCGACGAGGCGGAGGACCCGCGCTGGGTGCAGCCGTTCATGCCCGTGGAGGAGCAGTTGCGCTACAAGTTCGTGGCCACCATCGAGGGCAACGACGTGGCCACCAGCCTCAAGTGGGTCATGGGGTCGAACTCGCTGGCCCTGATGCCACGACCGCGCATCGAGTCGTGGTTCATGGAGGGTAGGCTCGAACCCGGAGTCCACTACGTGGAGGTGCGCCCGACTATTCCGACCTGGAGGAGAAGGTTCAATACTACCTCGAGCATCCCGCGGAGGCGCAGGCCATCATTGAAAACGCGCACGCCTGGATCAAGCAATTTCAGGACCAGCAAAGGGAGCGGCTGATTGGGCGCATGGTAGCCGAAAGCTATTTCGGACAAGTCGGACGGGTCTGACTGGTCTGACTGGTCAGACTGGTCAGACTGTTGCCTATGCGGGAAATTTTTCGTAAATTTGCGGGCACATTATCATATTGCATTATGAAATTCAACGAATATAAGTTTTCGGACCCCGTGGGGGTCAACAAGTCGGTCCTCGAGAGGTGGAACGGCCTGAATCTCTTCGAACGTAGTGTGGAGGAACGCGAGGGCGCCCCTTCATTCGTCTTTTTTGAGGGTCCCCCCTCGGCCAACGGCCATCCCGGCATCCACCACGTGCTGGCCCGCACCATCAAGGACACCATCTGCCGCTACAAGACCATGCGCGGCTACCAGGTCAAGCGCAAGGCCGGCTGGGACACCCACGGCCTGCCCGTGGAACTGGGCGTTGAGAAAACCCTCGGCATAACCAAGGAGGACATCGGCAAGAAAATCTCCGTTGACGACTATAACAACTCCTGCCGCCGCGAGGTCATGAAGTTCACCAACGAATGGCAGGACCTCACCTCGCAGATGGGCTACTGGGTCGACATGAACGACCCCTACATCACCTACGACAACCGCTACATAGAGTCGGTGTGGTGGCTTCTGAGCGAGGTCTACAAGCAGGGCCTGCTCTACAAGGGCTACACCATCCAGCCCTACAGCCCCGCCGCCGGCACCGGTCTTTCGAGCCACGAGCTGAACCAGCCCGGCTGCTACCGCGACGTCAAGGACACCACCTGCGTGGCCCAGTTTACCTGCACCGACCCCATCGCCCCCATGCAGGGCTGGGGTACTCCCTGCTTCCTGGCCTGGACCACCACCCCCTGGACCCTGCCGAGCAACACCGCACTGTGCGTCGGCCCGCAGATTGACTACTGCGTTGTGCGCACCTATAACCCCTACTCCGGCGAACCAATCAGCTGCGTGGCCGCACAGGCCCTGCTGGGTACCCTCTTCAACGCCAAGGGTCAGGACAAGCCGCTGGAAGAGTATCAGAAGGGCGACAAGGTCATCCCCTGGCAGGTCGTGGCCACCCTGAAGGGCGAGCATCTGTTGGGCATGCACTACGAGCAGCTCTTCCCGTGGGTCAAACCGGGCGAGGGCGCCTTCCGCGTCATCCCCGGCGACTACGTGACCACCGAGGACGGCACCGGCATCGTACACATCGCCGGCACTTTCGGCGCCGACGACTTGCGCGTGAGCCGCGCCTCGGGAGTGCCCCCGTTGCATCTGATTGACCGCGACGGCAACATCCGCCCCATGGTGGACCTGCGCGGCCGCTTCTACCTCCTGAGCGACCTCGACCCCGAGTTCGTGAAGACGAACGTCGACTTGGAGGCCTACAAGGAATTCGAGGGCCGATTCGTCAAGAACGCCTACGACCCCAACGCCACCGACGAGACCGAGACCCTGGACGTGAGCCTCTGCATGTGGCTCAAGCAGCGCGGCCTCGCCTTCAAGATTGAGAAGCATGTGCATAACTACCCCCACTGCTGGCGCACGGACAAGCCCGTGCTCTACTACCCGCTCGATTCCTGGTTTATCCGCTCCACCGCAGTGCGCGAACAGCTGATGAAGGCCAACGAGGAGATCAAGTGGAAACCCACCAGCACCGGCACCGGCCGCTTCGGCAAGTGGCTCGAAAACCTGCAGGACTGGAACCTGAGCCGCAGCCGCTACTGGGGCACCCCGCTGCCCATCTGGCGCACCGAAGACGCCAAGGAGGAAGTGTGCATCAGCTCGGTTGCGCAGCTCTGCGAAGAGATGGACAAGGCAGTGGCCGCCGGCCTGATGAAGGAGAACCCATGGACCGCCAAGGGCTTCAAACCGGGCGTGTACACCAAGGAAAACTACGAGCTGATTGACCTCCACCGCCCCTACGTGGACGACATCGTGCTCGTCAGCCCCACCGGTCGCCCCATGCGCCGCGAACTCGACCTCATCGACGTGTGGTTCGACTCCGGCGCCATGCCCTTCGCCCAGCAGCACTACCCCTTCGAGAACAAGGAGAAGGTGGATTCGGGCGAATGCTTCCCCGCAGACTTCATAGCCGAAGGCGTCGACCAGACCCGAGGCTGGTTCTTCACCCTCCACGCCATTGCCGGCATGGTCAAGAAGAGCGTGGCCTACAAGGCCGTGATTTCCAACGGTCTGGTGCTCGACAAGTATGGCAACAAGATGTCCAAGCGCCTTGGCAACGCCGTCGACCCCTTCATGATTATCGAAAAATACGGCTCGGACCCCCTGCGCTGGTACATGATCAGCAACTCGGCGCCGTGGGACAATCTGAAGTTTGACGAAGCCGGCGTGGCCGAGACCTCGCGCAAGTTCTTCGCCACCCTCTTCAACACCTACAACTTCCTGGCCCGCTACGCCAATGTCGACGGGTTCGACCCCGAGGCTCCCAAGGTGCCCGTCAGCGAGCGTCCTGAAATTGACCGCTGGGTAATCTCGCTGCTCAACTCGCTCATCAAGACCGTGCAGACCGCACTGGACGACTACGAGCCCACCGTGGCCGCGCGCGCCATCTCCGAGTTCGTGCAAGACCACCTGAGCAACTGGTACGTGCGCCTCAACCGCTCGCGTTTCTGGGGCAAGGAGATGACCCAGGACAAACTCGCCGCATACCAGACGCTCTACGAGTGCCTCGACACGGTGGCACTGCTCATGGCTCCCATCGCGCCGTTCTATGCCGACCGCCTCTACCTCGACCTGCATCCCGAGGCCACTTCGGTTCACCTCGAGAAGCAGCCGGAGGCCGACGAGGCGCTCATCGACAAGGCGCTGGAGCAGCGCATGGCCCTGGCCCAGCAGCTCACCTCCATGACCCTGGCCCTGCGCCGCAAGGCGAACCTGAAGGTGCGCCAGCCGCTGAGCAAGATTATGGTTCCGCTGGTCGACGAGGCTCAGCGCGACGTCATCACGCCTATCATCCCGCTGGTACTCAACGAGGTGAATGTGAAGGAGATGCAGCTGCTCGACCCCTCCGAGACCGTCCTGGTCAAGCGCGTGAAGCCTGACTTCAAGAAGCTCGGCCCCGTGTTCGGCAAGCAGATGAAGCAGGTTGCGGCCGCCATTCAGGCCATGACGCAGCAGCAGATTCTGGAGCTGGAGCGCAACGGCGCCGTCGACCTCACCCTGGCCGACGGAAGCAGCGCCCACGTCACTGCCGATACCGTCGACATCTTCTCGGAGGACATCCCCGGCTGGCTGGTGGCCAACGAGGGCACGCTGACCGTGGCCCTTGACATCACCGTGACCGACGACCTGCGCCGCGAAGGCATGGCCCGCGAACTGGTCAACCGAATCCAGAACATCCGCAAGAGCCGCGACTACAACATAACGGACCACATAACCGTCTGCCTCGAGCCGGTGGCCGAAGTGGAGGACGCCCTGAGCCAGTATGCCGACTATATCGCCCAGCAGACCCTGGCCGACGCCATCACCACGGACGCCACCCTTCCGGCCAACGACGACACCCTCGACATCGACGGCCTGAAAGTGAACATCGCCATCCAAAAAGCATAAACCTATGAATCGACCCACCCCGCTGACGACTGTAGGGACGCACGTCTCGTGCGTCCTAAGGGCCTCTTTGACGGGGATAGGACGCACGGGCCGTGCGTCCCTACGGGAAAACGCGAATAAATAAACCATCTATGGAAAAGACAAGATACACCGACGAAGAACTGGAGGAGTTCAAGGCCATCATCCTTGAGAAACTCGCTCAGGCGCGCCGCGAATTCGACAACCTGCTCACAGGCATCACCGGAGCCGACAGCAACGACACCGCCGACACTTCGCCCACCTTCAAAACCCTGGAGGAGGGCGCCTCGACCATGGAGCGCGAGATGAACCAGAGGCTGTGTGAACGCCAGCGCAAGCTCATCACCAACCTGCAGAACGCCCTGCAGCGCATCGAAAACGGCACCTACGGCATCTGCCGCGTAACCGGCAAACTGATCCCCAAGGAGAGGCTCCGCGCCGTGCCCCACGCCACCATGTGCATCGACGCCAAGCAGCAGAAATGAAGTCGCGCCGCCTTTCCCTCCTGGCCATCGCAATCATCGTCCTGGTGATTGTCCTTGACCAGTGGCTCAAAATCTGGGTCAAGACCTCGTTCTACCTGGGCGAGGAGCTCACGATATTCACGTGGTTCCGCCTCCTCTTCGTCCAGAACCCGGGCATGGCCTTCGGCTGGAGCCTGGGCAGCAAGACGGCGCTGACCCTCTTCCGCCTGGGCGCCACGGCCTTCGGCTTCTGGTATCTCTACAAGATTATCCACCGCAGCAAGCCGTCGACGGGCCTGGTGGTCTGCGTGGCGCTGATCATCGCGGGCGCCATCGGCAACCTCGTCGACTCGCTGTTCTACGGCCTGATATTCAACAACCCGCTTCCCCCGGAGGTGGCCGTGGCCTTCCCTGAAGGGGGCGGATATGCGCCATTCCTGCAGGGTCAGGTAGTGGACATGCTCTATTTCCCGCTGTTCAGCTTCTACTGGCCTGACTGGATGCCCTTCTGCGGAGGAGAGTACTTCGAATTCTTTCACCCCATCTTCAACTTGGCCGACTCGGCCGTGTCGGTGGGCGTGATCGTATTGATTCTGTTCTATTCCGGCCATCTGAGCCTCAACGAGCCGAAACCCGCCGAGCCGGAAGCCAAGCAAGAATAAGGATGAAGCGTCTGCCACTCGTGCTCCTCGCGTTAGTGGCCCTGCTGACAGGGTGCAACCGTCGTCCCGACATGGTGTTGGGCCGCGACGAGATGGCCCACGTGCTCACCGACCTCGAAATCACCGCCGCCTACGCCCTCGACCAGAGTCCGCAGTTTGCCCAGTCCGACTCCATGCCGCGCCGCCTCCGCGCCGCCATCCTCGACAAGCATGGCGTCACGGAGGAGCAGCTCGACTCGTCGCTCCGCTGGTATGGACGCCATTTGCCCGAATTCCTGAAGGTATGCGACCAGATGGACTCCATCCTGGCCGACTCCCTGCGCAATATCGACTCCTCGGTGCGAGTGGCCGCTGTTTCCGCCGCCGGCGACTCCATCAACCTCTGGACAATGGAGCCCTCAATGGCCTTCCGCAGTGGCGGCAGACACTTCCTCGCCTTCTCCATCGACTGCGACACCACCTGGCATCGCGGCGACGTGCTCGAATGGAGCCTCTCGTCGGCCAACGCCCTCTCGCCCCTGACCATGGTGCTCGGCGTTGTTTTTTTCAATGGTGCGGCGACCACCGAGAGCG
>X378_Fat_Sand_Rat__coassemble_199_pt1 | contig 12435 bp, 7 predicted proteins | sample X378_Fat_Sand_Rat__metabat2_low_PE_008 | metagenome-assembled genome bin X378_Fat_Sand_Rat | reverse complement strand
ACTCTGTGCTCTGGCTCGGCGGCGGCGCCAGCCTGCAGTTCTGCATGGTTCCCTACAACCTGCTGAAAAAGAAAGCAGCTTACATGGATACCGGCGTATGGGCCTCCAACGCCATCAAGGAAGCCAAGCTGTTTGGCGAGGTCGACGTAGTAGCCTCAAGCAAAGACGCCGGCTACACCTTCGTGCCCGACAACTACACCATCCCCACCGACGCCGACTACTTCCACTATACCACCAACAACACCATTTACGGCACCGAGCTCCGCAATGATCCCGATTCGCCCGTGCCTTTGGTGGCCGATATGAGCTCCGACATCTTCTCGCGTCCCATCGACGTCAGCAAGTATGACCTCATCTATGCCGGCGCTCAGAAGAACCTTGCCCCAGCAGGCGTCACCCTCGTAATCGTGAAGGACAGTGCTCTGGGTCAGGCCGGTCGCTCCATCCCCACCATGCTCAACTACGAGACCCACACCAAGAAGGGCTCGATGTTCAATACTCCTCCCGTGCTTCCCATCTATGCAGCCCTGCAGACCCTGAAGTATTATAAGGAGATGGGCGGCGTTAATGCCCTCATGCTCCAGGACGAGGAGAAGGCAGGCATGCTCTACGATGCAATCGACAACAGCCGCATGTTTGAAGGCACTGCCCAGATGGACAGCCGCTCAATCATGAACGTATGCTTCGTGATGGCCAAGGAATACAAGGAACTGGAACAGGAATTCTTCGACTTCGCCACCGACCGCGGTATCGTCGGCATCAAGGGACACCGCAGCGTTGGTGGCTTCCGCGCATCGCTCTACAACGCGCTGCCCAAGGCAAGTGTCATCGCCCTTATCGACGCCATCCAGGACTTCGAAAGACAGCATTAAGCCATGAAAGTACTCTTAGCAACCGAAAAGCCCTTCGCCGCACAGGCGGTGGAGGGCATCCGTGAGATCCTCGAGGGCGCAGGACTTGAACTCGCCCTCCTTGAGAAATATACCGACAAACAGCAGCTTCTCGATGCCATCTCCGATGCTGACGCCGTGATAATCCGCTCGGACAAAATCGACGCAAACGTGCTCGCTGCGGCTAACAAACTGCAACTTGTAGTTCGCGCCGGTGCCGGCTACGACAACGTAGACCTTGAGGCTGCCAAGCAGTGTGGCGTGGTGGTTGAGAATACACCGGGACAGAACTCCAATGCAGTGGCCGAACTGGTGTTCGGCCTGCTCATCATGGCCGTGCGCAACATGTATAACGGCACGTCGGGCACTGAACTCATGGGTAAGACCATGGGTATCCATGCCTTCGGTCAGGTTGGCCGCAACGTGGCCCGCATAGCCAAGGGCTTCGACATCACCGTTAGCGCACTCGACCCCTATTGCCCCGACGAAGTCATAGAAGGTGCAGATGTCCGCGCCATCCACGACGTTAAGGAACTCTACTCGCAGAACAAGTTCGTGTCGCTCCATATCCCCGCAACCGCTGAAACCCGCGGCTCTGTAGGCTATGATCTCATCACCCTGATGCCGAAGGGGGGCGTGCTTATCAACACCGCCCGCAAGGAGGTGATTGACGAGCCCGGTCTGGCCAAGGCACTCGCCGACCGTCCCGATCTTAAGTATGTGGCTGACATCCGTCCCGACAATGCAGACGAACTGCTCGCGCAGTTCCCCGGTCGCGTATTCTTCACTCCCAAGAAGATGGGTGCACAGACAGCCGAGGCCAACATCAATGCCGGTATGGCTGCCGCACGCCAGACAGTGGAACTCCTTGTCAACAAAGTTGTCAAATTTCAAGTGAATAAGTAATAAACCAAATCTAAACCATGGACATTAACAAGATTCTCGCCAATCTGGAGGCAAAGCATCCCGGCGAGAAAGAGTACCTGCAGGCAGTGCGCGAAGTATTGCTGAGCGTTGCCGACGTTTACAACCAGCATCCCGAGTTCGAGAAAGCCAAAATCATCGAACGCATGGTTGAACCCGACCGCATCATCACGTTCCGCGTGACCTGGGTGGACGACAAGGGAGAAGTGCAGACCAACCTCGGCTATCGCGTACAGTTTAACAAGGCGATTGGCCCGTACAAGGGAGGCATCCGCTTCCACGCATCCGTAAACCTCAGTATTCTGAAGTTCCTCGGCTTCGAGCAGACCTTCAAGAACGCCCTGACCACACTGCCTATGGGTGGCGGCAAGGGAGGCTCCGACTTCTCGCCCCGCGGCAAGAGCGACGCCGAAATCATGCGCTTCTGCCAGGCTTTCATCCTTGAACTCTGGAAGAACCTCGGCCCCGACCGCGACGTTCCCGCCGGCGATATCGGCGTAGGCGCACGCGAGGTTGGCTACATGTTCGGCATGTACAAAAAACTCGTCGACGAGCACACCGGTACCTTCACCGGCAAGGGCCTGGACTTCGGCGGCAGCCGTATCCGCCCCGAGGCAACCGGTTTCGGCGCCCTCTACTTCGTGCAGAACATGATGCAGCTTCGTGGCGACAGCATCAAGGGCAAGACCGTGGCCATTTCCGGCTTCGGCAACGTGGCCTGGGGCGCAGCACTCAAGGCAAACGAGCTCGGTGCCAAGGTCGTTACCATCTCCGGCCCCGACGGCTATGTTTATGACCCCGAAGGCATAAGCGGCGACAAGGTGCAGTATATGCTCGAACTCCGTGCTACCGGCGAGGATATCGTAGAGCCCTACGTTGAGCAGTTCCCGGGCGCCAAGTTCTTCCCTGGAAAGAAGCCTTGGGAGCAGAAGGTAGACATCGCACTGCCTTGCGCAACCCAAAACGAGCTTGACGGCGAAGACGCCAAGCAGCTGATTGCGAATGGCGTAGAAATGGTAGCCGAGGTCAGCAACATGGGTTGCACTCCCGAGGCAATCGACGCCTTCATCGAAGCTCGCGTAACCTACGCTCCCGGCAAAGCTGTCAACGCAGGAGGTGTGGCTACTTCCGGCCTCGAAATGAGCCAGAACGCCATGCACATGCAGTGGAGCGCCGAGGAAGTTGACCAGAAACTCCACTACATCATGCACTCCATCCACGAGCAGTGTGTGAAATATGGTCAGGAGCCCGGCAGCGACTACATCAACTACATGAAGGGTGCCAATATCGCCGGATTCATGAAGGTTGCCCACGCTATGATGGATCAGGGCATTATATGATAGACACCCACGCCCATCTCTATTTAGACGACTATAACCCAGACAAGTGCGCGGCCGTTGACCGCGCACTTGCTGCGGGTGTGGAGTTGATGGTGCTTCCGGCAGTGGACGCCAACAGCATCCAGCCGATACTTGAACTGCACGAAGCGCGACCGGAGGCTACGGCAATTTGTGCCGGACTGCACCCGACAGAACTGCATGACGACTGGCGCGAACATCTCGAAAGAGTGGAATCCGAACTGCGCTCCGAACGGCCATACGTGGCTGTAGGTGAGTGCGGCTTGGACCTTTATTGGGAGCAAGATACGCTGCCGCAGCAACTTCCCGTATTGGAGGCACAACTGCAGATGGCCGACTCTCTTGGTTTGCCGGCCATTATCCACTGCCGCAACGCTATGCCACAGATGCTCGACCTGCTGGAGGCCAACAAAGGGAAACTGCCATGGATGGTATTCCATTGTTATAGCGGAAACGCGGACGATATAGATGCTTTGCGCCGGCTGCAACCAGAAGTCTTCTTCGGCATAGGCGGAGTGGTCACTTTCAAGAAATCGGAACTCCCCGAGTTGCTTCCAAAGATGGGACTTGAGCATATTTTGCTGGAGACGGACGCGCCATGGCTGACCCCTGTGCCGAAGCGGGGAAAGCAGAACGAGAGTGCTTATATGCCATACATAGCCGACCGCGTGGCTACGGAATTCCAAATTCCCGTGGAGGAAGTGGACCGCGTCACAACCGAGTCGGCTTGCAAGTTCTTTAAATTGAGGGGAGTTCGAGGATAGACGTCAAGATATCCACGGCGCGTTCCACAGTGTCGACATTGTCGATGGCAATGCTGCGCTTGTCGCCACGCTGACGTATCTGCGTGGTTTTGGCGTTCTGTTGCATGTAGTTGAGAATGCGACCAAACATGGGACTTTGGTAATACGCAAGGTTGCTTTCGTCCACGAAATAGAGGTACATTTTGCCTTGCTTGAGGTTGACCTTCTCGATGCCGAGCTGGCGTGCGAGTCGGCGTAGACGCGGAACGCGGAGCAGTTCGGCCGCCTGACGTGGGATACGACCAAAGCGGTCCTCAAGACGTTCCGTGAATGCCTTCAGGTCGAGTTCACGCTCTATGCCGTCAAGTTCGCGGTAGAGGTTCATGCGCTCTGAATCCTGCGGAACATATTCGGCCGGGAAGAGCAACTCCATGTCGGATTCGATGGTGCAATCGGCCACAAATTCCTGATTTTCTTCCTGTTCGTCGGCGAAGGTATCGGCAAACTCCTCTGTGCGCAGTTCGGTGACGGCTTCCTTGAGAATCCGCTGGTAAGTTTCGTAGCCCAGGTCGGCGATGAAGCCGCTCTGCTCGGCGCCAAGCAGGTTGCCGGCGCCGCGAATGTCGAGGTCCTGCATGGCGATGTGGATTCCACTGCCTAAGTCGCTGAAACTCTCGATTGCCTGCAGTCGCCGGCGTGCAACGGGGCTCAACGGCGCGCCTGGAGGAACCGCAAGATAGCAGAACGCCTTTCGTGAAGAACGGCCCACGCGGCCGCGGAGCTGATGAAGCTCGCTGAGGCCGAAGTTCTGCGCATTATATATTATTATGGTGTTGACGTTGGGCATGTCGATGCCGCTCTCAACGATGGTCGTTGCCAAAAGGACGTCGTAATCCTTTGCAGCGAAGTCGATGACGGCCTTTTCCAGTTTATCGGGCGGCATCTGGCCGTGAGCAACGACCGTTCGGGCATCAGGGACTAGTCGCTTAACAGTCTGTTCCAGATTATAGAGTCCTTCGATTCGGTTGTTGATGATGAAGACCTGACCTCCGCGGCTTAACTCGAAGTTTATGGCGTCGGCAAGCAGTTCGTCGGTCATCGAGCACACATTCGTTAGAATGGGGTAGCGGTTGGGAGGAGGGGTAGTGATGGCGCTGAGATCGCGGGCTCCCATGAGAGAGAACTGCAGTGTGCGCGGAATAGGAGTGGCACTCATAGTCAGAGTGTCTACATTGACCTTCATTTCCTTTAGCTTCTCTTTGACGGCTACGCCAAACTTCTGCTCCTCGTCGATAACAAGCAGTCCGAGGTCGTGGAACTTCACGTTCTTGCCGATGAGTTTGTGGGTCCCGACAATAATGTCAATTTTGCCTTCCTCCAAGCGCTGAAGGATGTCCTTGACCTGCTTGGGAGTGCGGGCACGGCTAAGGTATTCTACGGTTACGGGGAAGTCCTTTAAGCGCTCGCGGAAAGTATTGTAATGCTGGTAAGCGAGTACAGTGGTCGGCACCAGAACAGCTGTCTGCTTCCCGTCGACGGCTGCTTTGAAAGCCGCGCGGATTGCGATTTCCGTTTTGCCAAAACCGACGTCGCCACAAATAAGGCGATCCATCGGGCGGGGCGACTCCATGTCGGTCTTCACAGCCTTTGTGGCGGTCAGCTGGTCGGGAGTGTCCTCATAAATGAAGCTGGCCTCAAGTTCCTGCTGCATGTAGCCGTCAGGCGAGAACTGGAAACCCTCCTCCTGTTTGCGGCGTGAGTATAGGCTGATGAGGTCGCGCGCGATGTCCTTGAGTTTCGACTTTGTGCGCTCCTTCATCTTGTTCCACGCACCTGAGCCGAGTTTGTTGACGCGGGGCTCGACGCCCTCCTTGCCGCGATATTTGCTAAGTTTGTGGAGTGAGTGAAGCGACACGAAGATAATATCGCCGTTGAGGTACGTCAGCTTGATCATCTCCTGCATCCGGCCGTTGATGCCTGCGGTGCGCACCAGGCCTGCAAAACGGCCGACGCCATGGTCGGAGTGGACTATGTAGTCGCCAGGCTCGATGTTGGCCAGTTCCTTGAGGCTCAGGGCCAGCTTGCCGGAACGGGCTCGCTCGCTCTTGAGCGAATACTTGTGGAAGCGGTCGAAAATCTGATGGTCGGTGAAGATGCAGCAGTGGGTTACATGGTCCACAAATCCGGCATGAAGCGTTCCGACTATGGGAGTGAAGTCAATCTTGTCGCCTCGTTCTGCAAAAATGGCGCGCAAACGCTCGTGCTGCTTGGGCGAGTCGGAAAGAATGTAGAGCTTATAGCCCTCCTGGAGCATCTTGGTAAACTCGCTGCTAATTAGCTCGAAATTCTTATGGTAGATGCCCTGGGGGGAACACTTGAAGTCGAGTGACGCACCGTTTTCGTCGTGCCGCTGGCCGTCTGTATATACGAGATGGCGGAACTCCATTATCTTCTTGGTGAAGGCATCGGCATCGACTATCTGCTGCATTGCGGTGCTGTCGCCCTCTTCGGCAATAGCGGCTGACTGACTGAAACTCTCGCCGGCCACAGCTTCGACAGCCGAGATAGTGAAATTGACGTCATCGTGGACGGCAATGACTGTCGATGGGTCGAGGAAATCGAGAAGCGAAGCGCCGCGACCCTGAGCCGACATATTTGCCGTGATGTCCACCGACTGCAGTTTCTGCTCGGAGAGTTGGGTTTCGACATTGAAGAGCCTTATCGACTCCACTTCATCACCGAAGAGATCGATTCGGAAAGGTAGCTCGTTGCTAAAACCGTAGATGTCGAGGATTGAGCCGCGAATGGCATAATGGCCCGGCTCATAGACGTAGTCTTCTTGAGTGAAGCCGTTCTCGTTGAGCCATTTGCGAGCTTCGGTTAGGATGAGGTTCTTACCTGTTTCTACGTGCAGCGTGTGAGTGCCGACGGCTTCCGGCGATGCAACCCGTTCAGCCAAAGCCTCAGGGTAGGTCACAAGGAATCGGAGGGTTGTTCCCTTGGTATATAAACGGGAAGTGGCCTCTACGCGCAGAATCTGTGACGAGGCGTCGGGTTGTCCGTACTTGATATGCCGTTTGTAGCCTGACGGGAGGAAGGCCACGGCACCTTCCCCGCAGAGGCGTGTCAGGTCGTGATAGAGGTAACCGGCATCGTCGGCCGAATCGGCTATGACAAGCATCGGGTGCTTGCGACCGGTGTCTGCAAGCATCAGGGATGTGGCTGAGCCGGCAAGACCGTAGACCGTGAAACGACGCGAGTCGCTAAGGCCTTTCCGGAGAGCCTTTGTGCGTGCTTCGGAGTCGGGGAGCTTGATGACGGATTCGGCTTCTGACATTTTGGCTTATTTCAGGATGGCCTTGTAGCGTTTGGGGTCACTGAGAATTGCGATGGCCTCCTGCAGCGGATTGTTGTAACGAAGGGTGGCTTCGGCTTTGCCGCGCTGGTAGGCGTAGCGGCTGACGATAGCGTCAGCTAGAAGCAGCTCAAGCGGCTCTCGGTTGTGGTCCATGTCGCGGTTGAGGTCATACTGCAACATATTCTCAAGCTGCTTGATTGCGGCCGTCACAGAGTCGTTCATGTAACCCTCTGAGGTGATGATTTCGCGCAACGAGGACATTGGCGTCTGCCAGCGGCGTTCGTATTTCAGGTCGCCTGACTTCACGAACTGCTTGAAATCGTTGAAGATGCTGTCGGTAACGACAAAACTGCCGGGGTTGCCAATGGACGGATGCTCCGAGGCAAACTTGGTTGCATAATCCACGTCCCAGCTGCCCGACTGGATCGTGTAGAGTAGCACGTTATTGTCGTAGCCATCGATTTTGACGTCAGGGGTAATGCCGCCTCCGTCACGCACTTCGCGTCCATGCAGGGTCTTGAAAGTGTTGGTAAGCGAATCGGGGGTGCGGGCCACTGAGCCGTCAGCGTTGCGATGGCTATAGTCGATTGCTTGGATGAGACGGCCCGAGGGGATGTAGTATTTTGCGATGGTGATCTTGACCATGGCGTCGTGGGGGAGCTGACGCGACTGCTGCACAAGACCCTTGCCGAACGAGCGCTCGCCGATAATGACAGCGCGGTCAAGATCCTGCAGGGCGCCGGCGGTGATTTCGGCGGAAGAGGCTGAACCGCCGTTGATGAGCACTGCCAGAGGGAGGTTGGGGGCGATAGGCTTGCGGTCTGTTACGTAACTGCGGTCCTGAATCTGTCCGCGGCCCTTGGTTACGAGCACCTCGGTTCCTTTGGGGACGAAGAGGCCGACGGTCTCGATGGCGCTCTCAAGCAGACCACCGGGATTGCTCTGCAGGTCGAGCACAAGAGAAGTTATACCCTTGGAGAGCAGTTCCTCCAACGCAGAACGCACCTCTGCCGGTTCGCTCTCAGTGAAGGAGGCGATGCTGATGTAGCCCACCTTGCCGTCGGGTCCGGTTGTGCCATAATAGGGTACAGCAGGGGTGTGGATTTTCTCGCGAAGAATGCGGAAGGTCTTGAGCGAGTCTGTAGTATAAGGCCGTGCAACCTCGACGGTAACAGTTGTGCCGGGAGTCCCGCGCAACAGTTCGCTCACCTTGGCAGTGGTGAACTTTGGAGTTATGTCGACGGTGTCAATTTTCAGAATCACGTCGCCTCCACGTACTCCAGCCTTATCTGACGGGGTCCCTTCGTAGGGCTCGGAAAAGCGTACACGACCGTCACGGCCCTTATTGATTATGGAGCCGACGCCGCCATACTCACCGGTGCTTATCTGGCGAAGGTCATCGACCTTGTCGCTGGAATAATACTCCGTGTAGGGGTCAATCTGGTCAAGCATGTAGACGATGGCGTTGTTGATTGACTTTTTGGCGTCGAGGGTATCGACATAGTTGAGCTGCACCTCCTTGAAGAGGGCGTTGAACACGTCGAGACCTTCGGTAACATCCTTCTGGTCGCTGCGAATTTCGGCCGCGGCTACCAGGGAGGCGCCGAGCAGTGCGGGCACTATGATTCGTGTGATATTCTTCATCAGAAATTTAAAGTTACGGGTTCGGAAGGGGCGGATTCCCCGTTGGCCTGGTCGAGGGCCGTGATGACGTAGACGCCGCTGCGTTTGGCTTCGAATTCGGGCCACCAGGTAATTTCCTCGATTGCAGCAGGATTTTCGATGTCTATGTCATTTTTTGAGTCAAAACGGTAGACAACCCACTTGGAGGCGTTCTCGTCAGGTTTCCACGTGATTTCATGACCTTTGACTTTGACCTTGGAGGGGCGGGAAGCGGCGGGGACCTCTTTCCATCCATATTCGGGTACGAGCGCCTTATACCTGTAGGGCCCGTTGGAGAGGTTCTTGCTGACATTGCCGATTGAAGCCGCATACCACCAGCAATTTCCCTGGATCTTGTCGTTGAGATACGGTTCGAGCATCTTCATCTTGGAGTTAAACTCGCCCTTACGGCGGATGTCTTCAGCATCCTGGCCGATGTAGACGTGACGCCCGAACCCGTTGTCGGCCCACCAGTGGCTCAGTACGCGATAGGGAGCACGCTTGTGGTCCATGCTGAGGTAAAGTTGCGGAATCTGATAGTCGATCCAACCTTCGCGGGCCCACTTGGGAGAGTCGGCATAAAGTGCGTCGTAACCCTGCAAGGCGCTGGTCTTGCTCCCCTTGGGGTCGGTCTTAGCGTTGCGCCATACGCAGAAGGGGCTTATGCCGAAACGTACGCCCGGTTTGATGGACTTGACTGTCTCGGACACCTGCTTGATGAGCTTGTCGACGTTCTCGCGACGCCAGTCACCGCGGCTCAGTTTCGTTCCTGAAGCGGCGTATTCCTTGTTGTCGGGGTAAGATATTCCGGCCTCAGGGTAGGGGTAAAAATAGTCGTCGAAGTGGATGCCGTCTACGTCGTAGCGCGTAACTACGTCGGCAACTACTTCGCAGATAATGTCACGACACTCCTGCAGGGCAGGGTTGAAATACTGGCCCTTACCATAGGCCACGAACAGTTCGGGTCGGGTGTTCTGGATATGATCTTTGGGTAGTTTCTTAGCCTCCAAAACCGGTTCGGCACGGTAGGGGTTCATCCAAGCGTGGAGTTCCATGCCGCGCTTGTGGCACTCCTCGATCATGAACTCAAGGGGATCCCACATGGTTTCGGGTTCGCGGCCTACGGCACCGGTGAGGAACTGACTCCATGGCTCGATGTCGCTCTTGTAGAGTGCGTCGGCGCGGGGACGTACCTGAAAGAAAACGGCATTGATGCCCGCAGCCTGCAGGGAGTCGAGCAGACCGATGAGGTAAGCCTTGTTTCCCGCGGTGTTGCGCTTGTCGTAGCCCTGGAAGATGGTCTGTATCCAGGCCCCGCGGAAGTCACGTTTGTTTTGGGCAGAAAGAGTGCTGCCAAGCAGGCAGACGGTTAGTATCGCAAGAAAAAATCTTCGCATATCAATATTCAAAAATCGACTTGTACTGCTCAAGGAGCTCCTTGAAGCGGGCGTTGTCGCGTATAGGTTCAACGTTTATACGGGCGTCGCAGTTGGACGCCCAGTCGTGATAATTGGCATACCCGGCCTTCAGCGAGGCTTCCATACACTCTAGGGCTTTGGCGGACTTGCCTGCCCAGGCATAAAAGCATGCACCGTAATAATGGTTGAGCCCGTCGTTATCCGGTTCGGCAAGAATGGCATCCATCCAGCTGATGGCACGTGGAGTCTGTCCGGCAAAGAGGCGTGCGAAACCAATCAGCGAGCCGACACGTTCGCTATGGTCGGGCTCTAGGTCTATTACTCGTTCGTAAAGTTTCTTGGCAGCCTCAGGCTGGTTGAGGTAATCGTTCATGACCCATGCGCGAAGCATATATGGCATGGGAGGGTAGGGGTCGTTGAGAATCACCTGGCCAAGCAATTCGGAAGCCTCCTTGGCCTTCTTCTGATTGGTCAGGACTAGGGCTTTCTCTACCATGGCATCGGCGTCCTCGGCCTTGATGTCGAGGGCGCGGTTGACGGAAAGGATGGCTTTGTCGTAATCCTTCATGGCACGCTGTATCCGGGCGCGAACGGTGAAGTAACGGCAGGGGTCATCCTCGTCGGTATACTTGGCCAGGGCGCTGTCGATGCAGTCAAGCGCCTTGTCGTAGTTATTCAGGGCATAATAGCACTCTGCCAGCGAGCAGTAGAGACCTGCGTAGTTATAGAGGTTCTCCTTGATGATGTACTCAAAGTCGCTAATGGCCGCACCATAGTGGAAATGGGCCTGTGCGATGCTTGCGCGCAGGAAGTAGTAGAGGGGTTGACGGGGAGCCTTGCGGATTGCGGATGAGAGGCCGGACGCCACGGCAGAGTAGTTGCTGTTGGCGAGCCCGACAAGTGCGGGGAGCGCGTTGGGATCACTCGAGTCAGTGGCCATTGCAACCAGCAGGTCGTCGACGGCACCGTTATAGTCGCCCATCTGTTCCTTGACCTGTGCGCGGCGCACGTAGGAATTGCTACGTTGTGGTGCGACGTTGACGCCCTGCTCCATATAGTCGGAAGCGAGGCCATGGTTGTTCTCCTTCGAGGCAATGAGGGCCAGGCCGAACATGGCGTCCTGATTTCGGGGGTTTATGCGGAGCACCTTGTTGTAGTCGGCCTTGGCCAGATCATATTTGCCAAGGTCATACTCAATCTCCGCACGGAGGTTGAGCATGGGAGTGGAGGTGCCGTTGAGTTTCAGCGCCTCGTTGGCCTCGGGGAGTGCTTGTGAAAAACGCTTCAGATGGCTGAAGCACTGAGCGCGCAGGGCGTAGATGGAGAAGAGAAGGTCCGTATTTTTAGCGGGGGTGTATTTCAGGGCGTTGTCCAGATCGTCGAGCGCCTTGAGGTAGTCGCCATGGTTGTAATATTCGTTGGCGCGGCGAAAGAGAGCCTCGTAATCCTTGTAATTCTCTCGGATCATTTCGTCGTAGGCCTGCATGACGGCGCGATTGAAGTTTGCGGCGTTGGGCGTGACGGCCAATGCCGGGGCTGATGCCAGGCTGAGTGAAATCAGGGAGGCGAAGAGCAGTTTTTTCATTGTTATAAGATAATGTGTAAATGAGAATCAGTTTATCTGGTTTACGGCCTGGCGCAATACAGTCAGGCGGCGAAGAAGGTCTGGCAACAGGTCGAGACGCAGCATGTTAGCTCCATCGCTCTTGGCCTTGTGCGGCTCGGGATGGGTCTCCAGGAAGAGTCCGTCAGCACCGGCCGCTAGGCCGCAGCGGCAGATGGTCTCGATAAGCTCGGGACGACCGCCGGTAACTCCCTCGGCCGTGTTGGGCTGCTGGAGCGAGTGGGTGGCGTCCATGATAACCGGAGCGAAACGCCGCATGGCGGGGATGCCGCGGAAGTCGACAATCAGGTCCTGATAGCCGAAGGTAGTGCCACGTTCGGTGATTGCCACGTTCTCGTTGCCGGCGTCGATGACCTTCTGAACGGCGAAACGCATGGATTCGGGCGAGAGGAACTGTCCCTTCTTGATGTTGACGAACTTGCCGGTACGGGCTGCGGCCACCAGCAGGTCAGTCTGGC
>X378_Fat_Sand_Rat__coassemble_194_pt1 | contig 12482 bp, 9 predicted proteins | sample X378_Fat_Sand_Rat__metabat2_low_PE_008 | metagenome-assembled genome bin X378_Fat_Sand_Rat | reverse complement strand
GGGTCTTGACGCCCTTGCCGCCGCGGTTGGTGATACGGTAGTCATCGAGGTAACTGCGCTTGCCGTAGCCGTTCTCGGAGAGTACGAGAACGGTCTTCTCCGTGTCGGCTGGAACGCAGATCATGCCTACTATTTCGTCCTCGGGGTCGTCCTCGTCGGGACGCATGCCGATTACGCCGGTGCTCATGCGGCCCATCTCGCGGACGCGGCGCTCATCGAAGCGAATGGCGCGCCCGTTGCGGTTGGCCATGATGATCTCCGAATTGCCGTCGGTCAGTTCAACCTGCAGCAATTCGTCGTCTTCGCGAATAATGATGGCGTTTACGCCGATGTTGCGCGGACGCGAATATGCCTCCAGCGGGGTCTTCTTGATGACGCCCTTCTTGGTGCAGAACACCAGGTTGTGAGTCTCGATAAATTCGCGGTCGGCAAACGAGCGGACGCTGATGTAAGCCTTCACGGAGTCGTTGGTCTCGATGCTCAGCAGGTTCTGGATGGCGCGTCCCTTCTGGTTCTTGCCTGCCTCGGGGATGTTGTAGACCTTTAGCCAGTAGCAGCGGCCGCGCTCGGTGAAGAAGAGCATGTACGAACGGTTGTTGGCCGTGTAGATGTGCTCGATGAAGTCCTCCGAGCGGGTCGACGAGCCCTTGGCCCCTACCCCGCCGCGATGCTGGGCGCGGAACTCGGCCAGCGGCGTGCGCTTGATGTAGCCGAGGTGGCTGATGGTGATGACCATCTCGTCGTCCGAGTAGAACTCGTCGTCATCTATCTGGCCTCCGGCATGGTTGATTTCAGTGCGGCGGTCGTCGCCATACTTGTCGCGAATCTCTTCGAGTTCGGTGCGGATAAGGTTGCGGCAAACTTCCGGGTCCTCCAGGATTGCCTTGAGGCCCTTAATCTGCTCCATGATGTCGGCGTAGTTCTGATGCAGCTTGTCCTGCTCCAGTCCTGTGAGCTGACGCAGACGCATCTCGACGATGGCCTGCGTCTGGGCGTCGCTCAGCCCGAAGCGCTGGCTCAGGGCATTGCGTGCCGCCTCGGTGTTGGCGCTCTCCTTGATTATCTTGATTACCTCGTCGATGTTCTGAGAGGCAATGATCAGGCCTTCGAGAATGTGGGCGCGCTCTTCGGCCTTGCGGAGTTCATACTGCGTGCGGCGAATCACTACGTCGTGGCGGTGTTCGACGAACGACTGCAGAATCTCCTTGAGGTTGAGCGTGCGCGGGCGTCCGTTGACCAGGGCCACGCTGTTGACGCTGAAGCTCGACTGCAGGGCGCTCATCTTGAAGAGCTTGTTCACGACAACCATGGGGTTGGCGTCTGCCTTCAGTTGGATTACGATGCGCTGGATAGTGTTGGAGTCCGATTCGTCGTTGATGTCGGCTATGCCGGTCACCTTCTGCTCGCGTACCAGTTCGGCAATCTGCTTGACCAGTTCGCCGCGGTTCACACCGTAGGGTATCTCCGTAACAATGATGTTGGTGTGGTTGCCGACATTCTCCATGTGGTATTGCGAACGAATCACGATGCGGCCGCGGCCGGTCATGTATGCGTCCTTCACACCCTGGATGCCGTAGATGATGCCGCCGGTGGGGAAATCGGGAGCGGGCAGATGGTCCATGAGTTCCTCAATGGTGATCTCGGGGTTCTCCAGCAGGGCTATCGAGGCGTTGACCGATTCGCGCAGGTTGTGGGTCGGCATGTTGGTAGCCATACCTACGGCGATACCGGCTGCACCGTTCACCAGCAAGTTGGGGAAACGGGTCGGGAGCACCGAAGGCTCGTCGCGCGTGTTGTCGTAGTTGCGGACCATGTCTACCGTCTCGGCATCGATGTCGGCGAGCATCTCCTCGCCCATCTTCGAGAGGCGCACCTCCGTGTAACGCATGGCAGCAGCGCCGTCGCCGTCGATGGAGCCGAAGTTGCCGTGGCCGTCCACGAGGATGTCGCGCATATTCCAGTCCTGCGCCAGGCGCACCACGGTGCCGTAGATCGATGAGTCGCCATGGGGATGGTATTTACCCATGACCTCACCCACGCAGTTGGCCGATTTCTTGTGAGGCTTGTCGGAAGTGTTGCCCATCTCGTTCATTCCATAGAGCACGCGGCGGTGCACGGGCTTGAGGCCATCGCGCACGTCAGGCAGCGCACGGGCCACAATGACCGACATGGAGTAGTCGATGTAGGCTGACTTCATCTCGCTCTCAATGTTGATTTGTTGAATCCGGTCTTCTTGAAGCATATTGATGTATAAGTTCTTTTGATGGTATTATCTTGCGAGGTCATGGAGAGAATAACCCGCAAAAACTCTACAAAGTTAATCATTTTTTTCGAGATACGAGCAAACTTTACACCTTTAAATAATATTAATGGCACCGACGGGCCTAATTTTCATTTTGTCTCTACTTTTGGTTAAAAGTTCTGAAAAAAAGTTTAATAAAACCTTTTAACCCTATCTGGCGTTTTAACAACAGAAATATTTAACATTTATAACCAAAATTCAGTATTACTCATTACTATGAACACTGCCCCTCTTCAAGGTATTAAGGTCGTTGACCTTACCGAAGTACAGTCCGGTCCTTCCTGCACTCAGATGCTTGCTTGGCTCGGTGCTGAAGTAATCAAAATTGAACGTCCCGGCAAGGGCGACGCAACCCGTAAGGAACTGCAGTTCGACCCCGACTGCCCCAGCTACTACTTCCTGCAGCTCAACTCCGACAAGAAGTCCATCTCACTGGACTGCAAGACCCCCGACGGCAAGGAAATCCTGACCAAGCTGATCAAGGATTGCGACATCTTCGTTGAAAACCTCCACCCCGGTGCAACCGACAAGCTCGGCTTCTCGTGGGAGGCTGTTCATGCTCTGAACCCCCGCTGTATCTACGGCACCATCAAGGGCTTCCCCCTCTCTTCGCGCTACAAGGACCTGAAGGCTTACGAGCCTGTTGCACAGGTAACCGGCCTGGCCGCCTCCACAACCGGTTGGTATGAGGGCGCCGACAACATTCCCACCCAGTCGGGCGCCGCTCTTGGCGATTCCAACTCCGGCATGCACCTGCTTATCGGTCTGCTGGCTGCCCTGCAGCTTCGCGACCGCACCGGCGAAGGCACCTACGTCTACCAGTCGATGCACAACGCCGTGCTCAACCTCTGCCGTATCAAGACCCGCGACCAGCTCACCCTCGACAAGATTCACGAGCTGACCCAGTTCCCGCAGTATCCTACCATCCCCTTCGGCGACTGCGTTCCCCGTGGCGGCAACTTCGAAGGCTCCGGCGTGCTTGGCTGGACCTACAAGTGCAAACCCTCCGGCCCCATGGACACCGAACAGGACGGCAACAACTTCGTTTACGTCATCCTGCAGCGTCCCGAGAAGGAATTCGCTCTCGCAGCCAAGGCCCTCGGCTTTGACGACTGGTTGACCGATCCCCGCTTCAACACCGCCGACGCCCGCGACAAGAACAAACAGGCCATCTACGAGCGCATCGGCCAGTGGTGTGCCGACAAGACCAAGTATGAGGTTACCGATATCCTCTCCAAAGCCGGTGTCCCCGTTGGTCCCGTGCTCTCCACCAAGGAGGTCATGAGCGACGAGTCGATGTACGACGGCAACACTCTGGTTAAGATCAACCAGGGCGGCAAGGTTGGTGAATTCGTAACCGTCGGCTGCCCCTTCACCATCAGCGGCTTCCAGCCCACCTACGGCCCGTGCCCCGAACTCGGTGGCAACACCGCAGAGATTCTGACCTCGCTCGGCTACACCGCCGACCAGCAGGCCGCAATGGCCAAGAACGGGACCACCGCTCCCCTGCCCGAACCCGCTGCCGCTCCCGCAAAGTAAGATAATTCATTACCAAGTAGGGTCATCATCTTGAATGGCCCTACTTGTTTACACCTTTTAACTTTCAACTATTATGGCAACTACACCGTCAACCGCCGCTCCCGCGCCTCAGAAACCCGCTCCCCACTTCCCCGAGCAGGTTACCGGTATGTATATCCTGGCCAAGGCGCTGAAAAACATCGGCATCGACACCATGTATGGTCTGGTGGGTATTCCCGTAACTGACCTCTCCTATCTGTGTCAGGAACAGGGTATCCGCTTCGTTGGTTTCCGCCACGAACAGCAGGCCGGCATGGCCGCTGCAACCCACGGCTATCTCACCAAGAAACCCGCCGTGCTTCTTACTGTAAGCTCTCTTGGCTTTATCAATGGCCTCACCGCTACCATCAACGCTACCGTCAACTGCTATCCTATGATTCAGATTTCCGGTTCCAGCCAGCGTGAGCCCATCGACCTCGACCAAGGTGCATACGAAGGCCTCGACCAGCTTAATGTGGCCAAGGGCCTCGTCAAGGCAGCCTATCGTGTAAACGATCCCAAGGATATCCCCACCGCAGTGGCCCGCGCCTACCGCGCAGCCGTCAGCGGACGTCCCGGCGGCGTCTATCTCGACATCACCACTCCCTGTCTTGGCGCTATCCTTAACGCCTCCGACGTGGAAGACATCTTCTTTGAGCCAGTCAATCCAGTGGCAGCTACCGTTGCCCCCGATGACGTGATCACCAACGCCGTCAACCTCCTGGCAAGCGCCAAGCGTCCCGCTATCGTTCTGGGCAAGGGCGCAGCCTTCATTCAGGCCGACGACCAGATCAAGCAACTTATCGAAAAGTCAGGCATCCCCTTCTTCCCCATGTCTATGGCTAAGGGCCTGATGCCAGATACGCATCCCCTGAGTGCACTGAGCTGCCGCTCCACCATCATGGAGACGGCCGACGTAGTGATGCTCATCGGCGCACGCCTTAACTGGCTTCTTTCCCGCGGCCACGGCAAGTGGAACCCCGCCACCAAGTTCATCCAGCTTGACGTCGACCCGCAGGAGATGGACTGTAACCGTCCTATCGCCGCTCCCGTAGTCGGCGACATGACCGCATCCATCGAGGCTATCCTGGCCAAGCTCCCCTCCGTGAAGATGAACATCGACCCCGCATGGGTTCCCTCGCTTCAGGCCGAGACCAAGGCCAAGGACGCCAAGTTTGCCGCCCGCCTTGAGGCCGCCAAGACCAATATGCCGATGACCCATTGGACCGCCCTCGGCGTCATCAAGCCTATCCTGGAGGCCAACCCCGACATCATCCTCGTGAATGAAGGCGCCAACACCCTCGACGACACCCGCGACACCGTCAACATGTCGCTGCCCCGCCACCGTGTGGACTGCGCTACCTGGGCCATCATGGGCATGGGCATGGGCTCGACCATCGGCGCCGCCGTTGCTACCGGTAAGAAGGTCGTGGCTATCGAAGGCGATTCCGCTTTCGGCTTCTCCGGTATGGATTTCTCAACCATCTGCCGCTTCAAGCTCCCTTGCACCGTCGTAATCTTCAATAATGGTGGTATCTACAACGGTATTGGCGAGAACCTGAGCAAGGACGGCGACCCCGCTCCTACCACCCTCGACATCAATGCCCGCTACGACAAGCTCGGCGATGCCTTCGGCGCACAGACCTGGTACGTTCAGACTCCCGACGAGCTGAAGACCGCCTTCACCGAGGCCATTGCCTCCGGTAAGCCCTGTCTTATCGACGTTCAGCTCGGTGCCGATTCCGGCAAGGAGAGCGGCCACATCGGCTACCTCAATCCCGAGTCTATCCAGCACATCGTGGTATAAACTGCAGTTAACGACTCCGGCGGCTCTCGCGGGTCGCCGGGGCCTCAATGTTTCAACTTAACCCCCTCAAGATTATGGTACACATTATATTATATGCCATAGTACCTATCATCGTCGTGATGCTTGCCGGCTTCATTTCCGGTAAGAAAGGTATCTTTAGCGGAGGCGACGCCAAGATTTTCAACAAGGTTGTGCTTGACTACGCCCTCCCTGCTGCCCTGTTCGTTTCCATCGTACAGGCCACTCGCGAAGATCTGGTGAAGGACCTGAAGTTGACCATCGTCTCCACCGTCGTGATCATGGCCTGCTTTATGCTGGTTTACTTCATCTACAGGTACTGTTTCAAGAAGAACACCGGTGCCGACGCCGCTATCATGGCCTTGATCAGCGGTTCGCCCACCATCGGCTTCCTCGGTTTTGCCGTGCTGGAGCCTATTTTCACGGTTGCTCCTTACAACTACTCGCTGACCACCGTCGCCCTGGTTGTAGCTATCGTCGGTATCGTGGTTAACGCGATCGGTATCCCTGTCGGCCTCTCGCTGCTCAACGCTTCGCTCGCCGAGCAGGCCACTGCCGGCCAGCCTCAGAAGAAGAAACAGAGCGCCTGGGCCCCCGTGCTCCACGCCCTCGAACAGCCCGTTGCATGGGCTCCTATCCTTGCCGTGGTCCTGGTGATCTGCGGCCTCAAGTGGCCGGATTGGGCAAGCCCCTCCTTCAACCTGATGGCCAAGGCCAACGCCTCCATGGCAGTGTTCTCCGCCGGTATCACCCTTAGCGCCGTCAAGGTCGTTATCAACTGGCAGGCCATCCTCGGTTCTATCCTTAAGCTTATCGTGATGCCTGCAGCCGCCCTCGTAGTTGGCCTGCTCTGCCACATGGAGCCCGACAATCTGCGTATGCTCGTTGTGGCCTGCGCACTGCCCCCGGCCTTCTCCGGCATCATCATCGCCGACGAATACGACACATATGTCGCTACGGGTACATCCTCGCTGACGCTATCAATTATCCTCTTCATCGGCTTCTGCCCGCTCTGGATATGGCTCACCGACCTTGCCATCTCGCATAATTTCCTCGGATAAATTTCTTCGGTTGCATTTTCATAAAGAGGCTGAAGGGTTCGATTCCTTCAGCCTCTATTTACTTAAGGTCGTCCGGCCTTTACGTTTTCTATCAGTATCGGACCGGGTACGAAGTATATTTCTACTCGTCGGTCCTTGGCCCTCTCCTTGCGTGTGGAGTCTTTGGATAGTCGCTCGTCGTTTCCCACACCATAGGGAAGGATTCCACCTTCGGCCACTCCCTGATCCTCCAGGAAGTCGACTATCGCCTCAGCCCTTTGCTGGGTCATTCCGTAGAGATAGTTCTTGGTGCCTGTATCATCGCTGTGAACGGTTACCAGTACCTTGTATTTGTCGGGAACCTTCATGTAGCGGCTCAGGGTATGCAGTATGTTTACACCCTTGGCGGCAACAATGGTGTCATTGTTCTCAAAGAGGCTGGCGGTGGGTATGGTAACCATCACAACCATGCCGTCACGTTCCTTGCGCTCGGTCTTGAAGCTGTTGGTGTTGAGCGACGCCTGCATGGAGGCCATGCGGCGCTTAGTCTCTTCGATATGTTTCTTGGGGATATCAGGATGCTCTATATTTTCATCTATCGACATGCCGACGATTTTGGCATGGTATTTCGCGAGGTCATCCTTGTCGATGGCACTTGCGGGGAGGAAATACAAGGCGGCAATCAGTGGGGCTAAATATCGTAATTTACACATAGACAATCGGAATTCTGTTGGTTTATGGTGCGCTAAGTTACAAATTTTCGACTAAAGGGACCACTAAATTAGGTATTTTAGTTAATTTTTCACACCTCTTCACATTAAATTGATGGTAAAAAGCGTAAATTTGCACTTGTTATGGACATAAGACTCGAACCAAGCTGGAAAGAACAACTTGCCCCCGCATGGCAGTCACCTGAGTTCAAGCAGCTCACCGACTACGTGCGCAGCGAGTATGCCACTCATACCGTCTACCCTCCAGGCGGCAAGATTTTTGCCGCAATGGACACCTGCCCGTTCCCCAACGTAAAGGTCGTGATTATCGGTCAGGATCCCTATCATGGTGAGGGGCAAGCCAATGGGCTGGCGTTCTCAGTGGCGCCCGGCGTTGCACTTCCCCCTTCTTTAATCAATATATTCAAGGAGGTGCAGACCGATGTCGGCGCTCCGATGCCTGCCGACGGCGACCTCAGCCGCTGGGCCAGACAGGGCGTGTTGCTGCTCAACTCGTCGCTCACGGTTCGCGCCCACCAGCCTGCCTCACATTCCGGCATGGGCTGGGAGAAGTTTACCGACGCCGCCATTCGGTCTTTGTCCGACAACCGAGAGAACCTTGTCTTCCTCCTTTGGGGCGCGCATGCCGCCCGCAAAGCCGATTTGATTGACCGCAACAAACACTTGGTGCTTACGGCCCCCCACCCTTCGCCACTCAGCGCCCATCGAGGCTTCTTCGGCTGCCGCCACTTCTCGCGTGCCAACGAATATCTGAAAGAACATAATATTACCCCTATCGAATGGTAAAGCCCCAACTGTCAGAACTTCACGAACAAGCCATGTCTCTGCATAAGCAGGGCTACAACTGCGCCCAGTGTGTAAGCATGGTCTTTGATCCGTCATTAGGCGTCGTAACCTCCGGATTGGGCCGCGGCGTTGGCGGCACAGGCCACATCTGCGGCGCTGCCTCGGCCATGGCCATTGTGGTCGGAGCCCGCTCGTTCACCTCCCCTTCCGACAAACCGGCTATCAACGCCGAGGTCAAAGGGCTCATTGACGACTTTGCCTGCATGAACAATGGCTTATGCGACTGCCGCGATCTTCGCAAGCCCGGTGCCAAACCGTGCAACCAGCTCATAAAGGATGCAATAACTCTGCTTTACAATCATTATTACGGTGAAGAGAACTAAGCTGCTCCTCCTATCCCTCGCAATACCTTTTTTCGCCTGGTCCGCCGACACAGGTCAGGGCGTTTTTGAGCCGACTTTCAAGAGCCTCAAGGTTGAAAGTTCAAGCGGTGCTTTAATGCCCCCTATCGTCATTCTTGGCGCTGAAGGCAGTCAGGTCAGCATCAGTTTCGACGAACTGGCTGAGGATAACCGCTACCTCCGATACCGACTAATCCACTGCGACTCCAATTGGAATCCCACCCAAATCCTCGAATCGGATTACGTCACCGGATTCAACGAGGCTGAGGTCACCTCCTACGCCCTCTCGGAGCATACCCTGGCCCACTATGTCCACTATGACCTCACCATCCCCAACGCTGATATGGAGCCCCTTATTTCTGGCAACTACCTTGTGCAGGTTTTCGATGAGGATGACCCGAACGAAACCCTCCTGCAAGCCCGCTTCATGGTGAGCGAAAACAAGGCCCCGCTTTCGGTTACAGTCACCTCGCGAACCGACAACGATTACAACGGTCGCCACCAGCAGCTGGCCGTAAATGCCGACCTTGAGTTTGCCAATGTCGACGACCCCTTCAACGACCTCCGCCTCGTAATAGTCCAGAACGGCCGCTCCGCGGCCGCCCATGTCCTCGATAAACCCCTTCGAATCGGCGTCAAAAGCGCAACCTACGAACACCAGCCTCAGCTCATCTTCCCCGGCGGCAACGAATACCGCCGCTTCGACATCAGCAATGTCCGCTACCCCGGCATGGGCGTCTACCGCTACGACCTCGTCGACCCCTATTACCACGCCACGCTCAACGCCGACGCCCCGCGCTCGGAGTCGCGCTACATCTATGACGAGGACCAGTCAGGCCGTTTCTTTGTCCATGAACTGAACTCCACCGACCCCGACATCGACGCCGACTACATAATGACCCATTTCGAGCTCCAGATGCCCGAACTGAAAGGACAGGATGTCTACATAGACGGCGATCTCGTAAACCGGCGCCTCGACTCTGACTCCCGTATGGTCTACGACGAACAACTCGGCGCCTACGTCAAGTCGTTGATGCTCAAACAGGGCCTCTACAACTACCAGTACGTCACCATACCCGGCGGCACGGCCTCCATCGAGGGAGACAACTACGAGACCGTTAACGAATATACAATCCTGCTTTATCACAAGCCTCCCCACGCACGCTACGAGCGCCTCATCGGGACGGCAGTAATCAATTCCGGCAAATGACCGAAGAATCCGAAGAAATAATGTTTCAGATCCAAGATACCCTGGTGAGCCTCGACCTTGCCGAACAATTCTTTTGCTGCGACCTTGACGCCTGCAAGGGCGAATGTTGCATCGAGGGTGACGCTGGCGCTCCGGTCACAGACAAGGAGTGCCGCGAAATCCGCAAGGCCCTCCCCATAATTGAGAAGGAGATGCTTCCCCGCGCCGTCAAGGAGGTCAAGGAGCATGGCGTTGCCTACGTTGACGAAGAGGGTGACCTCGTTACCACCATCCTCGACGGCCGCAATTGCGCCTTCACCTGCTATGGCCTCGGCGGTGTATGCCTCTGCGCCCTCGAAGGCGCCTACCGAAAGGGCCTTACCAACTGGCGCAAGCCAGCCTCTTGCGCCCTCTACCCCGTGCGCCTGACCGAATACCCCGCATTCACGGCCGTCAACTACCACAAATGGGATATATGCAAATCTGCCCGTGCCAAAGGTAGACGCGAGCAGATTCGTCTTTATCAGTTTCTTGAAGGCCCGCTGACCGAGCGGTTCGGCGCCGAGTGGTATGCCGAACTCAAATTCGCCTGCGAGGAATACCTCAAGCAGCAGGGTTAATCCTTATCGTTATCGTCTTCTTTCTTCTCCGAAGGCACCGTGGTGTGGATTTCAGTAGCTTCCACGTCCTCAACTGTGCCATCCTTGTGCCGGATTTCATACTCGGTTGAGGTGGAGTCGGCCGTGCGCTTTACAGTCTTCTTATACGAGCTGATGCTGCCAACCTCAAAGAGCGCCGAAACGGCAAACACTATAAGCACGATTGCCGTTACGCGAACAAAGAAATTGGCTACCGCTGATGGTCCCATTATCAGCATAACAACTCCTGTGATAATTATCAATATAGGGAGGATATAGAAGAATCCAGGGAACGGAACCGGCTTGTAGGCATATGCTAAAGAATAGATTTGCACAAGCCCGGCCAATATCATCAGTACACTGATAATTATAATAAAAAGGTTGGTTAGTTTGGCTGGTTCAATCAGCATCCAAACGCCTAAAGCCAACGCGGCAACTCCAGCAACCATAACTGAAATCGATCGTTTTTTCTCGCTGCCATCCTTGGATTTGCCTCCACTAAACTGCATTCCGACGTTAATTAATCCTGATAGTACAAATAGTATGCCCAGGCACCTAACCATCAAGTCTAGAGACTCTTTGGGGAAGAAAAGCAGGACTATACCGGCCGCCAAAGTCAGCACCGCTGTCCATGTAATTCGTTTACAATCCATAATATAAAAAGTTGAACTTGGTTATTCTATATATAAAAGCAATAATTTGTCGGTTTTGTTGAGTGCAAAGTTAATAAAAATTTGTATCTTTGCAATCAAAGTTAACCTCATAGTATTATCAAGAATCAAGCACTGAATTATGAATCCCGTGCACAAAGATGACGAGCGAGTTGACGTCACCTCACTTGAGAAGGTGGTAGTCCGCTTTTCAGGCGACTCCGGTGACGGCATGCAACTTGCCGGAAATATTTTCACTAACGTTTCAGCATCGGTGGGCAACCAGGTGTCCACTTTCCCCGACTATCCCGCCGAAATCCGCGCCCCGCAGGGCTCCCTCAGCGGCGTAAGCGGCTTCCAGGTAAGCGTAGGCCGCAATGTTTTCACCCCCGGCGACACTTGCGACGTCCTGGTGGCCATGAACCCGGCCGCACTCAAGCGCAACTATCATTTCGTGAAGCCTTCCGGAACCATCATACTCGATTCCGACAGCCTACGCGAGGCTGACCTCCGCAAGGCCGAGTTCAAGACCCTCGACCCCATCGAGGAACTCGGCATCAAATGCAATGTCCTTCAGGTGCCCATTACCTCCATGACCAAGGCCGCCCTCGAAGGCGATGAAGGCGAGGGCCTCGACCTCAAGTCGGTCCTCAAGTGCCGCAACGTCTTCGCCCTCGGCCTCGTTTGCTGGTTATTCGACCGTCCTCTGGAGGGCGCACTGGCAATGCTCCACAGCAAGTTCGCCAAGAAGCCCCATATCTACGAAGCCAACGCCAAGGTGCTCCGCGCCGGCTACGACTCGGGCCATAACGTCCACGCCTCGGCCAGCACGTTCCGCATCGAAAGTGAACCCGCCAAGCCCGGCATTTACCGCGACATCAACGGCAACACCGCCACTGCCTGGGGCCTCATCATGGCCTCCGAGAAGTCGGGCCGTCCCCTCTTCCTCGGCTCATACCCCATCACTCCCGCAACTGACATCCTCCACGAGCTTGCCAAGCGCAAGGACCTCGGCGTCAAAGCCGTTCAGATGGAGGATGAAATCGCGGGCGTTTGCTCCGCCATCGGCGCTTCCTTTGGAGGCTCACTCGCCGTGACCTCTACATCCGGCCCCGGTCTCGCACTGAAGAGCGAAGGCATCGGACTGGCCGTGATGGCCGAACTGCCGCTGGTGGTCATCGACGTGCAGCGCGGCGGCCCCTCCACGGGTCTTCCCACCAAAACCGAGCAAACCGACCTGATGCAGGCCCTTTACGGCCGCAACGGTGAGTCGCCCCTCTGCGTCGTCGCCCCCATAACGCCCACCGACTGCTTCGACATGGCCTTCGAGGCCTCCCGCATCGCCCTCGAGCACATGACCCCC